>Ga0081455_10005146_pt1 | contig 14408 bp, 10 predicted proteins | sample TabmetS3T2R1_FD_70207 | JGI IMG/M metagenome (GOLD analysis project Ga0081455, IMG submission 70207) | Tabebuia heterophylla rhizosphere microbial communities from the University of Puerto Rico - S3T2R1 | ecosystem: Host-associated > Plants > Roots > Rhizosphere ... | reverse complement strand
ACCCCCGTGCTGGCGGGGCGGTATTACTATTGGCTCGCTATGGCTTTTATATTCCTCGGACAGCGGGACGACGCGGCGCAGAGTATCCAGCGGGCGCTGGAGGCAGGACAGTGTGCCCAGGATGCCCAGACCCTGAGTATGGCACATTTCGTCGCGTCGGGAGAAGATCAATTTACGGGGCGCTTACGCCAGGGAGTGGCGCATGCGGAACGTGCCGTGGCGTTACTCGAAGGACCGAGCGACCCCTTCCAACGCGGCAGGGCGTATTACGCCGTGGGACTCCTGCATACCTTCCTCGGGCACTTTCCAGCGGCGTTGGCAGCCTTAAGCGAGATGGAGTCCATTGGTCGTGCCAGTGGCGACCGGCGTCTCCAGAGCCAGGCGGCGGGGTTGCGTGGGTGGATCGCTGCGCAGTGCGGTGCATGGCAAGAAGGGCTGGCGGCGTGTCAGCAGGCGCTGGAGTATGCGCCGGATGCCCACGAAACCGCCCTCAACTTAGGGTTTTTAGGTGCTGTATATCTGGAAAAGGGCGAGGGGACCCAGGCACTGCCGGTGTTGGAATCGGCAGTGCAGGCAGCGCAGCAGTATCGTTCGCAGCAGGTGCAAAGCTGGTTTATAGTGTTCCTGGGTGAAGCCTATCGGATGAACAATCAGCTAGAGAAAGCCCAGGATTTCACCATACAGGGAGGCGCGCTTGCTCGTCGCATCAAACATCCGTGGGGCATCGGCCTTGCCCAACGCACGCTCGGACGGATTGCCCACACGAGGGGTGACCTTGCCGAGGCAGCACGGCATCTCCAGGATGCCGTTGCTACCTTTGATGCCATGGAGGCACAATACGACCTCACACGGACGCATCTTGACCTGGCGTCACTCGCCCATAGCCAAGGGAATCACGACACTGCCACCATGCATCTGAGCACAGCCCACGCCTGGTTCAAAAAACTCCAGATACCCAAATGGGTCGAGCGGACGGAGCAACTCGCCTGTGAGTACGGCAGTACATTGCAGGAAGTGAGGCTTGAGGGGTCGATGGAGGAGTCGTCATAACCTTTGACGAAAGCCTCGAAGCTCGAATCAGGACAACTCAAAGTCGTTGATGAGCACTACGAACTCACACGAGCTGCATAATCTCACCAGAGGAGCATATTACTATGCATACCGTCATCCTGGGTGCAGGAGCCTTAGGAACCATATTGGGTGCCCATTTGGCACGGGCAGGTGCAGAAGTCACCCTCATTGCGCGTGGCAACCGCGCAGCCTACTTGCAGGAACACGGGGCAACCATTACAGGCTTGGTGAATTTTACGGTTCCTGTCCGCGTGGTCACTGACCCATCCCAGCTGCACGAAGCCGAGGTCTTGCTCGTGACGGTCAAGACGTATGATATGGTATCTGCCTTGCAAAGCGTGAAGCATCTGGACGTGGGAAGTGTCGCCTCCATCCAAAATGGGGTCCTGAAGAATGAGCAATTAGCCCAGACCTTTGGATGGGCAAAAGTGCTCGGGGCCATGGCAGCGTTGAGTGGTGCCGTGCTCCCGACAGGCACGGTCCGTTTCACGGTCAACCAGGGCTTGTACCTTGGTGAACTGCCCGAGGGCACGTCCACCCGTGTCCAGACCTTGGGTGATATGTTTGCCCGTGCAGGCATTATGGCGCAGGTGACGCCGTGCATCCAGTCGTTTGAATGGGCGAAATACCTCGCCTTCGTATGCTGGATGGCTCCTGCTGTCTTGACGCGGTTGGAGACCTACAAGTTCCTGCAAGAGGCGCAGACGGCGTCCATCGCGGCAGCGATATTGCACGAGATGGCCCAGATTGCCACGGCCCGTGCTATTGTCCTGGAAGATATCACGTTCTTCCCGACCAAGACCCTCAGTCAGCTTGCCTTTGACGATCTGGTCATGCACTTACAGCACATGGGCGACCAGTTGGCGTCGCAGGCACCGCTGCACAAAATCTCGACCCTGCAAGATGTGGAACAGGGCAAACACCTCGAGGTCGAAGAGACGCTGGGCTATGCGGTACGGCAGGGTACAGCGCTTGGTATTCCAACGCCAACGATGGACACCTGCTACAAACTCATTGCCGGGATCAATCACTATCTCCAGTGAACAGAGCCATATGCTGTGCCACATCCCCCCGTCCACGATCGACGCGCAATCAATGCCGCTTTTGAGTAGCGGCTATTATCTCCTACCGGGAATCGTTGGAACTATGCTGTGCCGATCTGCAGCACGGCTTTGATGGTTTTTCCTGCAAGCATGTCAGCCACAGCATCGTTAATCGCTGCGTGCGGATAGTGCCGCACCAGCCGATCAATCGGCAGCTTGCCGGCGCCGTAGAGTTCGATCAGTCGAGGCAGAAAGGTCTGCACGTTGCTTTCGCCTTGCACGCAACCGCGCACGATGCGGCCTTGTTGAATAGTCCTCATCTCCAGGGGCACATCGACACCTGCTCGAGCGCTGCCTACGAGGCAAGCTGTGCCGCGCGGTGCGAGCACATCGACGGCAGCTCGTAGTGCCTCGGGGAATCCCGCCGCTTCGAGGCAAAACTGTGCACCACGCCCGCCTGCGAGTCGTCTAACCTCGTCGACAAGCTGCGGATCCTTGGCATTGACTGTGTGCATTGCCCCCAGACTACGCGCGAGTGCCAGGCGATCGTCGAATAAGTCGACCGCGATGATGGGGTCGCATCCCAAGAGCTTGGCAGCGAGTAGCCCAGCGAAGCCAACGGTCCCGGTGCCGAAAGCCACGTAGGAGTCGCCTGGATTCGGCTTGAGCACGTTCATGACCGCGCCTGCGCCGGTGTTCACACCACACGGGAAGGCCGCCAGGATGCCGAGAGGCGCATCGTCAGGCACCCGGATCGTATTGCGCACCGTGGCGATCGTGAAGCTCGCAAACGAGGACTGTTGGAAGAAGGAGCCGTAGATGGGTTCCGTGCCACGGCTGAAACTGAGCGATTTTCCATCCGCGCGATAGCCGCTTTGCTTGAGCATGGGCGCTTTGCTACAGTATGTCTCGAAACCATCGAGACAATCCTGACACTCGCCACAAGAAGGGTTGGCCATAATCACATGGTCACCGGGCTTCAGCGTCGTCACGCCACTGCCCACCCTCTCGACCACGCCCGCGCCTTCATGACCATATACGGCCGGACACGGTATCGGAAAGAACCCGTCGCGCGCGTGCACATCGGTCTGGCAAATGCCGCTCGCTACCACACGTACCAGGACTTCCTGCGGTCCCGGCTCGGCCACCTCCAGCGTTTCGATTGTCCAGCGTCCAAAACGCTCGGGCATCACAGCTGCTCTTGCTTGCATCGGTCTTCTCCCGCAACTGATTGACTGCATGATTTCCTAGAATCCGAATGCGGCAGGCCATTGGTGCTCAGGCCCGCCTGGGCCAAGGGACCGGCGTGGCGTACCGCGTGGTTGCGGATGGCAGCCTGGTCGCCGCCGTCAATGGCGACATGCACGGGGTAGCCAACCCGTCATAACGCTCTCTCCGGCTCTCTTCGGGCTACCCAGGGGCGCTCCGGAGGGGTACGCTGGGGAGAGCTGGCGCAAAAGGCCGTTTGCATTCCCTATCCATGATAGCATCACTTGCTGCAGCATTTGATCGGGGAGGGCATTCCAGTGTAGATCATGAGATTACCCCAACTTTATCGCTCCCCCTTTTACGCAAGACCGTTTCCTGGGCTATTTTCTCTTCCAGGGAGTTGACCTTTGCCGTCAGCATTGCCGCGGCCCATACAATCCCGCAGGTCTGTATGAAAATCGCTGCCAGCAGTGCGATAGTGATATGCTGGCCAATCGTAAAGCCTCTACCTGTCATCACGCCTCCATCTCAACGCTCAGTACTTCCACTCTGATAAAAATGCGGCCAAGGGCAAAATTGGCGTGGCGTTGCCTGAACCGTTCACAATGAAGAGCACATCACCCAGGTATGGGATACTTGAGACGAACATGAACTATAGATGATGTAAATCAACCGATTGGCAATGCATTGCTGTCTGACTTTATCTCGCTCACACACCTCATCTCTTTGTATCTTTTTTACTCAATAATTCCTTCAAATAATCAACTTATGTCATTATACACCTTGATGATATTGGCAACATTCTTGCATTCACTCTTTATAACTGAAGTGAAGAAGTCCTGAAGACATATAATGATCCTGTAGTAGAAGGAGGCGAATGCAGATGATGCCATGCATGCGAAAGGTCATAGTGGGCGCCGGACTGTGGCTAGCGCTAGGGCTGACAGGCGTGTTCGCTTACGCCGACGGCTGGTACCGGGAACACGGCCTTGCCTCATACTATGGCAAGGGCTTTCACGGCCGCAAAGCCGCCGATGGGGAACGCTTCTCTCAAAATGAGATGACGGCAGCCCACCGCCAGCTCCCGCTGGGCACGAAGGTCATGGTCGAGAACCGGAACACTGGGGAACAGGTGGAGGTAAAGATCACGGATCGGGGACCGTATGCCGACCCCAAGCGCCGCATCATCGATCTCTCCAAAGCGGCGGCGGATAGTATTGGCCTCGTGGAGCCAGGGGTCGTCCCGGTACGGGTGGTCATCACGGAAGAAGCGGCCCAGCGGAAAAAGAGCCCCAATGAGCCTCTCGTGTATGAGGTCCAAGTTGGAGCCTTTGAATACCAGGACCACGCGCAGGCGGTGCTGGCGCAGGTGCAGGACTGGTTTCCCAATGCCTACATAGCCCCGCGTCAAGGCCCTGAAGGCGCCTATTACCGGGTCCGGGTAGGTCCCTTCACCGACAAGGCCACAGCACAGCGCATCGCCAGTGGGCTGACGCGCGGAGGGCACCGCGTGTTTCTCGACGAAGTTCCGGAAACAGCCCTGCCTCCCGAAGCCTCACCGCCGTCCTCGGGTACTCAATGATGTGAATGCCGGCCGGCGCTCAACGCTGTCAATCACCTGCAACCGGAGGCTGGAGCGAGGGACGAGTGAGCGCTAAAGGCCGTCAGCGGCAAAGCGTTGTTCGCTGGGGCGATGGCTTCGTCAACCTTCCCGTGCCTACGTATGTTCGCTACAGCGCAGGCTCATGCCACGATCGCTGCTGCTTGCTTTTTGACCACGCTCAAGGAACGAAGCCAGGCTGCCGATAGGGTCTGCGAGACCCAAAGGTACCAAATATTCCTTGTAGCCGTGCCGCACCAGTGCAGGTGGTGCTGGGGTGTTCCGAGGGACGTTGCTGAGGCGCTGGCACCAAATACGGTTATATTGCCTATCCATGCTCAATGCACCCCACCGCCTATAGTGCTTTGCAGGCGCACCCAGGCTTGCAATCCTGCACCCTCGTGCCGGCCACGCTCGTCCACGGGCACGGCGAGGTCGGCAGCCACCTCAAAGCGTAACAGGGAGGCAAAGCCAAAACCGGCAATCAGTCGGAGACCGGCGCTCGAGCGCGGGCTGACGTCCGTGATACTCTGGTCGCTATTCCACACCCAGCCGCTATCGACAAACGGTGCGATATGGAAACTCCGCAGGCCCAGGTAACGTCCAGGAAGATCAACCCGCACATCACTCAGCACGGGGAAGCGCAGACTCAGCGTGCCGCCGAGCAGACGGTCCCCAAGGAATTGCAGGCTGTACGGATAGCCCCGCACCGTATCAATACCGGCCAGTGACAGTTTGCGTTGCAGGGGCAAGGTGCCAGCGCTCCAGCCACCAAAGAGGCGCAGTTGCAGCGACGTTTGATTCCAGAGCCGGAGATAGTCACTCACCTCCCCGCGCACTTGTTGAAAACCGGGCGCTGTACTCCCGAGGATGCGGGCTGCGAACTCCGTCTCAAGCCGTAGCGCATAGCCATACGCCAGGGGCTCTGCTAGGACACTGAGGGGAGCACCGACCGGGGTTGGGATGCGGGTATCGCGTAGGTAGCGCAGCACGATACTGTTTACACGGCCTGTGGTCGGAGCGAAATCAGGTGGTATGGGTTCGCCGTTAAACTCGGTGAGGTGCTCCAGGAAGGCGATGTTGTAGCCCAGGGTGAAGCGGTTGGCGGGGGTGAGATATTGCTGATGGGATTCGCGCAGCAGCAGGCTCGTTTCCAGGGACACGGTGCGGGCCCCCTGGCGGTCGCTCAGACTGAGACTGCTGGTCATGCCCGGCACAGGAAAGCGATTCCGTGACAGCCGCGCTTCGACGCTCAGCTCATCGAGCGCTTCTTTCCTCCCTATGCTGAACTCTGCGGCTTGCTCGTCGAGATACAACGCAATCAGATGTAACTGTGGTAGATAGCCATCGATATAATCGTTGTCCAGAGTGACGAAGGGATAGAGTAAGTAGCGATCCAGACGCGGGAAATCGATCAGGGGCCGGACACTGTAGGGCACGTGGTAGACGTCATTCAGACGCTGCACGTCGGGCAGTTTGTGCTCGGGATCGAGGCGCACATCCTGGAGGGGGGCAGCACTCTCCCAGGTCACAACTGCGGTCTGGGCCGTGCCGTCGAGTGTGGTGTCGTAGACCGTCCCATCGCGGGCAATCAGTCTGACCGTGAGTGGCATGATGGCTTCCCCAAGGCGGCGTATCTCCACACGGTTGCTATACATCGGACGGCCCGGCGCCTCGGTGTGTGGCGCGGTTTCTACACGTCCCACGGCATAGTCGAGCCAGACGCGGTCGCTCACCCATTGCTGAAAGAACCAGTGCAAATCCCTGCCGCTGGCAGTCTCAGCAGCACGGCGCACATCCGCACTGGTGATATGGTCCCCAGCCTCTGTAAGCAGTGTTAAAAAGTGTTGAAAAGCCTGATCTCCAAGGATGTCGTGCAGCATGGCGTAGACCAGGGCGCCTTTTTTTTCGTAGATCTGTCGTAGCCCTTGACTGTCTGGAGTCTCGTCCAGCGGTATAGTCATGCGCTGGTCCAAACGATCGGCGACCAGTTGGCGATAGGGAATATCGATGTACTGTTCCCAAAAAGACAGATTGGGGAGCCAGGCGGCTTTCCAGGCAAGAAACGTGCGGCCACGACCGTAAAGAGATTCCAGCCAGCGCGCGGCTATGTATGTAGCTAGTCCCTCACCCCCCCAGCGCTCAGTACGCAGGTTATACGCGGTGCGGAGTCCCCACCACTGCTGTGCCAGTCCGCGTGCGAGCACAAATTCGGGGAGTTTATACAGCAGGGTCGGTACCCGGACTAGATCGCGTGCGAGGAATACCATGTTGTCGGCAACAGCGCTGAAGGGCAGGCTCAGGTCGCGTTCGTGCACCACCACAGTGAGCAACGGAGCATACGGTACCAGGGCCAATTGCTGGCAATAAAATGCCAGGACGAGGCGCATGGTCTGGAGCAAGTGGGAGGCCTCAGGGGCATCATTGGCAGGGAGCACCACACGCAGTGGGGGAGTGTGTGTGAGATCCTCCTCACTGTGTCCCTGCGTGCTCAGGCTCAGACCCAGGTGATAGAGCGGCCCGGCACTGCCGGTAAGCGTTCGCCAGCCGTGCTGTTGGGTGGTAGAGGTCCACGGCACCGAGGCGAGCACTTGCTGGTCTGCCGCTGCAGTCAAACGCAAGGTATAGTGGGCATGGACAAAGGCGTGTAGCCCCCACACCCAGGTGCCCTGGCGATAGGGCACGAGCATGGGATACCACAGGCCGTCCAGCGCCACGATGCCACGATAATACCCCCAGTTTTTCGCCTCCGGTAGGCGTGTGGCAAACGCGATGACGACCTGCACGCGTTCGCCAGCGTAGTACGGTCGTGGCAGTCGTACGTGCAAGAGGGCGCGATCAGGTACGCGTCCCACAGGGACAGCGTGGTCGTCGTGCAGCGCGAACGCCAGCGGCTGTTGTGCCTCGTCACTGACGCTGGAGACGGTCAGCGTGGCCGCATCGAAGCCGTACGGATAGCGCAGATCGCTGAAGGCGGCAGGTTCCCGCGGGTCAGGTCGGCTCAAGGTGTTGGGCGGGAGAAAAAAATACAGATCACCGAGTGGGTAAGTACCACGCCAGACAGCCGTACAGGAGACTACCCCCCGGAGCGTGTGGGTAGCAGTGTCATAGGTGACGTCGACATGGTAGTGCACCGCATCAAATGTGTCTGGAGTTGCTGCCCACACGCGGAGTGGCCAGGCCAGAAGGAGCACAAAGCTCCACCTCATCAGACGACCGTAGATTTCCTGAGACATGTGGCCTCTGATATATGCGGCAAGGCGCTGCAGGTCTTGCCCTTTCCCTGACGGGACGGTTGACCTTGCGGTAGACCGTACAATGTTCTCGTACCCCCGTCAACCATCGGTAGGAGAGACCAGGAGCATGGAAGCATTCGGCATGGCGTCTGGGACCTCGTGTCCCGTGGTATCCCTGGCCACAGACTCCACCTTAGCGATGTTACCTTTACCGATTTGTGCATCTCTATTATAAATGGTATGGAAGAGCAGGCGATGCCAGACAGCGCAGCGCCAGTATTAGGCGTGCTTGGACAGCTCGCCTGTATCGCGGAGCCATAGGCAGTATTGCTGGCTCTTGTCCTTTTTAGGTTTAAAGGTCATATAGCGCAGTAGTGATGACAGATCTCACCACATGCAGGGGACGGAAAGGTGAGCGATGACACGGCGCACAGCTCCCCAGAGCACCACGCCAAAACACTGGTACGCGGCGGCAGACCCTTGCCACCACGGCTGCTCTATATGGGGATGCAAAGCCTGGATGCGCTGCTGTTTTCCATCGCGTATACCATCTACGGACTCTATGCCGTGAAAGCAGCGGCCTTGGGTCCGCTTGAACTCACTCTGGTGGGTACCATCATGGAACTCGCGATCTTCCTCACTGAGGTGCCAACCGGGATGGTCGCCGACCTCTACAGCCGCCGCCTGTCGGTGATCATTGGGCTGTGCATCATCGGTACCGGCATCGCCCTGCTAGGGGGCGTACCAACGTTCTGGTGCATTGCGCTCGGGAGCGTGCTCTGGGGTGTTGGCGGTACGTTCATTAGCGGTGCGCATCAGGCCTGGCTCGCCGATGAAATCGGGGAAGTCCAGGCCGCGCCAGTGTATCTGCGTGCGACGCAGCTCAGCCAAGTCAGCGGCCTCGTGGGGATTCCGCTCAGCGTCGCCCTCGCCTCGATACAGCTTCCGCTCCCCTTGTGGGTAAGCGGTGCAGGCTTCTGGGGCCTCGCGGGTCTCTTACTACTGACCATGCCAGAACAAGGTTACAGACCGGTAGCGCCGGCGCAACGCCACGCGTGGCAGGGGTTGCGCAAGACGTGGCGTGCTGGCCTCGCAACCGTGCGCGGGCGTGCAGCACTCCGCAGTATCTTCGTGATCACGGTCCTCTACGGGATGTCGAGCGAGGCATTGAGCCGTTTGGCGCCGCTCCATCTACTCGCCACGATCGGGCTCCCCAGCAACTTTGCTGAAGCGACCTGGTTTGGCATCCTGCAGGCGGGAGCGTTGCTTGGCGGTGCTGTGGTCACCTGGAGCATCAGCCAGACCACCGCACTCCACAACCCGCAGCGGATCGTGCAGATCCTCCTGGCTTTCACGGTCGTGATGCTGCTGGCAACGCTGCTCTTCGCACTGGCGGGAGTCTTCTGGCTGGGGCTGCTTGCCGTCTGGATGACGCGGTGGATGCGGATCGCCACGCGACCACTGATGGTCGTGTGGGCCAATCGTGGGCTTGCCCCGGGTGCCCGTGCGACGGTGCTCTCCATGCTCAGCCAAGCCGAGGCCCTCGGGGAGGTCTGTGGCGGCCCGCTGCTGGGCCTCGTCGGCACGCTGCACACCGTGCGCATTGCACTGGTGGGTGCAGCCATGGTGCTGCTCCCAGTGCTACCGCTCTATGGCCAAGCCTTGCGCCACAGCAAACAGGAGGCGTGGCCAGCATCATGAAGCCTTCACCCCGCGTCAACTATGATACCATTGCCCATCTCTACGATACGCAGCCATATCGGGCCAAAACGATCGATCCGGAACTCCTGACTTGGCTGGGACAGTGCGGGTCTGCGGAGACCCTGTCCATCTTGGATATCGGCTGCGGCACCGGCAATCAGCTAGTGGCGAATCGCGCCGTGCTCCCCCACGCCCGCCTGGTGGGTCTCGATCGCTCCCTGGGCATGCTGCGGCAGGCGCAGCCGAAAGCGCCCGACATCGCCTGGGTACAAGCAGATGGGGCAGGCCTCCCCTTTCAGGCCCAGAGTTTTGATTTCGTTACCTGTCAATACGCCTTGCATCATATCCAGGACAAAGCTGGCATGCTGCGGGCGGTGTTTCGGGTCCTGCGCCGCGGGGGCCGCTTGGTGCTCCGCAATCTGTGTCCGCAGGAGTGTGCCGATTGGCTCTATTATGCGTATTTTCCAGAGGCTTACACCATTGATCTGGCGGATTTTTGGCCGCCGGAGGCCGTGGTGGCGGTGCTGGAAGCGACCGGCTTTGTAGCAGTGACGGTGGAGCGCCAGCACCTGCACTATGAACAGAATTTACGCCTCTGGCTTGATACCGTGCGGCGCCGTGATACCTGCTCGCAACTGCTGACGATCCCTGATGCGGCCTACGCGGCAGGGGTCCATCGGCTGGAACACGAACTGGCTGAGGGGAGCGCTCCGCTGGTGCGCGCGGATCATCTCTGTTTTGTCACTATTCGAGGCGAGAAGCAGACAGGCATTGCCTGACGAACATCTTGTGCGAGGGTGTGTCTTGTCGTGGCTTCCATGATAGTATGGGACATGAGATCATGGAGTGGTCGTAACGCATCGACCGCATTACGCCCATCAAGGTCATCTCCGATTCCACAGGAATGAGCGGAGTTTTTCAGGAGAGACGTTATGGCAGAACACTATCGCGCCGACCATGTTGGTAGTCTCTTACGGCCTCCAGCGGTGCTGGAGGCACGTGCTGCCCACGCTGCGGGGCGCCTCAGTCTCGATCAGCTCCGGGACATCGAGGACAAGGCGATTCTCGAGGCTCTTGAGATGCAGCGCCAGGCAGGCATAGACGTCTTTACGGACGGCGAGTACCGCCGGAGCTGGTGGTCAGGGGCCATCGCCGAGTCGGTCGAGGGCGTCATCGACGACCCAGACGCAGTCTTCACCCCAGGCTGGCAAGGACCGCATGGCCCACAGGCCGATGCGACGGCAGCCGAGATTGGCTTTGGGGCGCAGGTGGTGGGGGCGAAGCTGCGACAAATCCGCCGGCTCACCGCCCATGAATCAGGGTTCTTGAAGCAGCACGCTCCCGGACCTTTCAAGATCACCATCCCCGGTGCGCTGAGCCGGGCCTTGGGGTGGTACAAGCCTGGCTTGACCGACAAGTTCTACCCTACCCCGGCGGATCTGGTGCAGGATATCGTCGATATCCTGCGGCGCGAGGTGAAGGCGTTGCTTGACGAGGGCGTGTCTTACGTCCAGCTCGATTCCCTACGCTATGTGATCCAGTTAGCCGATTCTCGTACCCGAGAGCAGATGCTGCAAGCCGGTCAGGATCTCGACAAGGCCCTCGACGAGACGATCGCGGCCGACAACGCTACCCTCCAGGATGCCAGAGGTGCAGGAGTAACTGTGGGCCTCCACATGTGCCGGGGCAACAACCGCAGCGCCTGGAGAACTAGCGGAGGTTACGAGGTCATCGCCGAGAAGGCCTTTAACTTGCTCGAGGTCGATCGCTTTCTACTAGAGTACGACACCGAGCGGGCCGGTGGTTTCGAGCCGCTGCGCTTTGTACCCCCAGGGAAGATGGTAGTGCTCGGTCTGATTAGCTCGAAGGACCCGCAGATTGAGTCGCAGGACCAGCTCCTGCGCCGCATCGACGAGGCAGCGCAATACGTGCCCATCGAGCGTCTGGCGCTGAGCCCGCAATGTGGGTTTGCTTCCACGGCTCCGGGCAACCTGTTGACATGGGACGAGCAGCGGCGGAAGCTGGAACTCGTGGCGGAGACAGCGCGCAAGGTGTGGGGCGCTGCGCACGGCTAATTGGCGGGCTGCGCACGGCGACAAGGAGGAAGGTTATGAAACGCAATATCAGCCGCATTCTCACCATGCATGCCGGAAGCCTGGCGCGACCACCCGATCTGCGGGAGATGGTGCTCGCCAAGAGTAATGGGCAACCCTATGATGCGGAGGCCCTGGCCAGGCGCTTACGCAGCGCGGTCGCTGAAGTCGTACAGCAGCAGATTGCCGTCGGTCTTGACAGCATCAACGACGGTGAGTTCAGCAAGACGAACTTTACGAATTATGCCCGCGAGCGCCTCAGCGGCCACGAAGAACGCTCGGGCGAACCAGGGAACCCGCTGGCGCGGATCTATGGCCGCGACGCCCAGGAGTTCCCAGAATACTTTGCCGGTAGAGGTAACCTGGGGGGCAGGGAGGTGATCTGTACGGGCCCGCTCACGTTCATAGGCCATGCTGCTATCCAGGCCGACATCGACAATTTTAAGGCCGCTCTCCAGGGTGTAGAGGGTCCCGAACCCTTTTTGCCTGCCGTGGCACCCGGGACCATCGAGCATTGGATGAAAAACGAGTATTACCGCAGCGACGAGGAATTCCTCAACGCTATTGCTGATGCCATGCACGAGGAGTACAAGGCTATCACCGACGCCGGGTTCCTGCTCCAGATTGACGATCCTGACCTGGCGGACGCCTGGCAAATCCAGGGTGACATGAGCGTTCCGGAATATCGCAAGTTTGCCGCGCTACGCATCGAGGCCCTCAACTACGCCCTGCGGGATATTCCTGAGGAGTCGGTGCGCTTTCACATGTGCTGGGGCAGCTATCATGGCCCCCACAAGTACGACATCCCCCTCAAGGATATTGTGGACCTCGTTCTGCGGGTCAAGGCTGTAGGCTATTCGATCGAGGCGTCAAACCCCCGCCACGAACATGAGTGGCGTGTGTGGGAAGACGTCAAGCTGCCCGAGGGGAAGGTGCTCATTCCTGGCGTCGTGGGGCATGCCACGGATTTCATCGAGCACCCTGAGCTAGTGGCCGAGCGTCTCATTAAATATGCCAATCTGGTGGGCCGCGAGCAGGTGATCGCCGGGACGGACTGTGGGCTGGGCACACGGGTGGGCCATCCCAAAATTGCCTGGGGTAAGTTTCAGGCGCTAGCTGAGGGCGCCCAGCTCGCCACAAAGCAGCTCTGGGGCTAGTACCCAGGCAAGCAACTGCTTGGGGGATAGCAAGGCGGAGCCCAGAGATCCCTCTTCCAGAGAGCAGGTGGAGAAGCAGTCAATTTTGATGCTAGCGGCAATGTTTGGTAGTCATTGTGAAGGTGAACAAGGCACCATTTGAACAACGATGAGGAGGCCTGGTATGGCAGAGGGTGACAAAATTACCGTATTGAATCCGATGGGTTATCCACCCACCGTGACCCACAAATCCCTGGCACCGCGGCTTGAGACTCTAGACGGCAAGACCGTCTACCTAGTCGATTGCCGCTTCGATGATGCGGACATCTTCCTGAAGCAGGTGCAGGCGTGGTTTGCCGAGCACCTGCCCAGCGTCCACACGGTGTTCAAGCCAATCTCTAGCGTCTATACGCGCGACGACCCGGCCACCTGGGAGGAGATCAAAGCCAAAGGCGATGCCGCCATTATTGGAGTCGGCCATTGAAGCACCTGTGCGCCGGCGGTCGCCGTGCACGGGATGACCATCGACCACAAGTACGGGGTGCCGACGGTGGCGTTCCATACGCAGCCCTTCGAGCGCGTCGTGCGCTCAGTGACGCAGCTCAACGGTATGCCGCGCATGCGGCAGGTGTTTGTGCCGCAGCCGGTGATGGGCAAGACACCCCAGCAGTTGCGAGCCTATATCGATGGCAACGACCCCATCACAGGCCGGCCCGTGATGCAGGAGGTGATCGAGGGACTCACCATGCCGCTCGACGATGAGGATCTGAAGCAGATCACGTTCGAACGCTCGACGCCACGGCTGGTTGATGCCGACACCGAGGAGAACCTGCACCGCCTCTTCCAGGACAACCTCTGGACCGACTACCTCCCCATCATCCTGCCCACTGAGGAACGCGTGGCGGCCATGCTGGCCCACACCAGTCACAAGCCGGACGAAGTGGTCGGGCACATGCGCGCCACCCATTTCCGCGAGTACTGGGAGTACACGGTCGAGAAGGTAGCGGTCAACGCCGTGATGGCTGGCGCCAGACCAGAATACTTCCCGGTAATCCTGGCACTGGCGGCCACCGGTGCGAGTGCACGCGGTAGCACCACCAGTTCGGCCGCGGCCATGGTGGTGGTCAACGGGCCGGTGCGCCATGAGCTCGGCATGAACGCCGGCATTGGCGCCATGGGACCATACAGCCACGCCAACGCCACCATTGGTCGGGCCTATGGCCTGCTGTCGCAGAACCTGCAGGGCGGCTCCGTGCCGGGCCTCACCTACATGGGCTCGCAGGGCAATAACTATGCCTACACCAACGTCACCTTTGCCG
>Ga0081455_10005145_pt1 | contig 14409 bp, 10 predicted proteins | sample TabmetS3T2R1_FD_70207 | JGI IMG/M metagenome (GOLD analysis project Ga0081455, IMG submission 70207) | Tabebuia heterophylla rhizosphere microbial communities from the University of Puerto Rico - S3T2R1 | ecosystem: Host-associated > Plants > Roots > Rhizosphere ... | reverse complement strand
GAGGCGGGCCGCCGCGGCCTGCCGTTCGAGGCCGTGTACTGCGCGTCGAAGTTCGCGCAGGTCGGGTTCACGGCGGCCCTCGACCACGAGCTGCGCGAACAGGGCGTCCGGTGCACGAACGTGTGCCCGGGCGGCGTGGCGACCGAGTTCGCGATGGGCCGCGGCCGCACCCCCGACATGCCCGAGCTCGGCGGGATGATGTCGGCCCAGGACGTGGCCGAGGCCGTCCTGTTCGTGCTCACGCGCCCGAGGAACCACCGCATCCTCGAGGTGGCCTTCCGGCCGGTCACGGAGCCGTCGTGGGGATGAGCGAGGGCGTCGTTCGCTGGGGGGTCCTCTCCACCGCGAACATCAACCGCAAGGTGCTCCCCGCCACCCGGGCCGCCGAGCGGTGCGAGCTCGTCGCGATCGGCTCGCGGGACCTCGCGAGGGCCGAGGCGGCGGCGTCCGAGTTCGGGGTCGCGCGCGCGTACGGCTCGTACGAGGAGATCCTTGCCGATCCCGAGGTCGACGCCGTCTACGTCCCGCTCCCCAACGACCTGCACGAGCGGTGGACGATCGCGGCCGCCCGCGCCGGCAAGCACGTGCTGTGCGAGAAGCCGCTCGCGATGAACGCCGCCGAGGCCGAGCGGATGATCGCCGCCTGCGAGGAGGCCGGCGTCCTGTTGATGGAGGCGTTCATGTACCGGCTCCATCCGACGTGGGTGAAGGTCCGGGAGCTGGTGGACGGCGGCCGGATCGGGGACCTCAGGGCGGTGCAGAGCTGGTTCTCGTACTTCAACGACGACCCCGAGAACATCCGCAACATCGCGGCGTCGGGGGGCGGCGCGCTGTACGACGTTGGCTGCTACACGGTGAACCTGTCTCGGATGCTGTTCGGCGCCGAACCCGTGCGCGTCCAGGGATCGGTCCACCGAGACCCCGAGACGGGCGTCGACGTGCTGACCTCCGGCGTGCTCGACTTCCCGGCCGGGGTGGCCACGTTCACCTGCTCCACACGCGCCGAGCCCGACCAGCGCGTCCACGTGTACGGGACGAAGGGCCGCATCTCGATCGAGATCGCGTTCAACATCCCGCTCGACCTGCCGACGCGGGTGTTCGTCACCGCGGGAGGCGACCCGCCGGTCGCGCCGGACACCGAGCTGCTCACCTTCGAGCCGGCCAATCAGTACACGATCCAGGCCGAGCGGTTCGCCGCCGCGATCGTGGACGGGACGCCCGTTCCGATCCCGCCCGCCGAGGCGGTCGCGAACCTGCGCGTGATCGAGGAGCTGTTCCGGGTCGGCTGACGGCTACCGGGCCCCCAGCAGCAGGTCGATCGTGAGCTGGTCCAGGCGCTCGTAGGGCTGGCCGCGCGCCGCGACCGCCCGCCGGTCCACGTCGAGGCCGCCCAGCGCCTCGGCGCGCTCGGGCGTGTAGGGACCGAGGTCGATCGAGCCGTCGTCGGCGTTGATCTCCGCGACCAGCCCCTGGATCTCGGGATCGGCGTTCCAGCGCTCGGCCTTCTCCCGCAGGATCAGGTACGTGCGCATGCACCCGCGCGCGAACGCCTTCACGTCCTCGTAGTCCGAGGTCCGGTACGCGTGCGCGTCGAAGTGCCGGCTCCCCTCGTACCCCACGTCCTCCAGGAGCTTGACCAGGAAGAAGGCCGCCTTCGGGTTCGCGGAGCCGAACCGCAGGTCCTGGTCGTAGCGGCCGGGGATCTGATCGTTCAGGTCGATGTGGAACAGCTTGCCCATCGACCAGGCCTGCGCGACGTGGTGCGTGAAGTTGAGGCCGGCCATGTGCTCGTGCGCGACCTCCGGGTTCACGCCCACCATCTCGGAGTGCTCGAGGGTCTGGATGAACGCGAGCATCGCGCCGGTCGTCGACAGGTAGATGTCGCCGCGGGGCTCGTTGGGCTTGGACTCGAGCGCGAACCGCAGGTCGTAGCCCTGGTCCTTCACGTACCCGCACAGGAAGTTCATCGCCTCCGTGTATCGGCCGAGGGCCACGATCGGATCCTTGGACGAGTCGGTCTCCACCCCCTCGCGCCCGCCCCAGAACACGTAGGTGGTCGCCCCGAGCTCGACGCCGAGGTCGATCGCGCGCATCGTCTTCTGCAGGGCGTACCCACGCACGCGCGGGTCGTTGGCCGTGAACGCGCCGTCGCGGAAGATCGGATCGCGGAACAGGTTCGTCGTCGCCATCGGGACGACCATGCCCGTGGCGTCGAGCGCCTTGCGGAAGTCCGAGACGATCTGGTCGCGCTCGTGCGGGCTCGCGTCGATCGGCACGAGGTCGTTGTCGTGCAGGTTCACGCCCCACGCGCCGACCTCGGCCAGCAGCTCGACCAGCTGGACCGGCGAGAGCGCCTCGCGCACCGGCTCCCCGAACGGATCGATGCCGATGTTGCCGACGGTCCACAGGCCGAACGAGAACCTGTCCTCCGCCCTCGGTTCGTACGCCATCGGTGCCTCCTCCCATCGATTCCTATGCTGCCATCGTCATCACGCGATCCGAGCCCAGCAGGAACGGCGGCAGCCAGGCCGGGATGTTCGAGAACGGCAGGACGTCGGGGTGCAGCTCGATCCCCAGGCTTTCGGCCATGAAGCGCCTCCGCCCCTGGATCCGCTCCCACGCCGCCGGGTAGTTCGCCTCGAACGCGTCCCGCAGCGACGCGTCGGCCAGCGCGATGCCGTCCTCGATGTTGGTCGTGAAGTACGGTGTGCCCGTCGCGGGGATGATGTCGACCTGGAACGCCATGCCGGACGCGAGCTCGATCGGCGATCCCGGCGTGATGGGCGAGTTCACCCACTCGTCCAGGTGCAGCTGGTGTCCCGGGTTCAGGAAGATGCCGAAGAAGGGGTCGCCGAGCCGCCGCCGGACGATCTCGTGCAGCGCGCCGCCGGTCTGGCCGACGTGCAGGGCGGCGTACCACTCGGCCACCGCCTCGAAGTAGGGGCCCACCAGGCGCTCGACGTAGTCGCCGATCCCGTCGGGCAGGCCGCCCGCATCCTCGACCACGAACCCGGCGCGGCAGTTCAGCGCCCCCCAGATCCCGAACGCGACCGTGAAGCGGTCGCCGCGCTCGATCCGCCTGTCGCCCGGACTCAGCAGGCCGAACGTCGCGCGCTCGCCGCTGGTCAGCATCAGGTGGCAGGACAGCGGCATGCCGTTCCACCCCAGCAGGGCGACCGCGTCGTCCTCGCGCAGCCCGGGCTCGAGCCCGCGGATCAGGCCGCGGACGCCGTCGGAGGTTCGGCACGCCGCGACCTCGAAGGCGGCCAGCTGCTCGAGCTCGTTGATCACGCGCAGGCCGTCGGCGGCGCCCGTCAGCAGGTGGCCGGCGTTCGCGAGCGAGCCCGAGGGCGTGAGCGTTCGGAGCTCGTCCACGAGGTAGGCGGGGATCTCGATCCGGGTTCGGTCCTCGAACTCCTTCCAGCCGATCACGCCGACCGCGCTCGAGGCGCCCACGCCCTCCTCGCGCAGGATCTCGGACAGCGGGCGGGACCGGTCCCGCGGCTGGCTCGGCAGGCTGAAGTCCTGGAACAGGTGCCGCCGCATCGGCAGCGGCGCCGCGCCGGCGGTCCCGAAGCACTCGTTGCCGGCCAGGATCGCGGGGTCACCCTCGGGGCCCACGATCAGCATCGCCTCCTCGAAGCGCGGATCGAACCCCGTCAGGTAGGACAGGTTCGCGCTGTGCTCGCGGTCGGCGTACACGACCAGCACGCCGAAGCCGGCTTGCTCGGCGCGGGCACGAAGGCGGGCGAGCCGGTCCGCGTAGACCGATGCCGGGATCTCCGGGGCGGCCTCGGGCGTCCCGAAGTCCGGCAGCGTCACCTCCGCCAGGCGCGCGCCGGTCACGGCGTCGCCTCCGCGGACGGCGTCCACGTCAGCGGCCGCGCGGCCCCGCGCGAGATCGTGACGAACCGGTTCGCGGCCACGTCCATCCACGGGCTCGTGCCGCCCCGCGGCCACACGATCCGGACCTCGGCCCCGCCCGCGTCGCCCAGGCCGAAGTGGACCCACCCGAGCTCGCCGCTCGCGTGGCCGCCACCGATCGTGACCTCGCGCTCGACGGTGCGGTCCCCGAACCGGAGCTGGATCCACGAGCCGATCGCGTCGCGGTTGGGGCCGGGCTGCTCGGGACGGACCGCGACCCAGTTGCCCATCGGCTCGGGTTCGGCCGCGGTGCCCGAACCCACGTTTCGGAACAGGCTCACGTTCACGCGGCGGTTCACCTGCACCAGGTCGGGCATGCCGTCCAGGTTCAGGTCGACGACCGCCGCGCCCCGGCCGCCGACGAAACGGACCAGCCCCGCCGCCTCGCCCGCCTCCACGAAGGTCCGGTCGTCGCGCCCGAGCAGGAGGTTGCTCGGGTCCTTCGACGCGAAGTCCGGCTGGGCCTCGACGTTGCCCTTGGACACGAACAGGTCGATCAGCCCGTCGTTGTTCACGTCCTGGAACTCCGGATGCCACGCGGTCGAGGGCAGGGGGTCGCCGCCCGCGTACGGCCGCGTCGCGGTCACGCCCTCGTCCAGCGCGATGTCGTCGTACGTGGGCCGGCCGGACGCGTTCGCGAGCGTCTGCAGCTTGTTGTCGCCCTGGCTGGTCAGGTAGACCTCGGGCTTGCCGTCGCCCGTCACGTCGTAGCTGGCGATGCCCATGCCCCAGATCACCAGGCGCCGCCACCCCTCCGCGCGCGTGTACGGCCGCGGGGCCTCGCCCGGCGCGATGCGCCACAGCTGCTCCTCGCCGTCCAGGTAGTAGTGGCGGTCGTTGGCCATGCGCAGGTCGGTGTGGCCCGAGTGGTCCCAGTCGCTGAACAGGACCGACAGCGTGCAGTAGCCCGGCGCGAGCGGGATCGGCGCGGCGTAGGTCCGGCCGCCCGGCGCAGGCCGAACGAGCTCGCTGTCGGCGCACGCGGACCGGTCAGGGGCCCTCGCGAGGTCGAGGTAGTTGCCGAACGCGAGCGTCGGCAGCGCGTCCGAGCCCTCCCACGTGGCGCTGAACGCGGCCGTCCAGGCGTCGCCGCCGTCGTAGCCCCAGCGGTCGTTCGCGCGCTCGAAGCGGCAGTCGCCCAGGCCGCGCAGCAAGACGTTGCCGCCGTTGCGCAGGACCGCGAGGTCGATCAGGCCGTCGCCGTCGACGTCGATCGGGTACGCGCCCGTGACGCTCGTCAGGTCGGTGACGGGGTCGGAGACCTTGGTGAACCGCAACGCGCCGCCCACCGGGCTCAGGTTGCGGTACAACGCGGCGGGGTTCGAGCCGCCCGCGAGGTACAGGTCGGGCCTGCGGTCGCCGTCGCAGTCGAACGTGGCCACGCCGCCGCCCACGAAGTACGCGAAGTCGCCACCGTAGACGTGGTGGACGCCGGCGGCCTCCGCCTCCTCGACGAAGCGCGGCGCGGCCGCCTCCGACGCGCCCGCCCCCGAGATCCACAGGCCCACCGCGAACACCGCCGCGAAGGCGACGAGCGCGCCCCCGACCGCGCCCAGGCCGATCCATGCGGCCGTCGCGCGGCCGCCGGTGCGCGACCCGGCCGTCATGCCCCGCCCCCGGCGAGGGCTCGCGCGCCCGCGCCGGCCACGCGGGCCGGGTCGGCGATCACGTTCGACAGGACCAGCTCAGCGGCGCCGATCAGCGGCGCGTCCTGCCCCAGCCCGCTCGGCGCGATCGCGGCCATCCTTCCGGGCGCGCCGAGGGTCCGCGTCCGCGCCGCCTCCACCACCGCGGCCTCCAGGAACGCGTAGAGGCGCTGGTACATGCCGCCGAGCACCACCAGCTCGGGGTTGAACAGGTTGATGAGGTTCCCGATGCCCAGGCCGAGCCATCGTCCGATCTCGCCGACGGCCTCGATCGTCCTGCGGTCGCCGGCCGCGGCGCGGGCGATGATCTCCTCCACCCCCGCGATCCCGCCGTCCAGGCCGGCCCGCTCCAGCAGCGCCGACTCGCCGGCCTCGGCCTCCCAACAGCCCACGGCGCCGCAGCGGCAGGCGTGCCCCTCGGGATTGATCAAGGTGTGCCCGGCCTCGCCCGCGTAGCCGGCCGAGCCCAGCAGCGGCGTGTCGTCCACGATCACCCCGGCGCCGATCCCGACCTCGCCCGAAACGTAGATCAGGTTGCGCACGCCCGCATGGCCCCGGCGGTGCTCGGCAAGCGCGCCCAGGTCGGCCTCGTTCGCGGCCAGCACCGGCACGCCGAGCCCGAGCCCCACCTCGAGCATCGTCGCGATCGGCACCTCGCGCCAGCCCAGGTTCGGTGCGATGTGGACGAACCCGTCCGAACGGCGCGTGAGGCCGACGACGGCCACGCCCACGCCGGCGAGGACGCTGTCCATCGGCAGCGAGTCGAGCAGCGGACCGGCCAGCTTGGCGACGTCCTGCGTCGTCTCCTCGGGTGAGAAGCGTGCCCGAGGCCGCGCGACCCGCAGCTGGTTGGAGACGGCGCCGCCCAGGCCGATCGTCGCCACCGCGAGCGAGTCCACGGCGAGTTCCACGGCCAGGACCGTCGCGCCCTCGGGGCGGGGTTGGACGACGGGCGAGGGTCGTCCGGGGCCCGACGGCATGGTGTCGGGGCCCTGCTCGATCAGGCCGAGCTCGGTCAGCACCCCCAGCAGGTCCGCCACCGTGGAGCGGTTGAGGCCGGTCGCCGTCGCGAGCTCCGAACGCGACATCGGACCGGATCGGTGCAGGCGTTCGAGCACGGCCCCGAGGTTGTGCCGCCGGAGCTCGTCGGCCGCGACCCCGCGGCGCCCCGTGTCGTCCCCGCCGATCGCGACGTCGGCGGCGTCGGGCCCGATGTTTGTTGGAGACCCCACGCTATGCACACGCTCCTGACCTGCCCGAACGCGAACGAGGGCGCGGGCTCGATCCGATCGGCCCGCATCCGCTCGCCCGGTGTCGCAGGGTATCCGGGCCCCTTCACAGGCGCAACAGGAGCACGCTCGGCGCGCGATCCGGGAACGATGCCGATTTGTTGCGCGCTCAGACGAATTGTGCCATCGTGGCCCGCGGCCGCCGGCCGGCTACGCGCTGTGCGCGGACCTTCGACCGAACCCCGTCCGCTCCCTGCGCGCGTCAAGCCGGACGAGCCGTTCGGGCCGTAGGAACGAAGGAGCGGTGCGTCACCGGGACGTTCCGTCCAGAAGGGGGGGTGTGCGTTGAAGCGTCGAGTGTTGGCGTTGCTCGCCCTGTCGATCCTGCTGCTCGCCGCGTGTTCGAGCGACGACAACGGCGGCGGCGGGGCGACGGGGGAGGCCACGGGGGGAGCGACGGGCAGTGACATCACCGTCGGCGTCTCCTGGAACAACTTCAACGAGGAACGCTGGGCCAAGTTCGACGAGCCCGCGATCCAGCAGGCCCTGCAGGACTGCGGGGGCGCGAAGTACATCAAGGCCGACGCCGGGTCGTCCGCCGAGCAGCAGCTGGCCGACGTCGAGAACCTCATCGCGCAGGGCGCGAACGCGATCATCATCCTGGCGCAGGACGGTGAGGCGATCCTGCCGGCGGTGCAGAGCGCGCTCGACCAGGGCATCCCGGTCGTCGCCTACGACCGACTGATCGAGAACCCGGGCGCGCTGTACGTCACGTTCGACAACGTGGAGATCGGGCGTCTGCAGGCGGAGGCCATCCTCGCCGCGGTCCCGGAGGGCAACTACGTGTTCATCAAGGGGAACTCGGCCGATGCGAACGCCGACTTCCTCCGTTCGGGTCAGCAGGAGGTCCTCCAGGACGCGCTGGACTCCGGTGACGTCGTGAACGTCGGCGAGTCCTACACGGACAACTGGGACCCGGCGATCGCCCAGACGAACATGGAGCAGTTCCTGACGGACAACAACAACGACGTCGACGCCGTCCTTTCGGAGAACGACGGGATGGCCGGCGGTGTCGTGGCGGCGCTGGAGGCCCAGGGCCTCGCCGGCTCGGTGGCGGTGTCCGGTCAGGACGGCGACGTCGCCGGCCTGAACCGCGTCGCCCTCGGGACGCAGTACGTCGACGTCTGGAAGGACGCCCGGGAGCTCGGCAAGGCCGCGGGCGAGGCCGCGTGCGCGATGGCGCAGGGCACGGCGCTCGGGGACGTTGCCAACACGCAGCAGTTCGACTCGCCTGGCGGCAACGACATGACCTCGATCTTCCTGACGCCCCAGGCGATCACGCAGGACAACCTCAACATCCCGCTCGACGCGGGCTGGATCTCGCAGGAGGACCTGTGCCAGGGCGTCGACCCCGGCACGGTGGATGCCTGCGGCTAGTGCACGAGGCCTGATACACCGGTGGCGCTCGCCTCACCCGTCGGGGTGAGGCGAGCGCCCCCCTGGCATAGGATTCGCACCGGTGGCTGAGACCAAGGTTTCCGCGGCCGAAACAGAGCCGGAGGCGCAGGCGGCGCCCGAGGAGCGAGGCAAGGCGTCGCTCCGCGAGCTCTTCCGGTCGGCCGAGGTGGACACACGGCTCCTCGGGATGCTGGGAGCCCTGGCGATCATCTGGATCCTCTTCCAGATCTTCACCCCGAACCACACCTTCCTCACGCCGAGGAACATGTGGAACCTGTCGGTGCAGACCGCCGTCGTCGCGATCATGGCGACGGGGATGGTCCTGATCATCGTGACGCGCAACATCGACCTGTCCGTCGGCGCTGTGATGGCCGCCGTGGGGATGGCGATGGCGATCGTCCAGCACGACTGGCTGCCCAAGTGGATCGGGTTCGACCACCCGATGACCTGGGTGATCGCCGTGGCGGTCGGGCTGGTCCTCGGCGCGGCGATCGGCGCGTTCCAGGGGACGATCGTCGCCTACGTCGGCGTGCCCTCGTTCATCGTGACCCTCGGGGGGTTCCTCGTCTGGCGCGGCGTCGCGTGGTGGATGGCGAGCGGCCAGACGATCGCGCCGATGGACACGCTCTTCCGAAACCTGGGGGGCGGCTCCACGGGAACGGTGGGCGGGACGTGGAGCTGGATCATCGGCATCGCCGCATGCGTGGGGATCGTGCTCCTGCAGTTCACCAAGCGGCGATCGCGCGGGCGGTACGGCTTCCGCCTGCGGCCGATGTGGGCCGAGGTGGGGATCGCCGTGATCGCGTGCGCGGCCGTCCTGGTGGCCGTGGGGTTCCTGAACCGGTACTACCTCCCGCCGGCGCTCGCGACGCAGACCGGCCACGAGGGCGAGAACATCTCGCTCGGCCTGGCCTACCCGGTCCTGATCGCGATCGGCGTCGGCATCGTGATGACGTTCATCGCGACCCGGCGTCGGTTCGGCCGGTCCGTCTACGCGATCGGCGGGAATCCCGAGGCGTCCGAGCTCGCCGGCATCAAGACCCGGCGGACGATCGTCAAGACGTTCACGCTCATGGGCCTGCTCGTCGGCCTCGCGGCCGCGGTCCAGATCGCCCGGCTCAACGCGGCGGTGAGCAGCCTCGGGACCGGGATGGAGCTCAACGTGATCGCGGCGGCGGTGATCGGCGGGACATCGTTCGCCGGCGGCGTCGGCACGATCGTCGGGGCGCTGCTCGGCGCGCTCATCATGCAGTCGCTGGTCTCCGGCATGGTGCTGATGGGCATCGAGGCGCCGCTACAGGACATCGTGGTCGGCATCGTCCTGGTTCTGGCCGTGACCCTGGACACGATCTTCCGTCGGAGGGCCGCCAGGTGACGGACCGGTCGGGCACGCCGCTGGTGGAGCTGCGCGACATCCGGGTCGCGTTCGGGGGCGTCCACGCGGTCCGGGACGTCACGGTCGACCTGTACCCGGGCGAGGTGGTCGGCCTGGTCGGCGGCAACGGCGCCGGGAAGACCACCCTGATCCGAACGCTCTCGGGCGCGCACCCCGCCGACTCGGGGCAGATCCTGATCGACGGCGAGCCGGTGACGATCTCGCACCCGCGCGACGCGAAGGCGCTGGGCGTCGAGACGATCTATCAGAACCTCGCACTGGCGGACAACATCGACGCGCCGGGGAACGTGTTCCTCGGACGCGAGCTCACGACGCGGTTCGGCAACCTCGACGACAGCGCGATGGAGGACGCCACGCGCAAGCTGATGGGCCGGCTGAACCCGAAGTTCCAGAACTTCGTCGTGCCGGTCGCGTCGCTGTCGGGCGGCCAGCGGCAGTCCGTCGCGATCGCGCGCGCTGTCCACTTCAACGCCAGGATCCTGATCATGGACGAGCCGACGGCCGCCCTGGGCCCCGCCGAGACCAAGCAGGTCGGCGACCTGATCAAGCAGCTGCGCGAGGAGGGCATCGGCATCTTCCTGATCAGCCACGACATCCACGACGTGTTCGACCTGTCGGACCGCATCAGCGTGATGCTGCAGGGCAAGCTGGTCGGAACGGTCGACAAGAACGAGGTCACCACCGACGAGGTCCTGGCGATGATCATCCTGGGCAAGCGGCCCGGCGAGGTGACCCAGAAGGACCTGGCCGAGCTGCACTGAGCCCTACTCGTACGGCTGCGTGTCCACCGTGAGCCAGCGGTCGCCGGTCGGCCGGCTGAGCACGAACGTGATCGCGAACGGCGAGGTCTCGCGCGACCGCTCCTGCCCGTCGACGCCGTACGTGACCGTCTCGACGGTTCCCTTCGACTGCAGGCCCAGGCTCAGCCCCGACTGGCCCTTCGAATGCACCAGGACGACCTGGATCTCCTCGAACGTGTAGTGGGGGACGGCGGCCCGTCCCGTCTCGATCACGCGGTCGACCCGGTCCTGGAGCCCGGTCAGCCGGTCGCCGTCGTCGACGGAGCCCAGGAGGCTCCGCTCGCCACGCCGGAGCGCCTGGGCCTCGACCTCCAGGTTCTCGGCCAGCGTCACCGCGACCTCCTGGGCGTCGGCCTGGGACAGGTCGCCTCGTTCGGTGACCTCGAAGTCGACGCTGACCGTGGGCAGCGTGGCCGGGTCGACGTGCACGTCGAGCGGTGTCTGCGACCCCGGGTCGGTCGAGGGCGAGGCGCTCGTCTGGATGAACACGTCCCGCGCAGGCGCCCCCGACGCGACGACGGCGGTCCCAAGGAGCACGAGCGCCGCGCCGGCGATCGCCCCGTGCGCGAGCGCACGCCCGGGCGCCAGGTACCCCTGCCCCCGCCTGCCCAGCCCGGCCAGGAGGGCGCCGAGGCGGTCGCGTTCGGAGCCGGCGACGGGCAGCAGCTTCTCGAGGAACAGGCGCGCGACGCACAGGACGACCAGCCCCGACAGCAGCGCGACCTTGGCCCCGAACTCGGTCGTCTGCGGCGCGATCAGCAGCGTGCACACCATCGCCACGGCGATCCCGAACGCGATCCGCGCGACCCGCCCGGCGGGCGACGTCTTGGGGTCGGTGATCATGAAGAACAGGAAGATCAAGATCTCGGGCGAGAACACGATCACCCACCAGAAGTGCGTCCCGCACACCGGCTCGAACGACCACCGCGCCGTCATGCAGTGTCCCGAGGCCGCGAGGATCCCGATCCCCGCCGCGAGCGTGAGCCAGAACGCGGCCGACATCCCCAGCAGGTGCAGCCGCGCCGTGATCAGCAGGCCGCCCACGAGGATGATCAGGTAGGCCGCGATCATCCAGCCGTCCAACGGCGCCCACCAGAAGTCCAGCGGCTCGATCCGGGTGCTGCCCAGCAGCAGGAACGCCGCGACCAGGCCCACGTTCGACGGGTTGAAGACGTGCGAGCCCTTGTAGCGGATCACGTACTTGGAGAGCAGCGAGAGCCCCGCCACGAGCGCGAACACGTACCAGCCGCGCCAGCTCCAGTGATCGTCGGCCTGCATGTCGCTCAGGCGCAGGATCAGCGCCACCCCGCTGCCGGTCAGCATCGCGCTCGCCGGCCACACCAGCGCGCCGGTCGTGTGCAGGGTCCAGCCCACCTCGATCGCGGCGCACACGAGGATCGCGACCAGGATCTGGGGGACCGACACCCGGAAGCCGAGCGCGATCTGCCCCAGGACGTGGATCGAGATGATCACCGCCGCGAGGTGGAGTCGCGGGTCGCGGATGTTCGGCGCGACGAACGGGTAGGTGCGCCCGAAGATCCGAACCGTGCGGCCGGCCGGCCTGGCGGGTGGATCGGGCGCGGTGGAGCTCGGCGAGGGGGCATCCGTCACCGACCGTGCCGAGAGCTGCGTCATCGGTGGATGGGGCTCGTTCAGAACGTTCCTTCCCAGCGCGGGTCCGGGGTATCGTACGCGCTCGCCCGCGTCCGCCGTTCGGGAACGACGACTCGACGTCGCGTGACGTGGCGTTCGACAAGATCCGCGCCCGGGTCGAGGGGACGGGGCTCGCCCAGAAGCGCCTGGGCCTGTAGGTCCCGCCATCGCCGGCCCCGCCGGGTCGCCGGCCCCGCCGGGCCGCTACGCGGCCGGAGGGCCTCGGTCGGCGATCGGCGTGCCGTCGGGTCGCGTGAACCGCGGCCGTCCGTCGACCATCGCGACGCCGAACCCGCGATGGATCGCCCGATGGTGTGGCCGGCACAGCAGCACGAGGTTGCCGAGCGACGTCTCACCGCCGTCTGCCCAATGCCGAACGTGATGGGCGTCGCTCCAGCCGGGCGGCCGCCCGCACCCGGGGAAGCGGCATCCGCGATCTCGAACGGCCACCGCCCGCCGCAGCGGGGCCGGCACGACCTTGGTGCGGCGGCCGAGCTCGAGCGGCTCGGACGCACCTCGCGTGATCACGCGCGAGACGTTCGCGTCGCATGCGAGTTGCCGGGCCGTGGCGGCCGTCACCGCGCCCACATCCTCCAGCCGGGCCTCACCTGCGTGCGCGGCCAACGCCGACACGTCCATCGTGACGACGACGTTCGGGCGTTCGCCGGCAACGGTCGGCCGCTCGAGGGAGCCGAGCCACTGCCGGCACACCTCGCCGAGCGCGTCGGCCCGGCGCTGCGTTGGCGTTCGCGCATCGGCGGTCGTACTCGTCCGCGACTCGACGTCCACGACCGCGCGAAGCGCCGAGATCAACGTCGCGCCGGTCTCGGCATCGAGCTCGCCGTCCACCCGCACCATGCCGTCGACCGCGGGGAACGCGTTGAGGTATCGCCGTTCGAACCGCCGATCCTCGTCCTGCATCGCGCGCTCGGGATCCGCGGCGATCCGCCACGTGTCGACCACCCGCCGCAGCTCGCCGAACGACATCCACCGGGCGGCCTCGAGCAGCGCGGGCTCGGAGTGCGCGAACGCCTCGGGAGCCGCCTCCTGCGCCACCGACAGGACCTGCACGGCGGACCCGGACACCTCGCCCTGTCCGAACGCCCGCGCCACGGCCGGCATCTCCGCCAGGGACCGGGCTCGCCGAACGCGACCCTCGGCCGTCGACCGAGACAACCCCTGCCGGTGCGCGAGCCACGCTGCCGTCGACAGGTGGCCGTCGGCGGCGAAGGCTCGTCGTCGCTCGAACTCGACCAGCCGGCGACCGCGCTCGGCATCGAGCGCCCGCGAGGCCCGCTCGAGCTCGTCGAGATCGGCGCCCAGCGCCTCGTCGCTCAGCGCCCCGAGATCCTCGGCGCGGAGCTCGTCGATGGCGGATCGGAGCGTGCTCACGAGTGCAGCATCGAACATGTGTTCGACCAGGACTGTGAACCACGTCACACTTGCGCAAGAAAAAGGGACCCAGGGAGGCCGCCCGCCGGAGCGGTCTATCCGGCCGCCCGCCGAACGAGCTGCCGAACGCGCCCCGGTGTCAAGCTCGTCGCGCCCGCTCCGTCCAGCCACGCGAACACCTCCGGCCGCATCCCGAGCGCGGTCACCCCGATCACGTCGCCGCGACGCGAGCGCGCGAGCACGCCGCGCAGCCCCGAGAGCTCGTCCGCGTACACGTCGATCTCCTCGGCCCCGCCGTCGCGCGCGCCGGCGATCAGCCGCTCGACGACCTCCTCGCGCCCGCGGCCGCGGAGGTACCGCAACAGCTCCGCCACCGCGAGGTGGTCCGAGCCCCGAGCCGCCCGGTAGGCGAAGTCGTGCAGGATCTGGTCGGTGCGGTCGCCGGCCGTGCAGATCACCAGCCAGATCTCCGAACCCGCCTTCCGAAGGCCCGCGCAGATCTCCGCCAGCCCGATCATGCCCGCCTCGTTGTGCGCGTAGTCGACCACCACCACCCGCCCGTCCAGCTCGAACAGGTTCGCGCGGCCCGGGTTGCGTTCGGGATCGGTGACGAACGTTCGGAGCCCCCGGACGACGGCGCGCTCGGCGAGCCCGACCCCCAGCGCCGCCGACGCCGCCTGCATCGCGTTCATCACGTTGTGCCTCGAGATCCCCGCGATCGTGACCGGCACGTCGACCAACGACACCAGCGGCCGCGACCTCGACCCCTCGAGCACGGTCATCCACCCGTCGAGGGGCACGGTCGCCCGTCCGTCCTCGGCGAGCACGTCCCGGATCGCCGGGTGCCATGGGTCGTGCGAGCACAGCCACGCGCGGCCCGTCGAACCCCGCCGCATCGAGAGCACGCGCGG
>Ga0081455_10005144_pt1:10000-14411 | contig 14411 bp, 11 predicted proteins | sample TabmetS3T2R1_FD_70207 | JGI IMG/M metagenome (GOLD analysis project Ga0081455, IMG submission 70207) | Tabebuia heterophylla rhizosphere microbial communities from the University of Puerto Rico - S3T2R1 | ecosystem: Host-associated > Plants > Roots > Rhizosphere ... | reverse complement strand
AATTACCAGCAGCTATAGTTACAGTTTCAGATTTAGATACCCGCACTCAATACTCATCTAGTGTTAGTAGCAGCCTCCAAAGCAAGAGAGATAGAGGCAGATATGGGGCACCATCTCATCTTTCCTTCGCCTAACGGCTCAAATAAGAAATGAATCTTTCGATAACTGGTAAAGAGCTAAGCTCCTTTTCATGGACCTCCAACATCCTGGGACTCTCTATTCGAAAGAGCTAGAGCTTGAAGGAAGACCTCCTTCCCATAATGAGAGTAGAAAGGGGATCAGATCCACCCTAAAGAAGGCATGAACAATAGATAGGGCATCTAGGGAATGGGTTCGCCTCTCAACGCCTACTATGATGAGATAGGCCTTTAGTGAAAATACAGATAGTTAGGAGAAGCTTCGGAGAGATCATACGAATAGGAATACGCCAACAGGAGCCCAACTCACATCGATAGGGTCATTCATAAGCCGAGTTCCTCCAGGTGGAATACAGAGCTCTATACCGCTTTTTTAAGAATGTGGAACCAATATGGTATTTATTCGACCCGGCTAGGGAATAGAATCAACAATCGAATAAGTGATGACTTGACTGATCTTGATGTACTATTTTTCAAGCCTTAGCCTTGCTAGCACGCCCAAACACAGACCAAGACCGGTCAAAGTCTACCTTCACATGTCTACCCAGGGCATATAGGGGCGGGGTTTACTTAGAATAGGAGAAGACTAAATAAGATGGGAGTTAGCCAAGTGCTAAATCGACCAATTTCATCGGTTTGAATCGGTCAACACTTCCACCACTTGCTTGAGAGATGATTTCCTTTACGCATCGGATACTGTTAGTTGAGTAGGAGCTCAACCAGGAGTAATAGCAGGTATGGGCCAAAATCCACCTCTTATGGTCGGGGGCGGGGACTTCCTCTTTAACCACAATAGGGTTCAAGCCTAGCGCGCAGAAAAGAGAGAAGAATTTCATTACCTCGTTCTAAAAGAAAGGACTATCCGAAAGAAGAACTATCAGTTACAATGGCTAGTTTTGGCTTTAGCCCCAACAACCACTTTCTTGAGTGATCCCTAAGGAGTCCTTGACTCTCAGATCTATTGATCAAGGGTGATCTATGATCATCTTAAAAGTATCAAAGAGTACTATCCCTAGCTGGCATCTCAACGACTTTTTTTTCGATTAGGTCTTCCTTCTTAACAGCCTTAACGACTAGTGATCTACTGAATGAATGCCATTTAGCTCTATCTCCCTATTGTTGACCCCAAGTCAACGGCATTGGATGGGGCTGGTGTCATTGCACTGGCATTCCCTTTCTTTGATTCTTTATTCACCCCGGAAACCTCCCTTCTGACATAAACCGAGCCAGAAAGAGAAAGTAGAAGAGGAAAAACGAAAAAAGCTCTCGAGGGTAGGAGGGAGTGGGATTCGAGAACAATGGAAAGCCCGTAATTATGATTATTTCGGAGGATTTCCTAAACCTAAAGTGGCACGAACTTGCTTTGGTCTTCTATTCCTTCGATGCATGAATCCGATTCGAGGATATCGTATCTTCTTTGCTGTCTTATGCTTATGTTGGCATATTTTAATAGGAATTAGCCATATCGGAAATACCCGGCAAAGTCAGCATCTTACCCGGGAAGCTCCGCATATAGGATTCTGTAATCACACCCGGCGAAAAGCGATCCAACATAGCTTAAGGAGATTTTCGATTCAATCTGGTATTCCAGAATAGCCTAAGGGGCGTAGCGGTAGATGAAAACAAAGGCCATGTGAATCTCAATGCCCATGACATATAAGGCTCACCCATATCCTTCATCTCAAAGTTCCTTATGAGGAATGCCTTCGTATCATGCAGCAGCCCCACATTTAGTAGAACTAGGATCCTGGGATGGGAAGACTTTCTCCTCATTCTCTGAACCGCCTTGGTCAAAGGAAGGAGAGTCCCACCTCTTTGAAGTGCGAATTCTTCCTTGGAAAGACGTAGAAATCCACCAGAGCTTTCTCATCGAAGAAGAAAAGCGGGCTCTATATGCCTGGCGGAATGGAAAGCCTTGGATGGTCTTGAAAAAGTCTTTGAAAGCGCCATAGATAGGCTAGAATTTACCCCAGTATACCAATCCAAGTCAGAAGACTCAGTCTCAGAGTTAGTCAAGAGTCCTTCCATACTGAGTAGGAAGGTCAGTCAGATCAATGAGATTGCTCAGTCGCAGTGGAGTTGTTTGGCGTTTCCTTAGTGGACAATAGAGAGCCAAATCAGACTCGTAAGGTCGGTGAACTAGGTGGAAAGTGCAGGTCAGCGCTGTGGAGATAGAAAGGCCGATGCGATGGATGGATCCTTCCACTGTCTTTGAACCGAGACTAGGCAATTGAGAAGACCATAGCATAGAGAGCATGGAAAAACCTCTCTCTCATCCACTTTGAGCTCAATAAACAGCAGCTGGGCTGGAGAACCTTCAATCGGTGCATCTTTCGCTTCCAAAGTCTTCGTCTTTGCCTATTTTGCACTTCTCTTCTGCATACGACTTTCCACTGGTTCTATTCCTGATGACTTCTCCGAATGAAGGAAAAAGTCAGTGAGAAAGGGCCTGAGTCAATCAGTTGTAGGTCAATCCATCCAGGAAAACCTCAGGTCCCGCGGATCCTGATTGGTTCTTGCACATGCTTGCTTTCCAACATGAGCTTCTTCTGATGGCAAATGAAGCCAATCTTCTTGCTTGGTACGGACCAGCTCGGGGCTTACTTTCGTAGGGTCCAAATAGCATCCATGTAGTGCATTATTTTCACTCACTCTCTTTTTTGAGCCCCTCTGTGAACATAGGAATTGGATAGATGATTCCCTCTCTCTCTCTGAGAACGCACCTCCCTCCTCATCTTATGGATCTTCACACCTAAACCTTAACGCACGAGCCTCAGCCTCCTATCGAGCAAGCAAGCATAGAGCCAGGCCGCTAGGAAGAAGACTTAGAACACGATCCAACATTCAGTCACTAAGGCAGACATCCCCTAGGAGGCGTACGCAACCAAGAGCAAGAATGGCAATGAACGGGAAAGGGCAATAGAATTGGCGAGAAGGACTTATCTTGAAACTGCTCGGAAAGAGCTAAAGCTCTCCTCACACGCATTCACACCCTCTGGAAGCCCTCCGGCGATATAGAACTTATAGACATGGGTTCAAATTGCTTCTGTCTTAGAATGGAAGACAAAGAAGCAATGACTCATGCCCTCAGGCTTGGCCCTTGGGTGATTAACAATCATTATCTTATATATAGTTAGTATATATAGTTAGACGATGGCGCCCGGGGTTCTGCCCGTCGACGGATACTGTCCAAACAACCATTGTGTGGGTAGAGTTCAAGAATTGTCCATCCACTGAATTCCATCCTTTATCTACTCTTTCATTGGTTTAGTCCGTGTTTATCAAATTCTTCTTTTATCCTTGCTCTTGAACAAGAACCTGAATGGAATCGAAAGGTCTTCGAACCTTTCAAATGATTCCATCTACCCACTTTGGTCGAACATCTTTCCTCGGATTCATTGGAACCTTCTTTTTCAAAACTTGACTCTCCAGGAAAGGTAGTGTTTAAATAGTTCCAAGTCAGCGGGTCAAGCAAGGTTCTGCAAGACTTTCGCTTACTCGACTTATTGCTAGAAAGCCAACCTTGTCCCTTTTTTCTATTGAAAGAGCCTTGCTAAGGCTTGACTGAACTCTGCGACTCCTCTTCTAAATAAGCAAAGCAAAAAGAAATTACTCAACAGAAGGTACTCGGCTTCTGTGCTGGACTTGGATACAGTTTCTTCTTTCTTGCTTTTCCAAGAGATCAATGATGAGCCAAGGAAAAACAACCACCGCTTGGTTTTGACACTCAAGCGACCCGCCCTGCTAAACATCGATGGAAAGGTTAGATTTGACCACCTCTATCTACCCAACTAGTCCTATTTGATCTAAAAAATCCAACCTGGAAACTGTATCTACCCCAGAAAACCCTCTATCTCCAAGCCCCTTTACTAGGTTGGGCAAGCTTTGATGCCTCTACTCCCAACAAGTTGCGAGTCGGGATCGTGGAACTATCGCTCGAGAAGTAAGTAAGCTGGTCCTTATTTGGTCATAAGGATAATCGTTCTTCTTAGGTCAGGGGCGGCCGGACCGGGGCCGCGATTGGTAATGGCACAACCAGAAGAGGAGTAGGGGAGACAAGGTTACGCGCTGGGTAGCGCAGCGCATCTGTTTCGGGTACAGAGGCGACGAGGGGTGCTAACCCGGCCACCCAACCCAGCAGGTCAGGGGCGGGCCGGCCATAGGTTCGAATCCTGCCACCTTTCTTGTGGATCATCCTGTGGTTACCGGATGATGGGAATAACAAAGCAGAAATTTTGAAATGAGCACGAAATGTCAATATATGAATTGTTTCA
>Ga0081455_10005144_pt1:0-7500 | contig 14411 bp, 11 predicted proteins | sample TabmetS3T2R1_FD_70207 | JGI IMG/M metagenome (GOLD analysis project Ga0081455, IMG submission 70207) | Tabebuia heterophylla rhizosphere microbial communities from the University of Puerto Rico - S3T2R1 | ecosystem: Host-associated > Plants > Roots > Rhizosphere ... | reverse complement strand
GCCCACGGGTAGTGAGACTTTCTATCTATTAAAACCTGAGTACCCATACATGATGCAAAGGTGTTGAGAACATCGTCATTCTAAGACAGAAGATTCCATTCGGGGAACCGGATCCAAGTCAAATCGAGAGTGTCCAACGACGGCTTGCAATCGGGATCCCATCGACGAACTGTGAGAGAATGGAATGATCCAAGGAACCTCAGACATGATCATATCAAGCTCCTAGGGCAAACTTCATCAAGAACATGACCATAGGCAGTTCCCCTTTAGGGTTCCAAAGCGCATGTACCAGCTTTGACTCTAATGAATAGAAAATGATTGAACAATGTTCTAGAAGTCAGATCTAGTGCTACTCATGAGCGTACAAAGCTTAGAGCAAGGAAGAATAGCTAATCAGGAAGACCGGTTGCAATCAGTCTTGCAAGTCCAAGATCCGCTGTGTAAGAAAAGGAGTCAGCACATTTCCAATTCGAATCTCCTGTCTTAGGAATGGTCTCGCGAAGCCGATAACCGTTCAGCTAAGATACGAGATGACTAGTGAATAAAGACAGAATTCCTTCAGTAGGGGAGGATCCGGGCAAAGTCCATCCTTTTTCGAAAAAAGTAACACAGCACTGATAATATCAGACTAAGAGAGATGAAGAAGAGGGGGAATAGAAGGAATGAAACTGTGCGTAGAATCAACGGTAAATATCATCTCTGTCTTGGTACTGGCCCGAAGAAGACGAATCAATCAGTCTTTATTCTAACCGCCAGTGAATTTCTATGAGCTGAGGAAAGGAAATGAGCTATCCGCTTTGGAATTCCGTTGTGGCTGTAAGTCATCTCCTACGGAGAGTACCCGCTCTCTTATCTTAAATCAGTGTGCACCGAGGGAGTCGAGATTTATAGAGTAAGTGTGCAGTGGACCTATTAGCCTATTGTTCATTCAACTAATTCATAGTTCACTTAGCCCTCTAGCTTCAAGCTATCAGTCAAGTTAGGAGGATTCAATCTAGACTGATCCGGAATCAGAGTTTGAATCTGTACTTCCTTTCCTTGCATCAAAACTTTCCTTGTCTGCCGGCGAATATGGGATTGTCTCTGTCGGAATCGAGGTCAGATCAAGACTGGCATGAAGTGATGGGATTGAACTTGAACTCTCAGGTCTTGCATTTCCTCTATCAAGCATTACTGCCGGAAAGAAGAAACTAGGCAATAAAGCAATAAAGCCGGGTCTGTCACAGCTGATTCTCTTCCTCCAAGCAGTAAAGGTATAGCGCAGAAAAAAAGTAATCAGGAAAGGCATACTACTACTACCACTAATTCAGTCTAATTGGCCTAAGGGTCTTAGATCCCCTTACGGGGGTAAGGGTCAAGACCAGTGCCTGCTACTCCTACGCTTCCTTTAGCACATGCCCACGAAAGAAAGAATGGGCAAGAGCCCGGCTATGTGAAATGGTTTACTCCCGTCTCTCTATTTAATGTCGGCCTAAGGACTGAACTATTAGATGAAGCAGCTCTTGCTTTACGACCTCTTGAATCGATTCCCCTCCTTTAAAGAGATAGATCCTCCTTTCCCTTTCATCTTTCTATTTAACTGGTGATCAAGTATTGACAAAAGATCTTATTAGCTTAGGAGCGATAGCCACTCGACCAATCCTTGACCCTAACCCTCGGAGCGAATAGCCTATCCAGGAATACTGATAGATCCTCCAGAAAACGACAAAATTCCGAAAATCTTCTCAGACTAAGAAGCTGCTAGGTTAATCCCTTCACCCTAAAAGTAAGAAACCGGGGAAGAATTCGTATCCTTAGTCAAACTCGCACGGGAATACCTGTCGCCGAGGAAGAAGAGACTTTCTAGAGGAATAGGAATAAGAGCTGACGAAATTAATGCTTGTGCGGAAACTTACCCTCACCTATTGTATTGTACGCCCAGATGGAAAGTCATGCTCAACCTCTCAAGGATTTCATTACAGGGACGGGACTAGGAAGAATGAAAGAAGGAGCTCCCCAATCGACGATTTGGTTCAACTCCAATTCGTGGGAAGGAAGGCAAAGATTCTAGAAAAATTCCTGGATGATGAACAAGATGCACTGCAGCTGCAATAGCAAGTCACTTTGGAACGACCCGGCATCGAGGTCTCGCCGAGCCTTCTCTACTGTACTCCCCAACCGCACCACCTGGGGAAACCAAGCGAAAGAAGACAAGATCGAATCGGAATGTCTCGTGCTCGTCTCGTTGAATGGACACAAAAGACTGCTTTCCTGTTAGCCGTTGATTCTAAACTCTCCTTCCCTTGAATTCGCTTCCTCCCTTAAAGCTTCATCTCTCTCTTTCATCGGCGAACAATAAAGCACGGTGGGATGCATTGACACGACTCCACCTATTTCATAGCGAGATGGCCAAGAGATCATAATAAAGGATGAGATGAGAATAAAGGCATTCCAGCTCAACATACTCCGGTGAATGGGTCGATAGAGATAGGGAGGGGAGTGGGATAGAGGAAGTATAGTGAATAGTTGAGTGGCTATCCAACCATTCAATCGGCTATGGAACAGGATTCTGAAATACCCGTGAATCCGGTAATGCTTGCTTGATCCCGGTTTTAGATCATCTCCTTTTTTTGAGGGGCGTAATCGTTTATAAAGTACTTCGGTTGATTCGTTGCATATGCCCCCTTCCGGTGGGTGGGTAGGTTGTACCGCCCGTTGAATGGGTTGTTTGCTTCGTCCGCGCTCCTGGGTGCGTTTAAGAACTATTTCAGAACTAGAGGGCCGCACTCTTACCCCAAAAAACACCAGGCGAATCAAGATAAATGACTAGGGGATTTCCTGCCAGAGTTCCCTCCCTTGGGGTGTCTGTTGGCAGATCAGTTAATGCTGAAGTAGAACCATCAGCTGCCGCTGGAGTGCCTTTCCCGCATGTTGTCAGGTAAGTTTCTTAGTGTTAGTGGAAAGCAAGGGAATCAACGAACTACGGGATTATGAGAGAGATTGGAAGAGCATCCGGATCTTCACATCTAGGTCAGCCGCATCTGCAGTTGAAGCAGTGGAAGGACGGTCCGATTGAAGCCACGGAATGGGGGCAACCAAGACAGTCACCAGCTCGCTTGATCGCTTCTTTCTTTTCTTTCTTCTTCAGTCAGACTAGTGACTTCTGACGTCAAGCATCTCGAAAGACTAATGTTCAAATCAATCTCCTCGGTCAAAGGCTTAGGCTATTCAGCTACGAGTTCTGTCATACTATAGCTTTTGTTTAAGGAAGAGTTTGATCAGTTGGCAAGTCGAATCCGGGTACTTGACCGCGCTCTTCTTCCCATCTCTCCAGAAATGGTTGAATAAAAGTATACTGACTTGGCTTATTCCATTCCAAAAGAGTCAAAACTTCTAGTTCCAACGGATTCCATAGCTGCTAAGACCGCGTCTTTCTTCAACAGCGGGGATAAGAGAAGAGGTTTTTTAGAATCAAATAAAAAGTTGCAGTCGTTCATCCTACAGCGATAGAAAGAAAGCCCTTTCTTCTCATAAGATATTTCTAGTTAGTTAGGGCGTTAAGGCTGACGCGCCTTGATGCGTAATCCAACCGTACTAAGGTCATCCAATCGTCTTTTAGACGGGATGCTTTTGTATCATTTTTCCTTGTTGGTAAGAAGTTGGCAGAAAAACTTCTGATCAACCTAACCAAAACAAGAAAGGAAGAGGGGTGGTCCCCGAAGGGCAGAACGATATTAGCAAGTGCCTATATCAGTGACGATTTTGATGAAAAGGCAAGTCGGGTTCACCACATATGTGTGGTACCCGGCCCCACGCAAACGTAGACTCCCATGGCTCGCTTGGAAAAGAGGCGAGTATCCCTCTCTTTCTATTAGCTCCTGTAGCTATGGGCATGTAGGATAATCTATGTATCTTAAAAGGATCGTTAGAAGTCTTATCCTCTATCTTTTATCCCCCAACATCGTGTAAGTTTGAAGGCCTCTATTGTTATCTCCGGACGCTGCGGACGCTAGTTCTCATCCGTTGTTCTCTCTTAACGTCTGGTCTTCCAAATCCTGTCTTTGAGGAAGTCCCCCCGACTTGGATTTAGGGGGTTAACCCTCACTTGCCCAATGGATGTTCCAGTTACTAAGCTGACTACCTTCCCTGCCCTGGTAGCTCTTCAAGTGAGTTTTCTTTGCCTGCCCTCCATGACTAAAGTGAGTCATGGGATAAGGTTCTCCCTCCCCTCCTAGCCCGGGTCTTGAAAAAGCTAAGGATGATTCGAGTAAGGGCCGTCAGCGGGTACCGGGGAAGAGGTAAAGACCGACTGTCCAATAGAAAGGGGCACTAGCAGGTAGGGGGCTCTTAGCCAACGTTTACCGTCAAAGCCTTCCACAGATCACTCACCTACTTAGCCGGAGACAAATGATCTTAAAGCAGAGCCAGCTCCACTGATTCACCTTGTAATTGAGTCAATCTTGCTAGATCGGCCACAATTACCTCCGGCTCAGCTCGACCAAAGCAAAGGAAACCTTGGTTCTTTCGGAGCCGGAAGATGGACTGAGAGTGAAACCTCTCTTTAGGCCGCTCACTCTGTATTCGCTCCGCCCCTCTTTAGCTTCAAGGCTAAAACGCTACTTTCTGCTTCAAGGCAGCATTAGCGAGTGCAAGTCCCTTTCCCTCAGTAGGAAGTCAATCAGTAGGCAAGCCGAAGGATTGGCAGAGGGCTCATATTCGAAAACGTCCGGAAAGACCCTATCTGTTTACAGAACACGCAAAGACATTGGATGGGCAATCTCTCATCAAGGTGGTTTCCAGTTTTCTTGGTTCCGCTATTTACTAAAATGAATCGAGGAGAGGCTCGACTGAAAGGAGAGAAGCCGGTTAACACCCTTAACCACTCGGAGCCCCAGAAGGAAGTAGAACGTACGTCCCCTCGGCAAGGGGCGGGCGGGAAGTCTCAGGCAAAATACAATGCCAATATGTCTCAGCATTCCAGCCTTATTCCATTCCGAGAATGGATTCATTCCCTGATTCCCCCCTATCTAGTTGGAAAGCCTTTCTAAAGCCAATCGATTCTCGGATTTCACCAACCCAACTACCACTACCAGGGGATTCCTAGATCCGCTCTCAGATCACATGTTGATTCCAGTCTTCAATCAAACGGAATGAAAGCAGGAGATTGATTAGCTATAGTAGCTGCAAACAAATCTCGTGACGGTGATCAAACAGCATTAGCTACGTCTCGTCTCTTGACGAGTCCTTACCCCCAGATCGAAAGGTTACGATTCACTCCGGTGCTGCTTGCTGGTGGAGGTTGGGAGTATATCCACTATGAATAAGAAGTCGAAGAATTTCATTACCTTAGATCCGCCTCTTACTTACCTACCTTCCCTGAATAGCTAGTCGGGGCGATCTTAGCATTAGTCGCTTTGGCACGCTCATGAGATTAGACCTCATGATGGGCTTGGGCTGGTTGCTCTATTCCTACTTTTCGACTCCCATGGTTCGCTAACAACACGGTCCGGACTAGTTGCGTCCCTTCGGTCCTTTCCTTCCTCGGATTCTGCCTTCGGTGCACAGAGGGGAAATCGAAGACTATTTAGGATAGATAAATGACCCACAGGCTATTATTCTATAGAAATAAAGATAAAATAAGATTCTATAACTGACTGTGAGACCGTGTATAGGTTGACCATCGAATGGAAGGAGACATACCCTTAGTGCTGGACAGACCGCCCGTCTTTTCTCTCATAGCGCTGTGAACATTATCTATCTTTGCCGATTTCTATCTACTTGTCTTTTTCTTCTACTAAAAGCCGCTCCTGCGACCCGGAGTGAATTCTTCTCCGCTTTATAGCTTCCGTCCTACAGCGGTCTTTTCCGTTTCATTTTCCCTTCCAGTTGGTTGTACCCTTTACACTCTCTTAAGAGTGACTGGCATCTGGATGAAGAGTAAGAGGTTTCTGTACTACTAATCGGCTCCTTTTTTCTTTCCATCGACAGGTAGGGTTGCCCACGCTAACCCCTCTTTCTCGTTGTAGGCTTAAGGCTTCCCTCTACTGGCCCTTCAAAAGGCGAAACTCTCGTCGTAGTTTGGCGACCCACCGCTTCGGATCCTGCTCCGGCCTTTTGGTAGTCGATGAAGCTACCGCTAAGGCTATGAATAGGTCAGTATATCATTCTCTTAGGACATGACTCAGGGACAGAGCAAAGACAACCTATCTTGCTGCTACGAGTGCCTACTCAATAGCCGATTCTTTTCTGCTAATAGAATTTTTCTCGGTAATCCACATCAAGTGGAAGAGGGGGAAATCTCATCTTAGGACGAGACCCCGGAACATTACTACTCTTTATGAGGCAGATCTGCCGACCATATTTTTCTGAGCCCACCAAGCCGATGCTCTTTCTTTCGGAGTCTATTGAAAGGTTCTCTCTTGATTCTGGTTGTCCTACCCGAGGCATTGCCCTATAAAGGGCTTTTTCGGCTGCTCCTTTGAATGACCTAGCTATTTCACTTGCTTTCTTACTAAGTCCTCGGATACTCTTGCTGGATCCAGCTTATACTTCTTGGCTTCAGTCATGTATTTTCCTTTTGGATTGACTTTTCCTAGGTGGAATAACTTTTGCAGATAAACTTCCCCGATTCACAGGTAGAGACTAAAGAAAGGCGCTTTGAGCGGGCACACAAAAGAGAGCCTTTCAAAAATCGAGCTAGGGAGTCTTCCTTTACCAATGGGTCCAGAAGTATATACTACCTCCTAAAGAGGGCTCATTTCCTTGGACTTGATCCAGGTCTTCAGAAGTTTCATCCTGTCACTCTACCCCAAAGGGCTTTGTCCCTACCAAGTCAAAAGATTAAGATCTAGGGCTAGCCGGACAATGAAAACTTTCTCGACAAGCTTGATCCCTGATGAGCGTAGAAAGAAGGGTTTCGGCTCATGTTTGGGCCGGGGGATAGGGCGGTTCTTAACTCCCGTTTTTCAAGCTACAAAATGTCTTTTTGACCAATCCGCTTCAGCTGGTGGAGGAACCGAACCAACATGGAATTACACCTTTTTGAGCTAGTCCAGATTGTTTTGATAAAGATTGACCATTTCTGTGTACGAATATCCCTCTGGAAAGACACTTTTCGTCTCTACGTAAACGGATGAACAAAAAATATGGGATCAAAAACATCATCTAGTTAGTTTCGTTTGGGATACTGAAACCCAACCTTTCAGGTGCACAAATTAGCTCTTCAAAAAGTAGTTCCATGAGTGCTTTTTCCCCACCCCGACCGCTCCTTCCCGGGGAATTTCCCGCTTGAAAGCATCTCACTAATGATCACATGGGGTACTTTTAGCATTACAAAGTTTGAAAAGTATGATATGTGGAACCAACATCTCGATGAGTTGTTTCATAGCTGGGATTCTCTCTGAATGAATGAGAAGTCTCGCATCTTGGCATTCCGGCTGTGGGAAAAAGTACCTACCAATAGCACCTGAGAGAGAGAATAACTGATATCAAATAACTTCTATCTAGAAGAATCGGAATCAG
>Ga0081455_10005143_pt1 | contig 14413 bp, 14 predicted proteins | sample TabmetS3T2R1_FD_70207 | JGI IMG/M metagenome (GOLD analysis project Ga0081455, IMG submission 70207) | Tabebuia heterophylla rhizosphere microbial communities from the University of Puerto Rico - S3T2R1 | ecosystem: Host-associated > Plants > Roots > Rhizosphere ... | reverse complement strand
GCGCGTGCGGCCCGGGCGGCAGCCCGCGCTGCGGTCGCAGGAGCGCCTCTACGAGATCACCGGGGCGGGCGCGCCGGGGGCCGACGAGGCCGACTGCTGACTCCGCGCGCGGCGCGGCGCATCCGGCCACCGCGCCGGGCTGCCGCGCGGTTGACCGCCCTCCGGGTGCGTGCTAGAACCGGGAGCACCGCGGCACGAATCCCCTGGACCGGCCTGGCCCACCCGAGGAGGCCCCCGCCATGGATCTCAACTACACCGCCGAGGACGTTGCGTTCCGCAAGCAGGTGCGCACCTGGCTCGAGCAGAACATGCCGCGCCACATCCGGAACCTCGACGAGCGCAAGGCCTGGCATCGCCGGCTCTACGAGGCGGGCTACCTCGGCATGGGCTGGCCGAAGGAGTACGGCGGGCAGGGCGCGCGGCCGATGGAGCAGGCCATCGTCGCCGACGAGATGGCCCGGGCGGGGGCGCCGGCGCCGACCAACAGCCTGGGCGTGGGCATCGTCGGGCCGACCATCGTGGTGCACGGCAGCGAGGCCCAGAAGCGGCGCTACCTCCGCAAGATCCTCACCGCGGAGGAGATGTGGTGCCAGCTCTACTCCGAGCCCAACGCGGGCAGTGACCTGGCCGCGCTGCGCACTGCGGCGGAGGACCGGGGCGACCACTTCGTGGTGAACGGCCAGAAGATCTGGACGAGCGGCGGGGCGGTGGCCGACTGGGGCCTGCTCCTCGCCCGCACCGACCCCTCGGTGCCGAAGCACAAGGGCATCAGCTGCTTCCTGATCGACATGCATCAGCCCGGCGTGGACGTGCGCCCGCTCAAGCAGATCACCGGCTCCTCCGAGTTCTGCGAGGTCTTCATGACCAACGCGCGCGTCGAGAGGGAGAACCTCATCGGCCGGCTCGGCGAAGGCTGGGGCATCGCGCAGACCACGCTCGGCTACGAGCGCGGCGGCCGCGCGCTGGCCCGCATCACCACCTACGCCTCGCAGTACAAGATGCTGATGGACGCGGCCCGGCGGCTCAAGCGCAACGGCCGGCCGATCCTGGACGACGCGGTGACCCGCCAGAAGCTCGGCCGCATCTGGGCCGAGCTGGAGGTGGAGCGCTACGGGGCCCTGCGCACGCTCACCATGCTGGAGCGCGGCGAGCATCCGGGCGCGGGCGGCTCGCTGACGAAGCTGTCCTATTCCGAGTTCGAGAAGCGCTTCATGGAGCTGGCCGAGGAGATCCTCGGGCCCTACGGTCAGCTCACCGACGGCGCGCCGCCGGAGTTCCGCCTCGAAGTCGACACCGCGGTGGGCGACCACGGGACGTGGGCCTACGCGTTTCTGTGGTCGCGGGCCGGCACCATCTACGCCGGCTCGTCCGAGATCCAGAAGAACGTCATCGGCGAGCGGATCCTGGGGCTGCCGAAGGAGACCCGCGCCGATCGCGTCGGAGGCATTCGATGAATTTCTCGTTCAGCGAAGATCAGGTCCTGCTCCGCAACTCGGTGCGCGCGGCGCTGGACGAGCAGTGCACCCCGGCCCACGTGCGAGCCATGGCCGAGGATCCGCGCGGCTACTCCGAGGCGCTGTGGGGCGAGATGGCCAAGCTGGGCTGGCTCGGCCTGCCCTTCGCCGAGGAGCAGGGGGGCGCCGGCCTCGGGCTGGTCGAGCTGGCGCTGGTGCTGGAGGAGATGGGCCGCGCCGCGTATCCCGGCCCCTACTTCGCCAGCGTGGTGCTGGGCGGCCTCGGCATCCAGCTGGGGGGCAGCCCGGCCCAGAAGGAGAAGTGGCTGCCCGCGATCGCCTCGGGCCAGGCGCGCGCGAGCGCGGCGCTGCTCGAGGACACGCTCGACTGGGATCCCACCTCCACCGCCGCCACGGCCACCCGGGCCGGGGACGGCTGGCGGCTGACCGGGCTCAAGCGCTTCGTGCCGTGGGCGCACGTGGCCGACGTGGTACTGATGCCGGCGCGCACGCCCGAGGGCCTGTCGCTCTTCCTGGTGGATCCGCGCGCGGCCGGGGTCACGCTCACGCCGATGGTCGGCATCGACCTGAGCAACCGGTGGTCGGAGATGCGCCTCGACGGCGTGGCGGTGCCCGCCGACGCGCTGGTGGGCCGCGCCGGCGACGCGCAGGGGGTGCTGGACGCGCTGCTGCGCCGGGCCGCGGTGGGCGCCTCCGCGGAGATGCTGGGCGCCGCGCGCCGCTGTCTCGACATGAGCGTGGCCTACGTGAAGGTGCGCGAGCAGTTCGGCCAGCTCATCGGCTCGTTCCAGGCGATCCGCCACCGCTGCGCGGAGATGCTGATGGAGGTGGAGAATTGCCACTCCGCAGTCTACTACGCGGCGTGGGCGCTGACCGCCGGCGCGGGCGACGCGCCGGCCGCGGCGTCGATCTGCAAGTCGTACGTGAGCGAGGCGGCGCGCAAGGTGTGCGGCGACGCGATCCAGGTGCACGGGGGCATCGGCTTCACCTGGGAGTACGACCTGCACCTCTACTTCAAGCGCGCCAAGGCGCTCGAGCCGCTCTACGGCGACGCCGCCCACCACCGCGAGCAGATCGTCCGGGGCTTCACGGCCCCATGACGTCGGACGACCATCCCCCTCACCCCGACCCTCTCCCCCGTGGGGGGAGAGGGAGCCAGCCCTCGCACCCTCAGTCCTCACACCCTCTGCCCCAGGCGGGGAGAGGGCGGGGTGAGGGGGGTCCGCTGGAGGGCATCCGCGTCGTCGACCTGACGTCGTACATCGCCGGCTCCTACGGGGCCATGATGCTGGCGGACCTGGGCGCCGACGTCGTCAAGGTGGAAGCCATCGAGGGCGACTCCTTCCGTGAGCTGCCCGGCTTCTACGGCTGGAACCGCGGCAAGCGCTCCCTCGCGGTCAACCTGAAGGACCCGGACGGCCGCGCCATCGTCCACCGTCTCGCCAAGGACGCCGACGTGGTGATGGAGAACATGCGCCCCGGCGTGGTGGAGCGGCTCGGCGTCGACTACGAGACGCTGCGCGCCCTGAACCCGCGGCTCGTCTATTCCACCGTCACCGCCTTCGGCTCCGACGGCCCCTACCGCGAGCGCCCCGGCTTCGACCCGCTGCTGCAGGCGATGGGCGGGCTGATGGCGCTGCAGGGCTTCGGCGGCCCGCCCCAGTACCTGCGCATCGCGCCGACCGACTACTACTGCGCGGCGCTCGCCTGCCAGGCGGTGCTGGCCGCGCTGTTCGTGCGCGAGCGCACCGGCCGCGGCCAGCGGGTGCAGACGTCGCTCCTGCAGGCGGTGCTGGCGCTGCAATCGGGCAGCGTGATGGCCTACCCGGGCCGGGAGATCGTGCTGCGCGAGACGCCGACCTACCGTCTCTACCAGGGCGGCGATCGCGAGTGGCTCTTCCTCGCGGTCGGGAACCAATCGTTCTGGACGAAGCTCTGCCGCGTGATCGGCCGCGAGGACCTCACCCGCGATCCGCGCTTCGGCTCCTGGCTCTCCCGGCGCGACCACGCCGACGCGCTGATGCCGCTGCTGGAGGACGCCTTCGGCTCCCGGCCCGCCGCGGAGTGGGTCGAGATCCTGACCGCCAACGACATCCCGGCCGCGCTCATCCAGACGCTGCAGGAGTTCATGCGCGATCCCGCGGTGCAGCACCACAAGATGACCGTCACCTACGACCATCCGGAGCTGGGCCGGCTGACGCTCATGGGCCAGCCGCTCCGCTTCTCCGACACGCAGGCCCCCGACGCGGGGCCGCCGCCCACACTCGGCCAGCACACCGACGCGGTGCTGCGGCAGGCCGGGTACGCCGACCCCGAGATCGCCGAGCTGCGACGCCGAGGCGTCGTCGCCGGCAAGGACTGAGCCCCATGAGGGAGAAGCCGACCGACCAGCCGACCGGCGGGCCGAGCACCGCCAAGTACGACGCCATCCGCTACGAGCAGGCCGACGGCGTCGCCACCGTGACCCTGAACCGGCCCGACGTGCACAACGCGATGAACCAGGCGATGCGTCGCGAGCTGCTTGACGTGTTCACCCACCTCCGCACCGACGACAGCGTGCGCGCGGTGGTGATGCAGGGGGCCGGCGAGAAGGCGTTTTCGGCCGGCGCCGACATCCGCGAGTTCCTGGAGCCCCCGGTGGTGACCCAGTTCCGCGAGGCGCGCCGCCGGGTGGACTTCCGCCGCGAGATGGAGCGCTGCCCGCAGGCGATCATCGCGGCCATCCGGGGCTACGCCTTCGGCGGCGGGCTCGAGCTGGCGCTGGCCTGCGACATCCGCGTCGCGGCCGAGGACGCGCAGCTGGGGCTCACCGAGATCAACCTGGCGATCATCCCGGGCGGCGGCGGGACCCAGCGGCTGCCGCGGCTGGTCGGGCGTGGCAAGGCGCTCGAGATGATCCTCACCGGCATGCGCATCCCCGCCGCCGAGGCGCTGCGCATCGGGCTGGTCGAGCGCGTGGTGCCGGTGGTCGAGCTGGCCGGAGCATCGCGGGCTCTGGCCCGCTCCATCGCCGACAAGGCGCCGGTGGCGATGCGCTACGCGAAGGAGGCGGTGGTCGGCGGCCTCGGCTTGCCGCTCGAGGACGGCATCCGTCTCGAGAACGATCTGGCCACGCTGCTGCGCACCACCGAGGACCGCGTCGAGGGCGCGAAGGCCTTCGTCGAGAAGCGCACGCCCCGCTGGGTGGGCCGCTAGGACGGGAGTAGACGATGCCCGGCGATCGGGGCTTCGAGCGAGAGGTCGCGCGGCACTACACCCGCGGCGGGCTCGAGCGCGCGGTGCTGGACGCGCTGCGGGCGGCCGGCAAGGACCCGGATCGGCTCGAGCCCGCCGACCTGGCCCCGGTGGACGAGTTCCACATCGGCGGCCGGCAGGCCACGATGGACCTCGCCGCCGAGCTGCACGTGGCCCCGGGCATGCAGGTGCTCGACATCGGCTCCGGGCTCGGCGGCCCGTCGCGCTACTTCGCGGACGCGCTCGGCTGCACCGTGACCGGCATCGACCTCACCGAGGAGTTCGTGCAGGTCGCGCAGGCGCTGTCGGCACGCACCGGCCTCGCGGGGCGCGTCTCCTACCGGCAAGGCAGCGCGCTCGCGCTGCCCTTCGCCGCGGGCGCCTTCGACGCGGCGTACCTGATACACGTGGGCATGAACATCGCCGACAAGGCCATGCTCTTTGCGGGTGTGCACCGCGTGCTGAAGCCGCGGGCCCGGTTCGCGATCTACGACGTGATGCGGGAGCGGGAGGGCTCGCTCACCTACCCGGTGCCGTGGGCCACCTCGGCCGAGACCGACTTCGTCGAGTCGAGCGCCACCTACTCTCGGCTCCTGACCGCCGCCGGATTCGAGGTGCGCGCGCCGCGCAGCCGGCGCGAGGAGGCGATCGCGTTCTTCCGCGAGCTGCGGGCGCGCATCGCCCAGACGGGCCCGCCGCCGCTCGGCCTGCACATCGTCATGGGACCCACCACGCCGCAGAAGCTCGCCAACATGGTGACCGCCCTCGAAGCCGGCCTCATCTCCCCCACCGAACTCGTCGGGGTCAGGTCTTGAAATACGACATCTCGGAGGGGTCAGGTCTTACATTGCGACATTTTCGTGGCGCGCGACGATATCACCGGGAGCGACGAAAATGTCGCAATGTAAGACCTGACCCCAGGGTCGCGCGATCCTAGCGCGGGGTATCGCCGGCCAGGGTCACGCGGTGCATGAGGCGCTTGAAGCCGGCGTAGTCGTTGACCGCGTTGTGCTGGGCGCAGCGGTTGTCCCAGAACGCGATCGAGCCCGGCGCCCACTGGAAGCGATGGCAGAGCTCCGGCCGCACCTGCTGCTGGAACAGGTACTCGAGCAGCGGGCGGCTCTCCTCCTCCGTCCAGCCGCGAAAGCGCGCGGTGTGCCCCTGGTTGACGTAGAGCGCCTTCCGCCCCGTCTCCGGATGCGTGCGCACCACCGGATGCTCGCTGGTCAGCACCTTCATCTCCACCCCGGCCGCCTTCAGCCGGTCCTCGCGCGTCCTGGACGCGTCCGCCTTCGTCGAGGTGTTGACGCCGGTCAACCCGTCGAGCGTCCGGCGGAGCCCCTCGGACAGCGTCTCGTACGCCGCGTACTGGTTGGCGAAGATGGTGTCGCCGCCGTAGGGCGGCAGCTCCACCGCGTAGAGCATGCTGGCCATCGGCGGCTCGGTGAGATACGTGGTGTCGGAGTGCCACACCCCCCCGAAGTTGATCTTCTCGTGCGCCAGCTTCAGCACCGGCGTGATCAACGGGCACTCCGGCAGCCCCCGCAGCTGCGGGTACTCCATCGGCTCGCCGAAGCGCCGCGCGAAGGCCAGCTGCTCGTGCGGGCTGACCTTTTGATCGCGGAAGAAGATCACGAGGTGATCGAGGAATGCCTGGCGGATCTCCGCGACCACCGCGTCCTCGAGCGCGGCCGCCACGTTCACCCCGCGAATCTCGGCGCCCAGAGAGCCGCTGACCGGCTGCACCTCGATGTGGCGATACGTTCGCGCTTCGTTGCCGGGCATACCCTCCTCCTTCCCTCGACGGGGTCAGGTCTTACATTGCGACATTTTGGTGGCGCGCGAACGATGCCGTCTGTCGGCGGCGAAAATGTCGCAATGTAAGACCTGACCCCAGCTCAGAGCGATCGGTAGTACTCGGCCATCCGGCGGCGCATCGCGGCGTCCGGCAGCGGCCCCGACATCGCGCTCAGGTTGTCGGCCACGTGGCGCGGGTTGCGCGTGCCCGGGATCACGCACGTGATCGCGGGCTGCGCGAGCGTCCACTTGAGAAAGAAATGCGACCAGGTCTCGCAGCCCGCCTCCCGCGCCCACTCGGGCACCGGCCGGTCCTTCACCCGGGTGAAGACCGCGCCCTCCGCGAAGGGCCGGTTGATGATGACCGCGGTGCGGGTCTCCAGGGCGACCGGTAGCAGCCGCCGCTCGGCGTCCGGCTCGGCCATCGAGTAGTTCACCTGCACGAAGTCGATGTGGCCCGGCTTGATCAGCCGCTCCAGCTCCCCGTGGGAGCCGTTGTGGTAGTGGGTGATGCCGATGTAGCGGATGCGCCCGGCCTCCTTCCAGTCGTGCAGCGTGGCCAGGTGGGTCTGCACGTCGACCAGGTTGTGCACCTGCATGAGGTCGAGCCGCTCGACGCCCAGCTTGCGCATCGAGTCCTTCATCTGCTTGACACCCGCCTGCTTGCCGCTCGTCCACACCTTGGTGGCCAGGAACAGCCTGCCGCTCAGGCCCAGCTCGGTGATGAGCTGTCCGGTGACCGCCTCGGATGAGCCGTACATCGGCGAGGAGTCGATCATGCGCCCGCCCATCTCGGCGAACACCCGCAGCGTCTCGCGCGCCTGACCGTATTCGCGCGGATTGTTGGCCACGTCGAACACCTGCCAGGTTCCGAGCCCGACCGCGGGCAGCGCCTCACCGCTCTTCGGGATGCGCCGCTCCAGCGGTGCCGGCGCCGCCCCCGATTCGGCCGCCATCAGCGTGGCGCCGGCGAGCGCCGCCGCCGTCTGGATGAACTCCCGTCGCGTCGCCGCACTCACGGCCTCCCCTCCGTCCCCGCCCCGCGCGTGGCCACCGCCACGAGGCGGTCTCCGGCGCCCACCGGGGCGCCGTCATAGGTTGCGGCATACTCCCCCGCGTCGAAGCCGCCCCGGCGCAAGCTCGCCTCCAGCTCCTCGCGAGTCCAGCACCGCATCACGAAGTCGTGCGTCGCGACCGACTCATCCGTCTCCGTCGTCAGAATGTGGCACTCGGATATCAGCAGCCGACGGGCGACCGGGTCGAGCCGGGTCTCGCTGCGAAACACGAGCACGCCGCGGGGCGTGGACAGCCGCTGCTCGGACATCGGCTGCGCCGTCTTGCGTGCCACCGTCGCCGCCCACTCGCGGACGTCGAGCAGCAGCACGCCGCCCGGCCTCAGCACCTGCGCGAACACCGTGAAGACCGCCGCGCGCGCCGCCGGCTCCACGAAGTCGTTGAGCACGCCGCGACACACGACCGCGTCGTAGATTCGGTCCGACGGCAGCGCGAGCAGATCACCCGGCTCGAGCTGCACCGGGACCGCGGCATCGCGGACCTTGATACGGGCCTGGTCGAGGAGCGCGGGCGCCCGGTCGACGCCGGTGACCGCGAAGCCCCGACGCGCCAGCCCGACCGCGTAGCGTCCGTTGCCGCAGCCGGCATCCAGCCGCCGGGCGCCGGGACCGATTCCACGCCGGTTGAGCGTCGCGGCCATCGCGGCGCACTCGTCCTCGACCGGCCGGGCGACGAGATGGTCGTAGGCCCAGGCGAACTCCCCGTAGAACGGTCGCGTCGCGGACGAGCTGTCCACCGCAGTCATGCGCCGAGCTTCCTGGCCATGAACACGCTCAGCGGGGAATCGGCCGACTCGCCGAAGGGAGCGGTGCGCGCGAAGCCAGCGCGGCGGAGCCGATGTCCGCCCGCGCGACGGTCGACGCCGCGCCATCCGCCGCCGGCGGCGCCGATGATTCGGCTCGGCCGATGAATGCGAAGCGGTGCGTCGGGTCCCACGTGTCGTCGAAGCCCTCGAGGCCCAGCTCACGCCGGCCCGCGTTGGCCCAGAGGCAGAGCACGTCCCGTCGGCCGAAGTAGCCCACCCACGGCTCGTGCAGGAAGACGAGCGGATGCTCGCGCTGCACCGCCGGGTGTTCCACCCCGAAGCGCAGCGCGTCCTCGTACGACGGCCGCTCGAGCCCGAGCCGCGCGGCCTCGGCCAGCACCTCGGCGGCGGTGACCGCGCCGTCGAAGGCCAGGAGCACGACGTCGCGCGCCGGTGCCGCGCCGTCGGGGGAGCGCACCGGGAAGTTCTCGGACGTGACGCAGGAGTGCGCGTAGCCGTAGCCGCCCGCCTCGACGAGCCGCTCGGTGGAGCCACCGGCCCGTCCGGTCAGCCGGTGGCGGGCCACGATCGCGCTCATGCTCGGGCCGTCCGCAGCGTTACGCGGTCTGGAGCGCCAGGTCGAACGACGCGGCATAGCCCGGCGCGGCAGGCGCCACCGCGAGCATCAGCTGCGCGCCGGCCTGACGGTAGATGCCGTCGCGCCCGTTGGACACGCGGCCCCGGCTGCGCGCCGCATAGGGCGGCTGCGCGAACACCTGCTCGCTGAGCGCGTCGTCGAAGAAGAGCTGCGAGGTGAACTCGTGCACGCGCCCGCCCGGCGCCGCCGCGCGCACCTTGAAGTGGATGTGCACCGCGCGCCCCGGATACCACCCGGGATAGATGGTGGTGAACCGCGTGGCGCCCTCGGCATCGGTGAGCTGATAGCCGCGCAGGAACTTGCGGCCGACCGTGCTGCCGCCGCGGTCCGCCACGTCCGAGTACACGCCGGCTGCGTCACAGTGCCACAGGTCCACTCGTGCGCCGGCCAGGGGCTGGCAGGCGCCGCCGGCCAGCCGCGACACGCGCAGGGTCAGCCGCAGCGGAGCGCCCGGCCGCACGCTGCCGTCGGCGGGGTCGGAGCGAATGTCCGAGCGATCGAGCTGCTCGTCCACGAAGTACGGCCCCTCGGTCAGCGCCGGGCGCGCCACGCAGGGACCCGTGGCGGCCGCCGCCACCGAGCTACGCGGCCACGCGGCCAGGGCGGCCACGCCGCCTGCGCCCAGCAGGGCCAGCGTCTCGCGGCGACTCAGCAGGCGGCCCAGCGGACGGTCGTCATCGTGCATGGCGCCGTCTAGCATACCTTGACGGGCCGGACGAGGCAGCCGCAGTATCGCGACGATGACGACCATCACCGGCTCCCCGCCGATCATCCGGGCCCTGGACCACGTGGTCATCGCGGTGCGAAACCTCGACACCGCCGTCGCTGCGTATCGCCTGGTGCTCGGGCGCGAGCCGGTGTGGCGCGCCGAGGCGCACGGCGGCGGCGCCACCGTGGTCAGCTTCGCGCTCGCCAACGTCGCGGTGGAGCTGATGGCGCCCGCCGGCGAGGGGCCCGTCGCGGAGCGCCTGCGCGCGGTGCTCGACGCGCAGGGTGAGGGGCTCGCGAGCCTGGCCTTCGCCACGACCGACCTCGAGCGCGCGCACCGCCGGCTGGCGCGGCTGGGTCTCGAGCCCGAGCCCATCGCAGAGGGCGAGAGCGTGGATGCGACCGCCGGCCGGCGCCGCCGTTTTCGACGCACCCGCGCGGCGACGGCGCGGACGCACGGCGTGCGCATCTTCCTGCTGGAGCAGGCGGCGCTGCCACGCTCGCCGGCCCTCGCGGACGAATCCTCCACGGTGGCCGGGCTCGATCACGTCGTGATCCGGACACCGGATCCCGAGCGGGCGACCGCGCTCTACGGCGCGCGGCTCGGCCTGGACATGCGCCTGGACCGCGCGAATCCGTCGTGGGGCGCGCGGCTGCTCTTCTTCCGCTGCGGCGATCTGATCGTCGAGGTCGCGCACGATCTGGGCGCCGGCGTGAGCGCAGGCCCGGATCGCCTGTGGGGCCTCTCCTGGCGCGTGCCGGACGCCGAGGCCGCGCGGGCGCGCCTGGCGTCGTCCGGCCTGGGCGTGTCCGAGGTGCGGCCCGGCCGCAAGCCGGGCACGCGCGTGCTGACCCTGCGGGATGGCACGTGCGGCGTGCCCACGCTGCTGCTGCAGCCGAGCGCGCGCGATCACCCCTAGCCCATCCTCACCCCGGCCCTCTCCCTCCCAGGAGGGAGGGGGAGCCGACCGCCCCTGCCGCCCTTGCCGCTCCCTCTCCCCCGTGAGGGGGAGAGGGCAGGGTGAGGGGGCGGCCAAATACCTCGCGCTAAGCGGGCGCGCTGGCGTCGCGGGCGCGCCGGCACCGCGCGTAGGCTCGCCACATCAACACCAGCGCGAGCAGGCGCCAGACCACGTGGACCAGCAGGGCGCGGTGCGCCAGCGTGCCGGGCGTGGCCGACGCGAGCGCGGTGCCGTTGCTCACCAGCGCCCAGGCCTGGTAGAGCGTCAGCAGCACCGTCGGCGCGAGCCCGGGTCGCGCCACCAGCCAGGCCACGCCGACCGTCAAGATCACGAGGTCGATCACGCCGGCATCGAGCGTGCCCGTGACCACCTGCCCGAACGTCAGCCACAGCAGGTGACCGACCTGGACCGCCGCGGCGGGCAGGATGAGCCGTCGCGTACCGCGCAGGGCCCTGGCGCCCACCCACCACGCGAGCGCGGTCGCCGCGAGCGGCAGGAACAGGTGAAGGCCGGAGTACGCGCCGAGGGCGATCGCCGCGCCGAGGCCCACCAGCCGGAGCGCCGCCCGGCGGAGGCGGCCGCGCTCAGGCGCGGAACTTGTCGAGATATTCGAGGTCCAGGGCATCGCGGACCAGGTCCATCGTGGTCTGCGCCTCCCGGCGGGCACGCTCGGTGCCGGCGGCCAGCGCGTCGCGCACCAGGCCCATGTTGGCCGCGAAGCGGGCCCGTCGCTCGCGGATCGGCTCGAGGAAGGCGTTCAGCGCCGCCGCGAGCTTTGCCTTGACCTCGACGTCGCCCACCGCGCCGCGGCGATAGCGCTCCTCGAGGTCCGCGACCTCGGCCCGGTCGGGGTTGAAAACCTCGTGGTAGAGGAAGACCGGGTTGCCCTCGACGTGGCCCGGGTCGGTGGCCCGGAGTCGCGTCGGATCGGTGTACATCGACCGCACCTTCTCGGTCACCACGTCGGGCGGATCCTTGAGGTAGATGGCGTTGTTGAGTGACTTGCTCATCTTCGCCTGCCCGTCGATCCCGACCAGCCGCGGCACGCGCCCCACCAGGCCCTCTGGCTCCGGAAACACCTCCTTGAACTGGCGGTTGAAGCGCCGGGCCACCTCCCGGGTCAGCTCGATGTGCGGCAGCTGGTCCTCTCCGACCGGCACCAGGTGGGCGCGCGGCAACAGGATGTTCGCCACCTGCATGACCGGGTACGTGAAGAACGCCACCGGCACCGACTTCCGGCCGAAGTCCTCCATCTCCGCCTTCAGCGTCGGATTGCGCTGCAGCATGCCCAGCGGCAGGAACCAGCTCAGCCACACGGTCAGCTCGGCGTGCTCCGGGATGAGGCTCTCGACCACGAAGGCGCTGCGCTCGGGATCGAGCCCCACCGCGAGCCAGTCGAGCGCGACCTCCCACACCGCTTCGCGCACGCGCGGCAGGTCGTCGGCGTAGTCGGAGACCTGGTAGTCGGCGATCAGGAAGTGGCAATCGTGGCTGGCTTGCAGCTTCACCCAGTTCTCGAGCGCGCCCGCGTAGTGGCCGAGGTGCAGCGGCCCGGTGGGCCGGATGCCGGTCAGGATCCGGCGCATGCCCGGGCGATCTGCTCGACGTGCCGATGGTCGGTGCCGCAGCAGCCGCCCATCACGTTGAGGTGCCGCAGCTGCCGCTTGAGATCCGCGTACTGCGAGGCGAGCTCGGCCGGGTCGCCGGCATCCAGCGCCGGCGCCTCGTTCAGCTCGGCGTGGCTCATGCGCGAGGCGTTGGCCCGCAGCCCGCGGATGCGCGCGGTGAAGGCCCCCCCCGGCGCCAGCGCGGGCGCGAAGTGCGTCGGATGCGCGCAGTTGACCATGTAGTAGCTGGGATAGGCCCCCGTCTCGCGGTCCACCTGCTCGATCGCGGCCTCGAGCGTCTGGCCGGCGGGCAGGTGGCCGTCGGTCTCCACCGTGAACGAGATGGCGGCCGGCATGGCCGCGCGCTGCGCGGCGCGCCCGATCCCGACGGCCTCCTCCACGTAGTTCATGGTGAGGGCGCAGATCATGTCGGCCGCGGTCTCTGCGAACAGCCCGATCTGCTCGGCGTGGTAGCCTTCCGCCTCCGCCGCCGACATCGTGTGGCCCGGCACGTAGCCGTCGCCCCGCGGGCCGACGCAGCCGCTGATCACCACCGGCGTTCGGTCGCCCGCGAACTCGTCGCGGATCTCCTCGAGGAGCCGGATGGCCCGGCGGTTCGCCGCGGCCAGCGCGGGCGCATCATAGCCGAGCCGCGCGCCCCAGTCCGCGCTGGCTCGCCAGGTTGCGCTCTCGAGGATCAGGCCGGCGCCGAATCGCTTCGCGAGCTCCGCGTAGGCGCGGAAGTACCGGCGCAGCGCGGCCTCGCCCTCGGCGGTCTTCAGCAGGTGAAAGGCCGCGAAGTCGGGCAGCTCGAGCCCGTCGTGGAAGATCAGGGTGGTCTCGATGCCGCCGTCGGTCAGGAACAGCCGGCCGCCCACCTGCGGCAACGCATTCCGGTATCGCGCCATACCGTCTCCTCTGGTGACTCGGGTGACCGCTCCTCGCCGGATCGTACCATCGCCTGAGCACGGCCCCGCGCGCTCGGAGACGTGGATATACTCGCTACGCGATGGGGATCCGAGGGCGATTCCGCTGGTGGCACGCCGCGTTGCTCACCGCGATCGGGCTGGTGGCCATCGCCCTGGTCGGCTCCTGGGCGGTCGTGCGGCTCTACGGCCCCACGTTCACGCGCGAGCACGTCGCGACCCTGCTCACCGAGGCGCTCGGACAGCCGGCGCGCGTGGGCGCGGTGCGCCTGCGGCCCCTGCTCGGCCGCGTCTCGCTGGAGGATCTGGAGATCGCCGCCCGCCCGGGGTCACCGGACGACCTGCAGGCGCGGGCCGCGGCCATCGATGTGAGCCTGGACATCGCGAGCCTCTGGCGCCGGCAGCTCACCGTCTCCGCCGTCGCCACCGATCTTCGCCTCGACGTCACGGTTCCCGAGGAGAGCGGGAGCGGGCCACCGCTCTTCCCCTTGCCGGAGGCGTTCGAGGCCGGCCCCGTGCGCATCGGCATCGGCCGCCTCCGCATCAGGCGCGGCGACGTCGTGGTCCGGATGCCGCAGGCCGGCGTCACGCTGGACATCGCCGGCGCCGACGTTACCGGGCGGCCCACTGCGGGCGATCTCGAGGTGTCCGGGCGCCTCGGCGCCCTCCGCATCGACACGCCGGGCCGCCGCGAGCAGCTCGACCAGGTGAGCCTCGACGGGCGGCTCGGCGCCGACGTCATCCGCGTGCGCCAGGTCGCCGGGAGCTGGCACGGCGGAGCGCTGCGGCTGGCCGGGGAGGTGCGCCGGCCGTGGGAGCCCGAGCGCGAGCTGGCCCTGCACCTGGACGGCGACCTGGCCCTGACCGCGCTGGCCCATGTCGCCGGCTCGGATCAGACGATGGACGGCGCGATCCAGATCTCGCTTCATGGTCGATGGGCCGGCGGGACGCTGCGCGTGGAGAATCTCCAGGCGCGCCTCGGCGACGCGCGGCTGCGTGGGCGCTTCGAGGCCGCGACGCAGACTGGGGCGACGCAGCTCGTGCTCGACCTGAGCGAGATCGCGCTGCCCGGCGCGCTCGGACGCCTCGGTCCCGGCACCGCGGTCGCCGAGGGCCGCGCGCGGGACGGCGGCGTCGATCTCACCCGCGCCCGCGCGGAGTGGCGCGGCCTCGCGGTCTCGCTCGGCGGCCGCATCGCGTCCGGCTCGTCGCTGGCGCTCCGTATCC
>Ga0081455_10005142_pt1 | contig 14414 bp, 16 predicted proteins | sample TabmetS3T2R1_FD_70207 | JGI IMG/M metagenome (GOLD analysis project Ga0081455, IMG submission 70207) | Tabebuia heterophylla rhizosphere microbial communities from the University of Puerto Rico - S3T2R1 | ecosystem: Host-associated > Plants > Roots > Rhizosphere ... | reverse complement strand
TTGGAAAAGGGAGAACTTAAAAAGCATGTATAGTCTTCAATTCGTTAATATATAGCTGTTCCTATATCATATTATGTTACCCAATGTCGTAACACTTGTATCTTTAAAGCTCCCTGATTTCTAGATTCACATATGGTATTTCACTTTCCTTTGTAAAATACAATGGAGGTATTCAATATGATTTAAAAACTAATTATTTTGTCTACTGAATATAGTAGCGATTTTTGTGTTTTGCCAGCATTTTCAGAAGATGAAAGCCTGAATAGATATCAGTTAAATCATTAAATGTTAAAGTATACTAGTCAACATGGGGAACTAATAATATTTTTTATAAGTCATTGCTCTCGATAGGAGAAAAGAAGGAGTCAAACAGCTGAGTAAAAACTAATAGTTTTCTAACAGATGTTACATGCAAATTTACTCGGAAACGAACATTATCGTATCTTCTTACTTAGTACTTCTTATTAATCTGTCTAATGCAGGAGATCCAGGGTCTATCTCAAACGCCTTGTCGAAATAGTATTTAGCTCCAGTTTGATTTCCAATATTGGATAGTGCCAGTGATTTAAAGACCAAAGCATCAATGTGTTTTGGGTCTATCTCAAGAGCTTTGTCAAGGTAAATGATGGCCTGTGAATAATTACCTAACTCATTTAGTGACCATCCTTTACCGTCCCAAGCATTTACGTAATTCGGATCTAGTTCAAGAGCCTTATTATATGCCGTTATCGCTTCACTAAAATTTCCTTGTCTATTTAATGCATCACCTTTGCCTACCCATTCACTATCTTGAGCAATAACCTTTGGATTAGCAATAATAAGCATACAAAAAATAGTCACAGATACAATGGATAGTGCATATTCTTTTATGGATCCCATGTACTTCTGTTTTACGACTATTGTGTTCCCTATTTATAATTAGACACGCGACTTGATCTTAGCTAATGACATTGCGTTTATACAATACAATAGGTTTGAATGCATATGATCAATATTGAGGGAAAATAACTCTACCAAGTCATAGGTCAACATTCAATGGCAGAATATCTAAATGATAAATAATTTCCCTTCCAGACAAATATATCTCTTATTAGTCTGTCCCCCAAGGATTATCTATGACAAACCGCCAGGTTCCATCGGTCTGATGGCGCAAAACGTCCGCAGATTTTGCAGCCATATTAACAGAATTCCCATCAGGTCCAGTTCCACTGAATGACCATTCAGTAATTACAAGAGCTAGATCACTTGCTTGAATTACCCTCTTTACCTTCAGATCCAACTTGCCCTTCAAGTCGATGAAACTACGTAAACTTTGGCGCACAGATTCTGGATTCTTTGCAAGTTGTCCTGGCTGCGATGCAAAACACGCATCAGCCTCATAGAGCGTCATGAGGGAATCTAGATCTCCTGTGTTGATACCTTCAGCTACTGAACTTAGCACTTCTTCAGGAGTCATTTTTTTAGACATACAATGGGTTTTGCGATAGTTGCCTTTAAGTTTGTCACGAAAAATAGAGTATAGATAGATAGCCAAAAAGATGTTACAAAATGCTGGTTATATTATTTATCATACGGATCTAGTGTTGCATTTACTCCTCACCTCTGGAATGACACGGGATCGTCTGTGCAATGTTACCATTATTAGATATCAAAACTCCAGAAAAGCAAATCCCAATCCTACGGTAGATCAACCAACATGCTTTAAATGCAATACAATATACTGATGCTCCCTTCATTGTAAACATGTGAGCAACATAGAAGTGAATGGAATCCAAGATCGCATAGACGATGACAATATCCTATAGAATAAAAATTCATTTTTTAATCCTTCTTTAGTTGATCACTATTGATAGCAGAATATCCTATCGTGTAGCCTGATTAATATGTATCCATCGGCTAACTTGTACCGTGGCTACCCCTATTAAATGGAAAGTATTAAACGAGGATGCCGAGATCTATTGCGAACGTAGAGGCAATGGTCCCGTACTTCTATTGATCCATGGTGCTATGGAAGATGCGGGGTACTATTCCACTGCAGCTGATATTCTTGCTGATAAATTTACTGTTGTATCATATGATAGGAGATGTAATTCTCGGAGCTCCGGGAACAGAAGCGTTGACATGACGGTAGCCCAACAGGCTCGCGATGCTGCTTTTATCATCAAAGCAACGGGAGGCGGGAAGGCTATTGTAGTTGGGAGAAGTGGAGGTGCCATCATAGGTCTTGAACTTGCAACGACCAAGCCAGAGTTAATTGACTTTCTAATAGTCTATGAGGCTCCAGTAATCGAAATCTTACCTAAGGCAGATGTCGAAAAATGGCGCTCCTTTGTCCGTAATATCTATACAAAAAGTCAATATGAAGGATCGCAGGCTGCACAAACCGAATTCATGAGATCTCTAATAAACGTACCTGATTCCCCGATTCCACCAGATCTCAATGACCGGCTTTCAGGTAACGTCGACTTCTTCTTCGAGCACGAATTCAGAGCTTTCTTTGGATATCTACCCAATATTGAGATTATTAGAAAAAATAATGTGAATATGGTAACAGCTATAGGAAGAGATAGCAATAATGCGTACTATGTCCAGGCAACGAGAGCTCTAGCAGCCAGGCTCGGGTGCAGGAATATGGAGTTTCCAGGACATCATGATCTATCGCTCTGGATGCCAAGAGAATTCGCCAACGCCATTCAAAACACCTTAGAACAGTACAAATAAACTTAGAATCGAGAAAAGTCTATGCGTTTTACATGACCTTTCTTCAACTATAGTGAAGTCTTACAAACGAAAACAATGGGCAGGTTAGCCACAAAATTACACCAATGTGGTAATATACAGTCTTAAGGTGGTTGAGCTGCTACTTCAAAGATCAAGTTTGTTACATTACCATTTATGTCAGCTAAATCAGAACGTAATTCTGATAAAAGCTGCAGCGTCTCAGTTGAATTATCATTCTGTACTGATTGAATTGCTTTGTCAATGGTGAGATTTGCATTATTGATCGATAAAGTGACCGCATCACTATAATCTGATTCAGTGAACGGAGGTTGGGGGCTAGAGGCAAAGACTAATGGAAAGAGAACCTGAAATATTATCAAGCCGGTTGTTGTGTACAGTAACTTATTTAGTAATATCAATTTGTTAAATTCTAGAGGCTAATAATAATATAAAAAGTTATACTACCCAAGTAAAAGTTACAGACAATAACAAAAAGTAACAAAGCTGCGCTCCGAATTTACAGGGCTGTCTGAATCAGTATAGATGTTCAATGTCTGGGTCATCGACCCTAGCGGGCGTCAGCTCTTAAAATTCCCAGGTAAAATATCATCTTACGCTGGAAAAGCCCTCAAATTTGACCAAATGGAGTAAGGATCCTAATAGTAAGCTTGACTTGAAACTTCATGTACAGTAATTAGGTTTACTTTTGGAATTTGACCTAAAATTGTGTCAAATTTGATTTACAAACTGCAGATCCAAATATACTTAGTTAAACTTCATTTTGAAGTTAATATAAGTCAAGAAAGACTATTATTATCGCCAGCTATGCTAGAATACGATACTATTATGACATACAGGAATAGTCTGAGTAGAATTGCCTATATATTGTCTGCCCTAATTATCGCACCATCGCTCATTCTCTCTCTTCATATCAGTTCTAGTTCTCCAATCTTTGCCCAGCCCTCGATCAGTGCGCCTAGTTTGACAGCTGAATTAGTTTTAGATGGATTATCCTCTCCGACAAGTATGGTATTCTTGGATGAGAATAATATTTTGTTTTTAGAAAAGGCAGGAAGTGTCCGACTCGTATCAAACGGTCAATTGCAGCCGGAACCCATATTGCAGTTAGCGGGAGTTGAAAGCAATAACGAACGTGGACTTTTGGGAATTGAGAAAATGGACGATAAAGTCTTTCTTTATGTATCAGAGAGCGGTGCCCAGGTTGAAGGGTTACCGACCGAAGGCGATGTCAGAAACAGAGTTTATAGTTATACATGGGACGGTACATCCCTTACAAACCCTCAGTTAATTTTAGACGTTCCATCTGGTCCTGGAACTAATCACCAAGGTGGGAAGCTAAAGCTTGGTCCAGATAATCAGCTTTACGTAATAGTGGGAGAGATGCAGAGAGAGGGACAGCTTCAAAACATCCAAAATGGTCCTCCTCCCGATGATACTGGAGTCATATTTAGAGTCAATCCAATGGATGGATCCCCGAGTTCAGGAAATCCACTCTCAAATGACCCAGCTAATCCTCTGAGTAAATATTATGCATACGGTATACGCAACGGTTTTGGAATTGAATTTGATCCTGTGACAAGACAGCTGTGGGATGCAGAAAACGGTGAAGATGTTTTTGATGAGATTAATCTGGTTGAACCAGGATTTAATAGCGGATGGAAGCAGGTAATGGGTCCATTAGCCTCTAATCCAGGTGTATCCGAATCTAGTTTAGTAAATTTCCCTGGTTCACATTATGCCGACCCTGTTTTTAGCTGGTCAGAATCAAGAGGAGTCACTGATATTGAATTTTTCAATTCGACAGCATTTGGGCCCAACTTTGAAAATGGCATTTTTGTAGGGGATATAACTAGCGGTACACTTTTTTACTTTGAACCAAATGCTGATAGAACCGGTATCGCTTTGGAAGACGATCCCTCGTTAAATGATCTGATTGCAAATAGTGATGAGGAAATATCATCTGTTACATTTGGGACAGGTTTTACAGGAATTACTGATATAGAGACCGGTCCAGATGGCAATTTGTATGTTCTCACATATGATAGAGGAGCAGATGGGGTAGGAGGCCTCTACAGGATCGTGCCTGCTGGCGAAGGAGATGCTTCAGTTACACCTCAGGCTCCTGCCACTGTTACCCCACCAGCTGTTGATGAACAGGATACGGTTGATACCGAAGAACCGGATGCCGGGGATGAGGCTACTGGAGGTGGCGAAGAAAATGGAGAGCAGGAACAGACTGAGAATAGTGACGGCGAATGACTATGATTAAAGCATAATAACTTTAGGTATAAAAATTACACCAAGCCCAGGATTTTACAAATGCCTGGTAGTAGATCAAAAGAAAGACACTCAAATATTTATTCTAGAATCTAGGTCCATTCACTGACTTTTAAACATCAGGATTTTATTTATTTCCAATGTCATGTCCTCCTTGACGAAGATACTAATTTACTAATTGCTTTATTATAACACCGGATAAATATGCTTAGCTCATTAGATGCCAGCATGACGAGATAGATGGAGTGATAAAACTGTAGGTTTTAGCTACCAGACAACCGGAATTGCAACCTGACCACTCACGATCATACTAATATTTCCACTCCCATCCCATAGCCGAAAAATTTCCAGACTGGTCTACTTGGAATTTGAATACATTCATCATGTCGTTCATAAAAGCAAGTTCACCTGCAGACGGTGTACTCCAAAAGTTAACTCCAACTGACAGGACACGACCATCCTTTGTTAGGTTTCCTACTACCTGACTAGTATAAGTTGCCACTTCACCGTCTCGTGTCATAATGAATCCTTGTCCCTTTGAATGAAATACTCCGTCAAGTTGAGTACTAATAGTTGTACCTGTATTTGTCGCATTAATGTTCCCATTAATAGTTGCATTTGCTAAAACAGTAAATTCTATTTGGAGCGGATCAACACTTAATACTCTTTGTCCTATTATCCTACCCTTCTCTAAAAAAAATGGGTTCCCTAATGAGGTACCGGTGTTATTATTTTCGATGTATTGAGCACCAGCTATTTGTATTGACATAATGGTTCCCCCACCTGCTACAAATAAACTTATTAACATAATGATCTGCATGGACTTGGACATCATAACTTGAGTACTCCTAAATTCATATTATTGCTAACTAAATGAGGTCAATAAAAAACCCTTCTTATAAAGCGCGTTTCATCCTTTGTTTTCCCGGAGTGATAGGAATTGTATAAACAGCAGGTTTTGGTTACCGAACATTCATGATTCCAAACTTCCTCACCCGTGACCACCGTCAATCGTGCAGACTCCTACTTCGTGGGGTCTCTTAAGTCGTAATGGTCTAATGTTGGTTAACGGCTAGATATATCTTACAGCTAATATTCTTCCTCCGCCCTCTCCCTACTGTTATCCAACACTATCGCTTATATCGCTGGCAGCACCTGAGCTAGCTCCCGCTACTACTGACTTGACTCGACAAAAGATCCCCCAGGTTTGGAGTTTGCGGGTGGACTCAAATAAGCGTCATGTCTTGTGTCCACCTGCGACTATTTTTTTTCAGATCCAATTAGGTGCACCCAAAGGTTTCTTAGCTATTCCTAATCTCTCAATCTCTCTGAAATCGAAGAGAAAGCTAAAATCTTGGCTTTAATATGGAATTAAGAAGATAATGGATAATCAAGAAATACGCTCTTCCTTGGACAAATACTGGGAGGCAACTGTGGCTCTTGATCTCGATAGGATACACGATATATATCATGATGATGTCATAGTTGAATTTCCACAGTCGGGTGAACGAATCATTGGTAAACGCAACATATACGAACTCAGAAAACATTACCCAGCTAAACTTGGTTTTAAGGTCCTGAAGGTACGGGGTGAAGGATCTCTCTGGATATCTGAAATAATTATTACCTATGATGGGCGTCCGGTCAATGTTGTTACCATAATGGAATTTAGAGATGGAAAGGTCGCACATGAAACGCATTATTATGCAGATCCTTTCGAACCACCTGAATGGCGATCTCAGTGGGTTGAGAGAATTAAATAATTAGAATTAGCTTTCTAGGCTCAGATAAAGAATTCAACCTAAGAATATTGAGGTACGACGTCGGCATACCTAACTATAATCATTTCTTATCTCTCCCAGCCTTCCTTGCTGCTATACTCTCCTATTCTTGCACCCTTATCAAAATCTACAGCATTATTCATATGCAATCCACACCAGGGGCAAAATATTATTTCTAGATAGTCTGGATTGATATCACAAGGGCCCAAAGGCTCCTTACGTAGTCTATCCGTTATCCGCTGTTTGTCGGGTTCTGATAAAGTTAATGTAGATTTCAAATCTATTTTTATGCTGTTTCTATCCATATCTATCATTATGAACTTGTAATATACTGCTAATGAGAACTCAAGGCAGCAGTACATTGGAATCTCCCCTGCATCAGGCCCTGACTTTTCCTCAATTTCACTCATCATGGATTCAGCTGATTACAATAGATAGATCGAGGGAATGATAGATATGCCTATCATAACATAAATCTTAAAAGTACTCCCTAAGACACACCATGACAAGAAGAGGGACAGAACCAAGGTAGAACAATTCATCGGAGACCTTCAGCAAAAAGGATCAACGTGTGTGGCTTGCCACTTGTGATTGCTGAAACATGATGTTCTCATCAAAATTGAGCACGACGAATCTGTCATTTCTAGAACTAGTTGCAGTAGCAGGTTGGATCTCAAACAGAATGAAAGTCCTGTTCAACATGTCATTACTGGCTACTTATCTCCAGCCCTAGATACTCAATAGATTAAATTTAAATATACATCAGTAGTAGTGGCTTTGTGATAAAGCTATTATTTGTAGCGGGCATGTCAATTACGATGTTTTTGCTGGTCGCCGGAAACAACTTATCGATAGCTAAAGGCCAGACAGCGGGACAACAATTAGATGATGCTCTTAAATCTGGTGCAGATGTGTTAGGTCAGATAAAGGACGGCGGAGCTGCCGTTATAGACAGGATTGGAGGCTTCTTTAATGGTAGCAATATAGAAAACGATGTTGACAAGGCACGTGAAGCTTTGTCCCAAGGTAATAATGAGGCTGCATCAGCGGCCATCACAACGGTTGATGTTACCCTCCAAAATAGTAGCGGACGCCTCTCAGGATTAGGACAATATGTAGCTAACATTGCTGAAAATCAATCGCTCTCAATTGACCAAGATACACGACAGAAATTGACAGAGGTAGGCCAAGCACTAAACAGTATTGCACAGGACTTTGATGGTGTGTACCAATCCAACAGTTCTTCATCTTAATGGAGAATACATTTCAATCCAATAGTACCTAAAATATTTCCACCTAATGAAGGCCTTTGAAGGTCACTAATACGTAGAGGATCTGGAAATGCTTTTAGTTTTTGCTATAGCCTAAGCTTAATGATAAAACTAAAAAAAAGGGGTTGATAGCAGTTATGACTTGTTAGTCGATAACTAGCTTATCTAATCTTCGAATTCACACTCTTGTTCGTCTACACCAGCTTTGATCAGGTTTTCACCACAGTTGAAGTTGGCTGAATCACCACTTCCGGTGTTCTTTTGTTTCACATGTTGATCTGTGCTGGTTTCACTTTCGTCACCATCGCCGCCGGCATACGCTGCCATTGGGGCTGTTGAGAATATTCCTGTCAATGCGGCTGCAGTTATGATAGCTGCAATCGCTAACATCTTTTGATTCATGTCTACCATAGCTAACGCGTCAGATTATATCTCAGTTGAGAAACTAACTGCCATAGCGAGTAGGGTGATTCATCGCATAGTATCTCCTTCTCTCATATTGTAGCTAATAGACATGTCCTGCATTAGAGCTATAATACATTAACTAATAAGAGTACTAGCATTGGTTTTCACAGCTCCTTATATTTCACTTATGGTACTTTATGATTAAGGGATCGAGTTAACGCCGATTGATTGCTAGAAAAAAATGTGAAATAGTTCGTAAGAAACGTACCTGTACTAGCTCTAAATTCTTTTTATTAACCGGAAACCATTATAGATTGTCTATTGGGTGTAGGAACTTTGTATTAGGAAGCGGCTATAGATGGAGTTCCTTTAATTCATGTGATCCTACACCAACACTACCAGCTAATTAAATTACATCGTATGTAGTTTTCTCTTCTACGTTTGGTAACAAACTGTTACAATCATTAGCGATAGCTAGTGTATCAAAAAAATAGGGTATGTGTAGTTGTCGTCAGTTGGTCGGCGGGACATAGAAGGAAGGATCACTTGCTCCCATTTCCTGTAAATACTCTGCCCTATCTCCACCGTCGTGTTGTTCCATACTCTCTTCGCTAATAGGGACATCTTGAGCAAATGCGGTAATTGTTACAGACAATGAAAGCAGCATGGTTAGGCCTAGTACAGCTAATGTTGATAAAAGTAAATATCTTTTCATTTGTCCTCACTGCATTAACGCATTCATTCCATATTTGCAATATTATAGATTTTATAATGAGATCGTTAAGAGAAAAACGAGGTTATGTCTCCTATGGAAAAGTTTTGTAGACAAAGCAAGGGTATTGTAAGTTCTATATGATATATTTTAACGTCTCTGAACTAAGGGAATAAGGTAAAACAAAGCCTTTGCATCCGACCCAATGCTAATGCGTCTACGAAGTTTGACGATTATGGCCTTGTTTATTGATCAATGTTCTCTCATTAGACTGACACGTAGAATATATAGTAATAGAGGATAGATGTATGACATAAGTCTAGCTCAAAGGAGAAAGACAAAAGCATACCGCGGGTAATTGCCTCCCGATCATTTGATTCCTCTATTACTATTACTCTAGCTATGGACTATATTTTATATGAAGGATAAAGACAAAAACTTTTACTATTGTTTCTATAAATCTATTATACGTAATGGGAGATTTGTTGGTGCATACAGGTAGAACGTTCTCTGAAAAGGAGCTGTGATAGGGGCGGCTAAAGATTTTGATGCTAAACACTAATAGTAACAGCTTCGAGAAAGCTTTTAGTTTTTTCATATTCATGGTTTAGGATGGAAGGCGACTCTCTTACACGCCTTTTTTTCATAGGAGTCCTAGGAACTAGTACTGAACTGACTCGAATTGAGAGACTGATTGCCGCTTTCTTCAATGGCTAGCACTTCCCAAAGATAATCAGTCCCCGGCTCAAGAAATTCACTTGAAATCGTCATTCCATTCACATCAGGTGGCAGATACATACTAAGTCCCATAGTTCCAATCATGTTCGGATCAGGTTCTTCATCCTTCTCGATAATGAGTTGGTAGGCAATGATGTTGACGTCAGAGCCGTTGATAGTTTTATTAACTGGACCCCAGCTCACATGAAGGTCTTCAGCCTCCGGAACGTTAGCATTTTCAGCAGGTGATAAAAGTTCAGGGCCATCAGGAATGTCATGAGTCAGCATGTCAGTCCCTATCGTCTCGCCTTGCTTTTCTCCGGCTTCGATTGCATCTCCTTTAAATGTGTAGTTGCCTTCTGGTAGAGTTTTCAACACCTCGTCGATAGGCACATCGGCATTTTCTGGCTCGACAGTCTCGAAGAACAGTTCACTCAGTCCAAGTTGTCCCAGCTTCCCCTGGCCAGTGATATTCAACACGTTCCCATCTGGACCGGTAACCGTGATATTGTTCCAACCCTCACTATCAAGGAACCCTTGAAATCCGGTATCTTTGTCCTTCACATTATGCTCGATGATCAGCTTGGATTCTTTGAGAGGTATTGCGGTATCTGAAGACTGCGCGTATGCAGCCTGTGTTGTGGTGGTTGAAGCCAAGATCCCAACACATGGAACATAGCCAGTCAATAGTACTACAGCCAGCAAGATCATCATTTTATTTTTCATTCCCGACAGTGATAAAATAAAGGCATGAAGCATTTAGTAATATTGGTTCAAGTGTCTAAACGTACTCAAATACTCAAGCGTGAAAATTGTGGATCATTTAGGGATTTGTACCACTTTTCTTATTAATTCTCAATCCATGAAGGGTTGTGATGATACAAACAAAATTACCTTTTGGCTTGGGCGTCACAGCAGTTGTTATTGTTGTAACAGCGGTCACAGCTCTATCCATTGATACTGTAATGAACGCCTATGCCCAAAACCTGACAACATCACTAGCAGCGCAGCAGCAAAATCAAACAGCTAATCCAGAACAGATAAAAAACTATCTAACACAAGCTATTCAGGCACTAGATAGTGGTAACAATACTAAAGCAGCAGAACAAGTGGATTTAGCTACGGACCAGCTTGAGGGTTTGACTGGAACAGAATCTGGAGAAGATGATGAAGATGAAGAAGTGGAAGAAGGAGCAGGAGAAGACGTGGATGAGCCAGGAGATATAGACACTAATGATGAAGAGGACAGGCCATAATACCTGTATTATCATAATATCTCTGATAATAGGAGGGATGTTTATCCTTACGGGCACGGAAATCTATGGACAACAACACCTAGAAAAAGTACCTTTTCCTGTCGGGTAAGTTACGAGAATGAGTGGGCTTCTAAATATAACGTTTACAATGGCGCTTATAGTAGTGTCTAACCTCGCTGCCTTGTTTATGACTGAAATGTCTGTCATTTCCAAGACAGTATTAGCCCAGGTACCGCCTCTGCCCTCTCTTCCTGGTCGAGAAGATTCGATTACTGATAATCAACTTCCTAATTTGGGGGATCAAGCAGAACCGATACAATCCACCGTACCCACTACTATCCCCACACCTACTATTCAAATTACTTCGCACGAGGACGGTAATAAAGTTCCTGCAGGAGAATTAACAATACGAGGAACATCATCGGACAATGAAGAAAGCAATTGTCAAGTATACGCAGATGTAAATGACATAGCTCCACTTCAAAATGCTACAGCTGCTGGTCCCAGTGGGGACGATGATTATTCTCAATGGGTATTTACATACACGCAAGACTATCAACTACTCACAGTAGGAGCAAATGAACTGACTGCCAAGATATCGTGTCTTGATGGTGGTGGTGGTGGTGCCACAATACCAATGTCTGAATGGCATAGTGTAAATGTAACTGGGGTGGCTGGTGGTACATCTTTTGCACCCACCATGTCGCAAACACCTCTAACAGAAAAAACCCTAGGTGCAGAACTACAACCAAATGTTATTCCGGCACCCTTAACATCGCCTTCATCCCCCTTCACTTTGCCTGAGGAACCATCCGAAGATTCGAGCCAAAGTCAGGTTGAAGATGAGGAAGATGGTGACGATGGAGGAGCTAGCGATGAAGGAGATAGCGGAGGAGATGGAGGAGATGGGGGAGATGGTGAAGACGGTGGAGACAACGGTGGTGAAGAAGATTGATGGTATTGAAAACAGCGGATATGATATGTTCGCAGAGCCAACTAAGTTAATAGATGACGAAAGAAGAAAGTAACTGAGGCTGTCGAGGGATCTTGCTTATTATCTTCATCTACATCGTCCATACTTGCTTCTGCTTTTACATACGCATTTCAAGCTGCTCATTTTCGATAACCCCTTCGGACCCCCCATTCGATCTGACGTTCTCAACTTAATTCCATAAATATACCAAATGATATAGTAAATGATATTACGTATTCCAAGTACGCAACATGTGACAAGTGTGGTGCTGTAATCAATGGTGGACTCAGAAAACTGAGGAAACATAAACAGAAATACCACTCATATTGATGACTAAAATTACGAAGTTTACTTTTGGGATTCGTCTACAACCCTGGATTCTCGTAACAAAGGATAAGGAAGGCGCTATTGCATTTTATGTCAGGTAGTAACCGCGGTAACTTTTATCCTTGTGCAAGGTACCGGACATGGTTATTCCATCTCTTAATTACACCTGCAGCATCACTCTAAGTTCAGCCGATAACCTTTATACGAGGACTTACTCCTAGACGGCTTGTTTTCACTTTAGCTTTAATTTTTGATACCTCAGACTTCTTGTGAATTCTCCATGCTAGTTCCATTGAACCAAACACAGGAGCAAAACCCAGTGTTATCCATGCAATTGATTCTAATATTTCCATGCATTTTCATATCCATATTTTATACATTATCTTTCGTTCGCATGACTGCTAATCCATAATAATGAACTCTAATTGCTCAACACGTGAGCTGAGAATTGTAATAATAACCAGGACTGATAAATACAATAGGAACATGTCCGGGACACTGAAGTTCAACTTGTGCGTGATGGGAGTGCTTGTAACCCTTCTACTTGCCTTCCTGCATGGGTCTATTCTGTGAATGAACGATACACAAGAGACGAAGACAAAAGAGACGATGCAAGAACATTGTGAGCTTGATCTTTATTCTCCTATCTAATAATGGTGAACCATTTATTATGGGCGTAGTTATTGGAGTTTGAGAAAAAGACGCAGCAGGGAGTGTGTCTGAGTATGATATAAGTATACTATCTACAGCTACTAATTGCTTTAATAGTACCTATTGGTTCTCTGTATTAATGTGGTCTTGGTACTCTAAATTCCTAGGTCATGGAAAAAACAACAACAACGTATGCGACCAATGCGGTCAAAAGTTTGAAAAATACGATGAACTTATAGCTCATGCACGACATGTTCACCATCATCCGATTGTGAAATGCCATGATTGCGGCAAAGAATTCATTCATGAGAAAGATAGGCTACACCACGTGAAAGAAGAGCATGAGAAAAAGATAGACCATAGACTTCACAAGTGGGAACATGTTAACGACAAAAAAACAAACCCACAGGATCGGGTTGATGAGCAGACCAGAAATTTCGGGGATAATTTCTGAGAGAAATAAATTAAAAATAATAAATAATTCCCATCTGGTAACCTAGTCTTATCAATTTTGGTTGTACACGGCCAACATTCATCAGGTACAACAAACATCGGTGGCCATAGCCTCAGATTCTACCGGAATATGAACCCGTAGTAACAGCACTATTATTCATACTAAATTTTCCGACCCAGGTTTAAAAACCATTGAGACGAGGTGCAAAGAAAAAGAAAAATACTGCGAACTATGCTTCTAAAGTAGTAAGGTTAATTATGTTTTTATCAAAAATAGGCCCAGAAGCCCTTCTAAGTTTTTTCCTCCTGGTTAACATTATTAGTTTAGTTTTTGTTGTGCCTGGCCCGGTGCATTCCCTCGCAACATCCAATAATAACAACGAGAATATGTCATCAGCGTCATCATCGACGACACCTGATGGAAAAGAGCATAGAAAAACCAGAGATGTTGCTGACACAAATCAATCATCCTCCTCGATCTCATCTCAATCCCCTCTTCCTTCTTCCTTCGTTCAGCAATCAAATGGAGTTTCTAACACTACCTCACAACCTGGAACATTGTTGGTTACCAAACAAGTTGTCAATGATGGTGGTGGCGATGATGAGCCAGCAGACTTTACAATTACAGTTGATGGCAATAATCCAACTCCATCATCATTTGATGGAAGCTCATCTGGCACTTCCGTTCAACTATTTGAAGGCAGATACAAGGTTTCCGAATCAGGACCTGACTCTAACTCTAATTCTAATTATACTTCCAAGTTATCCAAAGAATGTTCAGGTAGTATGAAAGACGGTGAGAACAAGAAATGTACTATCACCAATACTTATTCTGAACCCCCTCCTCCA
>Ga0081455_10005141_pt1 | contig 14416 bp, 16 predicted proteins | sample TabmetS3T2R1_FD_70207 | JGI IMG/M metagenome (GOLD analysis project Ga0081455, IMG submission 70207) | Tabebuia heterophylla rhizosphere microbial communities from the University of Puerto Rico - S3T2R1 | ecosystem: Host-associated > Plants > Roots > Rhizosphere ... | reverse complement strand
GTGGATGTCGTCTGGACGATTAATGGTTATTTAAACCGAGCTCAAATCAACATCAAGTAGGATAGTTTTCAGTTTTCAGTTTTCAGTCGAATATTGTCAATCAATATCTGAAAACTGAAAACTGAAAACTGAAAACTATCTCCGGAATTCAAGGCGTTCGAAAGGAGAAGTAAGACCGAGCATTTCGAGGAACCGTTTGTTCTCGCGCAGCATAGAAAAGTCGGAATCGTTCAATGCCTGTGAACGGAAGCGCGGTTGTATTTGAATCGAACGCTTCAGGAAATCGAGCGCCTGATCGTGTGACCCTGTTTGCGCGTGCGTTGCTGCAAGCGAATAGAGAAGATGGGGTTCATCCGGGCGGAGTCGCAATGCTTTCTCGAAGAAGGTTCGAGCTTGCGGGAAATTGCCCACGTTCAGGGCAAAGACACCGCGATCGTAGAGTTCATCGGCATCGCGTGGGGTTAAAGGCGAGCGGCTCAGTTTCTGTTTACAGACCTGAAGATAAGTCTGAACTCTGGCAACAATCTCGACCTCATTGGGAAAGCGAGTCTGCAAATTTTCGAAAAGCTGTTTAGCTTCGACATATTGTCGACGATTAAAGACTTTGACGGCGTGTTCAAAGGCGCGAAGCACAGCAGAAGAGACATGCCGTCGCGATGGTTCCGGAGGAAGTGGAGGACTTACCACTAACGGAATCGAAATCTTTCGTTTCACGCGTGGGAGAGCTTTTTTGGCCCTTAGTTTCTGAGATTGGCGTCGACCGGCGACTCGCTTAATTCTCGAGATCGCTTTTCGACTGGCTCTGACCTTCGATTTTGCCGGCTTGGAAGCCGGTTTTCTTCCTCGTGCTTTACCCTTGATTGCTTTTTTCGGAACGCGCTTCTTCGATCTGACGGCGATCTTTTTCTTTCTCACCGATTTTTTGGCGGTCGCCGTTCTTCTCAGAGGTTTCGCCTTTCTCGCCCTCGCAGATTTCACCGGCTTCTTCGCGAAGCCTTTAATTCTGCTCGTTGCTGTGGCTTTCCTCCGAGTTGTCTTGCCAGACCTGGACTTCGTCGCCTTCACGGTAACTTTGCCCCTTGCCTTTGTTTTGGTTCTCAAGCTTTTTGAGAGCGCTTCCCTCATATGAGATTCCTGTTCTAGTCGCTAAGTATCTGTTTTTATAACAGATTAGCCACTTGATGTCAAACTTCACTTTAAAAATATGCAGAGAGAAGCTCAGGATGGAATTCGCTCTCCCGAGAAAATGCTCGCGATAATCTCGGGAAATGCAGGATAAAGTATGTATTTACAATCAGTTAGCTGGTCTTTAGAGAGCTCCGGTGATGATTTATGGGGAAACCTCGATCAATCGCAATTATTTCAATATTTCCAATGATTTAACCATTAAATAACCATCGTCGCCGTTGGAGTAGTATTGCCCCATGCGTTGGACGACAAGATAACCGATCTGTTCATAAAGACGCTGTGCTGGAAGGTTACCCACACGTACCTCGAGCCGTATAGTAGTGATATGGCGGACCTGAAAACTTCGCTCGATTTCATGCAGCATCAAGCGCGCCAAACCACGCCGCCTGTATTCGGGCGCTACACCGATGGTTGTGATATGGCCCACACCGTCCGGCTCGACAACTGCAATGGCAAAGGCGCTCATCTCGTCATATTCGGACCGTATTTGCCTGGCGATAGTGTTAGGATTGGAGAGGAGATAACGAAAAGTTTCACGTTCATATGCCTCGCCGTCGATGAAGCAGCGCAGGTCCAACTGCCAGAGGTCATTGAGGTCCGCGAGCAATAGTGGACGCAGGGCGCCCCGAAATGCTCTGGGTGTATTGTATTGGATTGCTTGCATATCAATCTCTTACAACTCTTCTCACGACCAATAGCGGTTTTTCGATATTCCCTAGTGTATCAACATACAATCGCCGTAACTATAAAAAAGATATTTCGCGTTCACCGCGTGACGGTAAGCATCCATTAACAACTCGCGTCCGGCAAATGCCGCCACCATCATTAAAAGTGAAGATTGCGGCAGATGGAAATTTGTGAGCAATGCGTCGATTGCGCGGAATTGATAACCCGGATAGATGAACAAATCTGTCTTGCCTCGCCCAGGTTGGACCACTCCGTTTGATCCGATTGCGCTTTCCAGCGCGCGGACGGTAGTTGTTCCAACCGCGATAATCCGATTACCTTTTTTCCTGGTGAAATTGATCATCCGCGCAGCATCTTCACTGATATGATAATTTTCAGAATCGAGCTGATGATCTTCCACTCGGTCAACCCGAACTGGTTGAAATGTCGCGTAACCCACGTGATGGGTAATCTCTGCAATCCCAATGTTGCGTGAACGCAATTCGTCAAAGATTCGGGAAGTGAAATGTAGACCGGCTGTCGGTGCGGCGACTGCCCCGCGTTCTCTGGCGTAGACTGTCTGATAACGGGGTTCGTCAAGCGGATTCTTTTCACTCACTTCGCGTTTAATATACGGAGGCAAGGGAGTGTTTCCGATTTCATCGACGATCCGATCGAAATCTCCGTCAAACTCGAATCGCATTTGCCTTCGGCCCTCTTCGAGGACAGCCGTCACAACTCCACGCAGGCGCCCTTTCCCAAAAACCACATCAGCTCCCTCGCGCAGCACGCGGGCGGGTCTCCCCAGAATTTCCCATTCATCTTTCTTCTCATTGAGTGGGCGAACGAGGAGAACTTCGACCGATCTGAATTCTGAATCGCCCTCTCTTTGCAATCTGTGGCCGATTAGTCTGGCCGGAAAGACTCGCGTATTATTGATAACAATCAGATCACCCTGATTGACCAAGGTCGGCAACTCGGCGAAGGAGCTGTCCTGCCATTGCCTGGCTGACCGGTCGAGGACGAGCATGCGCGACCGGTCACGCTCGACCGCCGGTGCCTGTGCGATCAAATCAGCCGGTAATAAATAATCAAATTCGGATACAAGCATTCTTTATTGAAACAAATCTGTTTTGTCCAAAGCCAGACTGAGGCCCAGATGCAGGCATGCAGCCTGGGTCACGACGCGCCCGCGAGGCGTGCGGTTTAAAAATCCGATTTGAATGAGATAAGGCTCATAAATCTCTTCGATCGCCTCTTTTTCTTCATTGATCGCTGCTGAAATAGTGCTCACGCCGACCGGGCCTCCATTGAATTTTTCAATGATTGTCGTGAGCAGTTTGCGATCGACTTCATCGAGACCATAGCGATCAACCTCCATCCGATTGAGCGCATCGGTCGCAACTTCCGAGGAAATCATTCCGTCGTGTTCGACTTCGGCGTAATCCCTGACACGGCGAAGTAAACGGTTGGCGATGCGGGGCGTGCCGCGCGACCGATGAGCGATGGCGCTCGCGCCGGCCTGATCGAGCTTTGCGCCCAGGATAGATGCCGAGCGTTCGACGATCACCTGGAGGTCTTCGACCGGGTAGAAATCGAGATGGAAAGTAATTCCGAAACGCCCGCGCAGCGGGGCGGTGATCAATCCCGGTCGGGTGGTCGCACCGATCAAGGTAAATGCCGGTAAATCCAGTTTGACGGATCGCGCTGATGGCCCTTGCCCGATCACCAGATCGAGCTCGAAGTCTTCCATGGCCGGATAAAGAATCTCTTCGATTGCCGGGTGAAGGCGATGGATCTCGTCGATAAAGAGCACATCACCATCTTCCAGATTGGTCAGTAAAGCCGCGAGATCGCCGGGTTTTTCGATCACCGGGCCGGCAGTCGATCTGATCTGGGCCGACATCTCATGTGCTATCACATAAGCAAGCGTCGTCTTACCCAATCCTGGCGGCCCATTGAGTAGAACGTGGTCCAGGGCCTCGCCGCGCGCGCGCGCGGCTTTAACAAAGATGCCGAGATTATCTTTGACCTTTTTCTGGCCGATGTACTCGCGCAGCCATTGTGGGCGCAGCGAAAGGTCTATTTGTTGTTCATCCTCCATGATCTTGCCGCCCAGTAATTCCTTCATATCTCAAGTTCGAAGAGAGATTACGAAATAAACGAAAATAACGAAATAAACGAAAAAGTTTCGTTTATTTCGTAATCTCTCTTCATTTCGAAAGCATCCTCAGAGATTGTTTCAAAGCCGTTTCGAAACTCATTTCCGGCGTTTCTCTCAGCAGACCGAGGACAGATTTTTCTACCAGTGCTTTAGCATAACCGAGGTTGATCAGGGCTGAAATCAGGTCTTCACGAAATGAGTCACCGCCCACTGTGCTGACTCCGCTCGCCATTTTCTCTTCGAGGCCGGGAGGAGCGAGGGACGCAACTTTATCCTTCAGTTCGACGAGCATCCGTTCCGCCGTTTTTTTTCCGACCCCGGGAATACTGACCAGGCGCGCCAGGTCATTTTGACGAATCGCCTGGATCAACTCTTCCGCACTCAATCCCGAGAGAACGGTAATTGCGAGTTTGGGGCCGATACCGGAGACCGTCATGAGCAGCAAAAATAGTTTTTTCTCACTCTCGGTCCGAAACCCGAAAAGTTGCAATGTGTCTTCGCGAACATGAGTGTAGACGCGCAATGAGGTCTCGCTTCCGATCTCTCCCAGATCATAAAAGGTCGAAAGCGGGACGTTCAGCTCATAACCCACTCCCCCCACATCAACGATGATGCAATTGGGATTTTTCAGTAAAAGCTTACCGGTGATCTGCGCAATCATAATCCAGTTTTCAGTTTTCAGTTTTCAGTTTTCAGTCTTCCATTTTCAGAGATAATCCATTCTAACGAAAAACTGAAAACTGAAAACTGAAAACTGAAAACTGAATTGTCTCTTCTCGGTTCTTCAGTGTCAATTTAGACTGATCAGACAAGAAGATGAGTGTATTCGGAGCGTCAAGTTGACAGCTGTTGCGCCCCTGCGATATCGTTGGTTGGCTAGCGGGAGAAGTGTAATGACATTAAATTAAGTGCCCTAATTTCATGAAGACAGAGAAGATTTCAGAATTGACGACGAACCGGCTCTCGGTCTATTTACGCTGTTTAAATGAACTCGAGGCGGATGGTATAGAGACCATCTCATCACAGGCGATGGCGGAGCAATTCAACCTCAACTCAGCACAGATCAGAAAAGACCTGGCATATTTCGGAGAATTCGGTGTCCGCGGAGTTGGTTACTATGTCAAGGAGCTGCGCACTCATCTTTCGAAAATCCTGGGGTTGACCCAGAAGCACCGGATCGCGATTATCGGTTTAGGAAACCTCGGCATGGCGCTTGCTAATTACCAGGGGTTCAATCTGCACAATTTTGAAATCGCGGCACTCTTTGATGAAGACCCGGCAAAAGTCGGCATTCGTGTTCGCTCAGGACTTGAAGTTCAGGGAACGATGAACCTCAAGGAGACGCTCAGGCAGGAAAAGATCAATATCGTAATTATTGCTGTCCCCGCCGTGTCAGCCGAGAAAGTATTCGAAGAAGTGACCGATGCCGGAATCCGCGCAGTACTTAATTTTGCTCCGGTCCATTTAAATCAGAAGGCAGGAGTCAAAGTAAAGACAGTCGATTTGACGATCTCTCTCGAAAGCCTCTCCTACTTTCTCGCCAATCCGAGCGCCGATGGGGTGAGCGTGGATTATCGTGACTTCCTAAGAATCGAACCGGAATCGAATGGCATGCCTCAATAATAAGGATGAAATAATAAGGATGAAGGATGAAGGATGAAGGATGAAGGATGAGCGAAAGATTCGGGAAGAGATCGTCGAATTGGCGACGCGCTGTTATACCCGCGATCTGTTGGTTGCCGGAGATGGTAATATCAGTGTCCGAGTCGCTGCCGACCGGATCATCGCTACTCCCTCGGGTGTCAGCAAGGGGTGGATGAAGCCCGAGATGATGGTCGTCGTCGATACCGAAGGGAAGCCACTGGAGCCTTCGGAATACAGCGTTTCCTCTGAGTGGCCGATGCATCGCGCGATCTATCAGGCTCGTCCCGATATTCACGCCGTTGTTCACGCCCATCCGCCCTTCGCCACCGGGTTCGCAGTGGCCGGGTTGTCACTCGATAAAGCGATCCTCTCGGAAGTCATCCTGACACTCGGTTGTGTGCCGCTGGCCACATACGGCACTCCTTCGACTCGTGAATTGACCGATGCAATCGAGCCCTATTTGCAATATCATGATGCGTTGTTAATGGCCAATCACGGCGCAGTGGCCTTCGCCGAAACGCTCGAAAAAGCATACAATAAGCTTGAGACACTGGAGCATACCTGCAAGATCAGCTTCATCGCGCGCTCGCTCGGCAATGAGAACACGATCCCTGCTCACGCGGTCGAGAAGCTGTTCGAGATTCGCGAACGCAACCAGGCTATGCGACCCGAGGCGCGCACCGGTCAGTTCTGTCAAATTGGAAGGGGAGAAGAGCGGGAGAGTACTGGGGAGAATGGGAGTGAGAGGATTACATTGACGCGCGCGGAATTGATCGAATTATTGACGGAATCAACGCGAATCATGATGAGCTAAGATGCTTTATAGGAGGTAGGCCATGGGCGAGCAAGAGAAAACACGCGTAGTTATCGCGCCTCAGGTTGGAAGCTCGGACAAATCCGCTCAAGTAATCAGCGTAGAGTTGACCGAAGATGAGGACCTGCTCTGGAAATGGACGCACTATCCTGATGGGACGAGCGCGGTCACCGGCTACGAAGTAATCAAGAAGAGTGAAAGGAGCAACGAGTAAATGGAAGCTCTGGGAATGGTCGAGACGAAGGGTCTGGTCGCGATGATCGAAGCAGCCGATGCCATGGTCAAAGCGGCAAACGTCACGCTCGTCGGTTATGAAAAGATCGGTGCAGGTTTTGTCACCGCGATCGTCCGCGGTGATGTCGCTGCAGTGAAAGCGGCAACTGACGCCGGGGCGGCTGCCGCACGTCGTGTCGGCGAACTGATCAGCGTCCACGTCATCCCACGACCACACTCAGCAGTCGACGAAAACCTTCCGGTCACTATTGAGGCGAGAGCGAGGAAATGAAGCTAGTTTTCAGTTTTCAGTTTTCAGATAGATGAAAATAGAGCTCATCCTTGTGAAACTGAAAACTGAAAACTGAAAACTGAAAACTGAAAACTGACTAATGATTATCGGGCGAATCATCGGCAATGTAGTGGCGACGCGTAAAGATCCGCGTTTAGAGGGCAAGAAGCTTCTCCTTGTTCGTCCGATTACGTTGAAGGGCGAAGATGAGAGCAACTACCTGGTCGCGATCGATACTGTGGGTGCGGGATATCGTGAAAAGGTGCTGGTTGTCTCCGGCAGCAGCGCGCGCATGGCTGATGGTTTGAAGGATCGGCCGGTCGATGCTGCCATTATTGGAATAATCGATACAGTCGAAGTGACTGATTGATCATATGACTATCGTCAGCATAGCTCTATCGCAGATCAATCCAACGGTCGGCGATTTCGCCGGGAACACCGCTAAGATCATCGCCGGGATTGAGCGCGCACGGGATGAAGGTGCTGAGATAGTCGCGCTCCCCGAACTATCGCTTCCCGGGTATCCACCGGAAGACCTGCTGCTCAAACCTCAATTCATCGATGCAAATCTGGCGGCCCTCGAACAGGTCATTGCAGCCTCCAAAGAGATCGTCGTGATCGTCGGCTTCATCGATAAAACTTCGGACATTCACAACGCTGCAGCGGTCATCTGCAACGGCGAGCTGAAGGGCGTCTATCACAAGAATTTTCTTCCCAATTACAGTGTCTTCGATGAATATCGATACTTTGACGCCGGCCGATCCGCCCCTGTCTTTCTTTATGGCGAGATCCCGGTGGGAGTCAATATCTGTGAAGATATCTGGTATCCGGGCGGGCCGGCGCAGGTTCAGGCGCTGGCCGGCGCGCAGATCATCATCAATATTTCCGCTTCACCTTATCACGCAGGTAAAGGTCGTGATCGCGAACGAATGCTTGCGACGCGCGCCGAAGATAACGCTGTCGTGCTGGCTTACGTCAACCTGGTCGGTGGGCAGGATGAACTGGTCTTCGACGGTCAGAGTTTGATCATTGACGAGCGTGGACAAATCGTGGCACGGGGCAGGCTCTTCAATGAAGATTTGATCATCGCCGACATTAATACCGAGAGGGTCTTCAAGCAGCGGCTGCATGATCCTCGCGCTCGACAAGAGAAATACGATTTATTGGTTAATGGATATGAAGTCGAGCGAATTCTATTGCGCGATAAACCCTTCAACCGAAAAGCTGTAAAAAAGTCGAGACGCGCCGAAGGAGGTGCACATGCGGTGCCGGCTGTAAAAGCCGGAGAGGTCTATCAGGCACTCGTCACCGGAACCCGCGATTACGTGTACAAGAACGGATTCAAAAGCGTTGTCATCGGGTTATCAGGAGGAATCGATTCTGCGCTCGTTTCCTGCGTTGCAGCCGACGCGCTTGGCCCTGAAAATGTGACATGTGTCTTTATGCCGACGCGCTTCACTTCACAGGAAAGCGCCCGAGATGCCGGTCAATTGGCAAAAAATCTAGGAGTTGGCTATCAAATCGTGCCGATCGATGCGACTTTCGAGAAGTATCTCAAGATGCTCCGTCCGGTTTTTGACGCAACATCTCCGGGAATTGCCGAAGAAAACCTGCAGGCGCGTATTCGTGGCAATATCCTCATGGCGCTCTCGAACAAATTCGGTTCGCTCGTTCTCTCAACCGGTAACAAAAGCGAATTGAGTGTCGGCTATTGCACCCTTTACGGCGATATGTGCGGTGGGTTTGCGGTTATTAAAGACGTGCCGAAGACTCTGGTTTACGAGATTTGCTCCTATCTCAACAAACAGTCTGCAGCGCCGATCATCCCGGAATATATAATGACGCGCCCGCCGTCTGCGGAACTGCGCGAAGATCAGAAAGACAGCGATTCATTACCGCCGTACGATATTCTGGATCCGATTCTGGAACTCTACGTCGAGGAAGACCTCAGCGCCGAATCGATCATTGCCGAGGGCTTTCCTCAGGAAACGGTGCGCTGGGTCATCCGGCAGGTAGACTTGAATGAATACAAACGGCGCCAGGCGGCTCCCGGTGTGAGGATCACCCCGCGAGCCTTCGGACGCGATCGGAGAATGCCGATTACAAATAAGTTCCATGGCTGACATTTGATTAATGAATATTCCGAATTCGCTCACACTCCTGCGCATCTTTATCGCACCATTGCTGGTCGTGGTCTTATTGACGAGGTTTTCCGAGGACTGGGTGGGATTGCCGCAGCATATTGCCGGAGTAGGGCTGTTTCTTTTGGCTGCCGTCACCGATGCGCTCGATGGGTGGTTGGCCCGCCGTCGCGGGCAAGTCTCACGCCTGGGTATTCTGCTCGATCCGATAGCCGACAAATTACTCATTTCATCTGCCTTTATTTCGCTGGTTGAAAATCAACTGGCGCCCGCCTGGGCTGTCGTGATCATCATTGGACGGGAATTCGCCGTCTCCGGTTTGCGTTCGATCGCCGCGGCTGAAGGGTGGGCGATTCCCGCCTCGAAAGCCGGCAAGATCAAGATGTTCCTGCAGGTGATAACCATCTCGTTGCTCATCACCTCCTCGGTCAACGGTGGTCCTCCGGTGGAGACGAAAGCTTTTCCGATCATTGCTTTCTGGACGGTTCCCGAGATGCACGCCGCGCTCGATCATCTCTTTGGCGCGGAGCAGATGAACTGGCTCGACTGGCGTGTCATGTTTTACGGGCTTGGCCGCGGACTTTTGTGGCTGGCGGTCATTTCCTCGTGCTGGTCGATGTATGGATATTTCCGGCATTTTTATGTGAGGGCACGGGAAAGCCTTGATCTCGGGAGCAAAGAAATAAAGGAGAAAGCCGGCGCCCCGGTGGTGATTAAATGATTATCGAATATAAAGGCAAGCGCCCATCGATCGGAAACGATGTCTTTATCGCACCGACAGCAGTGATCATCGGCAATGTCGAGATCGGCGATCGCGCGAGCATCTGGTTCGGCGTCGTCCTGCGGGGTGATGAAGGGAAGATCGTTATTGGCCCGGGCAGCAACGTTCAAGATAACTCGGTCATCCATACAACGCATGAAATTCCCACAATACTCAAAGAGAACGTAACCATCGGCCACGGGGCATTACTCGAGGGGTGCACAGTGGAAAGCGGGGCTGTGATCGGGATGGGCGCGATCATCCTGCATCAAGTGGTGATCGGAGAGCAGGCGATGGTCGCAGCCGGCAGCGTCGTTACGCCGGGAACCCAGATTCCGCCGCGCACGCTTGCGGCCGGTGCTCCGGCGATAGTCAAAAAAGAGATCTCGGGAATAGCCCTGGCTTCGGTTGAAAATAATGCACGCGTCTATCAGGAATTATCGCAAAGTTATTTGAGGCTGTGCCTATCAAGTTGATGTTGACGGTCGTTGATTTTCACTGACAGATAACCATTTTATTGTGTGCGCTCCAATAAAATGCCTGCTATCAGAGCATCATGAGTCCGTGCGTAAGGATACAAGATAAACAAATCACGAACCGCAAAGCCCTCTTTAACTAAGCTGTCGAGCGTTTTAATCGTTTCTTTCGATGACTGCGCGAGGTCGATGTTTATCTTCTCTTCAGCGAAGTTTTTTGTCTCTTGAAACTGAACCTTCAACATTTTGTACTCGCGTCGCTTATTGACGTCTGTCGCTGGTTGCTCAAAAATCAATTCGTCCAGATCGCCATTGGTCATTCGATATATTGCGCCACTTTCCTGCAGACGTGCTAATTCTTGCTCAAAATTCTTTTTCTTCGAGTTACCCAGCCAGATATAGGAAACGGGGGCTGTGGTATCGCGATTTCGGTACATCACGGCGATATAGGGGCGGGTCGATGCCAGGCGGTATCCTTGTTGCGCCACTTCATTGACCTTCTTCTTTAAATTAAATCCGCTGACAACTTTTACCTCTGGCTCAGGCAGGAATTCGGGTTTATCGGTGACTGGCTGAAGCAGAACCTCGAATTCGGAAATGGCAAGGATCGGGTTGAAACCGAACGTCCTATAATCGTTGATCTGTTTTGTCAGCTTATCCCCACTTCCCGAAAAACCCCAGGCTGAAACATGTCTCGCAATCCTGTACTGGCGGGGTATCACAACACCCTTTGCTCGTTCAAGTAAAAACAAGTCGTCATACGTGCAACTCGTATCAAAGATATCACCGGGAGGGTCGTAACAGCCGCTTCCTAAGGAAACATGGTCAACAACCGAAAAGCCTTGCTCCGCCAGTTGCGCGTAATTTTTCTCAAAATCTTCCCTCAAACCTGCCCTGGTGTAAAAGGTGTTGGTGTAGCTGGTTATTTCAAACCCGGCATACTCGTATTGAACATTACCCTGCCTGAGCATGGCAATAAAAGGATAAGTTAAAGCAATAAGCCTGTAGCCTTGATCTCCAGCTTTGTTGAGTTGCTCAATAAAGCTATTTATCTTCGAGTTTCTTATCTCTTCTGGATTTTCTCTATACCATAGATATCTTTCCTTTTCTCTTTCTTTTTCTTCTTTTTTATTCTTCGGCGGGTCTTTATATAACTTCTCAAGGTAACTTAAGGGAAACACAATTTTATACTTGTCAGCGTCAGGATAAGCGATAAATTTCCTTCTTGCATCAGACATTCTTGGAGATTCAACTGAGAGAACTTGCGTTGGTTTCGATAGCAATAGAATGGTGATTAAACAACAAACATGCAATCGTTCTTGAGAGGATGCTCGGAGAATTAAAAACGAACCCGCTAATAGTTTTCTGGGAAAGCTTCGCGCTGATAGATGGGGGATTTGAAGCTGTCATAGCCACAACATTTTATACATACTCTTGCCACTCCCCTGACAGCTTTATACAAAGATGTTAGATGCTATAGACTATAGCTATAGTTTGAGAACCTGACTTTTCTAGCATCCAGCATCTATAAAGCATCTATTACCCATCACCCCACCGGAGGATGGCCTCAGCATAAGGCTCCGGCGATTCCAGTCCGATGAGATGTCCGGTATCCGGAATTTTTACGACCTCGGATTGTGCGATCTTCTCGCTAAAAATTTCCGCGTAAGTCGGTGAAATAAGCCTGTCTTGCTCGCCCCAGACAATGAGCGTCGGCGCTTTGATCCGCCACAGTCGTCTTTCGAGGCCATTTTCAGGAATTGGAAAAAGGAACTTGGCCACAGTCTGGAAACCACGGGACATCGCGATCAGAATCTCGACCTGTTCCTGCGATCGGTCATCCTCTTCGCTGAAGAGCATGGTCACCATATTCATTCGCATTGCCGCCATGCAGGTTTGATTATAAAAGAGGTAGGGAACAAGCTCGCCAATCGTTTTTCCAAAGATGTCGGCCACCGGGGCTTCATCACGCCACAACCCGACCGGAGCGGCAAGCGCCAGCCGGCTGATTTCCCGGGGCCGCAGCGCGGCCATTTCCGCTGCCATCCAGCCTCCGAATGATTCCCCCACAATGTAAGGCCGTTCGATCCCGAGCGCTTCGATAATATCGAAACCGAGGAGAAAGAGATCGAACTGATCCTCCAGGCGATCGAGGCCGGTCGATTGTCCGAACCCGGGGAGCAATGGCGCGTAGACATGAAAGTTGCGTGTGAGCAGTGGAAGGATTCCTTCCCACGCATAAATCCCTCCGGCACTATGGAGGAATAACAGCGGCGGCCCTTCGCCGGCTTCCAGGATTTCAATCGAGGGGCGATTTTTGCCCAGATCGAGAATTCGAGATCGTGGGGAGTTCATTTGATCACCTCCAGTGGTCGTTCAGCTCGAGTCTTAACGGCTTGATTGCGATCCCCTGGAACGGCCCGGTCGGTCTCAGGGAGCGCTTTCGGCCACCAATGATCCTCCCACTCACTCCATACTGGGCGGAGGAGCGGCATGACTTCGGTGGCAAAGATGTAGGTCGAACGATTGGTCAATTCGATCGGGGCTGATCCGATATGCAGGGCGAGACAGAGGTGGCCGCAGCGCAGGGAACGGGCAAGTTCTTCGAGCTGCTGGCGTACGGTTTCGGGTCCTCCGGCGATGATATAGCCGCCCTCGACCAGCTCCTTCCAACTCTTGTTGGTTCCCAGATTCATCGATGTGTTACCGGCCTGGGCGACCGTAGCCGCGCGGATCGAAGCTTCGCTCGTATAACCCGGAGGGGCGGTCATTCCTGGATAAAGGTGGAGGCAGCGGTTGAAGAAATAATCGACGTGCGGCCACCACGCTTCTTCACATTCTGCGTCAGTATCGCTCAGACAAACCTGTTGAGCGAAGGCGCAGCTGTATGGATTCGGCTCCTTTCCGAGCGTCGCCATTCGTTCCCAGTATCCGTCGAGCATCTTCTGCGCTTTCTTATAGCCGCTGAATGAGAGGTAACTGTAGTTGTAACTATTTGCGGCGCAAAAGTCCCAGGTCTCGATCGAGCTCAGGCCGGGAATCCAGATTGGCGGATGCGGTTTCTGGATCGGCTGCGGCCAGATATTGACATAACGCAGCTTGGTGTATTTTCCATTCCAGGCGAAGGGCTCACGCTCGCGCCAGGCCTTGATTATCAGATCATGAGCTTCTCGATACTTCTCACGAATGGTTGCCGGGTTCTGCCCATAACAATAGTTAACATCCATCGGTGTACCGACCGGAAAACCGGCGATCAGTCGACCTCCGGAGATGACGTCGAGCATGGCGAATTCCTCGGCGACGCGCGTCGGCGGATTGTAGAGCGCGATCGAATTACCGAGGACGAGGATCATGGCTTTGGTCGTCCGTCGCGCCAAAGCGGCAGCCATCAGGTTGGGAGAAGGCATCAGCCCATAGCCATTCTGATGGTGTTCGTTGACCCCGATCGAATCGAAACCCAGCTGGTCGGCATACTCGATCATATCCAGATATTCGTGATAAAGTTGGTGTCCACGCTGGGGATCATAGAGAGAGTTCGGCAGATCGACCCAAACCCCGTGATAGAGCTCGCGGAAATTATCCGGGAGCCAGCGGTATGGCATGAGGTGAAACCAATTAAATTTCATAAGCGTTTCCTTTAAGGAATGAAGAGAGAATACGAAACAAACGAAAAATAACTAAATATCCGAAATTATGCCATAATTTCGGATGTTTAGTTATTTTTCGTTTGTTTCGTATTCTCTCTTTATTTCTTGACGAATAGTTTTGTTGTAAGAGAATGAAGCTATGCTTCAGGCAGGGTCCACACTCGGTCAATACAAAATCGTCTCCCCGTTAGGCGCCGGTGGAATGGGTATAGTATGGCTGGCTGAAGACGCACGGTTAGGTCGAAAGCTCGCTCTTAAAGTTCTCCCACCGGAATATACCACTGACCCTGACCGCATCTCACGCTTCGAACAGGAAGCACGCGCGGCATCGGCACTAAATCACCCGAATATCATCACGATCTATGAGATCGGCGAAAGCGATGGCATTCATTTCATTGCCACCGAATTCAT
>Ga0081455_10005140_pt1 | contig 14423 bp, 9 predicted proteins | sample TabmetS3T2R1_FD_70207 | JGI IMG/M metagenome (GOLD analysis project Ga0081455, IMG submission 70207) | Tabebuia heterophylla rhizosphere microbial communities from the University of Puerto Rico - S3T2R1 | ecosystem: Host-associated > Plants > Roots > Rhizosphere ... | reverse complement strand
GTAGGAATCTCATCATGCGCCGACCTCGAAAAGCACTCGATCCTAGCCGGACCGGCGAAGCTGCAGAACGACTCGAAAGGGCTTTGTCCAAACTCGTCGTCGGGCAACGCGAAGCCATTGAACAGATCGTGAACATCTATCAGATGCACGTCATGGGTCTGTCGGCGCAAGGGCGGCCGGTGGGCAACTTTCTTTTTCTTGGCCCAACGGGCTCCGGCAAGACGCGGACGGTGGAAGCAACGGCAGAAGCGCTCGTTAACAATCCTCGTGCAATCGTTAAAATCGATTGCGCTGAATTTCAGCACAGCCATGAAATCGCCAAGCTGATCGGATCGCCGCCTGGGTATCTTGGCCATCGCGAGACACATCCGCTACTAGGCCAAGAGATGATCGATCGGCATCATACCGAAAACGTCAAATTAAGTTTCATTCTTTTCGACGAAATCGAAAAAGCAAGTGATGCATTGTGGAACCTGCTCCTTGGCATTCTTGACAAAGCGACTCTTACTCTCGGTGACAACAGGCGAGTTGATTTTTCTAACGCCATGATTTTCATGACCAGCAACTTGGGTGCGGGCGAAATGAACGCACTCATGGCGCCGAAACTCGGATTCCGAAGAGCGGCGTATGATAATTCGCCCTCAATGGCCGAGGGGCTGCATGAGAAGATGTCCCGAACCGCGATCGAAGCGGCGCGGCGTAAATTTACGCCGGAGTTCATGAATCGTCTCGACAAAATCGCGATCTTCAAACCGCTTGGCCAATCAGAGCTGCGCCGAATCCTGGAGCTCGAGTTGCAGCGGGTCCAGGAACGCATTTTCACCTCTCCAGCAGAAAAGTCATTTGGCTTCACAGTTTCCGAGTCCGGGAAGAATTTTCTATTGGCGGAAGGTTCAGATCTTAGATACGGCGCACGGCATTTGAAGCGCGCGATCGAGCGATTGTTGGTACATCCTCTCTCCAATCTCATGGCCACCAATCAGGTGATCGCCGGAGATTGGGTGCTGGCGGATTTCGATCCTGCACGTCAAGCTCTCGTATTTTTTAAAGAAGCGGAGGGTCTGGAAGTCCATGCCATGGCTCGCGCAAGTCGAGAAGATTCCCGGCTCAATGAAACAGAATTGGCGGCGATGATCCAGCCGGGGCATTCGGCTTTAGGCACTACGGGTGGGGTTTAGCGTTGTAACACGCGCCGGACAACCTGAGTTATTCAAATATTTTTAATTTTCAGAGAAGTGGTACGCCCGAGAGGATTCGAACCTCTGGCCTTTTGCTCCGGAGGCAAAAGTGCGCGTGGGACGTACCACTAGTCAAGGGCAGCCGAGCTACTTTCGCGCAGTTGTGTCGCCAACCAGTGCCGAGCAAAATTCCACCGCCGTTCGATTGTTCGTGACGAACACTTCAGCCTACTGGCCATCTCGTCCACCGATAAGCCTTCGAAAACCTTCATCTCTACGATCGACCGTAGTTGAGGATCTACACTCGCCAAATCGGCGAGCAAAGTCTCGACTCCGTTCAGATCCTCTTCGAAAATATTGGGCGGGCGATCAAGCGCAATAGAAAGTTTCTGTACACGCCGATGTAACGGACGGGAATGATGGATTAGCAGTCGCATCATCATGTGCCCAGCAAGGCCAAAAAATGTCGCCTTTTCTCGCGGATCGTCCGGGTTGCCGAGTGACTTGGATTTAAGCAATTGTAGGTAGAGTTCGTGGACCAGGGCTGTCGGTTGCCAGGTATGATCGGCACGCTCGAATTTCATCTTCGATGCCGCAATCCGGCGCAGCTCCGGGTAAAGAGCCTCCATCAGCTCGCCGGCCGCTTCGTGCTTTCCTTGGCGCAGTTCCGCGATGAGATCGCCCACGCTCTTGTTTGCGCCTGAGGCAGACATCATGTGAAAGTATTCTATGCGAAACGCCGGTTTTATGGTCGCTCTGGATCGGGCGGCGGATTGTACTAGCCCCCAAGCCCGTTGCGGAAGCAGTACGCGCACTGAACTTCTATACCGGAAACTCATCTAGCGAAATTCTCGATCAGCATAATATCTTGCATCTCATGATCGAGCCGAGCAAACAATAACGAGCGTCCGTCAGGAGAAAGAGCAACGAGCCGGAGATCGCGGTACAGCTTTTGATCCAGCCTCAGTAGTGGCGTCAATTTTCGGGTCTGGAAACTGTAAAAGCAGACTACGGGAAGCGGCTGTTCCTCTGACACAAAATAGATTCCCTCTTTCAGCACGCCCAATGACCGCGCCAGGCCAACGGACTCCAGTCCCGCGACTGGCTTCTCGAGACCGCCTTCTATTGGCACTGACCAAATTCCGCCTTCCCACTTAGTGAAATAAAGGAGCTTGGAATCAGGTGAAGTTTCCGCCTCTTTTGCGCCGGTCCGAGTTACCTGGACGGAGGTGCCGCCGCCCGAAGGTGTCTTCCAAACCTGGGTAGTGCCAGACCGATTTGAAATGAAATAGATCCATCGCCCATCCGCGGACCAAACTGGAGTGGCATCCCAGGAGGGTTCGAACGTGAGCTGTCGCACTGGGCCTCCACCGGCAGGAATCGTAAATATTTCGGCACCGCCAGCAGGTTGCGATTCAAACACAAGAAAGCGCCCGTCTGGTGACCAGCGCACTGCTCCGGTTGGTGGGCCGCCAAACGATGTCAACTGGGCAAGCTTGCCGCCGCTTTTATCACACGTCCAGATCTCGGGACTGCCGCTCCGCTCGGATCTGAACGCAATTCGGCTTCCGTCTGGCGAAAAACTCGGATTGGTGTCCTCACGGGAGGACTGGATCAGGACCTTTGGTGCACCAAAAGAACCTGGCGTGGTGCGGCCGCCAAAGCCTGGACCCTCGTATTGATAAATGTTTACGTCCCTAGCGAGTTCGGTATAGGCCAGTCTGTCTCCCCGGCGCGAGATAGTCGGAAACTTTGCGCCACGCAGACCGAGTGAAACGGGTTCAGGCGTGCCTCCGGAGGCGGAGATCTGCCAGAGGGCATCGCTTCCGTCGTTCCGATTAGAGGAGAAAATGATTTGATTGCTGTCGGAGGTCCAAGCAACTCCATTTGTAGCGGCCTTATCGAACGTGAGTTGCCTGGCTGGTCCGCCACGGGCAGAAACAACAAAAATTTCGCGCGAACCCGGCGCAAAGGTGCGCATGAATGCGATCCACCGGCCATCCGGGGAAAACGCAGGCAAGCTGTCATTATATGTCTCCGGGCTGGTGATTTCTGTCTGCTCGCCTGTCTGCAGCGAGAAGAGGAAAATGGCGCCCGAGCCCTCCGGCTTTGGCCACCGCGCAAGTGCAAGCCATTTTCCATCAGGTGACCACGAAATACCCACGCCCGCCTCGATAATTTTGCGTTCGGCGCCGCCGGGCGCTGGAATGAGATACATGGCTTGGCGAAAGACTCCGTCACTTCCCCGCGAAAATCCCACGAGGTTCTCGATACTATGCTTGCCGGCTCCGTCGATTCTCCGCAAGAATGCGATATTACGACCGTCAGGTGACCAAGTTGGCAGAAAATCGTCTTGCGGAGCGCTTGTTAAACGAAGCGGATCACCAGCACCTATCGTTTTGACATAGAGATCAAGTTGCGAAGAGCTGTTGTTGCCATTCCATGCAAAAGCAAGTTGGCTCCCGTCAGGAGAGAAACTGGCAAAACTCTTAGTCCCAGGAAAACTGGTGATGGGAATCACGCGAGGACGAAGCTTGAATTCCCTTTCGCCCGATTGCGGTGTCAATCGATGCGCGACGAAGCCGAGCCAAAACCATGCGGCCAACCCGCAAATCACCAGCACGGAAGCGGCGGCAATCCACTTCTGCTTGCCGCGTCTTAGTGCGCGGGCCAGCAAGGGCGAATCCGCTGTCGAAGATTCCTGCACCGATAGCGAGTTCAGCTCATGAAGCACTGACTGTGCCGAAGGGCGCGCCTGTGCATCCTTGCTCAACATGGCGAGTACCAGGCGTTCTAGATCGGATGGAAAACCTGGCCGGACGGTTGAGGGAGGGGGCGGCTCCTCGGTGAGGATTCGATGCGCGGTTTCAAATGGGGATTCCCCGGAAAAGGGATGGCGGCCTGTCGCACATTCGTAGAGAACGACACCCAGCGAGAAGATGTCGCTCCGTCCGTCCACGGGGGCGCCCGAGACCTGCTCGGGCGACATGTAGTTCGGGGTCCCCAGGAACTGGCCCGTGGTCGTGAGGTTCGAGGAGGCGACCTTGGCGATCCCGAAGTCGGTGATCTTCACCTTCGAGTCCGTCGTCAGGATGATGTTGGCCGGCTTGATGTCGCGGTGAATGATCCCCTTGCGATGCGCGTAGTCGAGAGCCTCCGCGATCTGGGCAATCAGGTCGGCGATCTCGTCCCAGCTGAACTTGTTCTTCTCGGTCAGGAGGCTCTTGAGGTTCCGCCCCTCGATGTACTCCATGGCGATGAAGGACGCGTGGCTCTCGGTGTCCTCCCCGATGTCGTGGATCGTGACGATGTTGGGATGGGAGAGGATGCCGGCCGTCTGGGCCTCGCGGACGAACCTCTCGCGGAACTCGCGGGACTCGGAGTCGTCCTCGCCGGACTGCGAGTTCTTGATCGTCTTGATGGCGACGAGGCGGCCGATGACGGGATCTTTGGCCAGGTAGACGACACCCATCGCCCCCTTGCCCAGCTCGTTCAGGACCTCGTAGCGCCCGAGACGGCCCACGCGCGATCCTGCGGCTACTTTATCCGCCATAGGCTCGGAACGAGTCCCTCCCCGCCCGGCGGACGACCCGCGGTTCGCAAGTGGACGCCGGACCGCGGAAATTCTAACAGGTTGGCCCTCCCCCCGTCCGTCAACGGACGGTTACCCGACGCGCTTCGACGCTTCCGGGCGCGTTAACACGCCCTTTCCGAGCATATTCTCTCGGAATGGAGCCCGTTCGCGGGGAGCGTGTCGTGCGTTACGAGTCGGGCTCCGCCGCGGAGCGCGAGGACCGGGTCACCGTGGAGGAGCCGCTGGAGATCCGTGTCGGCGCGCAGACGCTGGCGGTCACGATGCGGACGCCGGGCCACGACTTCGATCTCGCCTCGGGGTGGCTCCTGACCGAAGGCATCGTCCATCGTCCCGAAGAGATCGTGCGGCTGGAGCACTGCCGCGACGTGCGATCGCCCGAGGAAGAGGGCAACGTCGTCATCGTCCGGGCCACGACACCCGCGGGGGACGCGATCGATCGGGCGCGCCGGATCCTCCTGACGAGCTCCTCGTGCGGCCTCTGCGGCAAGGGCTCGATCGAGTCGGTCCGGGGACGGTTTCCCCCGGTCGCGTCGGATGCCCGTGTGTCCGGCGAGGTGCTCCGGAAACTGCCCGAGACGCTGCGGCCTTCCCAGGCCGCGTTCGCCGAGACCGGAGGCCTCCACGCCGCCGGAATCTTCGACCTCGAGGGCGCGCTGCTCGCCTCCCGCGAGGACGTGGGCCGGCACAACGCGGTCGACAAGGTGATCGGCCATCTCTTCCGCGAGGGCCGCGTGCCGCTTTCACACGCGATCCTCCTGGTCTCCGGGCGGGCATCGTTCGAGATCGTCCAGAAGGCCGTCGCCGCCGGGATCCCGATCGTCGCGGCCGTCTCGGCGCCGTCGTCGCTCGCGATCGATCTGGCCCGCGAGTCGCGCGTCGCGCTCGTCGGGTTCCTCCGCGACGGCGGCTTCAATCTCTATTCGGAGGAGGAGCGCCTCGCTCTGCCCGCGCGCGCTCGATGAGGGCCGGGATGACCCATCCGAGCAGGACGCCCGCGAGCACCAGCAGCGCCACGGCCACGAGAAACGCGATCCCGAGCGCGACGCAGGAGAGCGCGGTCATGGCTCGCCCATTGTCGCCGGAAATCCTCGCCGGATGACGGACGAGAGCGCGCGGGAGACTTCCAAGAGGCCCGAGACGCCGGCGCCCGACGAGCGGCTCTCGAGCGGCAAGGCCGTGTCCGCGGCCCTCCTTCTCGCGGCCGTCCTCTTCGCCGCCGCGGCCGTTTTTTTGTGGGTCGTTTTCAGCCGGGCGTGCGGCGGCCCTTCAATATAATCCGGCGCATGAAGGCACTTTCCGCTCCCAGTCTGCGCAACGTCGCCGTCGTCGGCCACAACACCGTAGGCAAGACGACGCTGGTCTCGGCCCTTCTCTACGCCGCCGGCGCCACCACCCGTGCCGGGAAGATCGAGGACGGCACCTGCCCGACCGACTTCGACGGGGAAGAGATCGACCGGAAGATCTCGATCAACCTGGCCGTCGCCCACGCCATCCATCGCGACACCCGGATCAACTTCCTCGACGCCCCCGGCTACGGCATTTTCGCGCCGGAAGCCCGGTCGGCCGTGTACGCCGCCGATGCCGCGATCATCGTTCTCGACGCCGTGTCCGGCGTCGAGGTCCAGACCGAGCGCGTCTGGAAGTTCGCCGCCGAGTTCGGACGGCCCGTCATGTTCGTCGTGAACCGGATGGACCGGGAGCGGGCCTCCTTCGATCGCGTCATCGAAGGTTTGCGCAAGAAGTTCGGCCGCGGAGTCGTCCCACTGCAGATCCCCTATGGGGAGGAGAAGGCCTTCCACGGGACCGTCGACCTCGTGCGCATGGAGGCCCACGTCAACGACGACGGCAAGCGCGCCGACGTCGCGATCCCCGCGGATCTCGTCGAGAGAGCGAAAGCCGAGCACGAAGCGCTCGTCGAGGCGGTCGCCGAGGGCGAGGACGATCTCATGGAGAAGTTCTTCGCCCAGGGGACCCTGGAGCCCCAGGACATCCTGCCGGGCCTCAAGCGCGAGATCGTCGAGCGCAAGATCTTCCCGGTGCTCTGCGCGTCCTCGTCGCACACCGTCGGAGCCATCCGCATCCTGGACGCCTGCGTGGCGCTCCTGCCTTCGCCGGAGACCCGGAAAGTCGAAGGGACGGGCAAGGACGGCAAGCCCGTCATGGTCTTCTGCAACGAGAAGGACCACGCGGTGGCCCAGGTCATCAAGACCGTGTCCGATCCCTTTGCCGGACGGATCTCTTACCTGCGGATCTTCGCCGGCCATTTCCAGTCCGACGGCAACTACTGGAACGCGACGAAGGGGACTCACGAACGCTTCTCGGGACTTTTCCTTCCCCAGGGCAAGGAGCACGTCAACATCCCCGAGGCCAGGGCGGGAGACATCGTCGCGGTCGCGAAGCTCAAGGAGACGCTGACGGGCGACACGCTGACGACCAAGGACAATCCCGTCGTTCTGCCCAAGCTCTCGGTTCCGGAGGCCTCGATCGCGTATGCCATCGAGCCCAAGGCCAAGGGCGACGAAGACAAGATCTCGACCGCCCTGCACAAGCTGATCGAGGAAGACCCGTCGCTCAACTTCCAGCGCGACGAGGAGACCAAGGAGTTCCATCTCGCCGGCGCCTCGCAGCTCCACGTCGAGATCGCGGTCGCGCGCCTGAAGAAGCGCTACGGCGTCGAGGTCATCCTCCATCCCCCGAAGGTCCCGTACCGCGAGACCATCACGCGCAAGGCCGAGGCGCATGGCCGCCACAAGAAGCAGACCGGCGGTCACGGACAGTTCGCCGACTGCCGGATCAAGGTCGAGCCTCTCCCCCGCGGCAAGGACTTCGAGTTCGTCGACGACATCTACGGCGGCGCGATTCCGCGCAACTTCATCCCCGCCGTCGAGAAGGGCATCCAGGAGGTCCGCAAGAAGGGCTTCCTGGCCGGCTACCCGATGGTGGACTTCCGGGTCATCCTCTACGACGGCCAGTACCACGACGTGGATTCCTCGGAGCTCGCGTTCAAGCTCGCCGGCGCGCTGGCCTACAAGGAGGCCATGGCGGCGGCAAAGCCGACGCTCCTCGAGCCGGTGATGAACGTCGAGATCACGGCGCCGAACGAATACGTCGGCGACCTGATGGGCGATCTCTCCTCGCGCCGCGGCAAGGTCGAAGGCATGGACGCGGCCGAGGACGACACGGTCATCAAGGCGCAGGTTCCGATGTCTGAGCTGCTGACCTACGGCGCCCAGCTCCGTTCGATCACGCAGGGCCGGGGCTCGTTCCACCTCGAGTTCTCCCACTACGCCGAGGTTCCGCACGCGATCCAGGAGAAGGTGATCGCGCAGTCCAAGAGCAAGGGCGGCGAGGCCAAGGAAGCCTAGCCCGAACGGGCGACAAAATTTCGCCCGGGCACTCGCGACGGCGCCTCTCCCCTCGCGTCGGAGACCGACGAGGAGGACAGGATGCCGACGCGCTCCGGGCCCGTCCTGGTGGTCGCCCTCGCCCTGGGAACCGTTTCTCCGGAAGGATTCGTCCTCGGCCAGGAGACCCCGCCAGCGGCGGAATCCGCCGAATCTGCACAATCGGCGGACGATCGATTCGACGCGGCGCGACAGGCGTTTCGCAGCGGCAACGTGGACTCCGCCGTGAAGACGTTCCGCGAGCTCGCCGAGCAGGGGCATCCGCACGCGCAGGCCGTCCTGGGCGACATCTACGTTCATGGCGACGGCGTCCCCAGCGATCCCAAAAAGGGGGCGGAGTGGTATCGCAAGGCTGCCGAGCAGGGATTCGCGCCGGCGCAGGTGAATCTCGGCGTCTGCTACGAGAAGGGCGTCGGCGTGCCGAAGGACCTCTCCGAAGCGGTGCGCTGGTACCGCTGGGCGGCGTTCCATGGAAATTCCATGGCGCAGCGGTTCCTCGGCGACATGCTGGCGAGGGGCGAAGGCGCCCCGAAGGACTGGAAGGAGGCGGAAGTGTGGTTCGGCAAAGCCGCCGCGCAGGGAGAGCCGCAGGCGGAAACGCTGATGAAGATCCCGGACGCGAAGCGGCAGGCGGCCTTCGAGCGCGCGGCGAAGCCGGCCAAGACCACCGACCGCATGCTCGATGCCATGCGCGTCGTCGAGCTCGACGATCAGATCTTCTACGTCAAGTTTCTGATGAAGAACCCGATGAACCTCCAGGTCGGAAACGAAAAGATCACCCAGGAGACCGCTCCTGCGTTCCTCGCGCGCCTCGAAGCCGAGAGGGCCGAGCTTCTCTACCCGATCCTGCGAGGCGATTCGGCTCGCGTGGCCGGCGATTACGCCCTCACCGAGCCGGCGACGAAGAAGTGCGCGGCGTTGCCGGATGGCGCCCTCGCCTATCCGGTCACGGTGCGCGTCGTGCAGTCGGAGCACGCCGTCGAGCTGCGCGGCAAGGGGATCGCCGGCTGCGGCTACCTCGTCGGGAACGTCCTGGTTCTCAAGGCGCAGAAGTGCGAGGGCACGGCGATGAGCCGGTTCCTGGCCGTGGCCAAGGAAAATGCGATCGAGGGGCTCACTTACTACGACGACGGCCCTTCCCGGGCCTCGTGCAGTGTCGGAACGCTGAAGCGCGTGGCCGGAACCCAGTGAGCCGCCGGCCGAGGGCGGATCAAGCCGGGCTGCGTTCGAGCCTCAGCAGCCGGTACCCGTAGTCGCCGTTCTCGTAGAGAGCGCGATAGTCGCGACCGCTCGCGACGAGCGCGTCGAGCTGCTCGAGAGTCACGGGCAGGTCCCGCGCGAGCTCCTCCCTCCGGCGCGGGATCCGCTCCAGGAACCAGTCGATGGTGGGCATGGCCTGGCGGGTGACATCCACGTCTTCGGCCAGGCGGAATTCCTCATGACGGGCCGCCTCGAGGAACTCGTCAAGCCGGTGGAGCGCGTCGGGCTTCTCGACCGGCCGGAGCGCGAACTCGTCGAGGACGACGACGCGGCCGCCCGGCGCGGTTAGCTCGCGGACCTTCCGGAAGAGGGCGCTGCTGTCGATGTACTGGGAAGACTCCTGGAAGAAGACCGCGTCGTAACGCTCCGTAGAGGCAGCCTCGAACGCCTCGAGCGGAGAGGTATGGACGCGCAGACCCGGGCCGTGACGGGCCTTCGCGGCCGCGGCCTGCACGCCGTCGGGCGTGATGCCTTCGGCGGCGTACCCCATGCCCGCCAGGCGCGCGAGCGTCGTGCCGAGACCGATCCCGACTTCGAGCACGCGCGCCGGCGGCGGCGGCAGGCGCGACAGGAGAAGCGCCGTGGAGCGCTCCTGCGCCTCGGCGATCGGCTCGCCGGGCGATTCGAAGAGGCCGTAGTGCATGGAGTCCACGTTCCCGTCCTCGCGCTCGAGGACCGTGAGCAGAACGTTGAGAGGGAAAGGAAAGTCCCGAAACGCCGTCAAGGAGCTCAACGAAAGACGCGGTACGCGCCTACAGTGTCCGCCAGCGCTTCAGGTCCTTTTCGAGGAACCGGTCCGCGGCCTCGGGGCCGAACGTGCCGGCGGCATAGTTCGGGAAGTCGGCCGGAGGCGTGTGGGCCCAGGCCTCGAGGACCGGCGTCAGGACCTCCCAGGCATGCTCGGCCTCGTCGCCCCGGATGAAGAGCGTCTGATCTCCGTGCGTGACGTCGAGAAGGAGACGCTCGTAACCTCCGGCGTTGGCCGCGCCGAGCTTGGCGTACGGAAAATCCATGTAGACCGACTGGATCTGAAGAACCGAACCCGGGACCTTGACGCCAAACTTCAGCGACACCCCTTCGTCGGGCTGGATGTGGAGGCGCAGGACGTTGGGCAGCAGCTCTCCCGAGGCCTTGCTGAAGAAGCGGTGCGGCACGCCCTTGAACTCGATCGCCACCTCGGTGACGCGCTTCGCGAGCCGCTTGCCCGAGCGCAGGTAGAACGGGACGCCCGCCCACCGCCAGTTGTCGATCGCGATCTTGAGCGCCGCGTAGGTGGGCGTCCCCGACTGCGGGTCGACTCCCTCCTCCTCGCGATAGCCCGGAACGCGCTTGCCGTTGACGACCCCCGAGGCGTACTGGCCCCGCACCGCCCAGTCGTCGATGTCCTTCTGCGGGAACGGGCGAATGGACTCGAGGACCTTGACCTTCTCGGCGCGGATCGCGTCGGCCTCGAAGGCCGCGGGCGGCTCCATGGCCGTCAGCGTCAGCAGCTGCATCAGGTGGTTCTGGAACATGTCGCGCACGACGCCGGCCTTTTCGTAGAAGCCGGCGCGGTGGCCGACGCCGACGGACTCGGCCACCGAGATCTGAACGTGGTCGATGTAGCGGTGGTTCCAGAGCGGCTCGAAGATGCCGTTCGCGAAGCGCAGGACGAAGATGTTCTGGACGGTCTCCTTGCCGAGGTAATGATCGATCCGATAGATCTGCTTCTCGCGGAAGACGCGGAGCATCACGGAGTTGAGATGCCGGCACGAGTCGAGGTCGTGACCGAACGGCTTCTCGACGACCGCCCGCACCCATCCGTTGTCGACGCGGGCGAGCTCGTTCTGGCCGAGCGCCTCGACGATCGGCTCGTCGGCGTCGGGCGGCGTCGCGAAATAGAAGATGCGGTTGCGCGGACCGCCCCGCTTGTCCTCGATCCCTTCCAGCTCCTTCCGGAGGCGGCGATAGAGCTCGGGATCCTCGAAGGCTCCGGGGATGTAACGGACGATCTCCGGCATGTCTCCCGGGCGTCCCTGCGTCGGCGGCGAGAATTGTTTCGCGCCGTCCTCGAGGCGCTTCAGGAAGGCGTCGTCCGAGTACTCCGTCCGGCCGATGCCGATGATCGCGAAATCCGGCGAGATCGCCCCGTCCCGGTTGAGATGGGCGATCGCCGGCGCGAGGAGCCGGTGCGTCAGGTCGCCCGAGGCGCCGAAGATGACGAGCGTGCAGGGCGGACGGATCTCTTCCTCCGTCCGCCGCACCGAGACGAGAACGGAATCGGTGGACGCCGAGCTCAGGCGACCCTCATCGATTTCTCCTTCGCCGCGATCGCCTGGAGCAGGCTGTCGTAGGAGTCCGAGAACTTCTTCACGCCCTCGTCCTCGAGCTCCCGCGTCACCTGGGCGAAGTCGATCCCGAGGCCGGGCAGCGCTTCGAACGCCGCGTGCGCGTCCGCGAGGTCGTCGTGGATGCGGACCTTCGGGTTCCCGTGGTCCTTGTAGGCCTCGAACGTCTCGGGGGGCACGGTGTTGACCGAGTCCGGCGCGATGAGCGCCTCGACGTAGTAGACGTCCGGAAGCGTCTTGTCCTTCGTGGAGGTGGAGGCCCAGAGCGGGCGCTGGACCTTCGCGCCCTTCCCCTTGAGCGCGGCGTAGCGCGGGCCGCCGAACACCTCTTCGAACGCCTCGTAGGCCACGCGGGCGTTGGCGATCGCGAGCTTCGCGCGGAGGCTCTTCGCCTTCGCGTTGCCCTTGGCGATCAGGGCGTCGAGCTTCGCGTCGACGTTCGTGTCGACCCGCGAGACGAAGAAGCTCGCGACCGAGCGGATCCGGTCGATCGCTTCGCCCTTCTTCACGCGCTCCTCGAGGGCCGACAGGTACGCGTCCATGACCTCGCGGTACCGCGGGACGCCGAAGAGGAGCGTGATGTTGATGTTGATGCCCTCCGAGAGGCACTGCCGGATCGCCGGGATCCCCTCGGCCGTGCCGGGGATCTTGACCATGACGTTGGCCCGGCCGCACTCCTTCCAGAGACGCCGCGCCTCCGCGATCGTGTCCTGCGTGTCGCGGGCCTCGTGCGGCCCCACCTCGATCGACACGAAACCGTCGCCGCCGTCGGCCGCGTCGAAGACCGGTCGGAACTGGTCGGCCGCGGCGCGCACATCCGTGACCGCGAGCTGCTCGAAGATCCCGGCCGGGGGCTTCCCCGCCGCGCTCCGGATGTCGCCGTCGTAGAGATCGCTCTTGGCGATCGCGTTCTGGAAGATCGTGGGATTGGAGGTCATGCCCTTCAGGCCGTCCTCCGCGATGAGCTTCTGGAGCGTCGGCCCGGTGTACAGGTCGCGGCGGATGTAGTCGTACCAGACGCTCTGGCCGAGATCTCCCAGCCGCTTCAGCGGATTCGAGCTCATGAGTCGCCTCCTTGTTTTCGAAGCAGACCGCGGGCGAACTCCACGACGTGGTCGACCGTGAAGCCGTACTCGCGCATGACGACGTCGCCGGGCGCCGACGCGCCGTAGCGGTCGACCCCGATGGACCCGCCCTTGTCTCCAACGTACTTCTGCCAGCCGAGCGTCACTCCGGCCTCGACCGAGAGGCGCGCGTGGACCGCGGGCGGCAGGACCTCGTCGCGATACTCGCGGGGCTGCTTGTCGAAGAACTCCCAGCATGGCATCGACACGACGCGCGTCGGGATGCCCTCGGCCTCGAGCTTCTGGCGGCCGCCGACGGCGAGCTGGAGCTCCGACCCCGTGCCGATGAGAATGACCCGCGGCTTTCCGCCGCTCGCCTCGGCGAGGATGTAGGCGCCCCGCGACACGTCTCCCTTCGCGCCCGAGCGGTCGAGCACCGGGACGTTCTGGCGGCAGAGCACGAGCCCGACCGCGCCCTCGCGGTGCTCCATCGCCGCCCGCCACGCCTCGGCGGTCTCGTTCGCGTCGCCCGGGCGGATGATCGAAAAGAACGGCATCGCGCGCAGCGACATGAGCTGCTCGACGGCCTGGTGCGTGGGCCCGTCCTCGCCCAGCCCGATCGAGTCGTGCGTCCAGACGAAGATCGTCGAGAGATGGTTCAGGGCCGCCAGGCGGACCGAGGGCCGCATGTAGTCGGAGAAGCAGAAGAAGGTCGCGACGAAGGGCCGCACGCCGCCGTGGTAAGCCATGCCGTTCGCGATCGCGGCCATGGCGTGCTCGCGCACGCCGTAGTGGATGTTGTTGCCCTCGCCGGTCTGGCCGTCGAAGTCCGGCGCGCCTTCGATCTTGGTCTTCGTGGATTCCGAGAGGTCGGCGTCGCCGCCCAGCAGCCAGGGCACTTTCTTCGCGATCGCATTGATCGCCTTGCCCGACGCGACGCGCGTCGCCAGGGACTCGCCGACCTTCCACTTCGGCAGGTCCGCGTCCCACCCCGGCGGCAGGGCGCCCTTGCGCTCCTCGCGCCACTCGCCGGCGAGGTCGGGGAACGCCTTCGCGTACGCCTCGAAACGGCGCTCCCAATCCGCCTCTTCCTTGACGCCTTTCTCGACGGCCTTGCGGAAGTTCCGCAGGGCGTCCTCGGGCACGTGGAAGGGGTCGGTCCATTCCCAGCCGAGCGCTTTCTTCGTGAGCGCGACTTCGTCGGGACCCAGGGGGCTTCCGTGCGCGGCGCTCGTGCCGGCCTTGTGCGGCGAGCCGTACCCGATCGTCGTCCGCACGGCGATGATGGTCGGCCGCTCCTGCTGGCTGACGGCGGTCTGGATCGCCCGGTCGATCGAGTCGAGATCCGTGTTCCCGTTCTCGACGCGCAGCGTCTGCCAGCCGTACGCCGCATAACGCGCCAGGACGTCCTCGGTGAAGCTCTGCTTGGCGGGGCCGTCGAGCGTGACGTGGTTGTCATCGTAGAGGTAGACGAGCTTGCCGAGCTTGAGGTGCCCGGCCAGCGAGCCCGCCTCGGACGAGATGCCCTCCATCAGATCGCCGTCGCCCACCAGACAGAAGGTCCGGTGATCCACGAGGGTGTGGCCGGGACGGTT
>Ga0081455_10005139_pt1 | contig 14424 bp, 14 predicted proteins | sample TabmetS3T2R1_FD_70207 | JGI IMG/M metagenome (GOLD analysis project Ga0081455, IMG submission 70207) | Tabebuia heterophylla rhizosphere microbial communities from the University of Puerto Rico - S3T2R1 | ecosystem: Host-associated > Plants > Roots > Rhizosphere ... | reverse complement strand
GTGGCGGAGCCCCCGCTCGCGGCAAGCGAAGCGCAGCCGCACAACACGGCGAAGGCGAGGCGGTCTGCGCTTTCCGCAGACACACCTCGCCATCGACTTCGTGGAGCTGAGGGGATTCGAACCCCTGGCCTCTTCGTTGCGAACGAAGCGCGCTACCAACTGCGCCACAGCCCCGAGTTGGTCGCTTGGTTTCCCTTGCGACCGGGAGACTCTAACACGCCGGGCCCCTGGTTCTAAAACCGGATATCAGTCGCCTACCGCACGCTTGACCTCGGGCTCTTCGGCCTTCTTCTCGGGCTCGGGTGCGGCGGGCTTCTCGGCGGGGTCCGTGGTCCGCGCGCTGGAGAACACCTCGTCGTCGGAGAGCGAGATCGTACGGACGGTACGGTCCGGAGCCTTCTCCTTCAGGACGTACGTCGGCAACGTCACCGGCACCGGATCCCACAGGCCTTCCGACGGGGACGGCTTCTCCTCCGGCGGGGCAGGTTCGGCGGGGAGCTTGACCTCGATGGTCATCTCCTCGTCGGGTGACGGGGTCGGCGCGGGCTTGCCGGCCGGGCCGCGATCATGGCGCGCCTTGGCGCGTGTACGGCGCTCGGCCGCGAGCCGGGCCCGTTCACGCGCCTGGCGCCGGAGCTGGACCCGGGTGACGACGACGAACGCGAGGATCAGCGCGCCGGGGATCGCGACCGTCCACCAGAGCAGGATCTCGAGGCTGGCGAGTCCGACGACGGACAGCAGGGAAAGGGTCAGGATCGACAGCACCCGCCGGCGGCGCATGGCGGCCACCCGGCGGGCTCGATTGGGAACGTACGCCTTCGGTGGCGGCAGGTCGGTCGCTCCGTCCACCTCGCCGCTGGCAACGGCAGCACCGGCCGGGCGTACGACGTACCGCGTCCGCGACGGGTCGCGGGACAGCACGCGCGCGTCGGCCGTCGACGTCACCGGTGGGCGCCGCTTCTCGTCGCCTCGCTTCAGCAGCATCGGGACGAGGTAGGCGGCCCACGCGGCGACGATCGCCACATAGATCAGCCCTGTCGTCCCCATGCGACGACGCTAAGGTGCGGATAGGGCCATATGAGGTACGTGGTGCGGTGTGTCGCAAGAAGACTCGTGTGACTGATGTGAATAGCACGCAGCGTAGTCATTGGAGCCGGGAAACGAGACCCGGCCCGACCTCCTCGACGTTGAGCGCGAAGATGCTGTGGTCGCGCCAGTCGCCGTCGATGTGCAGGAACCGCGGCCGCTCTCCTTCGTACCGGAAGCCGAGCTTCTCGACGACCCGGATCGAGGCGGTGTTCTCGGGCCGCACCGCGACCTCGATCCGATGCAGCCCGACCACGCTGAAGCAGTGGTCGACGACCAGCGCGACGGCCGTGGGCGTGATGCCGCGACCGGCGACGGTCCGATCGACCCAGTAGCCGATCTGCGCCCACCGCGCCGATCCCCAGGTGATGCCGGTGACGGTGACCTGGCCGACGAGCCGCTTGTCGTACGTCGTGACGAAGGGAAGCCCGACGCCCCGGCGGGCTTGTCGATGCGCCTCTCGCACCATGCCGGTGAACGTCGGCGGCGCCGGATTCGATCCTGGTGGGAGAGTGGCCTCCCAACGTCGCAGCCACTCGCCGTTGCGCGACCGCACCGAACGCCAGGCGGCAGCGTCACGGCGTCGTATCGGCCGCACCGTGACCCGCCCGTGCGACAGGACCACCGGCCATCCTCGGGTCAGGGCTGACCCCTCTCCGCCGCCCCGTCCACAGCGGCCGCACCGTCCGGCCGTGGATGGTCGCCCCCTCGCACCTGGTCGACGGCATGCGGCAGCACGTCACGCAGGACTGCGAGACCGTCGCGCACGCCGCCACGGGAGCCCGGCAGGTTGACGATCACGGTCCGATCCGCGACTCCGGCGATACCACGCGACAGCATCGCCGTCGGCACCCCGTGGTCGACGCCGTACGCCCGAATCGCCTCGGCGAGACCCGGGATCTCGTAGGTCAGAACCGCCCGAGTGCGCTCCGGGGTCTCGTCGGTCGGACTCACCCCGGTGCCGCCGGTCGTCACCACAGCTGCAACGCCGTCGGCCACGGCGCCCCGCAGCGCGACCTCGACCGGCTCGCCGTCGGGCACGACGAGCGGGTCACCGACCTCGAAACCCCACTCCCGCAAGGCATCCACGATCAGCGGTCCGCCGGTGTCGGCGTAGACCCCAGCAGCGGCCCGGTTGGAGGCCGTGACGACCACGGCACGAGGCCGGGCTCCGCCTGGGCTCATCGGTCAGTCGCTCCTCGACCAGTCGCCGCTCTTGCCACCGGACTTGCGCTCCACACGTACGTCCGTGATCGACGCCCCCTTGTCCACGGCCTTGATCATGTCGTACACCGTCAGCGCCGCGACAGACACTGCCGTCAGTGCCTCCATCTCGACCCCGGTGCGGTCGGTCGTACGTACGTTGGCAACGATCGCCACAGCGGCGTCCTCCACCTCGAGCTCGACCGTGACGCCGCTGATCGCCAAGGGATGACACAGCGGAATCAGATCGGGCGTGCGCTTGGCCGCCATGATCCCAGCGACCCGTGCGACGCCGAGAACGTCTCCCTTCGGAGCCGCTCCGCGCCGCAGCAGGTCGGCCGTCTCCGGCGCCACGACGACCCGGCCCTGCGCGGTCGCGACCCGATCCGTCACGTCCTTGCCGGAGACGTCGACCATCCGGGCGGCCCCATGCTCGTCGATGTGGGTCAGCCGGTCAGTGGGCTCCGAAGCAGTCATAGATCTAGAACGTACGATCCAGCACCAGCGTGTTCACGGTCTCCCCCGCCGGGACGCCGGTGGTCTCCTCGGCCACGACGATCAGGCTGTTGGCCTGCGCGAGGCTCCCGATCAGATGCGAGCTCATGCCTCCGACCGGGGTGACCGTCGCACCGGACGCGTCGACCTCGAACTGCGCCCGGACGTAGTTGCGCCGTCCCGCCGGCACGGTCAGCGCCTCGGCCAGCCGGGCTCGGACGAGCGGACGACGGTACGGCTGCCGCCCCATCAACCTCCGCAGCGCCGGTACGACGAACACCTCGAACGACACGAACGCAGACACCGGGTTGCCCGGCAAGGTGAAGATCGGTGTCTGGTCCTCACCGACGAAGCCGAACCCCTGCGGCTTGCCCGGCTGCATCGCGACCTCGGTGAACTCGACCGTGCCGAGCCGGCCGAGCACGTCCTTGACGACGTCGTAGTCGCCCTTGCTGACACCGCCGCTGGTGACCACGACGTCGGCACGGACCAACTGGTCGGACAACGCGTCGCCGAACTCGTGCGGGTCGTCGCTCACGATCCCCACCCGGTACGCGATGGCACCGGCCGCCTTCGCCGCGGCGGCCAGCATGTAGCTGTTGGCGTCGTAGATCGAGCCGTAGTCGAGTGTCGCCCCGGGCTCCCGCAACTCACTGCCGGTCGACATGATGACGACTCGCGGGCGCGGTCGGGCGCGTACCTGCGAACGACCGATCGCGGCGATCAGGCCGGTCTCCCTGGCGTCGAGTATCGACCCCTCCTCGAGGACGACCTGGCCGGCTCTGACGTCCTCACCGGCGAACCGGACGTGCTGGCTCGGATTCGGCCGGACGAAGATCCGGACCTCGGCCCGGCCGTTGTCGGTGGCTTCGACCGGGATCACGCAGTCGGCGCCGGACGGCAGCGGTGCACCGGTCATGATCCGCATCGACGTGCCGGGCGCGAGTGCGTACGCCTGGGAGGTTCCGGCGGCCGACTCGCCGACGACCGGCAGGTGGACGGGTCGCTCCTCGGTCGCGTCGGCGACGTCGTCGAGGCGTACGGCATAGCCGTCCATCGCCGAATTGGGGAAGCTTGGCAGGTCGATCCCCGCGACGATGTTCTCGCAGACCGGGAGGCCGGTCGCTTCGAGCAGCGGCTGGCTGTAGGGCGAGAGCGGCGCCAGCGTCTCGAGCACCCAGCGCAGCTGATCATCGACCGATCGGAGCCCCGTTCCGGTCGCAGAGTGCGCGTCCATAACAGCAGCCTACGGCGTCACGACGATCCGCCACTGGGACAGCGACCATCCGTCACTCGGACAGTACCTGAGTGACGGATGGTCGCTGTCCCAGTGGCGGATCGTGGCTGTCCGAGTGGCGGATCGTCGTCAATGGAGGACGGTGTCGGCGGGGACGCGCTCCGGCGAGCCGGTGTCCTCGAGACGGGCCGCTCCGACCACGCGAACCCCGGAACCGAACGTCCAGTCGCCCCGCACGGTGAGCGACTCGGCCGCCCGCAGCGACGGTACCCCCGCGGCGAACCGGCCGGAGAACGCGTCGATCGTCGTGTAGTGGGCGCGGTCCAGGTCGACGAGCGGCAGCCGGTCGACCTCGCGTACGACCCGGAAGTCCGGCCGCAAGGCGAAGACGTCCGAACGCAGCAGCAGCAGATCGTTGGTCGTCTTGACCGGCAGGAACCGCGATCGGTCCACCTCCAGCGCCTGCGCTCCTGGGAACACCTCGATCGCGGCACCCATGGCGGACTCGATCTGGATCACCTGCGGCGACGACGGGTCGGCCGGATCGACCGTCTTGACGTTGCGGATCAGCGGCAGACCCAGCACGCCATGGCGCTCGTGGAGCGTGGTCGACAACGCCCGGAGGTCGAACCACAGGTTGTTCGTGTGGAAGTACCGGTGCCGCTTCTCGTCGGCGAACGCCGCCCGGTCGGCCTCGGCGGTCTGCGCCGACTCCCGCAGGATCAGCCGCCCGTCGCTGCGCCGGACCGCCAGGTGGCCGCCCTTGCGATCGCCTGGCGTCCGGTGGGAGACCTCGGCCGCGTACGGAGCGCCGCTGGCGGCGAACCAGCCGGCGATCGCCGGATCCGGCGCGGCGCCGAGGTTGTCGGAGTTGGACACCGTGGCGTACCGGAACCCGGCGTCGAGCAGCTCCTCGAGCACACCCGAGACCTCGAGCGCCGTGTAGAGGTCGCCGTGGCCGGGCGGGCACCACTGCAAATCCGGGTCGGCCCGCCACTCGACTGGGGTGAGATCGTCGGCCCGCAGCTTGGGCTCGCGATTCTGGACGAAGTCGAGTGGCAGGCCGTGCACCGACAGATCCGGGTACGCCTTGAGCGCAGCGAGCGTGTCGTCGCGGGTACGGAAGCTGTTCATGAACAGCAGCGGCAGCCGTACGTCGTACTGCTCACGCAGCTGGGTCACCTGGCCGACGATGATGTCGAGGAACGTCAGGCCGTCGCGTACGGTCAGCAGCGACTTCGCGCGATCCATGCCCATCGACGTGCCAAGGCCGCCGTTCAGCTTCAGGACCGCGGTGGCCGACAGCGCCTCCCGGGTCTGCTCGGGCGACACATCGAGGTCGGCGGCCCGCGGCACGCTCGTCAGCGGTTCGATGTCGGCCTCGGCGATCAGACCGGTCTCGCCCCGTTCGACCTCGTGGTAGTAGTGCGTGAAGACGTCGATCGCCCGCGGATGCACACCCGCCGCTTCCATCGCCTCGCGGGCCTGCCGCAACCCCTGCTCGCTCATGGCCCGCATCGTAGGCGAGCGGCGCGGGCGAGGTGTCACCGCTGCCGCGATACCACGTTCTCGTGGTACCTGCGCACTCTGCACGGCGTGCATGCCATGCAGAGTGTGCTCACACCACGAGAACGTGGGAATCGGTCGGTCCGCCGCCCGTTAGCCTGGCCGCGTGGTGTTCGAGGACGTCGCCGCGGCCAAGCGGACCATGCGAGAGCGCATCCTGGGCGCTCGGAAGACCCTCGACGCCGACCAACTCGAGGCGTACGCCGCCGGCATCACCGAGCAGGCCCTCGCTCTCCCGGAGCTCGCCGACGCCGAGACCGTCGCGGCCTACTTCTCCATCGACACCGAGCCCGGCACCCGTCTGCTCGTGCAGGAGCTGCTCGACTCCGGCCGGCGCGTGCTGATGCCGATCGTCCTCGAAGACCTCGATCTGGACTGGGCCGAGATCATCGCTCCGGGCGACCTCGAGACCGCCGGGAAGCTGCGTCTCCAGGAGCCGACCGGCCCCCGCCTCGGCACCGGGGGCATCGCCGAGGCCGACCTGGTGCTCTGTCCCGGCCTCGCGGTCGACGGGACCGGCGCTCGTCTCGGTCGGGGCGCCGGCTGCTACGACCGCGCGCTGGCCCGCATCGACGGCGGCACCCCGCGCTGCATCGTGGTCTACGACCATGAGGTCGTCGAGTCGGTGCCGACGACCCGGCAGGACGAGAAGGTGCACCTGGCGGTCACGCCCACCCGAACCCTCCGGCTCGGCCGCCGGTCGTCGGGACTGGCGGTCCTCAGGACTGGTCGACCGGTATGAGCGCGAGTTCGTGCTCAGTCGCGGCATCGACCGCGTCGGGCGAGAACGCCCAAGGCAGGGTCTCACCGTTGACCCACAGCGACGTCTGGTCGGCGTAGTTGTCCTGGTAGGCGTGGCCGGACTGCCCGGTCAGCTGGATCCAGCGCGACTCGTCGAAGTTCGACAGGTCGACCACCATGCGCATCGACGGCGCCGAGGTCACCTCGTAGCCTTCGGCGGCATCCCACGAGGTGGCGTCGACGGCCCCACCACCGCCGCCGACCTCGTACGGTCCCCGGTTGAACATCCATTCGACCATGCCCACGCCGGACGTACCCAGGGTTGGATTGTCCAGGTTCAGCTTGTGGATGTGACCCCACGTCCAGTTCGAAGCGTCCCGGGCCTGCATCATCGTCATGTCGTTGCGCGCGTCCAGCATCGCCTGTCGCAGGATGTCGTCGCGGGTCTCGACCTGGTTCTCGGTCTCCACGTCGTCCCACCACTGGCTGTCCTGGTCGTCGATGAGCCTCGACATCACCTCGTACCAGCGCTCACCGCCGTCCGGCCAGGCCTCCTCGGGGAGCTGGTCGTGGAAGGTCAGCGCGAGCAGGTCCCGCCACACGACGTTGAAGTAGGCCGCCGCACCCGAGTCGGCCGGCTGCGTGAAGTCCCAGTCCTGCAGCAGCCGTTGGCCCGATCGCCAGTAGCCGCCGGTCAGCTTGACATCGAGCAGGTACGGCACCAGCCGCTCGGCATTGGTGTTGTAGGTGTCGTTCTGGATCTCCGTCATGTCCTCGACGCCGAGCTTGTCGCGCCCATCGAGCAGATCGATGATGCGCTGACTGCGATAGCCGTACGCCGAGTCGCTGGTGAGGCGGTACGGATAGCCCCGGCCGATGACGGCCTGGTTCGCGGTCACGATGTAGCCCTCGTCGGGATCGACGACCGACGGGAGCTTGCGGTACGGGATGTCGCGCACCCACTCGTAGCTCGGATCCCACCCGGGCACCGGCCATCGTCCGTCGCCGTGTCCCCGGATCGGCACCCGGCCCGGCGCCTGGTAGCCGATGTGGCCCATCACGTCGGCGTAGACGAGGTTCTGCGACGGCACGTCGAGCGACCGCGCCGCGCGGCGGAACTCCGACCAGTTGGTGGCCTGGTTGATCCCGAAGATCGCGTCCATCGTCCGGCCCGGCTGCAAGGCGGTCCAGCGCAGCGCGACCTCGTAGGACGAGGCGTCGGTCTCGGCGCCGATGGTCGCCGCAGCCGCCGTGCTTCCGGCCTCGGCGGCGTTGTCGTCCACGTCGGAGATCAGCGGGCCGTGCCGGGTCGACCGGACGGTGATCGTGACCGGCTCGTCCCGGCCGGCGACGCGAATCTCCTCGGTCCGGGTCCGAAGCTTCAGTTGTCGCTTGCGATAGCGGTAGGTTCCGGCGTCGTCGTCGACGTCCTCCAGATAGAGGTCCGTGACGTCGGAGTACATCGTGGTCAGGCCCCAGGCGATCCGTTCGTTGTGGCCGATGATCACCCCTGGCATGCCCGAGAAGGTGAACCCGGACACGTCGAACGGACAGTCCGTGGTCACCTCGGTGCAGTGCAGGCCCATCTGATACCAGACCCCGGGCATCGACGGCGCCAGATGCGGGTCGTTGACCAGCAACGGATCACCGGATTGAGTGTGATCGCCGCTGACAACCCAGGAGTTGGAGCCCAGACCCTTGGCGGTCCCGGACCCCAGCACGTCGGGGAGATCCGCCGCCGCGACGCGGATGCCGCGCAGCACGCTCATCGTGTCGGCCGACAGCCGCAGAACCGGAGCCGCCCGCGACTGCGCGGCGTCGGCGTCGGTCACGAACCGGTCCCTGCGGACCCGGCCCTCGGTGACGATCGGGTCGTGGCGCTGATAGGGGTAGTCCGGATAGAGGTCCTCGACCTCCTTCGCGGTCAGATCCTGCGTCGCGAGCATCCGGTCGATCTCGTCTTCCATGTTGCCGCGCAGGTCCCATGCCATCGCCTTCAGCCACGCGACCGAGTCGACCGGCGTCCACGGCTCCGGCGCGTAGTCCGGCCCGGTGACCGACAGCATCGTGTACTCCAGCGACAGCTCGCCGGCGGACTTGTCCTCGATGTACGCGTTGACACCGTCGGAGTAGGCCTCGAGATAGCGCCGGGTCGACGGCCGCAGTTGTTCGACCTCGCGTTGAGCCACTTCGCGCCAGCCGAGCGTACGCACGAACTCATCGGTCTCGATGGCGTCCTCGCCCACCAGCTCGGACAGTCGCCCCGCAGTGAGATGGCGCCGGAAGTCCATCTCGTAGAACCGGTCCTGTGCCTGGACGTACCCCTGCGCGAAGAAGAGGTCGTTCGGGTTCTCGGCGTAGATCTGTGGGATGCCGTGCGAATCGCGGAACACGTCGACCCGGTCCTGCAGCCCGACCGCACTCAACTCGCCGTCGACCTGCGGAAACGAGCGGCGCACCGTCACGACCGCGAAAACCGACGCCGACACCATCACGACGACGATCACGATCGCGACGTAGATGAGGTAGCTGCGGCGCACGCGTGCATTCTGCCCGTTGCCGCAGACCCTGCCGAGCCGGGCTGCGTCGGCACCGGCCCGGCCGGCGGCCATCCCGCCAGCTCCGGGTGGCTTTCCTCGAGTTGACGAACTTGGCACAATTGGCAGTCGAAGGGGTCGAGTGCTAGGACTCGGCCCGGACAAGGAGACCGACGCCGTGCCGACCTACCAGTACTCCTGCACCGCCTGCGGATCCGCGCTCGAGGCACAGCAGTCCTTCAGCGACGAGCCGCTGAACGTCTGCCCGGAGTGCGGCGGCCGCCTGCGCAAGGTCTTCAGCGCCGTCGGCGTCGTCTTCAAGGGATCCGGCTTCTATCGCAACGACAGCCGGGCCGGCCAGAACGGCGACGGCGCCAAGTCGACCTCGTCCAGTGACTCCGACTCGAGCAAGTCCGCCAAGAGCGGCAGCGACTCGGGCTCGAGCAGCTCGTCGAGCTCCTCCGACTCCACAGGCTCGGGCAGGTCGGGATCCAAGGAGACCGCGAAGGCCGCCTCCTCGGCCTGACGCCGTCGCGGTTTCGCGCACATCGCTGGCCGGCGTCTCGTCCCAACAGCTCCTGCGCAGATCCGAGGCCGATCGCAGCTGGGCCTGTGGACAACCGATTGCGGCGTCTCTGCGCGCCTACGGTTCCCGGCATGAGCAGCACCCGGATTCAGTCCTTCCGCCGCGAGACTCGACGCACTCTGAGAGCCCGCCGGCGCCCATTGGCGGCGATCCTCGCGGCCCTCGCAGTCGTGGCCGCCGTCCAGGCCGCTCGGCCGGCGCCTCCTGCGACCCAGGCCGTCGTCACGGCCGCCGTCGATCTGCGGGCCGGCGAGATATTGGAGCCGGAGGACGTCGCCGTCGTCGAGGTTGAGCCGGCGCTCGTTCCGGAGGGTGCGCTCGACCCGTTCGATCCGCCCTACGGGCGCAGTCTGGCCGCTCCGGTTCGCGCCGGCGAGCCGCTGACCGACGTCCGGCTCGTGCAGGCGGAGCTGCTCACCGGCTTCGATACCGACACGGTTCTCACGACCGTCCGGGTCTTCGACCCGGCAGCGGCGACCCTTCTCGAGCCCGGCGACCGCGTCGACGTGATCGGCAGCGATCCGCGTGGCGGGCTGACCGCCGAGGTCATCGCCTACGACGTCACCGTGGTGATTCCGCCGGCCGCCGACGACACGGCCACCCTCGGCGACGGCGCACCTGTCGTGGTCGCGGTCGACCACGCCACCGCAATCGCCCTGGCCGACGCCGCAGTCCGGCAGCAGCTCGCCGTCCTGCTCCGCGAGTAGGCGGCGACGGGACTTCTTGTCCTCCTGCTCCGCGAGATCCGCGACTCCCTCGCCGCCCGGTCCGGCTCCGACGGCACCACCAGGTGACCCCTCGGCCGGGCAGCCGTCGTGCGCCCTAGCAGCCGCCGTGCGCCTCAGCCGTGATGCGGCGGCACCTCGCGCGTCAGTCGCTCGTCGGGATCAGCGTCGTCGTCTCCCCAGCCGGTCGCCGACTCGTCGAGCGTGACGTCCGGCAGCAGGTCGCCGAGCCGGTCGTCCGGACGCGGCCGACGACGGTCACCGGAGTCGTCATCGGCCTCGGGCCGGCCGCCGGTGGGGTCGTCGTCGGTCGACTCGTCCCGGCCGCTCACGCGTACGTCACGTCCCGGAGCCAGTCGGTGGCGAACCGCGGGTGAGCCGGATGCCAGGCCGCTGCGGCGATCAAGGCGTCGGATCGCACTCGCTGCGACCTCGTCAGCGGCTCGAAACGGTCACCGCCGAGGCGCTGGAGCAGTCGCGGCATGAAGGCCGCTCCGCCGGAGCCGACCGCCCGTCCGTAGGCCAACACGAGGTCCGCCCGGCGGATCGGCTCGGCGCCGGCGTTGTAGATCCCAGTCGGAGCCGCCAGGCCGGCGACGACGGCGGAGCCGATGTCGTCGACATGCACCACATGCGTCCAGCCCTCGGGCGAACCGAATCCGATCGGGCGACCGGCCTTCGCGCGGCGCAGCCGCCACCGGGTCAGCCCGTCGTCGCCGATGATCGCCCCGAACCGCAGGATCACGCTGTCGTGACCGGCATCGCCGAACTCCTCGGCCGCCGTCTCGGCCAGGATCACCGGCTCAGTCGCCGCTGTCACCGCGACCGGGCTCGACTCGGTGATCCACGTGTCGCCCGCGTCGGCGTACAGATAGGAGACGCTCTCCTGAATCAGTCGGCACACTCCGGCAGTACGCGCGGCGCGGGCCACGATCCGCGAGCCCTCCGATCGGAGCCGGTCGTTGGCCCGCCAAGCGCTCGGCCGCAGGCCAGACCAGCCGACCGGCATCCGGGTGGCCATGTTGCAAACAACGTCGCAGCCCTCGAAGGCCTCGGCCAGGCGTACCCGGTCGAAGAGGGTGCCGCGTACCGGCAGGACGTCCATCGCATCGAGCTGGGCAGCCTTCTCGGCGTCGCGGGCCAGGCCGAGGACATCGTGACCGGCGACGAGGAGGCTGCGGACGACGGATCGCCCCATCACTCCAGTCGCACCGGTCACGAAAACCTTCACGTCGTCCTCGCCGTCCCTCGTCGCTGCGGGCTTGCCGACGGCCCCGGCCGGCTGGTTACCCCAGAATCACAGAATCGTAACGGTTTGCCGATGCATCCGCACAGAACCGCAGGTCACCCCCATGTCGGTGATGACCCGAACGTAGGAGAAGATCACCGCCATGCGCAGTGACTTGTTTGCCGCCGAACACAACGAGGTCCAGACCCAGGAGCGATTCGCTCTCCAGAGCAAGAAGATGCTCAAGGTCACCCTTGGCCCGGACATTTTGTCCGCCAAGGGAGCTATGGTCGCCTTTCAGGGACAGGTGCAGTTCCACCATGAAGGCTCGGGGAGTCTCGCGAAGTTCGCCAAGCGCTTGGCCACCAGTGAGGATCAGCCCCTGATGCGCGTCAGTGGGGATGGCGAGGTCTTCTTCGCCCGCGAGGGCTACCCCGTCTTCCTGATCCGACTCGAGGGCGACGGCATCAGCGTCAATGGATCCAGCCTGTTGGCCTTCGACGCCAACCTGCACTGGGACGTCCATCGCACCAAGGGCGCCGGCATGTTCTCCGGCGGGCTGTTCAACACCCTCATCCAGGGTCAGGGTGACGTCGCCCTGACGTCCGACGGCGAGCCGATGATCCTCGACTGCTCGCAGCAGCCGACCTTCGTCGATCCGCAGTCGGCGGTCTGCTGGTCGGCCAACCTCTCTCCCAACGTCGTGAGCAGCATGAACATGAAGTCGATGCTGCGCGGCGGTTCGGGCGAGGCCGTGCAGTACTCCTTCCACGGTCCCGGCTTCGTCGTCGTCCAGCCGTCCGAGGGGCCGACCGTACCCCCGCACACGCACTGATCTCTCCGACCCCGGGTACGTCCGGGGTCGGACCGAAATCGACTGGCCCGCGCCGGGCGTCGTGGTTCATCCTGGACCAGGCGCAAGCCGTCGGCAGATCCGGGAACGAGCCGCGCCATAAATCCGTTGGGAATAACTGGGTGGCACCGTACGCTGACACCGATGGAACGAAACAGTTTCGTTTCATCTCGTAAGGCGTAGATGACGGACGGTGACGATGACACCCGGACAGCTCACAGCGAAGGCGGGGCCGACTCGACCTCGGATCGCCGACGAGCGCAAGGCCGAGATCCTCGATGCCGCCGTCCGCGTTCTGGCTAAGGTCGGCTACGACCGCGTCACGATGGACCAGGTCGCGGCCGAGGCGCGGGCCAGCAAGGCCAGCCTCTACCGCCACTGGTCGACCAAGGCCGAGCTCGTCGTTGACGCCATCTCCAAGGCCAAGGGCCTGCCTGACCCCGAGCCCCCTGACACCGGCTCGCTGCGCTCAGACCTGAAGGCCGCGTGGTGCGGCAAGGCCAGTTGGAGCTCGAAGCTCCCGATGTCGGTGCTCAGCGGCCTGATGACCGCCGTTCACACCGACACCGAGCTCGCCAGCGCGTTTCGTATCCGCTTCATCGGTCCCCGGCTGGCGTCCGGTCACAAGATCGTCAACCGGGCCAAGGAGCGCGGCGAGGTCGCCCCAGACGTCGACCCGGACATCGTGCTTGCCCTGCTGCCGGCGCTGTCGTCGCATTTCAGCGTGTTCCACGGCCGCAAGGTGGACGACGCCTTCATCGAGCGACTCATCGACGAGGTCGTACTCCCCGTCGCCCAGCGCACTGCAACTCCAGAACGTGGGTCACGAGAAGCCATCTCCTGACCCAGAACCGACTCCGATAGAAGTAGCCGCCCATGGGGCGGCCGAAGCAGAAAAGGACGTGTATGTCAGTCGACTCACTACCTAACAAGGCCGATCCGCCGGAGGAAACAGCGGGGCGCAGTCGTCACCTGAGCCTGGCCCTTCTGCTCATCACCACCGCTCAGCTCATGGTCGTGCTGGATGCCAGCATCGTGAACATCGCGATGCCGCACATCCAAGCCGACCTGGGCTTCAGCAACGCGAATCTGACCTGGATCATCACCAGCTACACCATCGCCTTCGGCGGCCTGCTGTTGCTCGGCGGTCGCATGGGTGACGTGATCGGACGCCGAAAGGTGTTCATGTTCGGCGTGACCGTATTCGGGATCGCGTCGCTGTTCGCCGGGCTTGCCCAGACCGATTGGGAGCTGATCACATTCCGCGCGCTGCAGGGCCTCGGGGCCGCGGCGGCGGCACCGAACGCATTGGCGCTGATCACGACGAACTTCCCGGCCGGCCGGTGGCGTAACCGGGCGTTCGCGGTCTACGCCGCCATGTCAGGAGCAGGTGCCGCGATCGGACTGATCCTCGGCGGCGCGCTCACTGAGGCCTCATGGCGCTGGACCATGCTGATCAACGTTCCGATCGGCATCGCGGTCGCGTTGGCCGCGCCGAAGCTGCTCAATGAGTCCGAGCCGCAGCCCGGACGCTGGGACCTGCCGGGCGCCATCACGGCGACCCTCGGTCTGGTCTCGATCGTCTACGGCTTCAACCACAAGGCCCAGATCGCCGACCAGGCCACCGGCCAGCCGTACGCCTGGACCGACTTCTGGACCTTGGGACCGATCGCCGTTGGTGTCGCGCTGCTCGTCGCGTTCGTCGTTCTTGAGAAGATCACGCCGCACGCGTTGCTGCCGCTGCGCATCATCACCGACCGAACTCGGGCGGTCAGCTTCGTCGCGATGCTGATCGTGCCGGCCGCGATGTTCGCGATGTTCCTCTACAGCTCGCTGTTCATCCAGGAGATCCTGGGCTACGGGCCGCTTAAGGCGGGCTTCGCGTTCCTGCCGTTCTCGGCCGGGATCATGGTGTCGGCGCAGATCGCGTCGAACCTGGCGTCGCGTGTCGACCCGCGCTGGATCGCCGGTGCGGGTGGTGTGCTCGCGTCGTTCGGGCTGTGGGGCTACACCAACCTCGACATCAACTCGTCGTACGTCAGCGGTCTGCTGCCGTGGATCATCATCCAGTCGCTCGGCATGGGTCTGCTGTTCGTCCCGCTCATGCTGACCGCGGTCAGCCGGGTCGATTCGCGTGACGCCGGTGTCGGGTCGGCGGTGCTCAACA
>Ga0081455_10005138_pt1 | contig 14426 bp, 10 predicted proteins | sample TabmetS3T2R1_FD_70207 | JGI IMG/M metagenome (GOLD analysis project Ga0081455, IMG submission 70207) | Tabebuia heterophylla rhizosphere microbial communities from the University of Puerto Rico - S3T2R1 | ecosystem: Host-associated > Plants > Roots > Rhizosphere ... | reverse complement strand
CGATATCTATCTTTTGCTCTCTTAGAAAACGGGTGAAACGAGTAAGCTGATGGAAGGCGGTGTAATTATAAAAACTGGTGAGTTTAAATGACGGGATATCTCTGAACCCGATTCGATTGAGCTCTTCGCCCAAAGTCCCCCTTTGATTCATGCAGGCGACGAAAACCTGATAGCGCGAGCTTTCGTACAAAGACTCCGCGAGCTGCGCCGCCTGACGCTCAGATCCCGCCGCGCAAAGACTATCCAACAGATGTATAACTCGAGGCTTCAATTTTCTTGATCCTTCCTGCCCCCACGTCGACTATGGAATTCATCCGTGGGTCGTTCGCCCGTCATCGCTCAGAGCTTGGGATTCTTCGATAATGTTGGCGATCTGGGCGATTTCATTGCGTCGCCCAAAGCCGGGAGCGCCGCATCACGCCAGCCAATGGGGTGAATGACAGGTATGACGTTCTCTCGTTCACGAAACACTTGATCGGCGGGGCCTACCTTCCAATCGCCGAGGATCGCGACATCCCCGGGTTCGAACGACGCGATTGGCCATTGAATATCCCCGAACGCCTCGCGGACGATGGACAATCGTTCCGGATCGTAGCCCAACAAATGCGCCCCGACCCGGTCCACCGCTGCGGCGTTGCGCCCCGCCAGGATCAGTCCCAGCGGGAGAGGTTGCGGACAAAGTGGTCCGTCCCCCTGGCCGGCCACCACTGCGTCCACCACGTGAAGGACTTGCCGCTGGGGCTGACCGGCCATAGTTCCATCCGGTCGGCCATACAAAAGAATCCTGTTGAGGTCCAGACACGTCCGCCAGATCGTATCGTTTCCCGACCAGGAACCATCGGTCCCTACTCGGTCCCCCGTCAGCCGTAATGCTCGAATGAACTGCCTGCCAACCCCATGCCAGACTTTGGCCATCACGAATGACGAGGTCATATTTTCTCTGTCAAACGTAAACTCGAGGGCTCTCTTGATAATGTTGTAATTGGGATAACAGTCGCCGCCTGTTTGTGACCCGCCGAGGCGATGGTGGGGCAGGTACTCCTTATTCCCGTTGATCCCGATCAGATTTTTGAGCGCGCAGGTAATACCGGCTTTCTTGTGCGTCTTCAGCTTGGGCAGGTTAATGATCACATCGGCCTCAATCACCTCCCTGGCAACGAGGTATTGATGACGTCCGGGAGAGTGTGTCCTTGCCAGAAGGCGCGGGTCATAGCAAGTGACACGGAAAGAATTCCGGCCGTCGGCGATTGGTTCGAGAAGACTATTGCGACCCATGTCGAAATGGATGAAACGTTCTTCCGGCTGGAGATCCTCAGCCGCCAATCTCACACCGTTGACAAAGACGCATGTAGTACGCCGGAAGTCGCGGACTCCCTTGAACGCCGGCTCAAGCTTCATCAAGCGGTCAGACCAAGCGCCAAGTCCCGTGGCGCTCAAGAGTCGCTGGAAATCGCAGCCCTGTAACGGCGCATCCCCGATCAGGACTTCTGAAGGCGCGGCGCGGAGCGCTCCCTCAGCCACGGCGCGGATCAGGGATTGGTGCGTTACTAAGGGTTCTATCCCCCAAGGACCCTCGTTCTCATGCAGCACGAGGTTGGGTTTGATAAGGACCCGGGCGCCGCGAGGGATCATCCTTCCGAATGGCCCTCGTTCTTCTTCAGACCACTGCAGTTCTTTCGCTACTCTCTCCAGAGCTAGTCGGATCTCGCCTCCCGGGGCGGACTCATCCGTGTAGGCCGGCGCCGGAAGCGCGGTCAGCGCCACACGCGGATCGAGGATCGAGGATCGAGGATCGAGGATCGCGTCAATTCCCAATCCTCGATCTTCGGTCCTCAATCTTCGATCCTCGATCCTCGATCCTCGATCCTCAATCCTCGACTTCATCATCGCGATTCCCCCTCCGTGACCATAACCTCGCTAACCACGGGACGCCATTTATTGGCCTTTGTGCGCGGAACCTGCTCGACCAGCTCGATCTTTACGTCGAGGCCTGGCAGATTGGCCTTCACTATGTTTTCTATCTGTCGCCGGCTCTTTTCTCCAAAACCTTTTTTCGGGGCGATCATGAGTTGGACCGAGTAATCCTTGTGTTGGAGCAGCATAAACTCCCGGATCGGGTAATCCTTCATGAGGTGGGGAAACTCAATTCCATGAACCCAGCGACCACCAGGCAGCCGAACCCCGTCGGTCACTCGTCCCACGACTTCGCGCAGCGCAAATGTCGGATGCCCGGGACAACTCCCCCTCGGGAAACGCCCGACATCGTCAATGCGATAGCGGATCATCGGCATGCCGTCGGCGTGCAGCTTGGTGACGAGAATTGACGACTCCTCCCCTTCGGTCTCGGGTTCGAGTAACAAATGCGCCCAGTCAATGTCGAAGTCACGTGACCGGGCCGGATCCATCTGGTATGCGATGTAGCCAACGTCGCGACTCCCGTACCGCTCGTGCACCGGCCGGCCGAAGGCGGTTTCGATGAGGCGCCGATGGTAGGGAATGAGCTTTTCCGCGCCGGTCACCAGACAGCGTGTCGGATAGTTCGGCCGATACCCGCGCTCCAGCAGGTACTCGGCGAAATTGCCGAGGGCGCCGGCGTAAGCGACGATGCAGGTTGGCCTCCATCGCTCGAATTCCTGGTGGTAACTTTCAAATACTTCCGGCGAGAGCCGGAAGCAGTTAAAGGTCTTGACATTTTTGACGAAGCAATAAATGCGGTCGCGCAAACTGTCGGTCTCTGCCGGATCAAGATGATGGCCCCAGAAATATCCGATGCGCGTGCCGGTGGGCAGCCCGAGCCGTCGCATAAACGATTCTCCGCCGCTCTCGCGCCACCCTCGCTCTTCTGGACCCATCCAGATCTCGGTCGGCGTTCCGCTGGATCCTCCGGTGGCATCCCGGCGCAAATGGTCCGGCGGGACCGCGGTGGAGATTAGCCGCCGGCCGGCTCGATGCACATCTTCGCGCCCTAACACCGGCAACCGGGAGAAATCCTCGAAGCTGAAATCCGCCCGGGGATCAAACCCGATCCGGTCGAACAACTCGTGATAGTAAATCGTCTCGCGATACGCCCGGCGCAGGGAAAAACGTAATCGCTGGAGAACCCATTCCATCTTCCGCTCGAGGCTCCACGCGGCGGCGCCCCGGCGAAAGCGCAAACCCTCGAAGAAGACCGACCTCCCCGGACTGATCGAGGGGCGGGCCATATGCAATAGATGCAAGGATGGCACGAGCGCTTTGATAGACAGCCAATCCCGCGTTGCTTTCGCCAAGTTGTTCATGCAAATCTCCAATCATCCTCGCTTATTCCCGAATTGTATGTCCTACGACGGCGGGGGAGAGCCGCCGACACTCCTGTCAGCCAGCCCTCGAACTCGATTGGAGACAAGGGAGTGGTATCAACCAATCTGGGCAGCAGCATGGGATTCGATACGTGAGTGGCGAATCCCGGATCGCAGGTCGTGGCGGTTGTGATGTTCATCTCCTTGAGCCAGGCGATGAGATCACCGTTGAAATTTCCGCTCGGAAAACAGAAATGCCGGGCCCAAGAGCCTGTCATCTCCCGGATGCTGTTCCGATTATCTTCGATCTCCCGGCTGAATAAGTGGCGGTCCAGTGGGGAGCGGTGGTGGTGCGTATGCAACTGAATGTCTACCCCTTCGGCGGCTAGTTGTCGGACTTCCTCCGGGGCGAGCAAATGTAGAATCCGTTTAGCGCACAAAGCGTCATAATCAATCTTGAGGCGTCGGGCCAGGTCTGTGGCGAGAGCGTCTTTCTCTTCCATGGACAATTTGCGCCGCCGGGCGAATCCCATCAGGTGATCATACGCCGCGGCGCGCGCCGCATCGCCCGATAAGTCGAGCTTTTCATCTTGACCGATGACCCGTCTCAGATCGAGCGTTGTGTTTCGCCCCTTCCAGAGCAGGTAAGAGCAGATCACATCAAAAACAGGCCGGTTATAATGGACATAAGATGTCGTCAGATAGACAGTGGCCGGGAGCCTGAATTCTTTGAGAATGGGGAGGGCCACCTTGTAAAAATCATAATTGCCATCGTCGAAGGTCAGGGTCACACAATTCTCGGGCAGGTCGTTCGCATATAAACGCCGGATCGCATCACCCAGAGGCAGGACGGCGCATCTATGCTTCTTGAGCAATTCCATCCTGCCCCTAAAGTAATCCGGGCTCATGAACAGATCCTGGTTCCATAGATGCTCGTCTTCCAGAGATAATCCGTGATATGTGAGGATCAAGAGGCGGTTCCGCCGCCACCTGCTATTTCGAGTCAGAGTAAAAACTCCGAGCGTTTTCAGACCGACGAGGGTCGCTTGTTTTAACTTCTTAAGCATATAGCGCTACCTAACCAAACTACCGTCTGTTCTTAATTCCTTTCAGCCGGCACTCCCGAAACTCCGGCGAAGGCCAGAGCGCCCCCCTGGCCCGCCCGGGCAGGGCCTCCGATTCCGGCGACTCCGCGCCATGGTCGTCGTCGTCGTCGGTGCTCTCCGCGACGTGGATGCGCCGAAACGCCCCAGCGAATGCGACAAGAGAGTAGAGGTAACTGTCGTATTGAATAGATCCGAAAAAGGCGTAAATGACGAAAGCGACAAACGAGGCCTGGAGACAGGCGCTCACGATATGTTTTCCCCGATCGGGCCACGGGCCATCCGCCGCCGTCTCGCGTTCAATGCGGCGGAGCGAACGAAGCGGCGCAAAGATTATGACCAGGAAAGCGATCAAACCGACGACGCCCAATTCAGCGGCGGTTTCGAGGTACGCATTGTGCGCCCTCATCTCCCTAATCCCGTAGATGTGGAAGTTGCCCATCCCCACTCCGACGATGGGTCGCCGGATCGCCAGTTCAGCAGCGCGGAGCATATGCTGCTCGCGGTCCTGCGCCGAACCGGTCGGATCCGTCTGGGGATTGAAAATTGTGGAGAGCCGGGTCATATACTTACCAGGCGCCGCCACGAGCAGAACCGCAGCCAGGATTGCTACAGGCAGCAACATTTTGACGCGGCGGCCACGGGTCGCTTTCCAGATGAGCAGGCCGCACGAGGCGATCAGCGCGAGGAATCCGCTGCGTGAGTATGTGAACAGAATCGCGACAACAGTGACGCCTGCACAGGCGAAAAAAAGCCATCGCTTCCACCCCCGCTGTAACAGCGCGCAAATCACTGAAAGTGGCGCCATCAGGGCGAGCACACAAGCGACGTCGTTCGGGTTGCCGAGAGACGCGCCCCAGCCGCTTATGCGGGCCTGAAATGAGGACATTTCCGAATACCCGCCGGCCAAAAAAGTTTTGATCGAGCTTAGAGAGTAGAGCGCCTGGCAAAACACCATGATGCCCATCATCGCGCGAAGCCGTGAGCGGGTGTCGACCAGGGCGATTTGCATGGCGAAGACGATCAATATCTTTATCAGTGGATCGAAAAGCACATTGAAGCTGTCTCTTGGCGAGGCCGCGACCGGGGCGAAGAACACCCCCAGCGCCCACAAGAGCGTCATCATCTTCAACTCAAGTGTCCAGACGATCAAAGCTTCGCCTGCGCTGAGCTTGGAGGCGACGTAAATAAGGATGGAGCTAATGGCGACGATTTTGGGCAAGGGCAGCCCCCCGAACAACCCGGGCATGATCTCATGCGGGCGAGAATACATCAGCAGCGTGAACAGGCATATGCCTGCGAAGGCAAGCCGGTGTTTGCCGCGTGAGTTCGTCCGCGAGACTTCTATGGGCCTGGCGGCGGCCCTGGCGATGGCGAGGCTTTCATTCGCGGCTCTTCGCCTGAACAACATGCCGGGCCTCTGGGTGATTCTCGCTGATGCGGCGTACAAAATGTCCATTCGCTGTCGCTTCTTAACCTTCAGTCGCCGACGATATGCGGAAGCGCCCCCAACGTCGCGAAATAACTTCCCACAGGTTACTCAAACTGGCCTTCTCCTCTTCGCTCACCACGCCCACCGCCGCCGCTGTGAGCAGATAGACCAAGCCGAAAACGGCGGCGCATATCAGGAATGTGACCAGGGTGTGCGCATTCCGGAGCGCGAATCTGGTCGCCAGGGCGCCCATCGCCGCCGCCGCCGCCGCCGCCGCGATCCTCAGCAGCGGCGCGAGACGCCTCAAATCGCGCCGCGACATTCCCAACTCACGTTTGATCCTGGCCAGTGTGACGCCGGCGTCGAGCGTCTGAATCGAGACCACGGCCACGGCCACCCCAATCATTCCGCCCGCGCGTAAGCCGACGTAGAGCGCTCCCAACGTCACCGGGATAAGCGTCAAATACAGCTTCAACCGGAAAAATTTGAGTTGATCAAAAAGGCGCAGGACGTGCAGGTGGACGGCAATCCCGAGCAGTATGCTGAATAGGTTGATAGCGAAGATCGGGACTGAAGCCGCGTAATTCTCCGTGAATAGCAAGGTGATGAATTCGCGCCGCAACACGAGCAGCAGCGCAAACGCCGGCGCGAAGAAGAAGGCCAGTTTACGGATCACATCCATCCAAAGATTGATGATCGCCCGGTAATCGTTCTCCTCTTTATGTTTCGCCAGCTCCGGATTCAGCGCGCAGGCGAAGGAGGTCGCCAGCGTGCTCAGCAACGGCAGTTGGAAACAGCCGACCGCGTAGATCGCGAAAGTCGCCGGATCGAAATAATGCGAGACGAAATAGCTGTGCATATCGTTTTGCACAATAGCCGCGATGCCCCCAACGCCGAACGGGAGCGCGTTACCGATCTGCGACTTGAACAACCGCCAATCAATGGCGGCGAGGAATCGCCCGAAGCGCCGGCGGATGTAGATCGCCATGAAAGCTATCTGCATCAGGCTTTGAATCACCGCCGCCACGAGAATCGCGTCGAGACTGCCGAAGACGAAACCCGCGATGATCATTACGACGGCCTTGGTTAATTGGGACAGCACAATCAGCGCCGACGCCATACGGACGTCCCCGGCCGCAATCGGCACCGCGTCGAGATTGGTAGAGACTAGCCCGCAAAAGATGGCAAAGCCTAGCAGCGGAATGTGCGGGACTAGATCGGCGCCCTGGAAAATCAGAGTCACCCAGCCCGGCCAGACCAGAAAGATCAGGAAGACCATCGCGCCGACCAAGCCGTAGAAGAGCATCACATTGAGCGAAACCTGTAGCTTCTTGCCGGGCGCGCGCTCATAGAAGTAGAAGACGCTCACCGCGACCTGGAGATTGAGCAGGGAGAGCGCCGAGAAAATGATCTGAAACGCCTGTTTGTAGAGGCCATACTCCGCCTGGTTCATCGTCCGGACGAGGAGCAGCGGCAGCGCGAATGACATCACTGTCGCAATGACGTTTGCAGCCATCAGCAGCGCGGCCCGCTGAGTCAGTCCACTATGTACGCTTTGTTTTTCAGTTGTAGCGGTTGTTCCGTTCATCATGATGCGCGGTGAACATTCCCCTCTCACCAGCAGATGCCCTGATAATTGTTTCGCCCCTCTTCATGCTCGATCAGTCGAACCAGATCAATGACACATCGGCCGCTCGCCCCGGCGATCGCTCGGAACTCCGCATCCTGCTTTCCGATGACGATCACTTCCGCCGTTTCAATCACCTCCTGAAGCTCGCCGCGCATCAGGGAGGAGATGTGTGGAATCTCGTTCTCGATGAACTCCTTGTTCGCCCCGAACAGCCTGGCCAACTCGACTTCGCGGTCATAAATGGCCAGTTTCAATCCCTTGCCGATCAGCCTCTCGACCAGCGTCACCATCGGGCTTTCGCGCAGGTCGTCAGTGTTGGGCTTGAAGCTCAATCCGAGCACGCCGACCTTCTTGCGCCCGGTCCGTAGCACCATCTCAACGGCGCGCTCGATCTGACGCTGGTTGCTCACCAATATCGAATCCAGCATCGGCACACTCACATCCTCTTCTTTAGCCCTATGAGTCAGCGCCCTCAGGTCTTTCGGCAGACAAGATCCGCCGAAGGCGAAACCCGGCTTGAGGTAGTACGGCGACAGGTTCAGCTTCGTGTCGTGGCAGAAGACTTCCATCACGCGATGGCTGTCCACGCCGAGCGATTTGCAGATCATTCCTATCTCGTTGGCGAAGGTCACCTTCAGCGCGTGGAAAGAGTTGCAAGCGTACTTGACCATTTCGGCGTCCTTGATCCCGACCTTCAACACAGGCGCGCTCAGATGAGCGTAGAGTTTGCCGAGCGGCGCGGCGGCGTCTTCGTCATCCGCGCCGATCAGCGTGAACGGCGGGTTGTTGAAGTCGTGAATCGAAGAGCCTTCGCGCAGGAACTCCGGATTGACGGCCACGCCGAAATCCCGCCCCCCGCGTTTTCCGGAATAGACCTCGAGCGCCGGAATGACCGTGCCGGCGACCGTCCCCGGCAACATCGTGCTGCGGATGGCCACAATGTGATAACCACGTTTGTCTTCAAGCGCCACGCCGATCTCCTGGCAGACGCGCTTGATGTGCCTCAGATCGAGGCTGCCGTTGTGATTGCTGGGCGTGCCGACGCACACCAGCGAGAGGTCGGATCCCGCGATCGCAGAGGCGACATCCGTCGTCGCCCTGAGCCTTTGAGCTTTAACGGCGGCGACGATCAAATCTTCCATGCCCGGTTCGATTATGGGCGCCTGGCCGGCGTTGATGACCTCCACCTTCAAGGGATTCGAATCAACGCCGATTACCTCATGCCCCGCTCGGGAAAAGCATGCCGCCGAAACGCAACCGACGTAACCCAATCCAAATACGCTCAATTTCATCTAAAACCTCGATGGATACTCCATCCATAGCCGGTAGGCTTGGATTTTGTCATTACTCAAATCTTTGCGCGTTGTGCAAACCTATTCTTCGTCGCGGGGCGACGGTTTGAACTCAGACCGGCGTTTTAACGCGGTTGACAGGCTCTTCGTCGCGGCTCTCGATCTCACGGGCCGGGCTCCCCCACAATCACTGTCGTAATCTCGACCATGCCGTCGGCCGACACCTCGAAGACCGCGACTGGCGCCTCTGCGCGCTGTCCGTAGCAGGATGAGACCCAACCGCCTTCAACCCATAGCTTCACCCCACTCGGGCCCGCGGCTTTGGCGAAGAAGTTGATTACCAGGAATTCGCCATTCGGCGTTCGGGCTTCGACGCGATTGTCGCGCGCATAAGCCTCGCAGTTCGGCGCGAAGTGATAACGGATCGCGTAATCATGGCGGGCGCGGGCTGCGAAGCGGTCGCTTACGATGAGGGCGGATTGTTTGCGCAGCATCACGACCGAACGTATGTGGGTCACCGGGTCGCGCAATCTGTGATACCCCTCGTGTGAACCTTCGAAGATGACACAGTCGCCGAGGTCATCGAATCTGATCAGGTTGCAGTTGGCGCTCGTCTTCCACGCGAAGGGCGTCGAAGGCTCCGACTGGTCTTCGCCGTCAACCGTCGCGGTGTTGTGCGCGCGGGTCGAGCGAAACCAGTCGCGCGCCTCGGCCTCCGCGCCGTAGACGTAAGTGGCCGGATCAACGAGCCAGGTCGCGCCGCGAAGGGATAGCTCAATTGCGAGGGCGTCGGAATGCGCATGACCGAGACCCATCTCCGAACCGTGGCGTCCGCAGTCGATCAGGACGAAGCTCGAATCGCGTTCCCACCCGTCGCGCATCACGAAATAGCCACCCGACTCGAACGCCAGCGAGACTTCGCGCGGCGACGCCGCCTGCAAGCGGTCGTAGCGGGCCATGCCTTCAGGGCCCAGGAGCCACAACATCTCGCACGGCGCATCGCCGGCCACATGCTTCCAGTCGCCGCGCTTGAAGATCGCCGCCCCGATCGCCAGCGTGTCGCGAAAATCATTGGACGGTCGCGGCGCCAATTTGATCAAACGGCCGCCGTCGTCATCGCCGATGAGCGGCCAACTGCCGTCCGGCCGGCCGATCCACATCAGGTGGTCGAACGCCGCTTCGAGCTTCCGCCACAGCGTCTGTTCCTCATCCCGTGGCGGCGCGATCCCGTCGGCCCCGTTGGTATGGATAATCGCGAACAGGTGCGTATAGAAATCCAAGGTGTAACGTTGGTAGTAGGACGCCTGCTCGAAGTAGACCCCATCGCTGCGGACGTGCTTCGGCAGTTGTTCGAGCAGAATCCGAAGACCCGCCTTGCGCCAACTCTCGGCGCGGCGCAGTTCCGGCAACGCCATTCCGAGATAAAACAACCCGAGCGCCTCGCCGGTCAGATGAGTGTTCGGGCTGAAATAGTAAGAAAGATATTTCTCGATGTGCCGCCCGTGTTCGATCAGAGACTTGAGGAGCCGCGCGACGAATTCCCCGGTGACCGCGCGCGAATCCGCGCACAAAGACAGCGCCCACAGCCACTGGATGGCGCGGAACGAAACATCGAGGCTGGCAGCCCAGCCGACGCCCATCCCGACCGGGTTCGCATCAATCCATGATGACGCCTGGCTGACGAAGGCTTCGACGTAACGGTGGTCTCCGGTGAGCCAGTAAGCCTGCCCGAGCGTGACGAAATGCATGTTGCGCTGGACTTCCCAGAAAACCTTCAGATCGCCTTTGCCGATCGGCGCGACAGGGTCAATCTTGCTCCAGTGAACGAGGGGGGCCCGGTCGCCGGTGAGCGGGTTGAGATGCCAGTCAACGGGATGGCCGAAATCGAGATCGGTGAAGCCGAGCAGATCGAGCCTTCCCGCGACGGACTTCTCGGCGCTCGCGATGATCGCGTCGCGCTCGCCGGGAAAGCGTCGGTCCATCGTCTCGACAATCGCCTCGCGCTCGGCGCCGGAGGGCAGAAAGAGCCCACTTCCCGACCGCAAACGATCTAGCAGCCTCTCAGCCGCGCGTTCGCCCGAGCCGTTACGCGCGGTCGTTGTGAACTCGCGGTAGAGGGATTTGTCACTCATCTCGCCCGCGCCGGCGATGAGGAAACGGTCGGCCAACTTGACGAACTCCTGCCGCCCGCGGCCCATCATCTCGCTCAGACCCATACTGCGGAGCCTATTCAATTTTGCCAGATCGAAGTTCATACCCCGTCGGACTCGACGAAATCACTCGCAGGCGCCTTTTCAATTGCTCAAAGCCGCTTGTGCTCTGTAAGAAATGGGCGAAGTCGCGCTCCGTGTGGACTCGGCGGAGCGCAAGCGGATCATCTCCCCTCTGGTTTAATCCGTTCACGACAGTCACCGCGGCCCGATACCCCGCCCGCGCAACCTCGCTTTGCACTCGCTCGTCGTTGTCTCCGTTCGGGTAGCAAAACAGGTCAACCTGATGTCCGAGGACTTCTTCGAGATGTGACTTCGAATCACGCAACTCCCGTCGTAGACGCTCATCGCCGACGTTGGTCAAAATCGGGTGCGTAAGGGTGTGCGAACCGATCTCGACGCCGTTCGCATACATCTCTCGCGCCTGATCCCAGGTCACGGAACTGAACTCTTCGGGCGGCGTCTGTGGGATCGCCACGCCGAGCGCGAGGGAGAGGCGCCTGATCGCCTCTTCCTTCGATTCGTCTGGAAGTCGCTTGATGATCGAGTTGATGCGTTCCGAGGCGTTGCGCCGCGACGTCTCCCCGTTCAGCTCGAGGCTTAGTTCGCTTTCCCGGATCTTCATCGTCAACCGCTGCGGCGCCGCCTGTTGGGTCAGGAAGCGCGCTTTGTCGGTCCAGATCCAGGCCCGGCGGTTTGCGAACTCGGTGACAACGAACAGCGAGGCCGAAACCCCATAACGGCGCAGCAAGGGGTATGCGACGTCGTAGGCGTCGCGGTAGCCGTCGTCGATCGTGACCGCGGCCAAGCGGGAGGGTAGCGGCTCAAGGGCAGTGATCCGCTCGACAATTCGCGAGAGTGGCACGACATCGTAATGCGCCGTCAGGTACTCCAACTGCTTTGCGAATTGACGCGCCGGGGTCTTGCCATCATCGTCATCCCCATCGGCGCTGAAGCGATGGTAAGTGAGAATCAGCGCGCGACGGCTCGAAATGAGGCGCGTCAGGTCGAACGCGCCTGACATTCGCAGCAAGTTGAGCAATGACTGTTTGATCAAGTTCCTTTGTTATGCCACAGAGACACAGAGACACAGAGAAAGAGAGAGAAAAGAGGCTTTCCGGACAATCTCTTTTCCTCTGTGTCTCTGTGTCTCTGTGGCCATTTCTTCTGTCCCAGGGTTTGTTGCTCGGATTTAGGAATCGTGACTGCCGGCCGTCTCGGCGCCTGGAGTGGCGCGATCCGCGTCACGATTCGGCTCCCAGACGACGTAAGTCTTGCCGCGCAGATCTTTCAAAAACGCGACGAATGACGCGACGTTGACCAGCGCGAAGTAATAGGGTATCGCCAACGGCCCGAGCTTGATCTTCAAACGATCGCCGACCCAACCGATGACCGCGGCCCCGTACAGAGCCAATTGCCCAAAGAAGGCCAACCGGAGCCATTCGACGGAGCCACTTGCCATTCCGCTGGAGACGAGCGCTGCGATCAACAGTAAAGGGGTCGCGTAACGCAGTAGCTTATGTGTGATCATCTGGATGGCGAACATTTTGTGGCGGAACGGATTGAGCACCCTACTGTAACGTCTGAGCGCGCTCATCGTTTGTTTGATCACGCGCACTCGCATCCGAAACTCGTCTTTGGCGCGACGGTTGGTGTCTTCCATCGCAATCGCTTCCGGTTCATAGACGGTGCGCAAACCTTGAAGATGGATTTCGGTCGCGATCACAAAATCGTCAATCATGTCGTTGGCCAATCGCGCGTGGCAGATTCGCCGCACGGCGTACAAACAGCCGCTGACGCCGATCAGCGAGTCCACTTGACTCTCGCAACGCTTCAGGAATTTTTCGTACCCCCAGTAGGAACGACATCCTTTGCCGACAGCCGAAGCCGCCGCGTCCACGTAAATGAGCTGGCCCGCGACACAGCCCACTTCGGGGTCGGCGAAGCTACGGACGATCTTGCGTACCGCGTCCGGCTCGTACATCGTTGTCGCATCGGAGAAAACAAGAATTTCGCCTGAAGAGACCTTGACGGCGCGGTTTTGCGCGACGGTCTTGCCGAACCGGTCCGGCTGCCGGTGCAGGATCACGCCCCGCTTTTTGAACCCGCGGACAATCTCATCAGTCCGATCCGTCGAGCAGTCGGACGCGACGATGATCTCCATCCGGTCGCGCGGGTAATCGAGCGCGAGCGTGTTTTTCAGCTTCGCCTCAATGTCCCGGTCTTCGTTGTATGCGGCGATGATGACCGTGACACGGGGTGTGATGTCGGCGCGGCGGACCGGCCGCCTGAAAACAAAACTGAGCGCGAGCATCAGCGCCGGATAGCCGGCGTAAATGAACGCCATCACCGCGATTGCGGCGATGAAGACGACCTGATAGATCATGTCTAGGGTCAATAGGGGCTTAGTGAACATAGGGCGGCGCCAATTTTCCTTCAGCGCCCTCCTCTCGTAATGAAGGAGAGAAAACTCCCGAATCCCGCGAGCGACAAGACAGTATTCACCTTCTTCTTCGCATTGCCGTTTATGAGCACAATGTCGCCGGCTTGCAGCGCGATGTCTTCTTCGGGCCCGGCTTTTCCTTCGAGAATGAGTTTAACGTTGACCTTCAACGTTTGCGCGCTACCGTCTCGCATCTGGCGGAGCACGGTAACGCCGGACTTGCTGCCCGTATCGGTAAAGCCGCCGGAAGCGGCGATGGCGTCAAGCACACTCATCGGTCTGCTCATCACCAGGATGCCTGGGCGAACGACATCGCCGAGCACGCCGATCTTGGCGCTGCTGGCTTCGATCAACGCCACACTCACCTTCGGGTTGATCAGGTACTCGCTCAAGTCTTTGGTCAACAGGTCGATCAGCTGCGAGACGGTCAAACCCGCTACCCACACATCGCCGAGCAACGGATGATAGACGCTACCTATCGGCGAAACCTTCACTCGCTCAAGCGAGTAATCCGGTTGCCCGATCACGCGAATCGCGATCTCGTCAGTGGGGCCGAGCCGGTACGTGTCATAAAACTCCTGGTAGATGTCTTTGAACAGTCGCTCCTCGCCTTGGTCCTGACTGGCGGAGGACCGCGGAGAATTCACTTTGGCGCCGGACGGGTTCTGCGTAGCGGCCGGGGACGTTCGCGCGAATGCTTGATAGCCCTGCAGCGCGCACGCCAACACCATCAGCGCGGCCGCCAGACCGAAGCGTTCGGGAAAATTCGTCAACTTACTTCTGTTCATAATTCCTTCGAAAGTCCCTCGCTTCAGCGAGAAAAGCGCCCGAAGAGCACAATCCGCACTGTATCGAGCAGAATCAGCGCATCGAGCATCGGTGATTGATTTTTGATGTAATAGAGATCGTACTGGTGTTTTTCCAGCGCGTCCTCGAACGAAGCGCCGTACGGGTAACGGACCTGCGCCCATCCGGTCAGCCCCGGTTTGACCAGGTGACGCTCGGAGTAATAAGGGATTCGTTGTTCAAGTTGTTTGA
>Ga0081455_10005137_pt1 | contig 14426 bp, 13 predicted proteins | sample TabmetS3T2R1_FD_70207 | JGI IMG/M metagenome (GOLD analysis project Ga0081455, IMG submission 70207) | Tabebuia heterophylla rhizosphere microbial communities from the University of Puerto Rico - S3T2R1 | ecosystem: Host-associated > Plants > Roots > Rhizosphere ... | reverse complement strand
ACCGGGCACGCCGGACTTCAACCGCTGGACCTGGTACCTGCTCGTGATCCCGGCCACGTTCGGCGGCATCGGCGGTCTCGCGGGCGGTTGGCTCACCGACCGCATCGGCCGCCAGCGCCTGCTCGTCTGGAGCATCGTGATCTATGGCTGCGCCGCCTTCGCATCCGGGTTCGCGACGTCGTTGCCCGAGCTCATGGTCTGGCGCTGCATCACGGTCGCCGGCGTGTGCATCGAGTTCGTCGCGGCCATCGCCTGGCTCACCGAGCTCTTTCCCGACGCGCGGCGCCGCGAGGCGGTGCTCGGCTTCTCGCAGATCTGCGCGTCGCTCGGAAATTTCCTCATCGCGGGCGTGTATTTCGTCGCGGTGACCTGGCACACCGCGTTTCCGGCAATCGCGGGCGACCATTCGGCGTGGCGCTACACCTTCATCTTCGGCGCCTTTCCGACGATCCCGCTCATGATCAGCCGGCCGTTCCTGCCGGAATCGCCGGTCTGGAAACAGCGCCACGCCGCCGGCACGTTGCGGCGTCCGAGCTTCCGCGAGCTCTTCCAGCCGCGGCTGTTCCGCGTCACGGTCGTGACCACGGTGCTGGTCGCATGCAGCTACGCGCTCGCGTACGGCGTGCTCCAGCACATCCCGCGCGTCGTGCCCGGTCTGCCCGAAGTCGCGGTCCTGCCGCGGAAGAGCCAGGAGCAGTGGGTGAGCTGGGTGCACCTGCACGCCGACGTCGGCGCGATCATCGGCCGCGCGATCCTCGCCGCGCTCGTCATGTGGTTCGTGAGGCGCAGGCCCATGCTGCGTGCCTTCGCGCTGATCTCCCTCGTCGCCTATCCACTCGTGTTCCTGGGTCCCGCGCTCGATCATGCCGGTGCGTTCAAGTACGCGGTGCTCGGCGTGACGCTGCTCGTGAGCCTGCACTACAGCTTCTGGGGCAACTATCTACCGCGGGTGTTCCCGCTCCACTTGCGCGGCACGGGCGAGAGCTTCGCGATCAGCTTCGGCGGCCGCGTGCTCGCGCCGTGGGCCGCGTTCGCGACCGCGAACCTGTCCAACTACATGCCCGGGGCCACGCCCGCGCTCAAGCTCGCCCACTCGATGGCGCTGGTGTCGACCGTGGCCTGCGTCATCGCGCTCATCGTGAGCCGCTGGCTGCCCGAGCCCGGGCCCGAACTGCCGGAGGACTGATGAACACCGCGACTCGCTACCTGCTCGACAACGCACAGGCGGAGGCGCCGCGGCGCATGCAGGTGCTGGAGATGCTGTTCGATGCGCCCACGCAGCGCGCGCTCGAGGCCACGGGGCTCGTGCCCGGCTGGAACTGCCTCGAGATCGGCGGCGGCGGGGGCAGCATCGCGCGCTGGCTCGCGGGACGCGTCGGACCCCGCGGCTCCGTGCTCTGCACGGACATCGATCCGCGGCACATCGCGGGCGATCTGCCGAACCTCACGATCGAGCGTCACGACATCGCGCGCGATCCGCTGCCGGCCGCGCGCTTCGATCTCATCCATGCGCGGCTCGTGCTCATCCACGTGCCCGAGCGAGCCGCAGTGCTGCAGAAGCTCGCGGCGGCGCTCAAGCCCGACGGCTGGCTCGTCATCGAGGACTTCGACACGACGTCGATGCTGCCCGACAGCTCCGTGAATCCGTTCGAGACGCAGCTCGCGACGGCGGACGCGATGCGCCGCTACATGATCCACGGCGGCGTCGACGGCCGCTTCGGCCGCACGCTGCACGGCCGCCTGCGCGCGCTCGGGCTGTCCGACGTCTCGGCCGAGGGCCGAGTCGTGATGATCGACGCGCACAACGCGGGCAGCGAGCTCATGCGCGTGAACTTCGAGCAGGTGGGAGCGCGGCTCGTGGCCGGCGGGTTCGTGAGCGCCGACCAGTTGCGCGCGGACATCGCGCGGCTCGCGATGCCGGACTACGCGGCCCCGTCGCCCGTCATGTGGACGGTGGCCGGAAGGAAGCCGCTAGCGGCGGATCTCGGCTAACAACCACAGCGCGCCGGCACCGGCGAGCGCCCAGCCGCCCCATGCGGGCTCGCGGGCGAGCGCGAGCCACACGATGCCGCCGAGCAGCACGACGGCCGCGATCGTGACCTTGTCGCGCCGGCGGTTGGTGCGGCGGATCTCGGCGCGCAACGCGTCGATCTCGGGCGCCTCGACGGCGAGACGCAGCCGGCCGTCCTGCGCGCGCTGCACCGCCGCGCGCACCAGCGGGGCGAGCGCCTGCAGGCTGCCGAAGATCTCCGGCAGCTGCGCCCGCGCGTTCTCGACGAGCGCGCGGCCGCTCATCTTCTCGCGCTGCCAGTCGCGCATGATGGGACCCGCGATCTTGAAGACGTCGAGATCGGGATAGAGATCGCGCCCGAGGCCTTCGACATTCAGCAGTGTCTTCTGCAGCAGGATGAGCTGCGGCTGAATCTCCACGTTGAAGCGCCGCGAGATCTCGAACAACCGCAGCAGCACGGTGCCGAAGGAGATCTCCTTGAGCGGCTTGTTGAAGATGGGCTCGCAGACCGTGCGGATCGCGCTCTCCATCTCGTCGACGCGCGAGCCTTCGGGCACCCAGCCGGATTCGAGGTGCAGCGTCGCCACCTTGCGGTAGTCGCGGTCGAACACCGCGAGGAAGTTCTCGGCGAGGTAGTACTGGTCGCGCGGGTCGAGCGTCCCGACGATGCCGAAATCCACGGCCGCGTATTTCGGCGCGGCAGGATTCTCGAGCGTCACGAAGATGTTGCCCGGGTGCATGTCGGCGTGGAAGAAGTTGTGCCGGAACACCTGCGTGAAGAAGATCTCGACGCCGTTCTCCGCGAGCTTGCGGATGTCGGCGCCGGCCTCGCGCAGGCGCGGCATGTTCGAGATCTGCACGCCGCGGATCCGCTCCAGCACGAGCACCGACTCCCGGCAGAAGTCGAAGTGCACGGCGGGCACATATAGAAGAGTGGACCCCTCCCAGTTGCGGCGCAGCTGCGAGGCATTGGCGGCCTCGCGCATGAGGTCGAGCTCGTCGAGGATCGTTTTTTCGTACTCGCGCACCACTTCCATCGGGCGCAGCCGGCGGCTGCCGTCCCAGTGCTCGTGGGCGATGCGCGCCAGCTCGTGCAGCACCTCGAGATCGCGCGCGATCACCGCGTGCATGCCGGGCCGCAGCACCTTGACGACCACCTCGCGCGTCTTCGCGCCATTGAGCGGCACCTCGGGGCGCAGCTCCGCGGTATGCACCTGCGCGATCGAGGCGGCCGCGAGCGGCTGCTCGTCGAACGCCGAGAACACCTGCTCGGCGGGGCGGCCATACGCGGCCTCGACGATGGCGCGCGCGATCTTGCCGTCGAACGGCGGCACGCGGTCCTGGAGCTTCGCGAGCTCGTCGGCGATGTCGACGGGCAGCAGGTCGCGCCGGGTCGACAGCGCCTGGCCGAACTTCACGAAGATCGGTCCGAGCTCCTGCAACGCCTCGCGCAGGCGCACCGCGCGCGGCGTGTCCTTGCGGCGCACGGCCCAGGTCCAGGGACTCATCAGGAACAGGAACCGCAGCGGTCGATAGAGATGCGTGGCGCGCACGAACTCGTCGAGCCCGTGACGCACGAGCACGCGCTGGATCTCGATGAGGCGCGCGATGACCCGGAGCTTCACCGCGTCTCCTCCGTGGCGCGCTCCGCGAGCAGCCGCGTGCGCGCCTCGAGCCGGTCGAGGTCCTCTCGCAGGCGTTCGACGCCGCGGTAGAAATCCTCGGCCTCCGGGCGCGAGATCAGGTCGCGGCTCTCGTGCGCGAAATACTCGGCCGTGTTGCGCAGCCCCGTGTCGAATACGCGGCGGCCGAAGCTCGTCGCGGCGCGCGCGAGCTTCAGCGCCTGGTGAGCCGGCGTATCGCCGATGAGCCGCGAGAGCTCCTCTTCGACGTCGGGCTTGAGCAGCATCGCGAGCTCGCGGAATTTCTGCGCCACCTCGGCGTCGCCCGCGATCGTGACGTCGCCGCGCCGGATGATCTCCTCGGGCGCAGGACCCGCGAGCGCCGCGAGGCTCATCAAACTACCCGAGATCGACGCGTCGGGCGGCGCGTCGACCGCGCCCTTCGTGAGCTTCACGGAACCCGCGAGCGCTTCGACGTTGACCACCCAGCCCAGGCCGCGGGCCTCGATGCGCACGGTCTTGCCGCGCAGCTGTCCGCACAGCGCTTCGGCGCGCGGACTGCGGGGCAGGTTGCGGTTGAGCAGGTTCTCGATCGCCTGGGTCAGCATCCCGACATTCTAATTGCGTCGCCAGGGCGGATTTCTGGAATTCTTGTTGAGGACGAACACCGCGAGCACGCCGAACGCAGCTGCGCCGGCCACGACGAACAACGCCGTGAGCATGCTGTTGATGTCTTCCGAGTGGCGGTGTGTGAGCACGAGTCGTGCGAGCGCGAGTGCCATGAAGCCGCCGAAGGTCGCGCCGATCGAGAACCAGGACGACAGGACGAAGGCCCGCATCGGCTCGCGCAGGATGCCGATCGCGATGATGAACATCGGGACGAACACCAGCGCAGCGACGATCAATACCTGAACCAGGATGAATCCGGCCACGGCTCCTCCGCTTCAGTAACGATAGCCCCGGTGCACCGCGACGATGCCGCCCGTGAGGTTGTGGTAGCGGCAATCCTCGAGACCCGCGTCCCGCATCATGCCTAACAAGGTCTCCTGGTCGGGATGCATGCGGATCGATTCGGCGAGGTAGCGATAGCTCGCCTCGTCCTTCGCCACGAACTTGCCGATCAGCGGCAGCACGCGGAACGAGTACAGGTCGTAGAGCGGGCGCAGCGCGGGCACGGGCTTCGAGAATTCCAGCACGAGCACCTGGCCGCCGGGCTTGAGCACGCGGCGCATCTCGGCGAGCGCGGACGGCTTGTCGGTGACGTTGCGCAGGCCGAAGCCGATCGTCACGCAGTCGAAGGTCGAGCTCGCGAACGGCAGCTTCTCGGCGTTCGCAAGCACGCAGCTCACGTTGCCGACGACGCCGGCATCGATGAGGCGATCGCGGCCTTCGCCGAGCATCGCCGCGTTGATGTCCGACAGGATGACGACACCCGTCTTGCCGACCTGCTTTGCGAGTCCCGCCGTGAGATCGCCCGTGCCGCCCGCGACGTCGAGCGCGCGCTGGCCGGGGCGGAGATTGGCCAACGACAGCGTGAACTCCTTCCAGAGGCGATGCGCGCCGCCGGACATCAGGTCGTTCATGAGGTCGTAGTTGGACGCGACGGAATCGAACACGCCGCGGACGCGGCGCTGCTTCTCTTCCCACGGCACGCGTTCGTAGCCGAAATCGGTATCGCCGGTTGTCTTCGGGTCGTTCACGGCCCGGCAGTATAGACGGGTCGGCGAGGCCACCAGAATGTGCTGGCTTTTCCGAGGCTCCCGGGCTACAAAGCCCAACTATTCGAGCGGGGGTCTTGCAAGGGGCTGGTCTCAGGGAGACCAGCCCCTTTTTCACGGACTTACTCTCACGGGCTGCGCCCGGAATCTCGGGTGGGTCTGCGACCCACTCCGCGAGTCATTGTTGGGCCGCGTGCACTCGCGCCTGGTACTTCGCCCAGTTGTCGGCGTGTTTCTCGCCGAGCTCGCGCAGGTATTTCCACGAAAACAGGCCACTGTCGTGGCCGTCGTCGAACACGAGCTTCACGGCGTATTGTCCGACGGGCTCGATGGCGCGGATCCCGACGTTCTGTTTCCCCGTGACCAGAACCTCCTGGCCCGGCCCGTGTCCCTTTACTTCAGCCGATGGCGAATGCGTGCGCAGGTATTCGAACGGCAGGAGGAACCGCGCACCGTCATCGAACGTCACTTCGAGCACGCGTGACTGCGTTCGGAGCTTGATCTCCGTCGCCTGGATTTGAGCCGGAATCGTCATCGCGAGGCGCGAAGCCTATACTTCGACGCGTGCCGGCGGGGGAAAACCGGCGTTCTGCACCGGGGGGATATGCAACCGACGGACACTTCGCAACCCGACTACTTCCACAAGGTCGTGGATTGCCAATGGGCTTGCCCCGCACACACCGACGTCCCCGAATACATTCGACTTATTGCGCAGGGCCGGTTCACCGACGCCTACATGGTGAATCGTCATTCGAACGTGTTCCCGGGCATCCTCGGGCGCGTCTGCGATCGTCCCTGCGAGCCCGCCTGCCGTCGCGGCCGCGTCGAGGAGAAGCCGGTCGCCATCTGCCGGCTCAAGCGCGTCGCCGCGGATCATCGCGATGACGACATCCGCGCTCGCCTGCCGCGGATACCGAAGCTCAAGAACGGCAAGAAGGTCGCGCTGATCGGCGCGGGTTGCGCGTCGCTCACCGTCGCGAACGACCTGATGCCGCTCGGCTATTCGGTCACGATCTTCGAGCAGTTCGGAGTTCCCGGCGGCCTCATGCGCACGAACATCCCGTCGTTCCGCCTGCCCGCGGAAGTGCTCAACGACGAGATCGCGCAGATCGTGGACATGGGTGTCGACCTGCGACTCAACTCGCCCGTGAAGTCGATGAAGGAGTTGGTCGAGAAGGGCGGTTACGACGCCGTGTTCGTCGGCGCGGGCGCCCCGAAGGGCAAGGAGCTCAAACTACCGGGCCGTGCCGAGGGCGCCGCGAACATCCACATCGGAATCACGTGGCTCGAGTCGGTCGCCTTCGACCACATCAAGAGCATCGGCAAAAAGGTGCTCATCATCGGCGTGGGCAACACGGCGATGGACTGCTGCCGCACGTCCCTGCGCCTCGGCGCGGATGACGTGAAGGTCATGGCGCGCAAGCCGCGCCAGTTCTTCAAGGCGTCGGCGTGGGAGCTCGAAGACGCGGAAGAAGAGCACGTCGAGATCGTCATCAACCGCTCGCCGAAAAAATTCGTGGTCGAGAACGGGAAGCTCAAGGGCATGACGTTCGACGTCATGGAGTACGACACCGACGCGCAGGGCCGCATCACGGCCGAGCGCATCACGGGAGAGGAATTCCTCGAGGCCGACGACGTCATCCTCGCGATCGGCCAGGAAAACGCATTCCCGTGGATCGAGCGCGATCTCGGCATCGAGTTCGACAAGTGGGACGTGCCGAAGGTCGATGTGAAGACGTTCGAGTCCTCGCGCGCCGGCGTGTTCTTCGGCGGCGATGCGGCGTTCGGGCCGAAGAACATCATCTGGGCCGTCGAGCACGGCCACCAGGCCGCCATCTCCATCCACAACTTCTGCCAGGGCAAGAGCGTCGCCGAGCGACTGCCCCCGGGCGTGAACCTCCAGTCGCGCAAGATGGGCATGCACGAGTGGGCCTACGCGAACGACTACAACCCCGCCGAGCGGCGCCTGATGCCACACGTGTCGCTCAAGGAGCGCTTCAAGAAGCTCAACATCGAAGTCGAGCTCGGCTTCACGGTCGAGCAGATCGAGAAGGAAGTACAGCGCTGCCTCAACTGCGACGTGCAGACGGTGTTCGAGACCAAGCTGTGCATCGAGTGCGACGCGTGCATCGACATCTGTCCCGTCGACTGCCTGACCATCACGCACAACGGCGACGAAGCCGATCTGCGCACCCGCCTCAAGGCGCCCGCGAAGAACATCACGCAGGCGCTGTACGTCTCGACCCCGCTCAAACACACCGCGCGGGTCATGGTGAAGGACGAAGACCTCTGCGTGCACTGCGGCCTGTGCGCCGAACGCTGCCCGACGGCGGCGTGGGACATGCAGAAGTCTTTCGTGAAGTGGCCGCATGCCGAGGACGAGGCGGCTGCCAACGCGGCGAAGATGCCCGTTGCGATCTGAAGCAGGATTGCCCAGGAAATTCATGACCACCTCCAGAGTGAACGACTTCGCGATCAAGATCGCGACGGTGAACGGCACGGGCTCGGCGAGCGCGAACACGCTGCTGATGAAATCGATCTTCCGCAGCGGCATCCCCGTGATGGGCAAGAACTACTTCCCGTCCAACATCCAGGGTCTGCCTACCTGGTACGAGATCCGCGTGAGCAAGGACGGCTACGTCGCGCGCTCCGGGAAGATAGACGTCATGGTCGCGATGAACGCCGAGACGTATGCGCGCGACGTGCGTGAGGTCGCATCGGGCGGCGTGCTGCTGTACGACAGCACGTGGCCGCGGCCGGCGCTGCTCGCGCGCGACGACATCACGGTGCTCGGCGTGCCGCTCGCGAAGCTCTGCAACGAGAATTTCAACGGGGTGCGCACGCGCATCCTCATGAAGAACATCTGCTACGCCGGCGTGCTGGCGGCGCTGCTCGATCTCGACGTCGAGAAGATCCGCGGGCTGCTCGCGGAGACCTACGCGAAGAAGCCCCAGCTCGTCGATTCCAACATGAAGGCGATCCAGCTCGGCTACGACTACGCGAAGGCGAACTTGCCGTGCCCGCTGCCGCTGCATGTTTCGCGGCTCGACAAGACCGCCGGCAACGTCATGATCGACGGCAATACCGCGGCGGGTCTCGGCTGCGTGTTCGCGGGCGCGACCGTGGCCGCGTGGTATCCCATCACGCCGTCGACCTCGTTGATGGACGCCTACAAGAGCTTCGCCGACAAGCTGCGCGTCGATCCCGAAACCGGCAAGAAGAATTTCGCGTTCATCCAGGCCGAGGACGAGCTCGCGGCCATCGGCATGGTGCTCGGCGCCAACTGGAACGGCGCGCGCTCGTTCACCGCGACGTCGGGGCCCGGCGTCTCGTTGATGAACGAATTCCTGGGTCTCGCGTACTACGCGGAAGTGCCCGCGGTGCTGTTCGACATCCAGCGCGTGGGGCCCTCGACGGGCATGCCGACGCGCACCCAGCAATGCGACGTCATGGCCGCGGCGTACGCGTCGCACGGCGACACGAAGCACGTGTGCCTCTATCCACGCGATCCCGAGGAGTGCTTCTACTTCGCGCGCGATGCGTTCGATCTCGCAGAACGACTGCAGACGCCGATCCTGGTGCTCTCCGACCTCGACATCGGCATGAACGACTGGATGTGCCCGGACCTCAAGTGGGATGACAACTACGTTCCGGATCGCGGCAAGGTCTACTCGAAGGACGAGATCGCGAAGCTCGAGAAGTTCCATCGCTATCTCGACGTCGACGGCGACGGCATCCCGTGGCGCACGCTGCCCGGCGTGCATCCGAAGGGCGCGTATTTCACGCGCGGCTCGGGACACACGCAGTACGGCGCGTACACCGAGGATTCCGCGGAATACCAGATCGTGCTCGACCGCCTCACGCGCAAGTTCGCGACGGCGAAGCGCCTGGTGCCGAAACCCGTCATCGATCACGATCCGGCGATCGACGTTGCGCTCGTCGCCTACGGCAGCTCGGACGGCGCCGTGCACGAGGCGCGTGACATCCTCGCGACCCACGGGCTCAGGGCCAACTACCTGCGGCTGCGCGCTTTCCCGTTCGGTGAAGAAGTCGAGAAGTTCCTCGAGGCGCACAAGCTCGTGTTCGTCATCGAGCAGAATCGCGATGCGCAGATGCGCTCGCTGCTCACGCTCGAGACGCGCGTCGCGAAGGAGAAGCTGCGCTCGCTGCTGCACTACAGCGGCCTGCCGATCTCCTCGGAGTTCATCGTGAAAGGCGTGCTGGCGGAGGTCGAACCGAAGACGCGCAAGCCCGAAGCCGTGCCCACGACGGGCAAGGCTGCCGGAGGCGCCGCATGACTTTCCTGCCGAAGCCGAAGGTCCACCATCCGTCGTTGCCGAAGAACAAGCTCGGTCTCACGCGCCGCGATTACGAGGGCGGTCTCTCGACGTTGTGCGCGGGCTGCGGTCACGACTCCATCACCGCGGCGATTATCGAGGCTACCTGGGGTCTCGACATCGAACCGCAGAACATGGTGAAGCTGTCGGGCATCGGCTGCTCGTCGAAGACCACGGCGTACTTCGTGAGCGGCGGGCACGGCTTCAACTCCGTGCACGGCCGCATGCCCTCGATCGCGATGGGCGCGAACGCCGCGAATCGCTCGCTCACGTACGTCGGCGTCTCGGGCGATGGCGACACGCTGTCGATCGGTCTCGGGCAGTTCTGCCACGCGATCCGCCGCAATCTCAACATGGCGTACATCATCGAGAACAACGGCGTGTACGGGCTCACGAAGGGCCAGTTCTCCGCGTCCGCGGATCTCGGCACGAAGGCGAAGAAGGGCGAGGTGAACCAGCAGCCGCCGATCGACCCCGTGCTGCTCGCGCTCACGCTCGGCGCCACGTTCGTCGCGCGCAGCTTCTCGGGCGACAAACAACAATTGGTGCCGCTCATCCAGGCCGCGATGCGTCACAAGGGGTTCGCGTTGATAGACGTGCTGTCGCCCTGCGTTACGTTCAACGATCACGAGGGATCGACGAAGAGCTATCAATACACGCGCGAGCACTACGATGCCGCCGTGCACGCGGACTTCGTGCCGTTCGAGAAAGAGATAACGGCCGACTACGCGGCGGGCCGCGGTCTCGAGGTCGCGCTGCACGATGGCAGCAAGGTCCTGCTGCGCAAGCTCGAGGAAGGCTACGACCCGACCGATCGCAGTGCCGCGGCGACCGCCATCCAGGAACGCTTGAAAAAAGGTGAATTCCTGACCGGCCTGTTGTACCTCGATCCGGCAGGCAAGGAATTCCACGATGTCAATGAGACGCCGGCTATTCCGCTCAATCAGATTGCCCATGGGCGTCTGTCGCCGGGGTCGGCAGCCCTCGCGAAAGTTCTGGCGCGATATCGTTAGAGGCGCTATGTTTCGGCCCGCTGAGCGGATAGGGTTGATTCAGGAGTCGACATGACCGAAGAGAAGTCCCAGAAATTCACGTCCAAGGTGCGCCGCGGGCTCACCTGGGTCAGCACGGTGTCCTCTGCCGAGCTTGCGCGAGTCAAACAGGAAGCCGGCGGTGGCCGCATCCCGGGCATGACCGCCGCGCAGCTGTCGGACATCGAGGCCGCGCTGCTGTGGATTTCCCAGAACAAGGAAGAAGCGAATGGGTAAGGGCGATCGGCGTACGCGCCGCGGAAAGCTCTACGCGGGTTCGTTTGGAAAGACTCGCGCGAAAGATCCAGCGAAGAAAAAAGCAAGAGCTGCAAAGGCGAGCAAGAAAGCCTAAGGCCAGACATTCCAGCACAGGTCGTCGGGGCCCGCGGAGCGCAAGCACCGCGGGCCTCGTCGTTTGGGCTCCCGTATTTCGACGAACGCCGCGAACGTTCGTGCGTCCCAGCGGCGCGCATTCCGCAGCGAAAGCCGCTTGAGCCGGCGACGTTGGAACAGCAGCGCGTCGACGTCCTCGCGTTTCATCCGGCCTGACTACCGGGCCGCTGCGCTACTGCCCGGCGCCACGTCCTTCAAGACGAAACGCACCTTCCACGTGAAATCGGCATCGACGCGCGTCCCGGCGCGCGTGGCCGGGGAGAAGCGCGCGCTTTCGAACCACGCGAGCGCCGCGGCATCGATGGCGTCGATGCCGCTGTGCACGACGATCGCGACCGACTGCGCGCAGCCCTGGCTGTCGACGTGCGCACGCAGGACGACATTGCCCGTCTCGCCGCGCTGGATCGATTCGGGTGGATAGAACGATTCGATCGAATCGCCTTGCACGAAAGCCGGCTTCTCACCCACGGGTGCGCCGCCGGGAGGGCAGGCGCTCTTGCGCGCCGCGAACACCGGCGTGCCCTTCTTCTCCCTGAGGATGCGGCTCGTCGCCTGGTTGAGCGACTCGACGAGCACGGCGTCGAGCTCTTCCGCGGTCTTGCTCGCGCTCTCGAAGTCGCCGCTGTCGAGCGCGGTCTTCATTCGCGCCTCCAGGGACACGAGCATGGAGTCCGGCGACGCGGGCTCGAGACCATTCGACTGGTAGAGCGCGCTCCAGTAGCGGCGCCAGAACGGCGCGGGCAGATGCGTCTTCCAGTACGCGTCGATCTGCGTGAGGCGACCGACGTCGCGATTCGCGAGGTCGCGCGCCTGCTTCAGCAGTTGCCGCGCATCGTTCGGATAGCGCTCGGCGAGTGCGCGGTCCCGCAGATCGGTGACGCTATTGAGCGTGTCGCGCGTGAGAACCCAGCGTGCGATGTCGTCACGCTGGCTCGCGCCGCGGAAGTCCTGCGCGTCGCCGGCGCGCTGCGCTTCACCGCTCACGAACTGCTGCAGTTTCACGAGCTCGACGTCGAAATCCTTCACGTCGAGCGCCACCGCGGGATTCGGCGGCTCGCGCGAGCAGGCGGTCGCGAACAGCGCGACGAGAACGGCAAGCCGGCGCATCACGCGGCCTTGATCCGTCGGTAGCGCTGGACGATCTCGAGCGCGGACTGCGTGGCGGGCGGCAGCTCGACGGCGCTCGTTCCGAGCGGCGTCACGCGCGCACCCCAGCGCACGACGTGACCGGTGAACGTGAGCCCCGCGCCGAACGACGGCATGAGCAGCAGCGAGCCCGCGCGCACGCGGCCTTCTTCGAGCGCTTCGCACAGCGCAACGGGCACGGTGGCCGCGGACATGTTTCCGTAGCGATGCACGTTCGTGAACACTCGGTCCATCGGCACGCCGGTCTTCTTCGCAACGGCCTCGATGATGCGCATGTTCGCCTGGTGCGGGATCACGAGATCGACGTCGGCGGCGGACTTGCCGATCTTCGCGAGAGCCTCGTCGCAGGCGAGCGCCATGCCGTGCACCGCCTTCTTGAAGATCTCCTGGCCTTCGAACTGCCATTCGGTGTTGCCGATCACGCGGCCCTGGTGCGCGTAGGCCGCGCCCATGCCGTGCACGCGCAGGATCTCGCGCGACTCGCCGTAGCAGCCGAGACGCTCGGCGAGCAGACCTTCCGCGGCATCCGTGGCCTGCAGCACGACCGCTGCCGCGCCGTCGCCGAACAGCACGGCGATGTTGCGGTCGGTCCAGTCGATGAACGGCGAGATGACCTCGCCGCCGACGACGAGCGCCGTCTTCACGACGCCCGAGCGGATCATCGCCGTCGCGGTAGATAGGGAATACAGGAAGCTCGTGCACGCCGTGTTGACGTCCATGGCGGCGCAGCCGTCGGCGCCGATGCGCCGCTGGATGCCCGAGGCGACGTTCGGCGCCTGGTCGTCGTAGCTCGTGGTGCCGACGACGATGAGCTCGATCTCGCGGCCCTGCATGCCGGCCGCGGCCAGCGCGCGCGCGGCCGCGACGTACATGAGCTCGCCGAGCTGCACGTGGGAGACACGTCGCTCGCGGATGCCGGTGCGCGACGCGATCCATTCGTCGCTGGTGTCGAGGAACGTCGCGATGTCGGCGTTCGAGAGCACGGCCGGCGGGAGGCACTTGCCCCAGCCGACGATGGCCGCACCCCTCGCACCCATGGGATTCATGGCTGCGGAGGATAATGGGGACACTCCCCATTTTCTAGGAAATGGGGTCGGGGCTGGGTGTCTTGCTAACCCGCTTCCCGGTTCGAAAGGTTTTTCGTCCCGCGGGTCGAGCGCGCTTGAAGAATGTCCGCGGACGGACATTCTTCGCGTTCGCTCGTCGTTCGCTGCGCGCCTTGACGTCTTCAAAATTGGCGAGTCGCCACGCACTACAGCGGCGCGCGGCCGCTCACTCCTCGCCGCTTCTCTACGCGGGACGAAAAACCTTTCGAACCGGGAAGCTGCGTCACCTCGAGACCCAGAACGATCCCCATTTGCTAGGAAAAATAGAGGGTCCCCATTAGAGTGCTGTCCATGACAGAACATAATTTTTCCCGCTGGCGCCCGCATCCCTGGCATGGGCTGGATCTCGGCGCGGATGCTCCGCGCATCGTCAACGCGTACATCGAGATCACGCCGTTCGACGTCATCAAGTACGAGATCGACAAGGCGTCGGGTTACCTGCGTGTCGACCGGCCGCAGCGTGCGACGTCGCAGCCACCGGCGCTGTACGGATTCATCCCGCGCACCTACTGCGGCACGCGCATCGCCAAGCTCGCGCCCGGGTGCGAGAAAGGCGACGGCGATCCGCTCGACATCTGCGTGATCAGCGAGCGGCCGATCGAGCGGTCCGAAGTGCTGCTGCGCGCGCGCGTGGTCGGCGGCATGAAGCTCATCGATCGCGACGAGGCCGACGACAAGATCATCGGCGTGCTCGAGGGCGACTTCGTGTGGGACCACGTGAAGGACATCTCGCAGCTCGCCCCGGTGCTCGTCGAGCGCATCGAGCACTACTTCGCGACCTACAAGTGGGTCCCGGGCGAGCCTAACAAACTCAAGATCACCGGCAAGTACGGGTTCGCGCACGCCGCCGAGGTCATCGAGGCGTCGCGCCTCGACTATCTCGACTCGTTCGGCGACACGAGCGACGAACGGCGCCGCTCGTAATGGGGACCCCTTCCTGATTTCCAGGAAATGGGGACAGGGCTCGGAATCCTGCTAACCCGCTTCCCGGTTCGAAGGATTTTCGGCCCGCGGGTCGCGCGCGCTTGAAGAATGGCCGGACGGCCATTCTTCGCGTTCGCT
>Ga0081455_10005136_pt1 | contig 14428 bp, 12 predicted proteins | sample TabmetS3T2R1_FD_70207 | JGI IMG/M metagenome (GOLD analysis project Ga0081455, IMG submission 70207) | Tabebuia heterophylla rhizosphere microbial communities from the University of Puerto Rico - S3T2R1 | ecosystem: Host-associated > Plants > Roots > Rhizosphere ... | reverse complement strand
CGGATGGAGTCGCACGGGACATCAGACGAGATCCAGATCACGCGTCCGACCTGGGAGCTCTTGGGCGACGACTTCGTCACGGTGCCGATAGGGCTCGTCGACGTGAAAGGCAAGGGCGACGTGGAGACCTGGCGGCTCGTCAGCAGAAGAGGTTATTAGGGCCGGGGGCGTGCCCAAGGGCATCATGGTCGTCTTCGACGATGATCTCGACCGGCGCGCGGACACGCCCTGAGACCATGTTTCTGTACCGTTGGGCCTCGGCCCCGGCCAGTCAGCCTTAACGTCCCCAACACAGTGAAACGCTGGCGGAGTCGCCTGAGATTCTGCCTTCTAACCCTCTGCTTAGTGCCAGGAGACCTGGAGTCAGGTCCGAGGGGCGCTCGACAAGGCACATGCGGCGATCTAAGGAAGTCGCGCGTTCAAGAGCCGGTGATGCAGGCTCAACCACTTTCTGCAGTGTCCATACGTGGCAAGTGAAAGTAAATTTGTTGGCCACGTTCGCTACTCGGAAGGACAAGCACGCATGAGTCACCAGACGACGGGCGGGGGCCTGAGTGATTACGATTTGGTTGGTGGCGGACCTGCTGTAGGCGCTCTCGTGAACGATTTTTATGAGCGGGTTCTGCGCGATCCCCAGCTTGCCCCATACTTCGCAGGGGTTGACCTCGCGCGACTCAAGCGCCACCAGGTGCTGTTGATCTCGCAGGTCCTCGGCGGCCCGGCAGACTACGACGGACGCCCACTTGACCAGGCCCACGCCGGCCTGGGAATTAGCCATGCTGACCTCGCCGCTGTCGCCGGCCATCTGGTGGCCGCCATGCGAGAGGCCGGAGTTCCCGAAGACATCCTTATAAGGGCGATTGCGGTGGTCGCCTCCACGGAGCCTGACATCGTCGAATCTCGGTCGCCCTGAGCCTGATGGACACCGTCGCGCTGAGGGACGGTTGGGGGAGGGTCGTCGCCGCCGGCGACGATACCCGCGGTACTTCTATTCGCACCTGTGCTTGCGCGTTGCCGAGCTGCGCTCGATGTTTCCGATCCAGATGTCGGCGCAGCGCGACAAGCCGGCGGCCGCATTGGCTGAGGTTTCGAACCTCGAGGAGCTGGACAACGTCGGGCCGTCCTCGAGCAATCTGGTCGTGACCACCGTCGCTTCTCGTTGTGAATGAGTCCTATGTCGCGGTTGGGGCAAGCCTGCTTGTCCCAAAAACGCCTCGGCACGTGATGAACTCCTGATTTGGCCGACACTTGGACGAGGCGTATGGGCTGGTCGCCAAAGTGGTCACTGCTGCTGGGCAGCATGAGGAGATTGCGCCGCCTCTTGGGAGGCGGATATGGCGCGGGTCGAACGACGCTCGGTCGTCGAGAGGTCGCAGTGTTGGAGGTAGCGCCCGTGAGCCGTTCGGTTTCCGGACGCCGAGTAACCGGTGGGCTATCGGGAGACCACCTTGTGTCGCGCGGAGGGCGGGCCGCCGTGGCGGTCCACAATCGCGATGATCTCCGGCCGCTTCACCGCTGCGAATGGGTCAGCCGGGGGCTCGTCGGCCAGAAACCCGAACCTGAATTGGCCAGCGGGCACCGCTGCGCCGGTGCAGGAGTGGCGGCCACGCTGGTGGTCAACGGTGGTCAGCGATCGGATGAGATCACCGGGAGGTCGGGATGAGCGAGTCCACGCGCAGGATGCAGCCGAGGTTCGGTCGCCTCGACCGTCAAGACGTTCGGCTGTCGGGTAACTGGCCCCGATCTGGTGAGCTGCGTGCCCCGCTCTCCAAGCTGTCGGGAATGGTCCAGATGATCCTCACCGTCGACCGTCAACTCGCCGTCAAGATCAGCGGCGCGGGAAACCGTCGGCCACTCCGGCTACGCGAGCGTCCTAAATTCATTGGCGGTTGACCAGCTGATCAAGAAGTAATAAACCCGACCACACCAGGAGGTGGCCTCATGCACACCAAGTTCAGCGATCCTCAAAAGGCCGGCATCTTCACGGTGGTGGTGCTCGTGCTGGCCATGGCGGCCGCCTTGGTGATCAACAGGTTCGGGTTGGGCTCGAGCTATTTAGCCTTTGCATCGGTGTGGTCCATCACCCCGCTGCTGGCCACTTTGATCATGCTGCTCGTCGTGACCAGGGACGGATATTCGAAGGAGGGTTGGCGCACTCTGGGCCTGCACCGGTTGGGGCTCCGGGTGTGGTGGATCGCGTTCTTCGGCACCTTGGCGATTACTTTGCTCGCCTACGCCGCGGTGTGGCTGACCCCGCTAGCGTCGCCCACGGTACCGCCCCAAGGAGTGCTTCCGGTCGTGGGCTCCTTCCTGCTGCAGGTGCCTATCCTCGCGACCACCTTCCTGCTGTGTGAGGAGATCGGGTTCCGGGGCTACGTGTTGCCCAAACTGCTTCCGTTGGGCCGCAAACGCGCCCTGCTGCTGTCCGGGCTGGTCTTCGCGACCTGGCACATGCCGCTGGTCTTCCTGACACCACTGCTGCCGATCGGCAACCCGGCCATCGGCGTGCCCTTGTTCTACGCCGCCGTCGTCGCGGGCTCGTTCTTCTACGGCTACCTGCGGCTCGCCTCTGGAAGCATCTGGCCTGCTTCGATCGCCCACGCCACACACAACAGTGTCTCGGGAATGATCACGGGTTTCACCGTCACCTCCATGCCGCTGCTGGTCAACGGCTACCTCCTCGGCGAGTTCGGCATCCTGATCACCGCCGCCGCGGCCATCGCCGCAGCGCTGACCAGCCGCCTCGTCCCCCGCGACAGCAAAGACGACGACAGCGGCACTCATACACCCGTACCCGATCGCGCAAGCCGGACTACCACCATGCCCTAAGCCGACCCGCACTGGCAGGGTGCCTGGGTCCGGACCCACCGTTCCCCAACGCCGGTTTTCGGTCTCACGCACCATCAGCACCCGTCGATCGAGATGGAAGGCGGCATGACGTTCCACTTCATCGACGCTCAACTGGGCTGAGCCCGCGACTGTCGCTGCTCGACGCTTCAACAGTCGGAGGCTTCGCTCTATTCGCCGCTGTGTGTGTGCAGCGCTAAGCACTTCACGCCGGTCCCCAGCCGAATCGCCCCCACCAACAGCCCGTAGGGGAGCGATTTGCGCAACGGCCCAAACGCCGCAGCGACCCCCAACCGAGGGTTTCCGGCGAAATCTCTCCGGTGAGGGTCTGTTTGATCAGGTCAATCAACATCCGAGATGCCGCGATCGGGTTCCAACGTAGAAACTCCTGCTGCTGGATAGACCGGACTAGCTCTCCGAGTCGGTGCGGGCGAGCGATTCCTTCCAATCCGGGTCGGGCGAGTGTCGCTATCGGCTTGGACTCCGACGAGCCGTTCTGAAACAGGTGCGCGGTCAGCACCACGTACATTCCCATCCGGAGTAACTCGCTGTCCCAGTTATCTAGGCCGCCTCGACGACCCCCTCCGGTCGCGGCCAGCCCGGCCTCCCGTCACAAGCACGCCCGTGATCTCGGCTTCCACCGTGCCGGAGGTGGAGACCGAATCGCCTAACGTGAGCCCGTCGCGCTCGAAAAGAGCTGAACATCCCCGACGGGGCAGACGTGGTGCTGCTCGCTCAGTGTCCCCGCACCCGGGTGTCGTCAGCCGATCGCTTCCGATCGGCGGCGCCTGTTCGGCCCTTTCCGCTGAGAGACTCATCTCTAACGCCGCGCTTGCCAGATCGACTGCTAAATCATCACCCGCCGTCTACTCGGCCCGGTCTACACCGCCCCCTAAATCGCGTGATGTCTCAGACCGCCGCACTTCCGTATGACGTACCCCTCGAACTCTCAAAGCTTCAAGCCTCTTGCATTCTGGGATCCTCGTTACGCGCCGCCAGCGCTGGCTCCAGGACCGTGTCTTGGAGGCCAAGATGCCGCTACGGCCGCACAGCTGGCTCTGTTGGGCCTGAGTTATATCGTTCGTGCCGATCTGTCCTGATCTTGCGGTGGTGCAGCCCGCGCTGATTAGGGGATTTACTGCTGGTGCCGGCCAGATGATGGTCACTAAAATTCGCCTTGGCGACGAGAGCCTCCCCGGGTGGGTTCGTTCGTGCGTCGGGTGAAGACGGCGTCGTGGTCGACCGCGGTCCAGATCGTGCATAAACGTGGCCGTAGAGCGCTTGGGATCGACCGCATCGGGTAACAAGGCGACAAAAATACAACCTTGGGAGTTTGTCATGAGGCGTCGCCAGACACGGTTGGCAGTTCTCGGAGCAGCGCTAGTGATGCTGGTCGCCGCCGGGTGCGGTGGCGGCGACAGCGGCAAAGGCTCGGGGGCCGAAGGCGAGATCGCCGGTGACCTCCGGGTCGTGCACAACTGGACCGGTCCAGAGGCTGAGGCCTTCCAAGCAGTCATCGCCGGGTTCCAGACGGCCAACCCCGCCGTCACCGTCAAGCTTGAGCAGGTGCCCTTTGAGCAGACGCAGTCGCTGCTGACTCAGCAATTCGTCCAAGGCGGCGCACCTGACGTCGCGGTCGGACTGCCCGGCATCGTGCGCAACTTCGCCCAGCAGGACCTGCTCCTCGAGCTGGACGACACGTGGAAGGCCTGGATCGACGGTGGGGAGTACACGGAGTCGATGCGCGACATCGCCTCCGCGGGGACCGACCACGCCTATGCCGTCTACTTCAAGGGCAACGTCAACGGGTTGATCTGGTACACCCCCGCCAAGCTCAAGGAGATGGGCATCGCAGTCCCCAAGACGTGGGCGGACTTCACCTCGGCGATGGACAAGGCGGCCGCGGCCGGGCTCGCCCCGGTCGCGGTTGGCGGCAAGGACGGCTGGCCGCTCACGCAGTGGGCCGACCCGATCATACTGGGGGTTGCCGGACCCGAGAAGTTCAACCAGCTGGCCCGCGCCGAGATCAAGTGGAACGATCCGGCGATTGTCAAGGCGTTCGAGACCTACGCCAAGGTGGCAAAGACCTACTTCCCGAAGAACGCGCTGGGGACCGCCTTCGTCGACGCGACATGCGCTCGCGCCAGCGGCAAGGCGCTGTTCCAGAACCAGGGCGCGTTCATCAGCCTGATCACCCCTGCCGAGTGCGACAAGACGCTCGTGCCCGGAAAGGACTTCAACTTCTTCAAGATGCCCCAGCCTGACGCGTCGGTCGCCCCGGCCCAGGCGGTCAGCGGCGATCTCTTCTTCGGCGCCGCCGAGACCAAGAATGAGTCGGCCGCGAGGGCGCTGCTTGAGTACCTCGGCTCGGCCAAGGCCCAGAGCATCTGGGCCGAGCGGGGCGGATACATCGCACCAAACGCGAAGGTGAGCCCGGATGTGTACCCCAATGACGTCGACCGCGCCGCGGCCGCGCTGTGGCCGGCCAGCGGCAAGACCGCCGCAGGCTACGACCTGGACGACTGGATCGGCGGCGAGGTACAGGCCAAGTACACCCAAGGCCTCCAGCAGCTGATTCGTGACTACGACGTGAACGCGTTCATCGCGACGATGATGGACGTCGACAAGCGGTCGAAGTGAGCAACCCGTCCGGCGGCCGGGCACGCGCTCCGGCGCGCGAGTCCGACGAGCGCCCGCGTGGTCGCGTGGACCTTGCTCCGGCTGCCCCCGCGGACGGCGGTCGTTCGCCTGGCCGCGCGTCTAAGGGTCGGTGGGTGCCGCTCCTGTTCGTGGGTCCTCTCCTGTTGATCTTCCTCGTCTTCTACCTCTGGCCGGCGGTCCAGACCGTCCTGGGCAGCTTCTTCCGGTGGGGCCTGCTCAACCCCTGGAAGCCGTTCGACCCGGGCCGCTGGCGGTTCGTCGGTCTGGACAACTACGTCACCGTGCTGTCCAGCGGTGACTTCTGGAACGCTGCGGTCAACACGTTCATCTGGCTGGTCATGCTCCCCTTGCTGGTGGGGGTAGTCGCCCTGGCCCTGGCGATCATGCTCTGGTTCATCGGACGTGGCTCGTCGGTCTTCCGCAGCATCTTCGTGCTGCCGCTCACCATGTCCCTGGCAGCGATCGGCGTGATCTGGACGTTCGTCTACAACCCCGATCCGGGCGTAGGGGTGCTCAATGCTGCCCTGCAGCCGATCGGCTTGAACGACGCCTCCCTGGACCTGGGCTGGCTGAAGGTGAACCTCGGACAATGGCTCGCCAACCTGGGGTCGCTCCAGCTGGGTCCGGTGGAGATCAAGCTGACCAACTTCGCCCTGGTGATTCCCGCCTTCTGGGCGTTCACCGGTTTCGGCGTCATCACTTTCACCGCCGGGCTGACCTCACTGTCGGACGACCTGCTCGAGGCAGCCAAGATGGACGGTGCCGGACCGCTCCAGACGGTGCGTCACGTGATCATCCCCTCCCTGCGCGGACCCATGATCGTGGTCCTGGTGCAGATGGTGATCTTCGCGCTGCGCACCTTCGACATCGTCTACGTGATGACCGGAGGCGGGCCCGGCGACGACACCATGGTCCTGGCGCTACTGCTGTGGCTGATGGCGTTCACCTACCTCGACACACCGCAGGCGGGGCAGGCGGCGGCCATCGCGGTGCTGCTCTCCGGAGCGCTCGTCGTCATGGCGTACCCATACCTGCGGCGACTCACCCGGGAGGGTTGAGCCATGCGACTCGGGCGCCGAGCCATCCTGCTCCTCTACGGCGCCGCCACGCTGCTTGCCGTGGCTTGGATGATGCCGGTGCTCGGCGCGCTGACCATCTCGCTGGTCCCGCTCTCGCAGACTCGGCAGGGGTGGTGGAACTCGGGGTTCAGCGACCTGTCGTTGAGCAGCTACCGGCGGGTCTGGCAGGAGGGCCTGTCCAACTATGTCGTGAACAGCTTCATCATCACCTTGGGCGCGGTCCTGGTCAGTGTGTTGATCGGATCGGCCGCGGCGTATGCCTTCGTCAGGCTGGACTTCCGCTTCAAATCGGTGACGTATTTCCTGCTGATCACGACCATGATCGTGCCGGTCCAGATCATCCTCATCCCGCTGCTGCCGTGGTTCAAGACCCTGCACCTGACCGGCGACGTCACGCAGTACGTCGGGATCATCCTGGTGCACGTCGCCTTCGGTGCGGGCTGGGCCATCTTCATGCTGGGCGGCTTCATCAAGGAGATCCCCAACGAGATGCTGGAGGCCGCCCGCATCGACGGAGCCTCCGACGTCGGGGCATTCCGCCACATCGTGCTGCCGCTGTCCCTGCCGGGTATCGCCTCCTTCGCCCTCATCGACTTCGTCTTCGTGTGGAACGACCTGCTGCTTGCGCTCACGCTGCTCGACCGGGACCACCAGCCGATCACCGTGGGGCTGGCGAACCTCCAGGCCCCACACCTGGCGCAGGAGAACCTCGTCTCGGCCGGCTCGATCCTCGCGATCCTGCCCCCATTGCTGATCTTCGCCCTCCTCAACCGCTACTACGTGAGGGGGCTCTTCGCTGGTGGCGTCAAGGGATGAGCGACGCTAGCGCGGTCGACGTGGCTCTGGTCCAGTTCCGGGCTGATCCGGGCGACGTCACGAGCAACGTCGCCCGCCTCGTCGAGCACGTCGCCGCCCAGGGACGGGACGCTGACCTGGTGGTCGCCCCTGAGCTGGCGACCACAGGCTACTCCCTCGAGCTCTTGCGTGACCGCGGCGTGGAGTTGGCCGAGACTCCTGAGGGCCCGAGCCTGGCGGCCTTCACGAAGGTCTGCGCGGACACGGACACCACCCTGGTCGTCGGCTTCCTCGAGCGCGAGCGCGATCTCCTCTACGACAGCGTGGCGACGATCACCCCCAACCACGAGGTCGCGGTCTACCGCAAGACCCACCTGTATCCCGCAGAGGTCGCCAGCTTCGCCTCGGGCGAACACCTGCGCCCGGTCGTGACCCCGGCCGCGGTCATCGGGCCGATGATCTGCTTCGAGCACGCGTTCCCCGAGATCGCGACCACCCTGGCGCTCGCCGGTGCACAGGTCCTGGTGATCCCGTCCGCGGTGGCGGTGGGGTTCGAGTACCTGCTGTCCCTGCGCAGCCGCGCGCGGGCCCAGGACAACCAGGTTTTCGTGATGGCAGCAAACCTCACCGGGCACGGCTTCTGTGGCGGGTCACTCATTGCCGACCCGCGCGGAGACGTCCTGGCAACCGCAGCAGCCGAGGAGGTTGTCCTGCGCGCATCACTCGACCTCGACAGCGTCCAGCGCGAGCGAGCGCAGGAGCCTGCGCTGCGCATGCGGCGCCCGGAGCTGTACGCCCGGTCGGGAGAGAGAGGTTGACCGGTATCCCCGTCCAGCGCAAGCCGATTGACCTGGGCAACGGCGATGTGGTGGCGTCCTTCGGTAAGGACGGCAAGCTGGACGCCTCAAGCATGTAACCGTTGGCGCTCGCGGCGAAGCAGCCGGGGGACGGGCGGTCCGACTATCACTTCGCGGCGACGTCACGCTGTTCCTGCTCACGGTTCAACACCACGGCACGGTGCCAACAGATGACCGGGCTGCACAGGAAGCGTTGCTGCGAACGAGCCTCGCCGATGCAGGTTGGGAGACGCCGGCGATATTGGATCTGATGCCACGGGCGAAGACGTTCTATTTCGACTCAGTGAGCCAGATCCGAATGCCGACGTGGACCCGTGGGCGCGTGGCGTTGGTGGGGGACGCGGCGGCGTGCCCGTGTTCCTGGCTGGCCAGGGATCCGCGCTGGCGATGGCGGAGTCCTACATCCTGGCCGCGGAACTGACCCGCTGCGGCGATCACCGCAAGGCGTTTGCCCGCTACGAGGAGCGGCTGGCCCCGCTGCTGCGGTCCAAGCAGGACGCCGCGGTGGGCTTGGGTTTGGCCTTCGCGCCGAACAGTGGGCTTCAGCTTCTGGTACGGAACGTGGTGATGAGGCTGATGGGACTGCCGAAGGTTGCCGATCTCGTGATGGGGAAGAGCTTTCGCGACGCCGTCGAGCTTCCGGCGTTCGCCGCTGCCTGAATGGCCTTTTCTGAGCGCATGGTCCGACCCCGATTCGCGAGGCTGCCTCCGGAGCAGCAGCAGGCGATCCTGCGAGCCGCGCTGGATGAATTCGCGGCCCGCGGATTCCACGACGCTTCGCTCAACCGGGTGATCGAGGCAGCGGGCATCTCCAAGGGTTCGCTGTACTACTACTTCGACGGCAAGGAGGACCTGTACACCTACGTCCTGCAGACCGGGCTCGAGCTACTGTTCACCGATCTGGGACCCTTCCCGGTGCGGAGCGAAGGTGACGCGGACGCGTTCTGGGCTACGTTGGAGGACTACTACCTGCGGCTGATGACGGCTCTGGCCACCTCGCCCCAGCTAGCCGCCTTGGTCCGTGGCTGGATCGCTGCCTCGAAAAACACGGCGCTGCAGCAGGCGCAGCAGGAAATGGAGCAAGCGGTGCTGCCTTGGATGGAGCAGGCGCTTGCCGCTGGTCAGCGCGTCGGAGCGGTGCGGTGCGACCTACCGTCAGCGCTGCTGATCGCTGTGGTGGTTGGCATGGGCGAAGCGATGGACACCTGGCTAATGACCCAGCAGCTGGACCAGGACGACCTGCCGCGGCTGATCGGCGCCCTGATCGACATGATTCGTGGCGCCGTCAAACCGTAGGCGGCCAGCCCTTTGACGCGGGCGCATGATGTTGACTTCCTAGCTCCTATGTGCCCAACAAGCGCTTAACTCTTGTCGCATACCAGGCGGTGAACGCCGACGCCAGCAGCTCCCTCATGCCTCGTAAGCCGTAGTGCAACAGCTCCGGCTATGTAGCGAGAACCACTCCAATCCGAGCAAACAACGGAGTGCGCTACAGGCCGACTAGCGGAAACGCCGGTTGGGGGCCTTTCGCTTGCCCATTTGAACACTTGCACAGCGCAACACCTACGGATCGACGACCGCCCGGCACCGCGGTCGATCTTGCCATCCGGTGGGTGGCTACTTGACTCCCAGCTGACCGAGGATGTCGGCCTCGGGCAGCGGGGCCGGGGTCACCGCGGACTCCGCAGTGCCGGCCATGGCGTTCTGGACGAGCTCGCGCCGCGAATCGGTGAAGTCGGCATCGATCTGCTGCTCGCCGGCTTCGAGCGCCTTGAGATTGCGTGCCCGCAGTTCGCGTCCCCACTTGTCGGCGGCGACCAGGCCCTCGCACTGCCGCTTGATCGAGTCGATCACCGCGAAGACGGTCTCCTCGGCGATGACCGGCGCCTGCGCGGACTTGGCTACCTGCTCGACCGCGTCGGCGGTCTTCTCGAACGCGCCCTTGATCAGTTCGTTCGTGCCGCGCTGCATGGCGTCACTCATCTCGGCACCCTCGCGGGCGAGCGCGGCCTGCTGCCACATCGCCAGCGACGAGCGTGCGGACGGCAGGCCCATCGTGCGGAACACCTGGCAGCGACGCTGCATCGTCGCCGACACGAGGATGAGGTTGCGGACGGACGGCGCCTGCGCGTAGCCGAGGAAGAACTGCTGGCGCCAGTCGAACCAGGTCTTCTCGAGCTCGGAGACCCCGGCGGCGAGGTTAGCGTGAATCTCGCGAAGCTCGTTCAGGCTAACCATGCGGCCGCCGTAGGCTACCGAGACCAGCCCGTCCGCAGCACCCTTGGCGTCGGCCCCCTTGAGCGCCGCGTCCGCGTCGGCGAACTGCTGCTTGGCGACGTCGGTGATCTGCTCGAGCGCGGCCAGGACCGCCACGACGCCCTCCAGCGTGGACGTGGTGTTCTTGTGCATCTGCTGCCCGCGCGTGACGTTGTCGGCGAGCTTGAGTTCCATCTCCTTGAGCTTGATCTCGGCGAGGTCGATCTTCTCGGCGATCGGCTTCGCCTCGCGCACCAGCGCCTTGAGCGAGTACGCCGTACGACGGATCCACTTGGTGATCTTGTGGACCGTGTCCTCGAGCTTCTGGTTGCGCCACTTCTTGTTGAAGCCGTCGATCTCGCGGAGCAGGTCGTTGACGATCGCCTCGGCCGCGGGGATCTTGATGTCCTTCTGCGCCTCGAGCAGTTGGGTGCTCATCGCGCTGAGCTTCTCCAGCACCGGTGCGCCGAAGTTGATGATCGCGTTGTGGTCGTTGATCATCTGCTCCGCGACGGCCGGGGCCGAGCGTTCCAGGTCGGCCCGCTGCTGCTCGGTCAGCAGGTCACGGAAGGAGAAGTGTGCGTCCTGCGCCGTGCTCGCCGCAGCGTCCTCGGGCGTGACGGCCGCGAGCGACTTCTCCAGTGCCGTGGCCGGCTCGGGGTTGGTCGAGGGGTCGCCCAGCAGGCTGTTGAAATCGATGCCCGGGACGGCGCCGCCGTTCTGCTCGCTCACGACTCGATCTCTCCTTCTGCCTTGGTGGTGTAGATGCTCTCGACGGACGGCGTATTCATCGACCCGACAAGGGATTCCAGCGCGACCTGGAACTCCAGGTCTTGGCTGGCGTTGACCTGCCGAATGTTCTTGATCAGCTGCTGCTGGGTGGCGCCGACCGCATCGCGGACCTCCTTGAGCCGGCGGTCGGAGTCCTCCCACAGCGCCGGCTTGGCCAGGATGTCCAGGTAGTAGTCGCTGCCCAGCGCCCGGTTCAGCTTGGCGAGGGTGTCGGTGTACTCGACGGCTGCGACACGCGCCTGCTGTGGGGTGCCCTTCCTCTCCAGCCGTTCGAACAGTTCGGTGCTGTTCTCGAGGATCTGTCCGAGCTGGTAGCCCAGACCGCCGCTGGGCAATGCCTCGTGTCTGGCCGTCAGTTCCTTGAGCGTCGCCACCTGCTGGTGCAGTTCGGCCGGCAGTCGCTCGAACACCTTGTCCGCGGGGGAGCGGCCGGCGAACTTGCGGAACAGGAACACCACCGCGGCGCCGAGCACCGCCAGTCCGAGGACGCCGCCGCCGACCACGACGAGATTCGTCCCGCTGTCGTCGCCGCCGGAGCCACGCGGCACCAGCTGCCCGATCGAGGCGATTGTGTTGGACGCCGCGATGATCGCCTCGCCCCCATCGGGCTTGTTGGCGCCGTAAAGGGCCGAGGTGATCGCTGATGCGTCGTGAGAGGAAGCGACACCGTAAGTGTCCTGACCGGAGTCGATCACGACAATGACCGTGTCGTACTTGCCCGCAGTGCCGGTCTTGATCTGGTCCGCGAGCTGGTTGGCGCTGAGCGTGCTGTTGGCACCGTCCGGCAGCACGGCAACGGCGATGTGGTCGTCTCGAAACGCAGACTCGATCTGGGACTGATGCGACAGGGTCGCTTCACCATCGACGAAGACGTCGCTGGACGTGAGGGCCTTGACGGCGGCACTGACGTCGTAGTCGGACACGCTTGCTGCCTTGGGTATCAGAAGTTGTTGATCACGGATGCGAAGACGGCGTCGATCCTCGTCGGGTCGGTGGCGTCGAACAACTGCCCGCCGGAGGCCTTCGAGATCCGCCCCAGTGACCCGGTGTCTGCGCTCTCGCCGTACGCGATAGTGAAGATGCGCACCGGCGAGGCCGCGGTGCCCTCCTTCGCCGACGAGCCGATCTTGATGAGCAGCGAATCCAGCGACAGGTCCGAGTCGGTGTCCTGGCCGTCGGACAGCACGACGATCGCGTTGATCCGGCCGGTCTCGGCGTGCTTGAGCATGTCGTCGTAGGCGGTCGCGACCGCGTCGTACAGCGGCGTGCCGCCGTGGCCGGCGTGCCGCAGGTCCACGACGGAGGACTTCATCCTCTCCCGGTCACTGCCCAGCGGCGCGAACTCGCGCACCGGTACCACGTTCGCGCCGTAGTCGCTCTTGATGCCGGTCGTGAAGGCCCACAGCCCGATCTCGTCGGTGCGGCGGAAATTGCCCAGCGTCGACTGGGCGCCGTCGATCGCGCCGTCGAGCTTGGACCGGCCGTCACCGGCGGCCTCCTCCATCGACCCGGAGATGTCGATCAGTTCCAGGATCGCCGACGGCTTGCGGATGTCCGCCCACTGGTCGATCGCCGCCGAGACCACGTCGGCCGACGGTTCGGGCAGCGCGATCGTCGGCTTGGCCAGGTCGATGCCGACCTCGGCGTTGAGGTACTGGCTGACGTCGACCGACGTATCCAGCGGCCGGAACCCGTACTTGGGCAGCAGTTCCTGCGCGGGGCGGGTCTTCAGGAACTTCAGGAACGCCTGGCCCGCGGCCTGCTTCGCCGGAGTCACCCACGGCGCGCCGAGGACGACCGCCGGGTTGTCCGACCACATTGACCCGCCGGACGGGTAGACCGCGACCAGCCTCTCCTTCGGCGGCGTCAGCTTCTCGCCCGGCTGCACCGTGTGGCTGTCCGGGTTGCCCAGGTTGTAGTTGAACAGCGAGGTCTCCTCGACCGCCACGGCCGAGACGTAGCCCGAGCCCTTGGCGCCGTTCTGGGTCGCGTTGTACAGCGTCTGCAGCACCTTGCCGGTCGTGTCGCCGTAGTGGATCGCGCCACTCTCGAAGACCCGCGAGAACGCGGCCGACTTCTGCACGTCCGCGACGGTGAGGTCCTTGGCCTTCTTGCTGGCCGCGTAGGACTGCATGAGAATCACCGACAGGCCAGTGGTAGACGTGTTGGGGTTCGTCTTGGCGATCTTGAAGCTGCCCCACAACGGCTTGCCGACGCTGCCCCACCCCTCGGGGTCTGAGATCAGCTTCTCGATCTCCGGCAGGCCGATCGGTTTGGCCGGGTAACCCAGTGCGGTCGCCATCGTCTCAGGCACGGCGAACACGACCGGGGTGCGCGCGAACGACTCGGCGCCGGGGACGAGGTGATCACCACCAGCGGCGACCACGCGGTCCGTCCAGACCGTGGACGCGGGGGACCAGATCGTCGGCCAGTAGTTCTGATCCTTCAGCGGCCACGACGTGGGATCGGCCGCGAGGATCTGTGCGCCCGTCCCCGACGAGACGTTGATCGGCACGACCGACGCGCAGGTGGCCAGCGCGTTGTGTTCGGGCGACTGCTTGAAGGCCCGGCCCAGGTCGTCCATGAGGTTGACCTTCTCGGACGAGGTCGCCACCACAACGGCCGTGCAACCGTCATCCGGGATCTTGCTCAGATTCGAGGTCTGGCCACCGCTGGACGTGCACGCTGCCAGCACCAGGGCCGCGGCGACCACGCCAGCCCCCTCCCAGAGCTTCATGCGCACATCCTCGCAACTCTTCGCAGACGCCGTGCCCGGTTCGACAGGTCTGGCCGAATTTGAGTACCCGCCACTCAAGCGGGGAGGACGGCGCCTCCTCTAGGTTGCGGCCGAGCACTTTGCCTTGGGGCGACATGCTGCGTGCGCCGCGAGGGCGTCGGTACATCGGTGTACTGGTGCACCGGTGCCGGTGGGCTTTGGCCTCCGCACAACCTCGACCGCATCTCGAGCAGGACTTTCGCACCCACCCTCTCGACGCCGGCCCATACACCGTCGCGGCGGCCGATGCGTTGACGACGAAAGTCCGCAAGGCGGCCATACCTCGGTCGCCACCGGCGTCAGCGTCCGCGCCCGCACAAGATCACGGGTTCCAATCGGTGCCGAGCCGTTCCGCCAGGGACGCA
>Ga0081455_10005135_pt1 | contig 14429 bp, 13 predicted proteins | sample TabmetS3T2R1_FD_70207 | JGI IMG/M metagenome (GOLD analysis project Ga0081455, IMG submission 70207) | Tabebuia heterophylla rhizosphere microbial communities from the University of Puerto Rico - S3T2R1 | ecosystem: Host-associated > Plants > Roots > Rhizosphere ... | reverse complement strand
ATCCTCGGCATGCTGGTGCTCGCCGTCGAGGATCTGCCACTGGTCGGGGCCGACGTTCCGGCACGTGATCGGGTCGATCATCCCGTGCTTCTTGATCGACTCGACCGCCTTGGCGTACATGAACCCGTTCATCCGGTTCGGGTTCCAGGGGTTGGGATGCACGTGGGTCGGGTCCACGTGCTGGATCTCAATCTGCGGCACAGCTCGCGCTCTCCACGGAGTCCATGTCGACCGAGACCGAGGACAGGCCGGGGACGAGCATCGTGGCCCGCTCGAAGGCCCACGCCGCGGCTACGGTTGCACCTGCGATCGGCCGATCGGAATCAGCATCCAACACAATGCCGTCATAGGGCCCAAGCAAGTCGGCGGGACGAACCGAGTCGGGCCGCACCGGGAACGGGGCGGCGTCGATCATCGGGCCGCACCCCGAGAGGAGGAATAATAACGTCGCCAAAACGTTGGCACACACGTCTGGCCGGCGTTTGACCGCTCCGTCGGAAATTGCTATCTGTTTACGCACGTCTCGCATGCAGGATCGGCCGCACTGGATCTAAATCCGGCCCGCCTGTTATCAAAGGATTTCGCTACTTGCAAACTCCTTCTTCCACATGATCAAGTGCGGGCGTTGCGGAAATCTGAACGCTGGCGACGTGCTTTTTTGCCAGTACTGTGGGACCCGCCTGGTGGAGCAGCGGTTGCTATCGTGGGGCGTCCCACGGTCCAAGCTGGTTCGCATTCCAATCGGCGTTGATCTCGATTTGTTTCGACCGGCTACTGCAGCGGAGCGTCATGAGGCGCGCGCGCACTATGGCATATCGGACGATCAGCTAGTGATCGGGTCATTTCAAAAGGATGGGATTGGCTGGGACGAAGGGCTGGAACCAAAAATGATAAAGGGGCCAGACATACTTATCGAAACGGTTGCGCGGGTGATGCAGAATCGCAGTGTGTTTGTACTACTGACTGGCCCAGCGCGCGGTTTTGTCAAGCGTGGTCTTAATCGTCTGGGCGTTCCCTTTGCTCATGACTATGTCAGTGATTATCGCGCTCTGATGAACCGCTATGCTGCGCTTGACATCTATATCAATCCGTCGCGCGAAGAAGGCGGACCCAAGGGTATCATTGAAGCAATGGCCGCAGGAGTACCCGTGGTGACGAGCGCGGTCGGCATGGCTCCAGAACTCGTGCGCCCCGACGAAACCGGACAACTTGTGCCGCCAGATGATCCTGATGCATTAGCTGCAGCAATATTGGAAATCGACGCACGCCCGGACATCCGCACACGTATTGTGTCAACCGCAAGAGCAGCTGTGGACTGCTGTAATTGGCAAAACGTAGCTAAACGTCATTATGAAGAAGTATATCGCCCTCTGATGATAATGCGCAGCTAATGAACTCGTCGTCACGACTCGAATTACCGTATGTTTCGTTTTGGTACACTGTGTCGCGTCACGGGTTTCGGTTTTCCAATCACTTTTGCATTTACACGCTATCATTGAGTGAGGAGCGTCCTATTGCGATTCAATAATGTGGCGCGAACTGCTTATCGCGGACTAATTGGTGCAGCAACGCTTGCGCTGCCTTCTCGCGCAAGGGATGGCAAAATCGCGATATCGTATGGCGGCGCGCGCAGCGGCGATGTTGGCGGCGCGCTGGTCAAGGTGCGTCTACTAAAGAGCCGGTTTCCAGAGCACCGCTGGGGCTTTTCGCTGGTTTACATTTTGTCGAATGCGATTTATGTATCGCAGTGCGTGCTCGACCGGATTAAGAGCCTTTGACCGGGACGTTGCGCCGGAGCCGGTCGCCATTGCCGAAGGCATGAGCAGAATTATACAGGGACGCGAGCAGATGGCAGCTGCCGCGCGTGCGCGTGCTGTGGGCGGTTCGATCTTTCCCACTGGTTTGCACGCCACGAAACGGTATTTCGTTCGCTGGTGGAAAGGATGGAATGAAGGCGTTTGGCATCTAGCTGGCGAACGCGCTGCCCGTTCTGTGGCGCTTTCTGCCGGGAGCGCGTCCGGCTTCTACTCCAAGGGTTGTTCCCGAGGGACAGACGTGCGGCAGGGGCTTGCCCGTTTGTTCGCGGTGCAAGATGCGCTGGAACAAGTTGTGAATGAGCGCCATGGTCTACGGCCAAGGCGACCACCCCAAGCACAAGCTCACGCGTTATCATGATTTCTTCGTCAAGCACATCGCTGATGGAGCACATGTTTTGGATGTTGGCTGCGATTATGGTGCGGTTGCCCGATCAATCGCTCGGGCAAGGCCGCACGCACAAGTTATCGGGGTTGACTATGACAAACGGCATCTTGCACAGGCAAGGGCAAGCGACAACCCAATCAACCTATCATTCGTTGAAGCCGATGCCACCAAATCCGTGCCTCCGGCCCGTGGGATGTCGTAGTGCTCTCGAACTTCCTTGAGCATATTTCCGATCGGTCCGGCTTTCTCTCGGCACTAATCGCTACGACCGATGCGAAACGCTTTCTCATTCGCGTGCCTTTGTTCGAGCGGGATTGGAAATTACCCATGCGCCGCGCCGTTAGCGCCAACTATTATTCCGATCCTGATCACAAGATCGAGCCGACACAGGCGGAATTCCGACAAGAGACAGCCCACGCTGGACTTACTATTGATGAGTTGACCACGCCTTGGGGGCGAAATCTGGGCTGTGCTACGGGCGCTTGAAAAGGGTAGCCGGTGAGTAGTCCCGTCGTCAGCGTTATCGTGCCTTGTTACAATGGTGGGCGCTTTCTCGATCAGTTACTGTCGAGTTTGCAAGCGCAAACTTTTCGCGACTTTGAAGTTATCATTGTTGATGATGGCTCGACCGAACCCGAGACAATTGCAACATTAGCAAAGCTACCCCCGGAAATCCGGTTGGTGCGACAGGCAAACGCCGGCCTGCCCGCGGCCCGCAATGCCGGCTTTCGAAGCGCGCGGGGCGACCTGATATTGCCGCTCGATTGCGACGACGTTCTCGAGCCGAGCTATCTGGCGGAAACCGTCGGCGCCCTATATTCGGCGCCGGCAGATATCGGCTTCGTATTCACCCACATGCGGCTTTCTGGTGTGCTCGAGGGTGTCTACAAGACTAGATTTAATCGTTTCGACCAGCTGTTCATCAATCGCTTGCCGTATTGCATGTTGTTGCGCAAATCAGCGTGGGCGGCGGTCGGCGGCTACGACGAAAGCATGGGTGATGGATCCGAAGATTGGGAGTTCAACATCCGGCTGGCGCAGGCGAATTTTAACGGGGTCGAGATTACCAAGCCGCTTTTCGTTTACGCAATTCGGCCGGAAGGCATGCTGCTGAGCAAAACAGCGCGCCTGCAGGGCACCATGTCGCGAAGCATCCGCTCAAAGCATCAGCAGCTTTACCAGCCATCTATGTTGGTCAAACGTTGGCACGAAACAAATTGCGGCTGGCCATCGGCGTTACGTGCCATTGTATTGCTGACTCTTATGAAGTTGTTGCCGGAGCGCTGGTATAACGCCTTATGCTTTAGGTTCATGGGGCTCGCACGCAGGTGGCGCGTCAGACGCGGCCATTTCCGTGCAACGCCGGGCGCTGCGTGAAGCATTATGTTTTGTTCGTTTGTAGACCGATTTAAAAACAGGAACAGCCACACTCCGAGTCAATCATGATCAAACCTGTCGCTTTAATCACGGGCGTAACCGGCCAAGATGGCGCATATCTTGCCGAATTCCTGTTGCGCAAAGGCTATATGGTGCATGGTATTCGTCGTCGATCGTCCTCATTCAATGCGGGGCGGGTCGAGAACCTGTATCAAGATCCCCACGAGAAGAATGTCCAATTCCTAATGCACTACGGTGACATGACAGATGCCACCAATCTGATCCGAATCGTGCAGGAGACTCAGCCAACCGAAATTTACAATCTCGCCGCGCAAAGTCATGTGAAGGTTTCGTTTGAAACGGCAGAATATACCGCGAATTCCGATGCGTTAGGCACCTTACGCATGCTGGAAGCGATCCGCATTCTTGGTATGGAGAAACGCATTCGCTTTTACCAGGCCTCGACGTCGGAGCTGTATGGCGGCGTATCAAAAGGGCCGCTGAGCGAGGCAACGCCATTTTATCCGCGATCGCCTTATGCTGCAGCCAAACTCTACGCATATTGGATCACTGTCAACTACCGCGAAGCATACGGCATTCACGCTTCGAACGGCGTCCTGTTCAACCATGAGGGACCAACGCGCGGCGAAACCTTCGTGACCCGGAAAATCACGCGGGCGGTGGCGGCGATTGAACTCGGACAGCAAGATAAACTCTATCTCGGAAATCTCGACGCGCGGCGCGATTGGGGTCATGCGCGGGACTATGTAGAGGGGATGTGGCTGATTCTGCAGCAGCCCGAGCCAGACGATTACGTGTTGGCGACTGGTGAGGATCATTCCGTACGAGAATTCGTGGAAAAGGCTTTCGCGCATGTCGGACGAAAAATTGCATGGGAAGGTCGGGGCCAAGCTGAGCGCGGCATCGAGGCCGGCAGTGGGCGGGTGCTCATCGAAGTGGATCCTCGCTATTTCCGCCCGACTGAGGTTGATTGTCTGGTTGGCGACCCGTCAAAGGCCCGACGCAAGCTGGGTTGGAAACATCGAGTGAGCTTCGATGCGCTGGTGAGCGAAATGGTTAACGAGGACCTCAAGTTGCTTCGCGGCGAGTCTCAGCGCCGTAACTCGAATGAGTGAGTCCGCGACTCCATCGTCGGTTTTCGATCTGCGCGGCAAACGGATCTATGTCGCTGGCCATACTGGGCTAGCCGGTTCTGCCATTGCCCGGCGGCTAGCATCCGAAGGCTGCGAAATACTCACCGCGGACCACGCGGCTCTCGATCTGACCAAGCAGGAGCCGACCGAAAGCTGGATCATTCAAGCTAGACCGGACGCGATCTTTTTGGCCGCGGCCCGCGTTGGTGGTATCCACGCGAACGACACGTTTCCGGTCGATTTTCTCGCCGACAATCTTGCCATCGCCCTCAACGTGATACGGGCGGCGGTCGCCGCGAAGGTCAAAAAGCTGATATTCCTCGGTTCATCTTGTATTTACCCCCGCAATGCGCCGCAGCCGATGACCGAAGAGATGCTGCTCACCGGTTCGCTCGAGCCCACCAATGAATGGTATGCAGTTGCCAAGATCGGCGGTGTGAGGTTGGCGCAGGCCTACCGCCGCCAGTTCGGTGTCGACTTCATTTCGGTGATGCCCACAAATCTTTACGGGCCGGGTGACAATTACCACCCTCAGAACAGCCATGTTCCGGCCGCGCTGATCCGGCGGTTGCACGAGGCCAAAGAACGGGGTGCCACCGAGGTCGTGGTGTGGGGGAGCGGCACGCCCAAGCGCGAGTTTTTAGCGGCCGATGATCTTGGCGATGCCTGCGTCTTCGTGATGAAACATTATTCCGGTGAAGGCTTCCTCAATGTCGGGACCGGCAAGGAGGTCAGCATCCGCGACTTCGCCCAGCTCGTAGCGGAAATTGTTGGCTATCGCGGCGCACTGGTATTTGACACCAGCCGGCCTGACGGCCCCCCGCGCAAGCTGCTTGACGTCACCAAGCTCACTGCGTTGGGGTGGACCGCAAAGACGCCGCTGCGCGAGGGATTGAAAGCGGCCTACGCCGATTTTCTCGCCCGTGGCGAACACGTGCGCGAGCGCTAGGAGGATGCCGCCAGGAATAACAACGATGCGTTTGACCTAAAGCCCTCGCCCACGTCGATCGACTCGTAATAGCCCCCAGCAAGGCCGGTGCAACCGGTTATGGTTGCCTCCGGCTTTTTTGCCGCCTTGAGCCTGTCGACGAGATCGCGGACGTCTTGCGTGCACGAGCGGGGCACTACCATGACGGCGTCGGGCGAGGACAATACCCTTGACACCGACAAGCGCGGTAAGACGATCCTTGGAGTGCACCACGCAATCATTTGAATCGACGGTTACCACGGGACCTTGCAGTAGGACATTGCCGGCCGAATCGCACGGCGTGATGTCAAACAGCGCATCCCCAGCTTACAATATCGGACCAGCGGATTTCGCCGACTACCACGGCGACGCGATCAGGGGCGTCAAGGCCAAACTGGACCGTGCACAAAAGCCGCAGGGAATTGATTTATGGCGGCTCTAGGGCGAGATTCGATTGGATTGAATCGCGACGGTGATTTTCCTCCCGTTCAAGGCGAAAGCGAACCCAGGCTCGGAAAGTTGGGCCCTGGCGGGTCACGCTCTCGCGTGGACGAACGGTGAAGCAGCGGGACGCAATCGATGACTGACGGCTCCATTCTGGTTACCGGCGCCGCCGGGTTTATCGGCTTTCACGTCGCCCAGCGTCTTTTGCGCAACGGCCAAGACGTTGTTGGCGTTGACAACTTGAATGCTTACTACGACCCCGCGCTAAAGGAATCGCGTCGCGCGGAGCTGGCAAAATCCAATCGGCTGCGCTTCGTCAAACTCGACCTTGCCGATCGCAATGGCGTGGCGAGCTTGTTCAAAGAGCACCGCTTTTCTCGGATCGTTCACCTCGCGGCGCAGGCGGGGGTGCGGCATTCGCTCGCCGATCCCTTTGCCTACGTGGACGCCAATTTAAGCGGGTTCACCGCGATTCTTGAAGGATGCCGGCACAATGGTTGTCGGCATTTGCTTTACGCATCGTCATCTTCTGTCTACGGCTCCAACACGACGATGCCTTTCTCCGTTCACCAAAACGTGGACCATCCGCTGAGTCTCTACGGTGCATCGAAAAAGGCGAACGAGGTGATGGCGCACGCGTACGCTCATCTGTTCGGGATTCCGATGACCGGCCTCCGTTTCTTTACGGTCTATGGTCCGTGGGGACGTCCGGACATGGCCATGTGGATTTTCACCAAGGCCATTCTCGCCGGCGAGCCCATCAGACTGTTTAACAACGGCAACATGCGACGCGACTTCACCTATATCGACGATGTCGTGGAGTCCGTTGTGCGGCTGGTCGATCGTCCGCCGACTGGGAATCCGGTCTTTTCCGCGGCGTCACCGGACCCTGCGTCGAGCACTGCGCCGTGGCGCCTTTATAATATAGGCAACAACAAGCCGGTCGAACTTCTCGAAGTCGTCGGCCTGCTCGAGGAAACCATCGGGAAGAAGGCAAAACGCAAGCTGGTGCCCATGCAGCCCGGCGACGTGCCGGCGACTTATGCCAACGTCGACGACTTGATGCGCGACGTCGGCTTCCGCCCATCGACGCCGATCGCCGAGGGCATTGCCCGCTTCGTCGAATGGTACCGGGCATATCATCGCCAGTAGGCGGGCAGCGGTTCCATTTGGATTAGTTCACCGGCGCATTGGATCGCCGCACCCGATCGTTCTATATTGACGTTCGAGCAATGCCACTGCAGGGCGAGAAAAAAGATGAACGCGCCAACCCTGACACAACTGAAAGTCAAGCTGTTTACGGATGGTGCCGATAAGGCCCAGATCGTCGAGATGGCCAAACAGCCGTGGATAGCCGGCTTCACCACCAATCCATCCCTGCTCAAGAAAGCGGGCGTGAGCGATTACGCAGCCTATGCGCGCGAACTTGTGGCGGCGGTGCCGGACCGGCACATTTCGTTTGAAGTGTTTTCCGACGACGTGGCGGAAATGGTTGCGCAGGCCCGGGTGATCGCGTCCTGGGGCAAAAACGTATATGTGAAACTGCCCGTCACGAATACGCGCGGGGAACCATTGTTCGAAGCGGTGCGGACGCTTTCGCGCGAGGGCGTCAGGATCAACATGACCGCGATCTTTACGGGCGAACAGGTTGCGCGCGCGGTCGAGGCGCTCAACGGGAGTGCCCCGGCCTGCGTATCGGTTTTTGCCGGCCGGCTCGCCGATTTTGGTCTCGACTATCGGCCGATCATGCAGGATGCAATCGCGCGCGCGCGCAAGACGCGCAATGTGGAGATCATCTGGGCTTCGACACGCGAGGTTTTCAATGTGGTGGAAGCCGACGCCATGGGCTGCCACATCATCACCGCGCCAGCCGACGTTCTCAAAAAACTTCCCGCGCTTGGTACAAAGACGGCTGCCGAGCTCTCGCTGGCTGCCGTCAAATCCTTTCGCGACGATGCCGTCGCGGCGGGCCTGCAGCTCCTGCTTCCGGCGTCACGAGCCGCAGAATAGGCGTTCCTCGCCACAATTTACGGGCAGGTAATTTGCGACCTTGTAACGCTTTGATGCAAAACGTGTTCGCTTATGTGTTCCGCGGGTGGTCGCCAGCCGTTACCCATCGTGGTAGTGGATAAGCGGCTGATGGTCAGGGGATGGGGATCGTCTGGACATGGTGCAGGCTGCAGCAGCAAGCGCGGAGCGTCCACTGCGTGTGGGCGTCGTGGGCGTCGGCGTGATGGGCAGCAATCACGCTCGCGTATTTGCCGGTTTGCCCGGCACTGAATTGGTCGGGGTCGCGGATCCCGATCGCAAACAGGCCGAATTCGTTGCCCGTACTTTGGGCTGCGCCGCCATGGCCGGCGTCGAGGACTTGCTCGACCGCCGGGTCGATGCGATTACGGTCGCAGCGCCGACTCATCTGCACCGCGATATTGCGCTCAAGTGCATCGCGCGTGGTGTCCACATCATGGTGGAAAAGCCGATCGCTTCTTCCGTGGAAGAGGGACGCGAAATTATTGCCGCAGCTCGCCGCGCGAATCTGACGCTCATGGTGGGTCATGTCGAGCGGTTCAATCCTGCTGTCGAGGCAATCAAGGAAGCGATCCGCGGCGAAGATATTCTCTCGATTGCCATTACTCGGGTCGGGCCGTTCCCGCCGCGCATGTCAAATGTTGGCGTGGTCATCGATCTCGCCGTGCACGATATCGACCTGATCCGCTGGTTTACGGATTCCGATATTATCGAGGTGCAACCGCAGCTCTCGAGTGCGGTCGCCGAGCGCGAAGACATTGCCCTGTTGCAGTTCAGGACCGCCTCGGGCGTTCTCGCGCACATCAACACAAACTGGCTGACGCCGTTCAAGGCGCGCAATGTGACCGTTGCCACGCGCGGGAAATACGTGATGGGAGACCTGCTGACGCGTCAGGTGACGGAATGCTTCGGTTTCCAGCCCGACGGCAGTTATTCCATGCGTCATCTTTCGGTCGGCCACGCGGAGCCGTTGCGCGCAGAATTGTTGGCCTTTCTTCGCGCGGTCCGCTCAGGGTCGACGCCGGCCGTGACCGGCGATGAGGCCGTAGCGAGCCTTGAAATCGCAACACGCTGCCTTGCCCAACGGCCGGTCTCAATTGCGCCTGTGCAACGCAAAGGCCCGCGGGTCGTTGCTGGCTGACGGGCAGGGTCATCTACGAGCCTTCGATGAATTTGCGCACCAATCCGCCGCCCATCCCGTTCATTGACGTCGCCGCGCAGCGCCGGCGTCTCGGGTCGGCAGTCGATGCAGCGGTCGCCCGCGTACTCAACCACTGCCAGTTCATCCTTGGCCCCGAGGTGCGGGCCTTCGAGGCCGAACTCGCTGCGTTCTGTGGCGCCCGCCATGTTGTAACCTGTGCAAGCGGCACCGATGCCCTTGTGCTGGCACTGCGGGCGATGGGTGTTGGGCCCGGCGACGCGGTTGTCTGCCCGTCGTTTACATTTTGCGCCACCGCCGAAGTGGCTGCATTGGTCGGCGCGACTCCCGTGTTCGTCGATGTCGACGGGAGGACGTTCAATATCGATGCAAGGGGGATTGCAGGCGCAGTTGCCACCGCGAAGGACACCGGTCTTACGCCGAAAGCGATCATTCCCGTGGATCTGTTCGGGCTGCCGGCTGATCATGGCGCGATCCGCGCGGTGGCTGAGACGGAAAAACTCCTCGTTCTGGACGATGCCGCGCAGGGATTCGGTGCGTCCCATAATAACCGCCGCTTAGGCACTTTCGGACAGGCCACCGCGACGAGTTTTTTCCCAGCAAAGCCTCTTGGCTGCTACGGAGACGGTGGCGCCGTTATCACGGACGACGATCGGCTTGCCGATACGCTGAGAAGCCTGCGGGTGCACGGACAAGGGAGCGACAAATACGACAACGTGCGCATCGGCCTGGCCTCGCGTCTCGACACCATCCAGGCTGCTATCCTGAGCGAGAAACTGAAGATTTTCCCCGATGAAATAGAGGCGCGCGGCAGGATTGCGCGCCGCTACAGCGAAGCCCTCGGCGATCTCGTGACGACACCGATCGTTCCTCCCGGATCAACCTCGGTCTGGGCGCAATACACAATTCGTGTTGGCGACGGGCGGCGCGACGCGCTAGCGGCCGCGCTCAAGGCGGAAGGGATTCCGACCGCGATCTACTATCCGATCCCGCTCCATCGCCAGCAGGCATACAAGCATTATCCGGTCGGCAAGGGCGGAGTTGCCGTAAGCGATCGATTGGCCGGCGAGGTCCTCAGCCTGCCTATGCACGCCTACCTCGATGTCGCGACGCAAGACCGGATCATTGTTGCCGTCCGGCGTGGACTGAAAAAGTAGCCTTCCCCGCCGGCTTCAGCCGCGCTTGTAGACGTCTTCCAGCCGCTCGATATCGTCCTCGCCGAGGTAGCTGCCGGTCTGCACCTCGATCAGTTCGAGCGGGATTTTGCCCTTGTTGGCCATCCGGTGCACGCTTCCGATCGGAATGTACACAGATTCGTTTTCGTGCACCGAACGCACCTGATCGCCGATGGTCACCTCCGCGGTGCCCCGCACGACAACCCAGTGTTCGGCGCGATGACGATGTTTCTGCAATGACAGGATGCCGCCAGGGATAACAACAATGCGCTTGACCTGAAAGCGCTCGCCCATGTCGATCGACTCATAATAGCCCCAAGGCCGGTGCACCCGTTTATGGTCGGTCGCCTCCGGCCTTTTTGCTGCCTTGAGCCTGCTCACGAGATCGCGCACGTCTTGCGCGCGCGAGCGCGGCACCACCATGACAGCATCGGAGGTGTGGACGACGACGAGGTCCTTGACGCCGACCAATGCGGTAAGGCGCTCGTTGGAATGTACCACGCAATCAGTTGAATCAACGGTCACCACCGGTCCTTGCAGGACATTGCCGGCAGGATCGCGGGGAGTGACGTCAAACAGCGCATCCCAACTTCCGATGTCAGACCAGCGGAATTGCCCCACCACCACGGCTGCGCGATCGGTTCTCTCCATCACCGCATAGTCGATCGATTTCTGCGGCGCGCGCGCAAAGGCTTCGGGTTGCAATCTCAGGAAATCGAGATCGGTGGTGGCCCCGGCAACCGATGCCTTGATCGCAGCCGCCATGTCCGGCTCCAGCCGCTCGAGCTCCGCAAGCAATACATCGGCGCGGAACAGAAAATTTCCCGAATTCCACAAATAGCCTTCGCTCACGTAACGGGCCGCGGTCGTGCTATCCGGTTTTTCGACGAATCGCTTGACCGCGTGCACGCCGCCGCCTCCGACTTTTTCGCCGGGAAGAATGTACCCATAGCTGGTCTTCGGCTCGGTTGGCTTGATGCCGAAAGTCACGATGCGTCCGGCCTCTGCCGCCTCGCGCCCGGCGAGGCAGGTGGCGCGGAAGGCTTCGAGGTCCAGAATGACGTGGTCCGCGGCAAGCGCCAGAATGACCGCCTGCGGGTCGCGTTTAGCGGCGACCGCCGTTGCCGCGGTGATCGCCGGGGCGGAGTCGCGCCGCATTGGTTCGATCAAGACGGTTGCTTCCACGCCCACTTCCTCGGCTTGCCTCTGTGCGAAGAAATGAAAATTCGGTCCGGTGATGACGATTGGGGGCGCGAACAGCGGATCGTGCACCCGCAGCAGAGTCTCCTGATACGTCGACAGCTTGCCCACCAAAGGAAGGAACTGCTTGGGCAAGGCGTCGCGCGACACCGGCCATAGCCGTGTCCCGGCGCCGCCGGCCAGCAAAATGGGGATGATTGGCGAAGGCATGAGTACTTGGCACCCTTTGTTCCGGCAAGAATTTGTCTTAAGGCAGTTCCAGGTATCTGGCTATCGCGATCGGCCTGTGAGCTTCAAGTTAGTTAATCCGCGTTACTTTCTGCCCGGGAACGGGGATATTTCCGATGATTGAGCGCATTCTGACGGTCGGCGGTTTTACGCTGCTGTCGCGTATCAGCGGCTTTATCCGTGACATCATCCTGGCCGCGGTGCTGGGCGCGGGTCCGGTCGCCGATGCCTTCTTTGTGGCCCTTCGGCTGCCCAATCACTTCCGTGCCATTTTCGCAGAAGGGGCTTTCAACGCGGCCTTTGTGCCCGCCTATGCGCGAATTCGCGAGGAGGGAGGCGCCGGTCGCGCCGGGCAGTTTGCGGACCGCATCTTCACGCTGCTTCTTGCCAGCCAGATCGTGCTGCTCGCAATCGCGCTGATATTCACGCCGGCCGTGATCAATGTGCTCGCGCCCGGATTCTCCCGCGATCCGCAGCGCTTTGCATTGGCCGTGGAACTCACCCGCATCACTTTTCCGTATTTGCTGCTGGTCACGTTGGTGACGCTCTACAGCGGCATCCTTAACGCGCTGCAGCGCTTCGCTGCCGCGGCCGCTGCGCCAATTTTTCTCAACCTGTCGCTCATCGTCGCTCTCTTGCTGGCGGCCTTCTTTCCCACCGCCGGTCATGCGGCGGCATGGGGAGTGTTCGCCGCAGGCATACTCGAATTCCTGCTGGTAGCCGGGGACGCAAGCCTTGCCGGCGTGCTGGCCCGATTTCGCTGGCCAAATCTCGATGCGGACGTCCGGCGATTTTTCCGCGCGCTCGGTCCGGCAATCGTCGGCTCTGCCGGCGTGCAACTGGCCTTGTTCGCCGACACGATCATCGCGAGCTTCCTGCCGACGGGCGCGCTGTCGGCGCTTTACTACGCCGATCGGATCAACCAACTGCCGATTGGGGTCATCGGCATCGCTGCGGGCACCGTCATCCTTCCTGAGATGTCGCGCCTCATTGCGGCCGGTGATCACCATCGCGCCGCCCAATCTCAGAATCGGGCGATCGAATTCACGCTCTTGCTGTCGATTCCGTGTGTCGTTGCGTTTTTTGTCATTCCCGATCTGATCATGCGCGCCTTGTTCATGCGCGGCGCATTTACCGCCGCCGATGCCGAGGCTGCCGCGCGCACGTTGACGGCTTATGCGTTCGGACTGCTGCCCTTCGTTCTGATTCGCAGCGCCGTGGCGACGTTCTTTGCGCGCGGCGACACGGCCACGCCGGTGAAAGCGGCGTTGATCGCCGCAGCCGTCAACATTGCGTTCAAATTCCTGCTGATGGGTCCGCTTGCGCAAGTCGGACTGGCGCTGGCGACTTCGATTGGCGCCTGGATCAATCTTGGCCTGGTGATCTGGTTTGCGCGACGCGCCGGCCACCTATCGCGCGACGCGCGCCTTCAGCAGTCGATCGTCCGGCTTGCCATCGCGGGAGTGGTACTCACAGCGGCAATCTGGCTGTGTCATGCGCCGGTCGTCCGTTGGGTCGCAACTTGGGGCGGACCACGTGATCTCGCCGCACTGGCCATTCTCGCGGCTATCGGCGCGGCCGTTTACGGCGCAACACTGTTAATTCTGTTCGGAACCAAGTGGCTGGCCGTTTTCCGCGGCAAAACGCGGCCTTAACGCCAGCAATTCCGCTATTGCCTAATGGAGCAAGTGGACATAGCTCACGGCGAACGCTATGGGGACGTGCCGCCTAGCCACATTCCCTGCAGGCATTCATGAATTCCATCAATCGGGTAGCATCATTTTCTGTGATACATGCCGCGCGAAAATTCGCGGTGCTGTTGGCCATTGCGACTTTGGTCGCAAGCTGCAGCGAGCGCCAGCAACAGGCGGGTGCGCCGCCGCCGCCGGCTGTCACCGTTGCAAAGCCGATGAAGCGCACGGTCGTCGACTATGACGAATATGTCGGCCGCTTCACCGCAATCAATGCGGTCGAGGTGCGCGCGCGGGTTGCCGGTTACCTCGACAAGGTGCATTTCAAGGACGGGCAAATCGTCAAGCAGGGCGATCTGCTGTTCACCATCGACAAGCGGCCGTTCCAGAACTCGCTCGACCAGGCGCGCGCAAACCTCGTGCAGGCGCAATCCAATCTTGCCTTCACCGAATCCGACTACACGCGTGGCCAGCAACTGGTCCGCGACAAGACGATCACCGAGCAGACATTCGAGCAGCGCGCGCAAGCTTTTCGCAATGCCAAGGCTTCAGTTGCCAACGCAGAGGCTGCCGTGCGTCAGGCCGAGCTCGACCTGGAATTCACCGACTTGCGTGCGCCGATCGAGGGACGGATCGGGGACCGGCGCGTATCGCCAGGCAACCTGGTCACCGGAGGAACGGGCGGAAACACCACGTTGCTCGCGACGATCGTGTCAACAGATCCGATCTATTTCGAATTCACGTTCGACGAAGCTTCGTATCTTCGCTATCAGCGGTTGTCCACGACCGGCAAGGATGTCGCAA
>Ga0081455_10005134_pt1 | contig 14430 bp, 12 predicted proteins | sample TabmetS3T2R1_FD_70207 | JGI IMG/M metagenome (GOLD analysis project Ga0081455, IMG submission 70207) | Tabebuia heterophylla rhizosphere microbial communities from the University of Puerto Rico - S3T2R1 | ecosystem: Host-associated > Plants > Roots > Rhizosphere ... | reverse complement strand
GAGACCGGCAGTGTCATCGGCCGGGTTGTGCTGCAGCCTTAGCGCATGTCCCGGAAGACCGCGACGTGCCTGAAGCCGACATTGCGCACTCTGTTGCAGCCAGGAGCCGACATAACGCAGTGCAGCAAAAGCGAGTTTACTCGATGACCTCGTCGGCGAGTCCGCTGAGCTGATGCAGGCCGCGTCGGCAAACCTGCCGCATGAGCAGTACGACGCTCACGCATTGTCGCTGCCTTCGGCGCCGCGCTTTTTCAGCCGCCCTCGGCGACTGCATTGAGCCTCCGCAGCGCGCTGCGCCAGCGCAGGGCGATGGCCGCCGTGGAAAGGAGACCGATCCCCGCGTAGAGCGTCGCGGTCGCTTCGAAGCCGATGCGGCCGATCAGCGTACCGGCGACCAGCAGGCCGAGGGGAAGTCCGTAGATCGCCATCGTGCGCACACTCATGATCCGTCCGCGCAAACGCGGCTCGCAGGCGCGCAGCAGGATCACGCTGTGCGAGACCATGCTGAGGCTTTGTGCAAAACCGGCGAGCACGAGGCTGGCGAACCCGCCGCTCAGGCTATGCATCTGCGCGAACACTAGCAGCAGGCCGTACCAGGCGAGGGCGGCAAAGATCATCAGCCGGGGCAGCTCGATCCAGGTCGCAGCGCGATTCACTGCCAGCGAGCCCAAGAGCGCGCCGCCGGCAAAGCTCGCCACCAGGTAACCGAGCCCGGTCTGATCGACATGATAGATTTCGCGCGCGACATAGGGCAGCAGGCCGTTGGTGATCGGGAAGGCTGTGCCGTTGAACAACAATGCGAACCAGACGATCGCAAGGAGGCTCGGCGAGCGCCAGATCTGGACGAGCCCTTCGGCGAGCTCATGCCAGGATGATCCGCCGGCTGCTGAGGTCGTCTCCCCCGGCCCGCCCTCTCCGGCTTTCCGTTCGACGCCCAACGTCAGCAGCGCCCCGAAGGCGTATAAGCTTGTGATCACGATGTAGGCCGCCGCCATGCCGAAGGCCGCGAACAGTCCGGCACCGAGCAGCGCGCCGGCAACGCGGGCGGAATCGGAGGTGGTGCGGGAAATGCCCATGGCGCCGGTCAGCCGGTCGAACGGCATGGTGTCGGCAATCAGCGCGGCGCGCATTCCCATGTCCGAGGGGCGTACCATGCCGGTGATGGCGGCAAGCACGCACACGATGAGCGGGCTGAGCGCCCCGGCAACGGCGAGGATCATCAGCGCAGCGGCGACGGATGCATAGACCGCCCGCATCACGGCGAGCACGGTGCGGTGCCCGATGCGGTCGCTGGTAACGCCGATGACTGGGGCAATCAAAGTGCCGCCGTAGCCGAGCGCACCGACGACAGTCAGCAGCAGCACCGAGCCAGTTTCGACCAGCACGTACCAACCGAGAATGAGCGTCTCCATCTCGAACGCCCACGAGGTCAGCAGATCGGCCGGCCACTGGAAGCGGAAGCTGCGAATGTGGAATGGCGCAAGCGCGCCATGGCGCGACATCTTGCTCACGCCGCGCACCGCGCGCCCCTGGAAATCATCGACCACAAGCGGAAGGGGGCGCAAAGGTCTCTTAGATAAGCGCGCATTAAATCAGGCTTCGCTGTCTGCTGCGCAGGGGCTCATGATCAAGCTGTATCCGCTGCTCCGGCCAGGGAGGCAGCATAATGGATCGGCGACGATCAGGTCAGGGGCTCGCTGCCATGCGGAATTCTGTTCCCGCCTATGTCGGGTCAGGGTCAAAAGCGGCGGTTCAGCAACGTTCGCGTTGAGTCCGCTTTTGCCCTCCTAAGCGGAAATCCGAAGCTTCGTCCGTCACTTCCGAGAAGTGCCAAACCCGGACCAACATGATCTGGGATCAAACGCCGTCGAGGGGTTTGCTCATGAGGTGGGAAGTCGCAGCCCTGCTATATCCAATGTGCTCGTAGAAGGCGCGTGCATCGTCTCGATCAATTCGAGTGTGCAAGACCACGTTCACAAGTCCACTGGCGCGAGCCCATGTCTCCGCAGCCGTCATCAAGAGCCTTCCAGTTCCTGCGTTGCGCGCTCGTGTGTCAACTATCAGTGACTGCACTACCGCCTCACATGGTTTCTCTAATGCCTGCCTTTCGTAAGCATGAACTAGTCCGAAAATCGTGCCTCCGTCCTCGGCAACTGCAGCAAAATGTGTTCCGTTCGCCAACACCCGATGAATCCGAGTGGCCAGCTCATCGGCTGGCACGACATAGCCGAGCTGACGCAGCAGTTCGGTCGCGATCGGAACATCGTCTGCGCGAAGCAATCGAACCTTCACGGCACCGTCGGCCTCACCTACCTACAGGGTCTCGAGCGGAGCTTATCAACGTCCACCAAGTCGGCAATGGGTCAAAAGCAGCCCTACAGCCATGTCGGCTCCAATGTCCGGTTGCCCGAAAGCGGACACGACTGGGTTATTTATGAGTACACGTCCTAATCAATAAGTTGCTAGTGTCCTTCGATTCCGAAGTTCGCAAACGAGCGTGCAGCACAATTATGCGAACTTCGGAATCGGGACACTAGCGGCTGATGGCGTGCGGCGCCGCCAAGGGGCGCTCGCCCAACCCCAGACTGCGACGGGGACCAGGGCGCGTTATCGCAAGTTCGGCAGCGGATCGATCCAATCGTGTGGAATCCGGCTCCGATCCGCATGGGAACCATTTCGATCGTGATTGAGACATATACTTGGCTACTGGGGGTCATCCAATTCCCCGACCCTCAGGAGCACTAGGCCCCAGGAGGGACATTTCCTGGGGCCACCACGCCCAGCGCACTACATGCGCCTGTTCGGTCTATTCGGTCAGGATTGCCTTGTTCAAACCGAGACACGACCCGGCAATGACAGCGCCATGCCAATCCAGGGGCGGCAGCAACGACGCAGGCCGCTGCCACCGCGGCCGCAAAGATACGTTTCATGATCGCTACTCCTCGTCATGCGCCGCCTCCTTTTTGCCTGCGACTTCGTGTCCCAACCGAGTGCAAGACGTGCGAAGCTCAATACGCACACGCACGCATTACGTTTTGTCGCGGGCAGCAAGGAGCACGTACCGCTGTCGACCGTGATTCCCAGCGATCGATTGAGGTTTACGCCAGGAGGCAATAGCATGAGCTTTTCGGCTCGGTCGCACGAAGACCAACGGCTCCTTGCGCCGTTCTGGCTCCCACGAATGCCGGTCGCAGGCCAACAGCTTCTGCTTCGCTCTGCCCGGCAGGTGTTACTACGGTCGAGCAAATTTACCTATCTGCTCAGCCTGCTGTTGCCGCGCAAGGGCCGTAGATTCTTTTGGGTTTGGTATGCGTATCTGCGTTGGGTCGACGATACTGTCGACGAAAGATCCGAGTCTCGGCAGCACGGTTGCAATTTTCTGGATCGTCAGATGCGGCTCCTTCGCGACCTCTACGAAAAAAGGCGGCCGCAGCTTTGCACCGAGGAGGAATTCCTGGCCACGCTTGTCGCCTATGACTGCGGGCGAGGTGGGATGCTTCAGGAGCCGTTGCAGGAGATGCTTGCCGCCATCCGCTTCGACATAGAACGTCACGGCACACTGGCAGATCACTCCGAGCTCTACCGCAATTACGACCGAGAGGTGTCGAGCTATCTCTTCACCATCGCCTACTTCTGCTCGGCTCGCGCTACTCCAACCGAGCTTCCAGCCGCCGAAGCGGCAAGAGGTGCGAAGATCGCCCACATTCTGCGAGATTTCATACGCGATTGCACCGAGGGCCAGTTCAACCTATCTCGACAGGAGATCGACGCATATCGTCTGCAGCCTACGAACCTCGGCGCCGACATCAGGGGGGCAGCGGGTCGCCGATGGGTTGCGGCCAAGGTCCGTATCGCCGAGCGCCAGTTGAGGACCGGCCTGCATGAGGCGAAAGGCGTCGAAGGCATTCGGTATCGCGCGATCGTCGCGATGCTGGTCGCCAAATATCAAACCTATCTGTTTCAAAACCGTCTTGACCGTTTCCGCTTGAGGCCGAAGGTCGGATTGAGATGGCGCAGGTTCGCATGGAACCTGCTGACCAACCTCGCCTTCGTTTTCTCGGGACCGGACAGGCCTACGCGCGCAGCCGGGGACGTCGCGGGCATCCGCAATCTCATCCCGCACCCGCGACCAAGGCAGATCCTGCTTGCCGCGCGATTGCACCCGATCTGCAACAGATCGATCGTGAAGCTGCTCGACGAGTCTCTTATCGGTGTCGACATCAGCCGCGAAACAATGCTGAAGATGAGGCACCGGTTCATCATCGCCTATTGGCTGGGTTACAGCTCATGCGCCTTCATCGATCCGCCAAAGCGCAACGGCGACGACGCTCGATTGCATCTTGCGGGTCTCGTCTATGCGTTCTGGTCGCTGACCGTCATCGAGCTCGACTCGCTCGTCGATGAGCACTCGATATCGCAATCGCTCGCGCAGGACCTGGTGACATCCTGGCTGGACCAGATGGCTCGGGCGATAAAGGCACCCGACCAGACCGACGGCGGTGGCGATCGATCCGATTCGAGAATTGGTTGCGGTGCGTACGTCAAGTTCGATCTGCTGGCACGTGCGCTGCAGAAGCAACTGGCTCTTTATTCGGCTCAGGCCCTCGAGTGTCGCCAGCGAGAAGAAATCTGCGAAATGTTCATACCGGAGGCGGGCCGCTTCCTGACCGCACAGATCAACAGCCGCGATCAGAAATCGTTCGATCCCGTCCACGACTGGAGTTGGTATCTCACGGAGGTTCTGAATCAGAAGACGCTCGGTTTTGCGCTCGCGCCGTTGAACATCTGCTGCCGCGACCAGGCCGGCATCGAACGGCGAGTCGAGCTCACGCGTGCTTTGCTGACGTTGAATTCGGGCTACTGGCATTGGCAGTTGCTGGACGACGTCGCTGATCTGCAAGGGGACACGGCGGGGGGCCTGATGACGGCACCGGGTTTCATCCTGCTGTCGCAAGGCGAGATTGCGCGCCTGTTCTGCGAACGCGCGGATCAGAGCCATGCGCCTGGAGACGCGGACGGCCGGCAATTGCTGGCGGCCGTGCGCCGCAGTCAGCTTCTTTGCGAGGAGTTCTTGTCGTCACCGCTGTGCGATGCGTACCGCCATGGCGTCGTGCTGTCGAACCATGGCTCGGCATCGGCGGATTCCATCGACAGCACGGTTCGCTGTGCACTCGCCAACGGGGAGAGCGATCTCCGCACTCCCCTCCCCGAGCTGTGCTCGCGCCGAAGAATCGAAGCCGAGAGATATCTGCCGGCGATGCGCTCCGGAGATTCGATGGCCGCGCTCCACGAGCTCAATGGAAGCGGGGCACCTGCGCGGATATTGGCGGCGGCGCGAGAGGAGGCCGCGAGGGAACGGATCTCCGATGAATTGGCGGCGATCGCGGACCCTTCACTGCTGATGATGCTTCGGATCATGGAACGGCTGATCGCTCGTTGTCATCACAAGGCTTGCGGGGTCGCCCGCGCGGGTCATTGAGTCGAAGGGTCGCTATGAGCGCCGCGCCGCCGCGGATCGCGGTATTCGAGCAGCGAACGCTCTCGCATCGCGTTCGCGCCGCCGTGACCGTGGCGTTCGTGACGGCGATCTACAGCTGGAAGTTTGCGTGTCTGCAACAGGCGCCGAAATCGCAGGGATCGCCTCTGACCCGCCAGGATCGACGCAGGTTTCGTTTGCGGCGGAGATTCGTTGCCGGGGCAACCGCCGGCTATATCGCAAGCAAGTATAGTCTGGCGGAAGCCGCCAGTCGCCGCATGAACTTCATCTATGCCGATCTCTGCGCCGCTTGGAGCAATTTCCTGGTCGCGGCCGATGCGGCAACGGACACCAAGGGCCTTTCCAAAACCGACACTCGTCACCTGCTGCGATTGTGCTTCGACGCAATGTTCGAGCCTGTCGAGGCGCTGGCATCCGATCCCGTACGATCGGCCGTAACGGCCCGCTACCTCGAGGTCTTTCAATTGCCGTATGACGGGCAGTCGCCGCCGAGCAGAATGGCGGACGGCCCAGAATTTCGACTCGAGCGATATGCCGTTCGCATGGCCTCCGACATCGGCAAAGATATCGTGGAGCTGTGCCGCTGCCCCTTTGCCGCGCGCTTTCAAGATGCGTTCCAGGGCGCCCTGCAGCTGTTTTTCACGCGCACGCTCGATCTCATGGCCGGCCAGCTCGCCACGCTCGACCAGTCCTGTGTGGACGACGAGCACCACTGGGGATGGTATAGGGATGTCTTGCAGAACAAGTTCAACAACGTGCTGCTCGCGCCCATCAGCCTTTTCGTCAATCCGGGCGCGCGACGGAACCCCGAAGAGACGATGCGTGAGTGTTTTCGACTGATAAGCCTCAATTTCTTTCACCGTCAGGTATTGGACGATCTATTGGATTTCGACGAAGACCTGGCAAGTTTCACCGCCAATTCCCTGATCTATATCCTGGTGAGCCAAGGGCGAGTTGCGGATGTCGCGGCGCAGGACAATCCGTCCGAAGATGGCGCCGCCATGCGCCAGGAACTGAGCCGTTTCGGCCTCCTGGTCCCCGAATTTCAGATCGAGCCAGGCTCCGACGTTTTTGAAAAGTCCGAAGGGGTGCAATCCGGAAAGTCTTTCTGCCCGCCGGGCAGCGTTGCGGCCCTGGTGAGATGCGCCTTGACCAACGGGCCCGGCGAAGAAACGGCGTCGCTCGAGGAACTTTTCGCGCGCTGCTTGCGACGAAAGAAGACATTGCTGGATGCATGGGCCGCGCGCGACCTTCGTGCGGTAACGGAAATCGTCGAGGGGAGCGGCGTTGCAGCGCGCATCCTTGAGAGCATTACCGCCCGAGCGGACCGCCGCGAGATCGAGCAAAGACTCGAGCGATTATTGGACGACCCCGGCATCCGCGAGATCATGTATGTTTATTACATTCGTACGCTGAGGACATACGAGAGATGCGTACGCAAGTGGCGATCGCGAGATGCAGGCTTGCAGACTCAGACGGCCGGATGAGCGCCAGTCATGATGCAGGACAATAATGCCGCCGCGCACGCCGACAAGTCCGGCGATTGGGCCGAGGTTCAAGCCGCGACGGTCATCGATTGTCCGCAGGAAACCGTATTCGCGTTTGCTTGCGATCCTTGCAATGACGGTCGATGGCTGACGAGCGTAGGAGAAACCCAGAAGCTGACGCCGGGGTTGATCGGACTCGGGTCGCGCTTTCGCCAGTTTCCGATTTTCCTGGGCGTCCCCGTCGCGGTGGAATGGGAGGTCGTCGAGTTCGTCGCCGGTCGACACATGCGGGGGCGAAGCGTTGCGGGCGCCTTCGCATTCGTCAGGGGGTATGATTGCGAATCGGTCGGGTCGGCAACGCGGATCACCAAGGTCGTCAAGTTGCATCTACCGGTGGTAGCGGCTTTCGTCACGAGAGGCGCCGCCGACGCGCTGTTGAGCAGGTCGGCCGAACGTGCACTCGAGCGACTGAAGATCCTGTTGGAGCGCAGCGCCGCGCCAGACCGTGCAACGTAGGAAGACGAGGCCCAGGATGTTTGCCCGAAGCCATGGTTCAGACAATCGAGTTGATTTACCGGTTCATCGAAAACGTCCGGCTGCACCGCTCGGGAGAGGCCCCATGCCCTCGACCACCTGTCGTGCCCTCCTCATCAGTCCGCGCTGCATCGCCGGCGGCACCATCATGATCTATCCCAATCTGCGTGAGGTGCTGGGTTGCGGCTATCTGATGCCGCCGCTCGGACTGCTGACGGTGGCGGCGTTGCTTCCCCGATCCTGGGACGTTCGATTGATCGACCACAACTTCCAGAGCCTCACGACGGAAGACCTGGACCAGGCCGACATCGTGATGATCGGCGGCATGCTGACCCAGCAGCATGACGCGCTGGAGATCATCAGACTCGCGCATGCGCGCGGCAAACCGGTGGTCGTCGGCGGGCCCGACGTCACCTCGAGCCCGCACGTCTACGGCGAGGCAGATTTCCAAGTGCTAGGAGAAGCAGAAAGCGTGATGGACGACTTCCTCGCCGCCTGGAATTCGGGCGCCCGCAGCGGGGTATTCGAGGCGGAAAAATTCCAGGCCGACATCACCCGGAGTCCCGTTCCGCGCTACGATCTCATCAAATTCGAAGACTACTTCCATTCCGCCGTGCAATTTTCCCGCGGTTGTCCGTTTACCTGCGAGTTCTGCGACATCATCGAGCTGTTCGGACGCGTTCCACGCACCAAGACTGCCGAACAGGTGCTGGGCGAGCTCGACGCGCTTTATCGGCTCGGGTACCGCGGACCGGTATCCTTCGTGGACGACAATTTGATCGGCAACAAGAAGGAAATTCGAAAGTTTCTGCCGCTGCTGAAGGCGTGGCAGGAGGAGCGAGGATACCCGTTCGAGTTTTCGACTCAAGCCACGATCAATCTCGGCGACGACCACGAGCTGCTGGCTCTCATGTCGCAAGTCAATTTTTCATTCGTGTTTTTCGGGATCGAGTCTCCCGATCCCGAGACATTGATTTCAACCAAGAAGAAGGTCAACGCCATCCGGAACCTGACCGAATCCGTTGCGAATGTACACGGTGCCGGGATGTTCGCGAGCGCCGGAATCATAGTGGGATTCGACGGCGAGAAGGACGGGGTCGCGGAGGGGATCATCGACTATATTCGCGCGGCATCCATCACCGTTGTTCATCCCGGACTCCTGGTTGCGCTGCCCAATACGCAATTCTCCCGTCGGCTGGCGCAAGAGGGTCGCCTGCATGCAAACGCCGAGCTGTCGCTCGGGGAGCAAGCCACCTGGGGTCTCAACTTCGAGACGAAGCGCCCCCGCCGCGAGGTATTCAAAGATTATGTCATGGTCCTCGACGCCCTCTTCACACCTCAAGCTTACTTTTCTCGCCTGCGAGCACAGGCTCGGGCCATCAAGCGGCCCAGGTTCAAGACGCGAGTGGCGCTCCAGACGAGCATCCGCGCCCTGCCAAAAATGATGCGCATCCTGTGGCGGATGACGACAATGGATAGAGCGCTGCGGCGGGAGTTCTGGCACACGGTGTTCGACTGCTCGCGCAACAACATCGGCGCTCTCAAATATGCCGTCGTTCTGGCCGCCCTGTATTTCGACTGGGGCCCCTATGTCCGAGCACTTCGCGAGCAAATCATGCGGGAAATCGAATCGATCGAGCGTGGAGAATGGCACCCGCCAACGAGAGATTTCGGGCCGTCGGCGCCGATCGCGCAACAACAGTTCTCGAGCGTGTAGATGCGCGGCCCGGTAAATCGTGGGCCGATCAAGAGAGCACGGCTTCTCGGGCGGACGTGGCTTCGACGTCCTTGGGTGCGTGGAATGTTGGCGCCAACTTGCGGATTTCGAGCGAGATAGTCACAATCCGGTACCGCGTTGGGATCCGCTTTCCATCGCGACGCGAGGATATCGATACTTCAAAACGCGGCGCGGGACATTGCGGCGAACTGCGCATCGAGGATCGAGATGCTGGAGCAAGTGCGAACTGGATTACTGGGCAGCGAACCCGATTTGCGCAAAGTCGGATTAGATCCGAACTTCTGGTACCCCATGCTGGTGGCGAAGGATCTAAAAAAGGGAAAGGCAATCCCGGTTTCCTTCGCCGGCGAGCCGATAGTCCTGGTCCGCACCCAGAGCAACAAGATCTATGCCCTCGAAAACCGCTGTGCACATCGGCAGATGCCATTGAGCTTCGGCATTGTCACGGGCGAGCGTCTCAGATGCTGCTATCACGGTTGGGCATATGACGAGTTCGGGCGACCTGCCGTTCCTTACCTGCCCGACGGCGCTCCGCCACCGCGCGGTGTGCGCGTCTATCCGTGCCGCACCGCCTACGGACTGATCTTCGTGTTTCCGGGCAATGCCGCACTTGCCGAGCGGGTACCGCTGCCCAGCCTGACGTCATTTCATTCCAATGATTATGTCACGACCTGCTTTTCCCGAAAGATTGCTTGTCATTATTCGTTCATCCACGAGAACCTGATGGATATGAATCACCAGTTCCTGCATCGACGCTGGATGGGAAAATTCCAGCCAAAGCTGCTGGCATTCCGCAAAGGACCTGGTTTTGTCGAGGTCGATTACACATTCGATTCGCTGGAAGGAATTTTCGGACGGCTGCAGCACATGGCGGCCATGTACGGCCGCCCCGGCAAGGAACCGCGTGCGGAAGCGAGCGGGCATCGAGCGGAATACGACGGCGACGTCATGACGGTGGCGACCCACTATCCGTATCAGAGCCTGACATTGCATCGGCCCAAGCTGGATGGACCACTGCTCCAGCTATGGGTGGCTTACGTTTCGGCAGACCGTGAAGAGAGGATGAACCGGCCTTGCGGCGTGTTGCTGATCCGCAAGCCGGCAATACGCTTATTGGCGTATCCCTTGCGGACGTTCTTCCAGTATTTTGTCGATGCAATCTTCGAGGAAGACCGATTTGCCCTCGAAGCCGAGCAACGGGCCCACGATATGCAAGGAGCCGATTGGAATCAGGAGATCCTGCCGTTCATTTTGGAATTGCGAGCTCTGCTCATGAGCGCGGGGATTACGGCTTCGACTCGTGTCGATCTTTCAGCAGCCTCTTGAGCGCACGGCTCCGCCGCTCCCTGGTAACGCAGATCGGCGTAACCCAGGCCGTGCCGCGCGATCAATGCTATATCTCGAGCTTGGCTGGAGGAGGCGAATGCTCCGCTTGGTCGGGCAAGTGCCGTCCCAGCCCGACGGCCTGACGAAGCAGCGGAAAACGCTCGACCATATCCGCGTAATGGCGGCGCACCGCACGGACCAGCCTCCCCTCGCAAACGAGCAACTGGTCGCCGAGCTCGATCATTCGAAGATTCGGCCACGCCTTCGGCTTCAGCTCCAGCATCTCGCTCACGGCCGCTTCGGGCGAGCGATCCGGACGAGCCTGCGCCAGCAGCAGCACCGCCGCCGCGGTCGATCTCGACAATCCGGCGTGGCAATGGACGAGAAGTCCACGTGCCGAGCGCGAATGTGCCAGCGAACTGCCAAACCTCAACAGACGATCGATATCGTCGCGCTGCGGTGCCACCATGCCTTCATGCTCGTCGATCACGTCATGAAAGCGCAAGCAGAGTCGCTCCTGGCTGGAAAACAATCGAAAGATGCCCGGCTCGGCAGAGTCGGGATCCAGGATCGAAACGAGATGGCTGATGTCGGCGTTGCAATGCTGTTCGAGCTCATCGAGCCCGCAGATGACAAGTCGAAACGGAGCGGAGGTGGGTGGCACGTCGCTCATCGAGCCCATCCCTGCGCATTTCCGAGTTGCAGCCGCTTCGTCGATCGCGGACGCCGTCGATCCAGACGGTTGCAGTATACTGTTCGACCCGCATGAAGCAAAATCCACCGACCGCTCGCGGGCCGATTTCGGGAGCAAGCTCGATGTTCGCTGCAGGCAAGGCGTCCGGCTCCCACCCGCCCGATGCGTTCCCCATCCCAAGCTACGTGAACCTCGGCGCAGCCGATCGACGGGATCCGTCGTGGGCGAACCTTCCGAAGGGCCCGCCGTGGTCTCCGTTCTTTCAGAGCCTCCGGTACACGTGGGCGCCATACCAATCGATCGAGGCCGACCGGCGGCGCTATGGCAATTGCTACACGATACACCCGCTCTGCCAGCCGCGGATGGTCGTGTTTTCCGACCCCGATGCCATCCGCGAGATCTTCACCGCGGATGCGGACGACCTGCAGGGCGGCGAGGCGGCAGCCTGGCTGATCGGACCCGTGCTCGGGTGGAACTCGCTGGTGCTGCTCGATGGCGAGCGCTACAGGCGAGATCGACGCCTGATGATGCCCACCCTGCACGGCGAACGGTTGCACCTCTACGCGCGCACGATCCGTGAGGCCACCGACCGCGCGCTCGAGCGGTGGCGAATCGGCCGGCCGATCTCGATGCACCGCGAGCTTCGGGCCATCGTTCTCGACGTATTCTTGCGGACGATCTTCAGCCTGGAGGAGGCGCAGCTCGAGCGCCTCAGAGACCGTCAAGGCCGCATCCTGCAGATGGCCGATCGCCTCACGGCGGGATTCATTTTCCTGCCCCCTTTGCGCATGGACTGGGGGCGCTTTTCTCCGTGGGGCCGATTCCTCCGGCTTCGAGGCGAGATCGCTGCAATTCTGTCGGCCGAAATCGCGCGCTGCCGATCGGAACGGAAGGCGGATCGGATCGATGTTCTCTCGTTGCTGGCTACAGCCCGGGACGAGAACGGCGACTCGCTGACCGAGCAGGAGCTGTTCGACGAGATGTTCACGCTGTTGATGGCCGGAATCGAGACGACCACGACGTCGCTCGCCTGGGTGTTTTGCCACGTGCTTGCGCGGCCCGAAGTGCTGCGCGAGGTCATCGCCGAGCGGGAACGCGTCGTCGGCACCGAACGCGTGTCGGCGGAGCACATCGGAGAGCTCAGGTACCTCGATGCGGTGATGAAAGAGTCGGCGCGATTGACGCCTGCCACCACCGATGTCGCGCGCGTGGTGAAGAGGCCGTTGCGGATCGGCGGCATCGATCTTCCGGCCGGCGCGGGCGTCTCGGCCGGCATCTACCTGACGCATCACCGGGCCGATCTTTGGCCGGAACCGGAGCGCTTCGATCCGGAGCGCTTCATCCGGGCGCGGCCGAGCCCCTATACATATTTCCCGTTCGGCGGCGGCGACAGGCGATGCCTGGGAGCGGCGTTCTCCACCTATGTCATGAAGGTCGTGATCACGCAGTTGCTGTCCCGGCTGGAGCTGCGGCTGGCGCCGCGATACCGGATGCGGCCGGCATTCCACGCCATCACGATCTCGCCCTCGGGCGGCGTGCCCGTCATCATCGATCGACGCACGCCGCAACGCGCCGCAATTTGACGCATGGTCGGAACATGAGGCCGGCCGGGCTCCTGTTCACCCGGCATGGCCGCTATTCATGCGCGCGATCCCGCGGCCGGCATTCGTTCGATCGCATGATCCCGCCCGAAAACTAACTTTCGGGATCATGCCCCGCTGCCCCTGCGGTCGCGGGGCAGCCGCTGCGCACCGGCGCGGGGGACAAGATGGGTCGAGAGCCAGCGCAACCAGGCCGTGGCGCGCCACGACGTGCTCTGCCGGAGGGCATCGACTTCGATCGAACGCTGCTGCGCCTGCTTGACCGCTTCCGCCGTGCGCGACCGCTGTGCGGCCAGCTCGGACGCAAGCTCCTTCTCGTGCCTGGCGGCTTCCGCCGCTTGGCTTCGCTGCGCTCTCAACTCGACGGCTAGCGCTTGCGCCTGCGTGGTCGCGTCCGCCGCCCGACGGCCGAGCTCGGCCAACGCTTCCTGGTGTTGAGCGTCACGCTGGGCGCGCTCCTGCGTCAGCCGCGCGATTTCGCGCCCGAGCGCGATGCGATCGAGTTGATCGTGGTTGGGATAATTGAGCGCGGCGGGGATCACGGAAAAAGTCTGGTCCGGCGCGGGGCCGGCACATCATTACGACGAGCCGTCCAGTCGACTCACGCGTCCTCGACCCACTCCATGATCTGCGGGCCGAAGATCAGCATCGAGAGGATCAGCAGCGTGAAGAGTGTCAGAACGACGCCGAGCAAGAATTCCACGTCCAGGCTCCATGGCGGGCGCACGGACGACTCAGCAGCCCCGATGGAACTTTACCACGAATGGAACTCGGCCGGCGGTAAAGCCGTGCTCACAGCGCGACCCACCAGCCCCAGGCGAGCTTCGCGACGGCGAACGCGGTGCCGCCGGTGCGCCGGCAGGCGACGTTCGTCTCGGAGCGGCAGGGCGGGCACGGCGCCGTCCGGGAATTCGTGGACGCGATCCTGAGCGTCCGCCCGGCGGCGAGGACGTAATTTGGCCAAGCTCTCCGACTACGTGATCCGCGTCCTCGCGGACGAAGGCATCAAGCACGTCTTTCTCGTGACCGGCGGCGGCGCGATGCACCTCGAAGTCCTCAACGATGGCCCGCGCCGTGGCATTCGATTGTGCTTCGAGGATCACGGTCCGGGCATTGCCGATGTACAGCAAGCGATGAAGGATGGCTTCACCACTGCCAACGGGTTGGGCCTGGGCCTCGGCGGGGCCAAGCGGCTCTCCAATGAATTCGACATCGTTTCCAGCCCTGGCCAAGGTACGCGCGTGACGATCACGCGCTGGAAGTAAAACGTGCAGAGTCTAAGCGTCACCGAATCGAGCGAGATCGCCCAGGCTCGGCGAGCAGCCGCAACGATGGCTGCGCGCCAAGGATTCGACCAGGAGGACGCCGGGCGCGCGGCGCTGGTCGCGGTGGCACGCACGCGTTCGACGTCGTGCTCGTCGAGCGCGGCGCGGTACTCGCGCAACACGTTCACCGTTCGTTCGACTGCATCGGGCGCGAGCATCCGCGCGCGATCGACGCCCTGGCCGAGGCGCGTGATGCGCATCCTCCGATCGATGGTCCGCAGCTTTCCG
>Ga0081455_10005133_pt1 | contig 14431 bp, 11 predicted proteins | sample TabmetS3T2R1_FD_70207 | JGI IMG/M metagenome (GOLD analysis project Ga0081455, IMG submission 70207) | Tabebuia heterophylla rhizosphere microbial communities from the University of Puerto Rico - S3T2R1 | ecosystem: Host-associated > Plants > Roots > Rhizosphere ... | reverse complement strand
GCACCTATGTGACGCCGTTCGATCCCGTCATCCTGCGCGAGGCGCTGCTGCGCGAGCGCTTCCGCGGTGGCCAGACGTTCTATGTGGTGCCGCGCATCGCCGACCTCGACGATGCGGCGGCCTTCCTCGAGGAGCATGTGCCCGAGTTGAAGGTCGCGCGCGCCCACGGCCAGATGGGGTCGCGCGAGCTCGACTCCGTGATGAACGCTTTCTACGATCGGCAGTACGACGTGCTGCTCTCGACCTCGATTGTGGAGTCAGGCCTCGACATCCCGAGCGCCAACACCCTGATCGTGCACCGCGCCGACATGTTCGGACTCGCCCAGCTCTATCAACTCCGGGGCAGGGTGGGGCGGTCCAAGATCAGGGCCTATGCCTATTTCACCATTCCCGCCGATGCGCGGCTGACGCCAGGGGCCGAGCGGCGCCTCAAGGTGCTGCAGTCGCTCGATACGCTGGGCGCCGGTTTTGTGCTCGCGAGCCACGACCTCGACATCAGGGGCGCTGGCAATCTCCTCGGCGAAGAGCAATCGGGGCACATCAGGGAGGTGGGCTTCGAGCTTTACCAGTCGATGCTGGAAGAGGCTGTCGCGGCGATCAGGGGCGGCGAGGGCGGCGTGATTGAGGATCAATGGTCGCCGCGCATCAGTCTCGGCACCTCGGTACTCATCCCCGAGGACTATGTGCCTGACTTGCAAGTACGGCTTGGCCTGTATCGCCGGCTCTCGGGCGTCGAGACCCACGAGGCGATCGAGGGCTTCGCCGCCGAGCTGATCGACCGCTTCGGCCCGTTGCCCGAGGAGGTGCGGCACCTGTTGGACATCGTCGAGATCAAGGGGCTGTGCCGCCAGGCCGGCATCGAGCAGATCGACGCCGGGCCCAAGGGCGCGGTGATCGCCTTCCGCAATAAGAGCTTCGCCAACCCCGAAGGCCTGATCGCCTTCATCCGCGAGGAGGGCAATCGGATCAAGCTGCAGCCCGACCACCGGCTCATCTATTACGCCAATTGGCAGACGCCTGAGGCGCGCCTTCACGGCACCCGCGAGCTGCTGAAGCGGCTCGTCAAGATCGCCCAGGCCGTGAAGCAGGCGGCTTAGATTGGTCCTGCACAACCGCCTGCAAGCGATCCCGGCAAAAGGGTCCAACCACCAAAGGGAAGGCGTCCAGCCGTGTTGCATGGCTGGACGCCAGAAGGCCTCGCAACTTGCGCTCGGAGAGGGAAAGTCCGGCGCTAGCAGACCACATCTTCGGCTAGACGGGGGGCACTACCGATGAAAGCTATGTGGCCGCGTTTTCCTTATCCGACACATAGCCTGCTCGCACTTTGATCCATATCAAACGAGCTTTTCTCAGGAGAGGGAGCCAGGAAAAATCACACCTGCTGCAAGATCTGCGCGCGGAGGATGCGGCCCGAGGCGTCGCGCGGAATCTCTTTCACCACCAGCAGCTTGTCGGGGAACTTGAAGGCCGCGACCTCTCGATCTTCGAGAAACGCGCGCAGCGCCTCGAGCGAGATCGCCTCGCCGGGCTTTGGCGCCACCGCGGCGAAGATTCGGTCGCCGACGACCGGGTCGGGCAGAGCGAAGCACGCTGCGTCGAGGAAGGCGGGAAACGCCTGGTACAGCTCGTCGAGCTCGCTCGCGGCGATCGAGAAACCGCCATGATGCAGAAGCTCCGGATCGCGCTTCAGCCGCAAGCCTCCAGTGCCACCCTCTGCCGCGCCGTAAAGCCCCGTAGCGGTGAAGCCGTCCCGGTCCAGAACAAGCGGCCCTCCGAGCGCGCCGTGCGGCACGACCGGGCCACGCACAAGAAGCTCGCGGTCGCCCTCGTCATTGATCTTCGCGGCGAGCTTCGTCTCGACGAACACGGCGCCTTCGCCGTCCTCTTCGAGATGGACCGGGCCGAGCGGGAGTGGGCTGGGTGTCGCGCGCGCCTCGCGGCAAAGCACGACGCTGGCGAGGTCGCCGAGCGGATAAAGATCGAACAGGAGCGGCGCCGCGCCATAGAAGGGAGGCGGCGTGTCGCCGCGCTCGGGAATCGGCCACACCGCGCCGAGCCGTCGCAAGCGGCAGTCGGGCCCTTGCAGCACATGGTCCTTGGCGAGCTCTGCAAGCACGGGGATGGGCAGCGCCGTGACGGTGGCGCCCGACGACAGAAGCTGCGGCACGAACGCGGCATAATCGAAGGGGTCATGCTGTGCGAGCGCAGCGCCGCTGATCAGCCAGGGCATGAGGCCGAGCGACAGCCCGACGGGCCCCGTCAAGGGATACGAGTTAAGGATCACGTCGCGCGTGTCGAGCGAGAGCGCGAGCACCGTCATCGCCCCCTGCGCGAGAAGCTCATCCTCGGTGCGGAATACCGGCAGAAGCGGCATGCCCGCCCGCGCGCTGAAGGTGATCATGGCCGGCGTGAGCCGCATCGGCGCCTCGACAAGGCGATCCGACGGACGCGGGCCGCCAGCGATGACCTCGTCGAGAGAGGCAACGCCGTCGGGAAGGCCTTCGCCAAAGCCAAGCACGAAACGGACCGAGAGCTGGGTCGCGGCTATCTCGCAGAGCTTCTCGGCCTGGTTCGAGCTGGCGAACGCCGACACACCGATCAGCGCCTTGGGCTCGACCTCCTGGCACGCCTTCCTGATCTCGTGCGCCCGCCACAGCATGGGGAGTGCCGCGACCGTCAGTCCGGCGCGCCAGGCCGCGAGCAGGGTGAGCGGGTGCAGCGCGAGATTGGGAAGCTGCACGGCGATCCGGTCGCCGGGCTCCAAGCCAAGCTCCATGAAGAACAGGCCGAGCGCGTCGACCGCCGCGTCGGTCTCGGCATAGGTGAGGGAACTCGGCTGCCCCATGCCGAGCGTGGCCTGATTGGGTGGATCGGAGAGCGCGGTCGCGCCGGGTCTCTGACGGGCGCGCCGCCTGAGCAAACCTTCGGCCGTGAGCGGGTCGCTCTCCTTCCTCTCCATGGGCTCGGCGGGAAGTATGCTCATGACGGGTCAGCGCGCCGGTGCGCCTTCGCTTGATGCGGCCCCAGAGGACGGCTCGAGCCACCACGTATCGATCTGATAGCCGTAGAGCGGCGTGGCCCCCGGCCGCTTCAGATCGCGCCAATGCGCGACCCACTGGCGCGGAAGGTGAAACAGCGGGATGACGTAGTCGCCCGAGAGCAGCACGCGATCAAGGGCGCGCACCGCCGAGACGAAGCTTTCCTGCTCGCGGGCCTTCAGCATCGCCTCGATCATGGCATCGACGGCCGCGCTTTTCACTCCGGGATAATTGAACGAGCCTTCCGTCACCGCAGCCTCGCTCCCCCAACGAAAGGACTGCTCGTTTCCCGGCGACAGCGAGACCGGCCAGAAGTACTGAATCATGTCGAAGTCGTAGGTCTGCTTGCGCCGCTGGTATTGCGCCGAATCAACTTGACGGATTCGCGCCTCGATTCCTACTTGTTTCAAGGCGCTGGCGAAGGTCAGGAGCAGCCGCTCCTGGGTCCGGGTGGCGGCGAGAATCTCGAACTGGAACGGCTCTCCGGTCGCCACGTTGACAAGCTTGCCGCCCTTCAGCTGATAGCCAGCCTGTTCGAGCAGCGTCAGCGCCTCGCGCCGCCCCTCACGGTTCTCGCCGGTGCCGTCGCTGACGGGGAAAGCGAAGGTTCCGTCCATGACCGAGGGTTTCACCTCGCTCGTATAGGGCGCGAGCAGCGCGCGCTCGGCCGCGTCGGCGGGTCGGCCATGCGACGACAGGTCGGAGCGCGCGAAATAGCTTTCCGTGCGCGCGTACTGGCCGTGATAGAGCGTGCGGTTCACCCATTCGAAGTCGAACAGCTTGATGAGGGCCTGGCGCACGCGCGGATCGGCGAATAGCGGCCGCCGCGTGTTGAACACGAGCGCCGACATGCCGGCCGGCGTCTCCACCGGCAACTCCTCCTTGATGACGCGCCCGTCGCGCACGGCGGGAAAGTCGTAGCCCTCGGTCCAGCGGGTCGGATCGTCCTCGTTGCGCAGGCGCACCAGGCCCGACTTGAGCGCCTCGAACATGGAGCCGGCGTCGCGGTAATAGTCGAAGCGGATCTCGTCGAAATTGTAGAGCCCGCGATTGACCGGAAGATCGCGGCCCCAATAATTCGGGTCACGCTGGAAGGAGATCGACTTGCCCGGGTCCACCTTGACGATGGTGTAGGGGCCGCTCCCAGTCGGCGGGAAGAGGGTAGTCTTCTCGAACCGGTCGGGATCGATGAGATGCTTCGGCAGCACGGGCATGAGCCCCATGATGAGCGGCATCTCGCGGTCGCCGCTGTCATCGAAGGTGAAGCGCACCTTGCGCTCGCCGGTCTGCTCCACCTTGGAGACTTTCTTATAGTAGGAACGGTGGTTGGGGCGTCCGTGATCGCGCAGCAACGCGTGCGAGAAGATCACGTCAGCGACCGTGATGGGCGTTCCGTCCGAGAACCTCGCCCTCGGGTTCAGAGTGAACTCAACATAGCTCCGATCGGGCGGCGTCTCGACACCCTCGGCCACGAGCCCGTAAAGCGTGAACGGCTCGTCATTGGCACGCGCTAGCAGGCTCTCATAAACATACTCGCGCACGCCGTCGGCCGGCGCCCCCCTGACGATCAAGGGATTGAGGCTGTCGTAAGAGCCTTGCACGGCGAAGGTGATGCGCCCTCCCTTGGGCGCGTCTGGTTTGGCGTAGGGGAAATGGGTGAAGCCCGAACGCTCGAGCGGCTCGCCGTGCATGGCAAGGCCTGCCGCGGGCTCTCCTCGCGCGCTGCCTGGAAGGACCATGAGGAGGCCCAGGACCAGCAATGAAATAGGGGCTTTCAACGGGCAGCGCGCATGGCTATAGATGCATTCCGCATTGCAGCATGGAGTTAAGGGTAACATCGCCTGCAACGCAATCGGGCGCTAGGGCTGCGGGCAGTAACGGGAAGGGTTAGGGCTCGCCGGCGAGAGACCGCGAAGGTCCTGAGATTCAAGGCTCTCAGCCACGTCTACGCCTCAATTCGGGTATTGACCCTATAAGCACGGGACGCGGGGTATGGGGTCATCGGTAAAGACCTGAACCTTGCCCGCGAAGAGAGGAAAGGTCGATTGATGATCTGGTCCAGGGATCAATGGAACACGCTTAGCCGCCGCGCGGCTCAATTGCTGCTATGCGCCGGGGTGGGCGCGCTTGCTCTGGGATTGGCGCTGCCTGCGGCGATGGCCCAGCAAGTACAGCCCAAGGCCTCGCAAGTACAAAAAGCGCAGCCGCCCGCGCCTGCCGCAGGGGCTCCCGCCGCTCCTGCGGCTGGTGATGCTGCCGCTGCCGGTGGCGCGACCGAGGATGCCTGGGTCAAGCTTTGCATGAAGAGCGAGCAGACCAACAACAAGGAGATCTGCCTCACCAATCACGAAGGGCTCGAGCCCAACACCGGCATGGTGCTGATCGCCGCCGCCGTGCGCAAGGTCGAGGGCGAGGACAAGCAACAGCTCCTCGTCAGAGTGCCGACCGCCTATGCGCTCGTGATCCCGGCCGGCGTGCAGATCAAGATCGATGAGGGCCAGCCGATCTCGCTGCAATACACAATCTGCTTCCCCACCAGTTGCCAGGTGCAGCTCGAGCTGACCAAGGAGCTATTCGATCAAATGCGCAAGGGCAAGCAGATGGTCGTTGCCGCCATGAATATCCAGCAGAAGACGATGGGCTTCCCTGTGCCGCTCACCGGCTTCGCCAAGGCCTATGACGGCGCGCCGGTCGACAGCGCCAAATACGAGGAGTCGCGGCGCCAGTTGATGGAGATCTTCCGCAAGCGCCAGGCCGAGCTTGCGGCCAAGGCAGCAGAGGCGCAGGCGAAGAAGGAGGCCCAAGGCGGCGCCCCGCCGACGCCTGGCGGTGCCGCTCCCGCTGGCAACGCCACCACGGCGGCGACCAAGAAGCCTGCCGCACCGGCACCTGCTACGCCGTAACGCCAGAGACAAGCCCAGAGACGAGCAAGGCCGCGCCGGCTCCCGGTGCGGCCTTGCGCTTTCCTCAAGCAGGCCTTGCGGCCTAGTGCTCTTGCAGGAAGCGGAAGCGGAAGATGCCGTTCTTCAAATCCTCGAACAGCTCGGACACCTGCGGATGGCGCAGCGGCTCGTCCGAGGAGTCTGGCACCAGATTCTGCTCCGAGACATAGGCGATGTACTCGGTATCCGCGTTCTCGGCGAGCAGATGATAGAACGGCTGGTCCTTGTTGGGCCTGACGTCCTGCGGAATGGAGCGATACCACTCCTCGGTATTGCTGAAGGTCGGATCGACATCGAAGATCACGCCGCGAAACGGATAGACCCGGTGGCGCACGACCTGCCCGATCTGGAATCTGGCGCTGCGGACGGTGGACATTGCCCGACACCTGTCCCCATTTTGAGTCTTTGTAACGATAAGAGCGAAGCTAAGGGGGGCTGTCAACGGTCGTAAAAGCCAGGTCACGACCAGCGCCGGTTCGACCACATGAACTGTTCGGGGGTCTCGCGGATCCAGGTCTCGAAATAGCGCTGGATCGCCGCGGTGATGGCGCGGATGTCCTCGGCCTGGTTGGCGGTGCGCGGGATTCTCAACTCGTTGACATTGACGTCGAAGCAGGCGCGGTTGCCGATGCGCAGGCAGCGCCCGATCCAGATGCGCGCGCCCACCCTCCGCGCGATCATGGCGGCGATCGGCATGCTTTTGGCGGGGTAGCCGAAGAACGACACCTCGATCCCGTTGGCGTCGTAGAGGTCGGAGATGAAGCCGAGCCTTCCGCCCTGGCGGACATAATCCATGATGAGGCGCGCCGTCTTCTGCGTCTCGTCCTGGCCGGCGGCCCGGCCGCGGCCGAACAGGCCGCCGGGGTAGAGGCCCTGGCGTTGCGAGCGGAGGTAGCGGTCGACATAGGGATTCTTGACTTGCCGGTAGACGCCGGCGGGCCGGACGCCGGCCAGGGTAACCGGCCACATGCCAAGCTCCCAATTGCCCATATGCATGGTGACGATCAGGACCGGCCCCATCTTTTCCCGGTAGCGGGTGATCCAATGGCCGTTGGTCACGTGCAGCCGGTCCGGCTCTTTGAGGATGCGGTCGATGCACATGGTCTCGACCATGACGCGGCCGAGATTGCCCCACATGGCGCGCGCGATGCGCTCGCGCTCCTCCGGCGTCTTCTCGGGGAAGGCGCGTTCGAGATTGGCGAGCGCGCGCTTGTGGCGGCGGTTAAGCGGCGCGACCCACCGCCACACCTGGGCCGAGATCGCGCAGGACATGTCGAGCGGAAGCAGCCGGACCAGGCCGATCAGAAAGCGCAGGCCGACATACTCGCACTGATAGCGCAGGTCACGGAGCCGCGAGATTTCCGTGGGTCTGGCCAAGGGCCACTCCTTGCAGCCGGCGTGTCGAATGAGGAAAGGGCGGAGGCCACCTCGTGACAAATGACGGGAGGCGCGTCAAGCCCGGAAGGGCGCCCCGGGCTCGGCGGGCCGCATCAGGGTCGGAAGCGCGGTCGGAGGGGTGAGACCGAGCCGCATCACCATGCGGCGCAAAGGGGGAAGCGCGTTCAGGCCGTGCGACAGGAGCCCGCGCGCGGCCTGCACGGGAAAGAGCGAACTGAGCAGCGATCGGCTCAGGAGGTCAACGCCCACCGTACGGGTCAGCACGTCGATATCGCGCGCACGCCGATATGATGCCAGCACCTCTTCTCCGCCCGGGTCGCGGCCAAGCCGAAGCGCGGCGGCAACGCAGTCGGCAAGGGCCGCCGCATCGCGGAAGCCGAGATTGAGCCCCTGCGCGCCGATCGGCGGCAGGATGTGAGCCGCTTCGCCGAGAAGCGCGGTGCGGTTGGCGGCAAGTGTGCCGGCGCTAAGGCCTGAGACGGGGAATTCGGCGCGCGCGCTCATGCCGGAGATAGGACCGAGGAGACCGCCGAGGCGCTCGCCAAGCTCCTCCTCGAAGCGCGCGGCGTCGAGCTGCATCAACGGCGCGATCTCCGAGCGGGAGCCGACCCAGATCAGGCTCGACGCGTGCGGATCGGGGAGGGGGACGGTCGTGACCGAACCTTGCTCCTTGTGCAACTCGTTCGAGATGAAGCGATGCGGAAGCTTGTGCCGGAAGCTCGAGGCGATGGCGGCTTGATCGTACTGGCGATCGGTCATTGCGATCCCAGCGCTGGTGCGGCAGATCGCCCGCCGCCCGTCTGCGCCCGCCACGAGGCGGGCGGAGAGGGGAGCGCCGTCGCTCAAGGTGAGAACGGCCCCGCGCGCATCGAGCGCGATCGCTTCGACATTGGTCGTCACCACCGCGGGCAAGACCTCGCGGGCACGCGTGTAAAGCGCCTCGATCAGCGTCGTATTGGGGATGTTGTAACCGAACGCCTCGAGCCCCAACTCGCTTGCCTTGAACTCGATGTCGGGCGCCCTGAATAGACTGCGCGAGGCATCGATGATGCGGATTGCTTTGAGCGGCGCCGCTTCGCTTTTGAGGCGATCGAAGACCTTCAGCGCCTTGAGCAGATCGACGGAGCTCGCAAGCAGGGCCGCCGTTCTCGTCTCGAGCCTCGCAGCATCGCCGCTTGGAGCAGGTCCGATCGCGACGACGCTCGCGCCGATCTCATGCAGCGCGAGCGCTGCAACCAGACCCGAGGGACCGGTCCCGACCACCGCGACGTCGTGGGTCGCTTCGGGTGAAGGGGTCTCGTTGTCGGAGCTCATTACATCCTTGCAACGGTGAGGAACGGAGAGGCCGGGCACCGTAGCGTGACCGCGCTCCATTCGCTACACGCGCGCCGCATGCCTATCTCGGGCTCCCTTGCCAAATCTGCCACAGCGCAAATAAGTTCTAGCGACCCGGCAAACAAAGAAATGCCCGTGCGTTGTCCAACTCGACCAGTCTGGTAGGGTTTAACAACGCAAAACGGGGGTGAATCATGGTCGGGGGACTGGGTCAACGATCGCGCTTGCTCCTCGCCGCCGGCGTCATTGTCTTCATGGGCGCGTATCCGCACGCGCCCGCCAAAGCCGCAGGTCTCGGCGGCGACTGCTGCGCCGATCTCGAGGAGCGCGTTGCCGAGCTCGAGGCAACCACCGCCCGCAAAGGCAACAAGAAGGTCTCGGTCGAGGTCTACGGCAAGGTCAACCAGGCCGTGATGTGGTGGGACGACGGCGCCGAGAAGAACACCTACGTCATCGAGAACGGCTACAACTCGACGCGCTTCGGCTTCAGGGGGAAGGCCAAGATCAGCGGCGATTGGTCGGGCGGCTACCGGCTCGAGTTCGAGCACCGCTATGCCTTCGGCCGCAACATCAACCAGGTCGACGACGACAACAATGTGGATGGCCGGCAGCTCTTCACGCGGCACTCCTACTGGTACCTCAACAACAAGAAATACGGCGAGCTCCGTGTCGGTCTGACGTCAAGTCCGAAGGACAACATCAACAAGGACACGATGATCTACGGCAACGTGATCGATACCGTGACCCAGGACTTCTTCAACATGCAGGGCTTCTTCCTGCGGCCGAAGGGCTTCAACACCGAGGTCGGCAACGGGCAGCCTTCGGGCATCAGCGTCTCCACGCTGAAATATGTCGACATCGCACGCTGCTACACCGCCCAGGCTCTGTTCGACTGCTCGACCCGGCGCAATATGATCGTCTACGACTCGCCGAAATATTTCGGGTCGAAGGAGGGCAAGGGCTTTTGGGCCGACTGGGGCTGGGGCGAGGACGATATCTGGAGCGCCTCGCTGCGCTACGTGGACAATTGGGGCGAGAATTGGCAAGTCGGCGGCGGCATCGCGTTCGAGAAATTCCGTGACGAGAATGTTCAGAATTCCGGCGGCGGCCTGAACGGCTTCAAGCGCGACATCGATGAGTGGGCGGGCTCGGCCTCCGTCCTGCATGTGCCGTCGGGCCTCTTCGTCACCGGCGCCTTCACGACCTCCGACAACAAGGACTCGAACCGGCAGCACGCCGGCGTCTTTACCGGAACGGACTCACCCGAGGAGGTGGCCTGGGACGTTCAGGCCGGCATCTTCAGGAAGTTCATCGATCTTGGCTATTCCACGTTGCTGGTCGGCTTCACCAACTCCGAGGACGGCATCGGCGGGGCTTGCGGTGCCACGCGACGCTGCGGGCCGAACACGCTGGCCGGGCTCGGCATTACCACAGAGATCACCGGCTCCGATGTGGACAAATGGTATCTCGCCCTCGACCAGGAGGTCGTGCCGGGCGCGATGGACCTCTATCTGGTCTACCAGCACATTAGTCCCGAGGTTGATCTGGTCGACTCCGCGTTGAACCCGGTGAACATTCCTCTGGATGATTTCGACCTGATCTATTCAGGCGCACGAATCTATTTCTAGAGCGCTGATCTCCTTTCCCTGGGGAGAACAGTCGAAAGGGCCGCCCCTCGGGGCGGCCCTTTATGCACGGGACCCCTGATTCTCATATTTTTCCTGAGCTTAGCCGCTGGCCGCAGATGCACGGCCCAGCACTTCCTCTGTGGCTCATCGGCAACAGCAACGGGCAAAATCCTTACTGTCTTTCGACTGTCATAGGAACGTCATTGCTCGAGAAATAGAACGGTAGGGCCAGCCGATGGACTCGGCTCGACAGGTTCGGACGCTTGCCGCGGGGGTTGAGACGGAATCTTCTTACAACAGAACAAGTTAGCAAAAACGCGTCATTCAAACAGAGTGGAGAGGGGTCATGATCGGGGGATTACGTGGGGCCGCCAGCCGCCTGGCGCTCGCTGTCATTGTGAGTGCCGTAGGCGCAGTGGCCTTCGCTCAAAAGCCGGCCAAAGCAGCCGACCTCGGCGGTGATTGTTGCGCCGATCTCGAGGAGCGTGTGGCCGAGCTCGAGGCCACGACCGTGCGCAAGGGCAACAAGAAGGTTTCCGTCACCCTTTACGGCAAGATGAACCGGGCCATGCTGTTCTGGGACGATGGCGCCGAGAAAAATACCTACTCGGTGGATAACTCTTATGAATCGAGCCGCTTCGGCATCAAGGGCTCATCCAAGATCGGCGGCGACTGGTCGGGCGGTTACCGCATCGAGGCCGAGGTCAGATCCGCGGCCTCTGAAGCTGTGAACCAAATCGACGACGATGACGGAACGCGTTCAGGCGGCGTCGCGGGCAACGAGTCGCGCCTCCTGCTGCTGCGCCATTCCTTCGTGTATGTGGACAACAAGAAGCTTGGGCAGGTCCGCTTGGGTCTGACCTACACGCCCAAAGACGACATCACCAAGGATACCGACGTCACCGAGCTCGAAGACACGATGACCTCGGACAACCACATGAACCGCGGCTTCTTCCTGCGGCCCAAGGGGTTCAACACCGAAGTCGGCGGGGCCGGCCAGCTCAAATGGCAGGCGATCTCGCAATGCTACAGCTCCTCGTCGGCGTTCGACTGCTCGACCCGCCGCAACGGCGTCGTCTACTGGTCTCCCAACTGGCAGGGCTTGAATTTCTCCTGGGGCTGGTTCGAGGACGACATCTGGGGCGGCGCTCTCCGCTACACGAAGGAGTGGGGCGAGAACTGGGAGTTCGGCGGCGGCGTCGCCTACGAGAAGTCGCATGACGAGAACCAACAGAACTCAGGCGGCGGTCTCAACGGCTTCAAGCGCGACATCAACGAGTGGGGTGGCATGGCCTCGCTCAAGCACAAGCCGACCGGCTTGTTTGCCTTCGGCGCCTTCAGCACCTCCGAGACGAACGATTCAAACCGGCAGAATGCCGGCGTCTTCACCGGGACGAGCTCTCCCGACATGAGTGCGTGGGATGCGCGCATCGGCATTCAGCGCAAGATGGGCGCGCTCGGATCGTTGGGCGACACGTCGATCTTCGGCGGTTTCCTCAACATCAATGACGGTATCGGGGGCGCCTGCGGACCGACCCGGAGCTGCAGGCCCGGCACGTTCCCCGACCTCGCCATCCAGACGGAGATCACCGGCGCCGATGTCGATCGCTGGTATCTCGGCTTCGATCAGTCGATGGTCGGCGGCTACCTGCATCTCTATGCCGTCTATCAGCACCTCGAGCCGGACGTGGATCTGGTGGATAGCGCTCTCAACCGGGTCAACGAGCCGCTCGATGATTTCGACCTGTTCTACACGGGCGCGCGCATGTATTTCTAAGCAGAGGCTCCCCCTTCCCAGGAGCTGAGCGAGCCGCCCCTTTCGGGGCGGCTTTTTTCATGCCAGAGGGCTTTCACGTCGCAATTCGCCGCTTAGCCCTTGTTGCCCGGCGGCAACAGCGCCCTTCGAAGTTTCGAGAAGTCTAAGTTCTCTCAATACCTTACCATCGATTCCGACAGGCTTGCATTGCCCCAACCCTGGAGCCATTTTTGATCGGGGGCGGAGACATAGGATGCGGAGGTCTTTCGCCATTGCCGGCTTGATGGCCGCGGTTTCGCTCGCGGCCGGGCCGGCGTTTGCCTTCCAGGAGACCCCTGCGCCGCCTCCGGAGGCGAGTGGTCCCGCCCCGCAAGCCAATGCACCAGCACTTCAGCTCGGCACGCCCGGCGCCGCCCCAGCCAGCCCGCAAGCCGACAGCAAAGGCGGCGTGAAGGTGTTCGGCTACAGCATCCTGCCCAAACTCAATTTCGGGCTCGATCTGCTCTATGGTCAGGATCAGCAGCAGCAAATGGATCTGCAAGGCCCAACCTTCGAGGACGAAAACCCCGACGTCACCGTGCTTGGCAAGGTCAAGCGCCGCTTCTAGGGCATCACGTCACCCCACATGATCGCGCGCCTCGGCGCCGCTTCGGTGCATCTTCTGACTGCGACGGGCGCGGTGCTTGCGCTTCTTGCGCTGCGCGCAGCCGATGCCTCCGACTGGCAGATGATGTTCGTCTGGCTCGGCATCGCGCTCTTCGTCGATGCCATCGACGGCCCGCTTGCCCGCCTCGTCGAGGTCAAGACCGTATTGCCGCGGTTCAGCGGCGAGCGCCTGGATCTCATCGTCGACTACCTGACCTATGTGGCGGTGCCGGCCTTCGCATTCACCGAGGCGGAGCTCTTGCCCGAATGGGCGCGCCTTCCCGCCGCGATCGCCATCCTCCTGTCGAGCCTGTTCCATGTCTCCGACCTCAACAGCAAGACGGAGGAGGGGTATTTCGTCGGCTTCCCGGCGATCTGGAACATCGTCTTGCTGTATTTGTTTGCGCTCGGGACGCCGCCTCTCGTCTCGCTTGCCATTGTCGGCGTCTTCGTCCTTCTCACCTTCGTGCCGTTTCTTGTGGTGCATCCATTCCGAGTGACGCGGCTACGGCCGCTCACCTTTCTCGTAACGCTTCTTTGGACCGGAGCGGCGGTCGTGGCGGTCGCCAATCCTTTTCCGTCGCCCGTCTGGGTCCAGACACTGCTGCTTCTGACCTCTGCCTATTTCACGGGCGTCGGACTGTATCGTTGGCTCCTGTGGCGGACGCCATGATGGACGGTGCTTTCGCCATGGACCTCGATTTCCGGCTACGCTATTAGCTCGGGCGGAACCCGCGTTCAGACCTCCATCCCACCGACAATTCAAATCTATGCTCATCGACTTCCTGACCGATCCGCATGTCTGGGCCAGCTTTATTGCCCTGAGCGCGATGGAGGTCGTGCTCGGCATCGACAACGTCGTGTTCATCTCGCTCATGGTGTCGCGCATGGCGCCGGAGCAACGGCTGATGGCGCGGCGGATTGGGCTGTCGCTCGCGCTTGTGTTCCGCGCCCTCATGCTGGGCGGCATCGCCTATATCATTCACCTCACCACGCCGATCTTCAGCATCGCCGGCTACGAATTCTCGTGGCGCGACCTCATCCTCATCGCCGGCGGCCTGTTTCTTCTGTTCAAGGGCACGCGCGAGATTCACGAGGACATCGAAGGGGAGGAGCAAGAGGACAGGCCCAACCGCGTCGTCGAGTCGATGACGTCGGCCATCATTCAGATCGCCGTCATCGACCTTGTGTTCTCCATCGACTCGATCATTACCGCGGTCGGCATGGCCGATCATGTCGAGGTGATGATCGCCGCGGTCGCCGTCGCTATCCTGGTGATGTATTTCGCCTCCGAGCCGGTGGCCGCCTTCATCGAGCGTCATCCCACCACGAAGATGCTGGCCCTTTCCTTCCTGCTCCTGATCGGGGCCGCGCTCGTGGCCGACGGCATGCATTTCCACATTCCGCGCGGCTACATCTATTTCGCCATGGCCTTCGCCGCCGCCGTCGAGGTGGTTAACGTCGTAGCGCTGCGCCGGCGCCAGCGGATCGCCGCCAAAGCCCGGGCCAAGCGGGCTTCCAAGGGCTGAGCATCGGGCTCCGAAATCGTCTTAACTTTGTCACGCAATTCCCCCGGGTCAGCCGCAAATTGACCGCCTTTGCCCGGCGAAGTTGCCTATCGTGTGTCAGTTCAAAGACAACAAAGGGGAAGCGATGAAAATCGGAACGTTTATTGTTGCGGCGGGGCTT
>Ga0081455_10005132_pt1 | contig 14431 bp, 11 predicted proteins | sample TabmetS3T2R1_FD_70207 | JGI IMG/M metagenome (GOLD analysis project Ga0081455, IMG submission 70207) | Tabebuia heterophylla rhizosphere microbial communities from the University of Puerto Rico - S3T2R1 | ecosystem: Host-associated > Plants > Roots > Rhizosphere ... | reverse complement strand
CCCACACCTGTGGCGCCACCCGCCTCCATGTCGGGAACGGTGACCGCTGTGGATACGCACGGGACGGCCACGGTGCATACCGCAGATGGCAAAAACCACAAGCTGAAGCACCACAGCTGGCAGGTAGGGGACAAGGTGGAGTGTACAATGAAGTCTGGAAAGACGTCGTGTACCAAGGCATCGTGACAGACTTCCCATACACTACCTCCATAACACCACTGTCTTGAGGAGGAAAGAGCGTTGCTCCGTGAAGCGGCCCTCAAGACAGTGAGCCTGCAGCGGGCCACCACGGAGCACACCCGCGAGACCGTGATCCTCAAGGTCAAAGAGCTCTACTGCGCGCTCTTACTCACCCAGCACGGCAAGGATGCCACGGTAGACCTCGCCAACGCTATTGTCAGCGTAATAAGCCCAAAGAAGCGCATGGCTATCCTTCCCCTATAGCGCGGCTGTCCCCAGTGCTATGCCCTGCCCCCATGGTCCACCCCAGCATCGCTGGTAAAGCTTCAGGGGGCCATATACAACCCTCCTGCAGGGCGTCCAGACTGGCTCCTTGACGCACTTCGCAAACCGTGTATGCTGCAGATTCCCGGTTATATCACGTCGGCCTGAGGCAGGAGGAGGAGCCATGGGGAGACTTGAGGAGCGCGTGATTATTGTTACCGGGGGGGCGCATGGCATTGGGCGGGCCTACTGTGAAGGCCTGGCCCGCGAAGGGGCGCGGGTGGTGGTGGCCGACATTGACGGCTGCGGCGCAGAGACCGTGGCCGAGACGCTAAGCGCGGGGGGGCAAGAGGCCCTGGCGGTGCAGGTCGATGTGGCGCAGGCCGAGGCCACGGAACGCATGGCCCAGGCGGCCCTGGCGCGGTTTGGCCGCGTCGATGGGCTGATCAACAACGCGGCGCTGTTTCAGCGCCCTGCCATGTCCCGCGTGCCCTTTGAACAGATTCCCGTGGAGGAGTGGGATCGGCTCATGGCCGTGAACCTGCGCGGCCTGTTTCTGTGCTGCCGTGCGGTGGTACCACACATGAAGCAGCAGCGCCGGGGCAAGATTGTTAACATCAGCTCGGGGACGGTGTTCTATGGCGCGCCGCTGGTCGCCCACTATGTGACCTCAAAGGCCGGGGTGATTGGGCTGACCCGGTCGCTGGCACGCGAACTGGGGGAGTACAACATCAATGTGAATGCCATTGCCCCGGGCCTGACCATGAGTATGGAGGAAGAGAGCGAGGCCAGGACCGCCCAGAACCAGCAACGTCTCCAGGCCCGCTCCATCAAGCGCACTGAGGTGCCACAAGACCTGGTGGGCACGGTGGTGTTTTTGTGTTCACCGGACAGTGACTTTATGACCGGACAGACCCTGGTGGTAGACGGCGGCGCGCAGATGCACTAAGTGCTGCACACGGGTGCTGCGCACTGCTAATGGCCCCCGCCATTCTGGCGGGGGATAATCAGCCGTACGCAGTACCCCCGCCAATTTGGCGGGAAACCAAGGCCGAGGCCGGGCGGCGCGCCGCTGCACTGATCCTACGGCTGAGCGAGTGGCTCGCAGCCTTCTCGTCGTAGAAGACTTGCGGAAGGGAGCGCTCATCCTACATTCTTTATCCGCCCTGTTGACGTGGCGCAAAAATGATGCTGCTCGCTGCACGCTAGGCTACTATTTGCTGTTCCTTTGCCTGGGATTGGACACGGCGGTGCTCGGGCCGACCTTGCCGGCCCTCGCCGAGCAAACCCACACCCCACTAGGACGCATGGGGTGGCTGTTCCTGGCGGGAGCAGTCGGCTACACTTTAGGGACAACTCTCGGTGGGCGGGTCTTCGACCGCGTGCGTGGGCACCCGGTGTTGGGGATGGCTCAACTGACCACCGCCGCTCTGAATCTGCTGGTGCCGCTGCTTCCCTGGTTCTGGCTCTTACTGGGGGTGTTGGCCTGCCAGGGGTTTGCCAATGGACTGATCAATACAGGTGCGAATACGCTCCTGGTCTGGACGCATGGGGAAAGAGTCAGCCCGTACATGAATGGGCTGCACTTTTGCTTCGGCGTGGGGTCTTTCCTCGCCCCCATGCTGGTGGCGCAGGTTATCGGTGTGCCAGGGGGATACTATTGGGCCTATTGGAGCCTGGCAGCCTGTGCGACGCTGGTCAGTCTGCGGCTCCTCACACTAGCGGGGCATCCTCAGCCGGCATACCACCACGACTCCGGCCCGCGCGCACTGGTTGGTACCCGCATCTCTTCCCCCCTGGTCATCTCCGCCGCACTGTTTTTGTTCTTCTACGTCGGTGCCGAAGTAGCGTTCGGCGGTTGGGTATACACCTATGCGGTCACACTCAAGCTGGCTAGTGCGGTGGGAGCGGCCTACCTGACTTCGGGGTTCTGGCTGTCGTTTACCCTTGGCCGCCTGATCTCCATCCCCCTGGCTACCCGTTTCACGCCGCCACAGATTGTCCTGGCAGCCTTGTGCATCTGCCTGTCTATCCTCGCCATGGTGATCATTATCCCCGACTCAAGCGTCATCTTGTGGATTGCGGCGTTGGGATTGGGCTTCGGTATGGCTCCCCTGTGGCCGACGGGTTTTACCCTGGCTGGGCAGTCGCTCACGCTAACGGCTTCTGTCAGTGGGATGATCTTGCTTGGGGATAGTTTTGGATGCGTGGTACTGCCCTGGCTGGTAGGCCAGGTTATGGAAGCCATTGGCCCACGGGCGCTGGTCTATCTGGTCTTCGGGAGTCTGGTAGGCGATGTGTTGGCATTTGTGGCCATGCTGCGCTTGCGCCCGGTCCTCAACCGTCAGCTCTTTGTCTCATCTGCGCAGGACAACGGTTGTCCCTGACGAGATGATTCCAACACTTGGAGTGAGCAGGCCAGGACGCAGCGACCTTCGACCCCGGTCAAACAAGGGGTTGATACTATCCTCTGGTCTCTTCAGCCATACTGTTCCCCTTATAAAAGTATGGCTATAATATTTCGCCTCACGGATCGAAAAGCCGCCAGACAGATGCATAGGCTACATGATCAAAGATCGGAAAGTCCACTATGGCAGATACACAACGGGTTCCGCCAAAACACCCACTAGCCGAAGTTTTCGGATTTCCGACAGACAATCATTCCCCTGAAGCCCAACGGCACCGAAGGGCCAAGCTATGCCCTTATAACAACAAGGTGCCGAACTGTACCAAGGATAAAGCCCTTGACCCGCTTGGTGTCTGCTCGATCTATAACGAAAGCGGCGAAGCTACGATTACCTGTCCTGTCCGCTTCCGGGAAGATTGGATTATCGCTGAAGATGCCGCGTCATTCTTCTTTCCTGCCGGTACGTCGTGGACGTCTTTGACGGAGATCAGGCTCAAGGATGGCAACGGCCTGTCGGCCGGCAACATTGACGTGGTGCTCGTTGCCTATGATGCACGCGGCAAGCTGCTTGACTTTGGTTCGCTCGAGGTCCAGGACGTATATATCTCGGGCAATGTCCGCAATCCCTTCTATCACTACATGCAGAACCAAACAGCCACGCTAGAGTGGAGCGAGCCTAACTATCCTCGTGCTGATTACCTGGTTTCATCAAGAAAACGGTTGGCACAACAGTTGCGCTACAAAGGTGGTATTTTCAAGCAATGGCACAAAAAGCAAGCAGTCGCTTTGCACAAGGCCTTTTATGCCACTTTGCCGGTACTGCCAGCAGTCGCGCCACAAGAAGCAGACATTGCGTGGTTTCTGTACAGTCTGGAGTGGCATGCAGCAACAAACCGCTTTCATCTGACGCGGGATAGGGCTGTCTATACAGCCTTTGAACCCGCCATGCTCAAGATCACCACGGCACCGGTAGGGCCGATAGAGGATTTTATCGCGCACGTGCAATCCAGACTGAACAACTCCTTGAACCCGCCAGATGCCCCACCCTCCAAGGCATGCTAAGGGAGGGTAATTAAAAGCTCGTACATCTCGGTGTGAGCGGTACGGCCTTTTCCCTACGCTCTTGCCGGATGCGGTATAGGAGGGGCAATGAAAAATATTATGGCTTTGTCGTCTAATACACACGGCGGGTAATCTCGCATCATTTTTGTGAGACAGGCATCCCCAGACCGTGATGCTTCTATGTCCTACGTCTGGCGTGGGCCTTCCTGAGCCAGCGATGGTCTACACCAGGTCGGTATCGCCCCGCGTCGGACACATCGCGCTGTCGCCTTGTCCACCCCTACGACAGGGCCAACCATGTAGGCGACTAGGCGCGCCAGGCGCGTTTCCCCTGGCGCCACTGCCCCTTGGCGACGGCATGCGCTGGTGCTGCCGATGCCCTCGAGGCAGGTAACGACGATGGTCGCCGGCGACCCCGCCGTCGGTACCTGCCCCAGGGAAACCAGACGCGTCCGTGCCGTCTGCGTGCGGTGTGATTACCTACTCAGGGCCTGCAGGAGCTTGGTGCCGTCGGGCACACCCCACCCCGTACAGGCGTCCCACCCTGGACGGGCTGCATAGGCGCCATTACTGCCGGTCGTGATAGCGCGACAGACATTCTGACTCGCCAAAGCCTCATATAAGAGGGGGTTGAGATAACCCACCGGCTGGCCAAGATGTTGATTGAGGAGTGCAATCAGGCCAGCCCAGAGTGGGGCCACCGCACTCGTCCCGCCAATGACGTAGTCTTGACCGTCGACGCGGACGCGGTAGCCTGTGGCTGGGTCGGCATCCCCAGCGACGTCCGGCACACCGCGACCACGATGACCACTGGCATTGACTGAGGGTGGAACTTGAGCCCCTTGTTGCCACTGCGGCAGGGGGAAGACGTCGCTCACCCCCCCGCCCGTGGCGCTGTCGGGGCTGTCGTTCCACACGACTTCCCGAGTCACTGTCGCGCCACGCGCGTCCAGCCTGGTGCCACCACAGCCCAACGCCCAGGGGCTTGAGGCAGGAAAATCGACGTGCGCCTGGCCATCGTGGGCCCCATCGCCGGAGCCATTGTCCCCGGAGGCACAGCAGACGGTAACCCCCAGGGCTGCAGCGGCCTGGAAAGCCTGATCAATTTGCTGCAACGCTTGCGGCGTCCATTGTGACTCGGGGGCCCCCCAACTGATGGAGATGATGGACGGTTGATACACGGTATCATGAATCGCCTTCGTGATGGCGTCGAGCAATCCCTGCTCGGTATTCGGGGCAAAATACACCACGATACGGGCCTGCGGGGCTATCGCCGCGGCCACCTCAATATCCAACATGACTTCACTATCAGGGCCATCTGATGTAGTGGGACGGTTGTGCGCATGATCGACGAGGACCATCTGCACCGCGGGCACGGGCAAACCGAGGGCGGTGAAGTAGGCATGCAGATCGGCCTGGCGGTAGCCCCCACCGAGTTCGATGAGCGCCAGACACTGGCCTTGCCCAGCGAGCCCGGTGGGAAAGTGGTACACCTGCGCCAGCTGCGGTGGCGTAAACACCCCATTCCCCGTCTGGGTCTGGAGCGCTGCAGGCGTCTTACACCGTTGAAAATGCGGCTGACATTGGGGACGGTCATCCAGCCCAAAGACCCCTTCCACGATGGGGGCCAGATAGGCGGGGACGTGCACCACTCCAGTGCGTCCCCGATAGCTCCCATGCGGGTGTTCGTAGTGCTCCAGCACCACCCCAAAGGCGTTACTCAGGGCTGCCACGGTCCCCGACAGCACGAGACTTCGACGCGCGCTGCTGGACTCCACCACCGTGAGCCCATGGCGTTTGGCAAAGGCCGCAACGGCGTCGAGATCCTGCGGGTCTGCACCATGCCGGGCAGCATAGTCGTCCCGGCTCATATACTGCCGTTCACGTGGCAGGTGGGCAGTCATCGTCTTGGAGGTGGCGAGCGCCTGCAGCGAAGAGCGCGGACGCACCCGCACAGTGACCTCAAGGCGTTCGTCGAGCGCCGTAGGACCAACGACATGCGCATCGGGTAGTGGTGTTCGCGCACTGCCTGGGAGAGGTACAAGTCGAATATGCGATGCCATGAGAGTCTCCTTTGCATGGCAGATGGTGGAAGCAGCAAGGACATCCCTGGCCTAGGACGTGTGCTACCTCCTGTACGGCGTCCTCTGGACCTGGCGCCTTGCAGACGCATCCGGAGGGACCGTGCCCTTACGACAGGAGCGAGCGCGCCGGGGCCAGAGGCAGAAGTGCCCATGGCGCCGGTCGGCTGCGCTCCATTGACGTGGAGCTAGTAGAAGACCACGCTTCTGAGGAGACAGGGTAGAGCGCCAAACTTAACGGCAGCTTAAGCGCTCCGACCGTTGGACGATTTTTGGCTCTTCTGCCCCATCTCCCAGGGGTGTTGCGGTCTTAAAACCGCAGTGGCGTCTGACGCGCGGCATCCGTTAGGCGCCGGGGCACCAGGGCCGCCAGGGCTCCAGGTGCGTGAGGGGTGGGCAGAGTGCTGTCGTTGGCGCTTCTGGCGGAGCCACGTACACCAGCGCTGCAGGCGGTCAAGGTACAGGTAGACGACCGGTGTGGTATACAACGTGAGCATCTGGCTGACAAGCAACCCACCGACGATGGTGATACCCAGGGGCCGGCGCAACTCCGCGCCGGTACCCGTGCCGAGTGCCAGCGGCAGGCCGCCCAATAGCGCCGCCATGGTGGTCATGGTAATCGGGCGAAAACGTAGCAGGCAGGCCTGAAAAATGGCCTCTACCGGGCTCTTGTGGGCTGTGCGTTCGGCGTCGAGAGCGAAGTCGATCATCATGATGGCGTTCTTTTTCACGATGCCAATGAGCAAGATGATGCCAATGATGGCCATGAGGCTCAGCTCAGTCTTGCAATAGAGCAAGGCGAGCAGGGCCCCGACACCAGCCGAGGGTATCGTGGAGAGGATGGTGAGCGGATGAATGTAGCTTTCATACAGAATGCCCAGCACGATGTAGACCGCTGCCAGCGCGGCCGTGATCAGCAGGGGCTGCGTTGCGAGGGAATCTTGGAAAGCCTGGGCAATGCCCTGGAAGCTTCCGCGCACGCTGGTGGGCAACCCTATATCGTGAGTGGCCTGCCCGATGGCGGCCACCGCATCGCCCAGCGCCACTCCAGGCGCGAGATTGAACGAGATCGTGACCGCTGGAAACTGCCCCTGATGATTGACCGCAAGCGCTGTGGTCGAGGGGGCATAGTGTGTGAATACGCTGAGCGGCACCAGATTCAGTTGACTGTTCGTGGAGCGCGCATAGATGTACTTGAGGCCATCGGCATGCTGCCAGAAGAGCGGCTCCACTTCCAGCACCACGTGATACTGATTCAATGGCGTATAAATGGTGGAAACCTGGCGCTGGCCAAAGGCATCATAGAGCGTATCGTCGATAGTCTGCGGGCGGATGCCGAAGCGTGAGGCCGTATCGCGGTCGATCACCAGGTGCGTTTGCACGCCACGCTGCTGGTCGTCACTGGCCACATCGCGGAGCTGCGGTAGCGCTTGCAGCGCCTGCACAAAGCGCGGCGCCCAGAGGCTCAGCTCTTGCGGATTGGGATCTTCCAGGCTGTATTGATACTGGGTGCGGCTGACGCGGTCTTCGACGGTCAAGTCCTGCACCGGCTGCATGAAAAGCGTAATGCCCTCCACCTCGGCCAGCGCCGATTGCAGGCGGCGGATGATCTCCCCGACGCTCACCTGCCGCTCCTCAAGGGGTTTCAAATTGATCTGGATACGTCCGCTATTCAGGGTCGTGTTGGTCCCGTCAATGCCGATGAAGGACGACAGGCTCTCGACCGCCGGGTCGTGCAAAATCACCTGGGCGAGCGCCTGCTGGCGGTCAGCCATGGCCGTGAAGGAGATGCTCTGTGGCGCCTCGGAAATGCCCAGGATGACACCAGTATCCTGCACCGGAAAAAACCCCTTGGGGACGAGGAGATAGAGCCAGACAGTCGTCACCAGGGTGCCGAGGGCCACCACCAGGGTGATCCCCTGGTGTCGTAGCACCCAGCGCAAGGTCGCTCCATAGCCGGCAATGATACCGTTGAAGACGTGCTCCGACCCCCGGTAAAACCACCCTTGCTCGGCCTCCGGCTTGTGGCGCAACATGCGCGCACACATCATGGGCGTCAACGTCAGGGAGACGAGCGCCGAGACCAGAATGGTGACGCTCAAAGTCACGGCAAATTCGCGGAACAGCCGGCCGACGATGTCGCCCATGAACAGCAGCGGCATGAGCACCGCAATGAGCGAAACGGTCAGCGAGAGGATGGTAAAGCCGATTTGTGCGGCGCCTTTGAGCGCCGCCTGCATGGGTGGGACGCCTTCTTCGATATAGCGCACAATATTTTCGATCATAACGATGGCATCATCGACCACAAAACCGGTGGAGATGGTGAGCGCCATGAGCGACAGGTTGTTCAGGCTGTAGCCCAGCAGATACATCACCCCGCAGGTGCCGATCAGCGACAGGGGTACCGCCACGCTGGGAATCACGGTCGCTGCCAGAGTGCGCACGAAGAGAAACATGACCATGACGACCAGGGCGACGGTGAACATAAGCGTAAATTGCACGTCCTTGACCGAGGCCCTAATGGTACTGGTGCGATCAGTCAAAATGGTCATGTTCACTGCCCCTGGCAGTGCGGCCTTGAGCTTGGGCAGCAACGCCTTGACGCGATCCACGACCTTGATAATGTTGGCGCCGGGCTGCCGCTGCACGTTGACAATGACCGCCGGCTCGGCGTTCATCCAGGCGGCTTGTTTAACGTTCTCCGCGCTGTCAATAACGTCGGCCACGTCGGACAGCCGCACCGGTGCCCCATGCTGATACGTTACGATCACGTCACGGTATTCACTGCTAGACAGGAGCTGGTCGTTGGTTTCTATCGTCGAGGCCTGGAGGCTGCCATCAAAGTCGCCTTTCGCTTGGTTGATATTTGCCTGGGCGATCACCGTACGCAGGTCTTCCAGCGTCAGCCCGTAGGCCCCGAGCGCCATGGGGTTCGCCTGTATGCGCACGGCCCGCTTCTGGCCACCGCTGATACTCACCAGACCCACGCCAGGTAACTGTGCAATCTTCTGGACCAGGCGTGTGTCAGTCAGATCTTCCACTTGCGTGAGCGGCAGCGTCTTGGAGGTTAACGCCAGGGTGAGGATCGGGGTGTCTGCCGGGTTGACCTTGTTGTAGATCGGGGGGTTGGGCAGGTCGCGCGGCAGATAGGTCGTGGCCGCGTTAATGGCCGCCTGGACATCCTGCTGCGCCACATCGATATTGAGTTCCAGCGCAAATTGCAGCGTGATCACGGAACTGCCCAAGGCACTGATCGAGGTCATCTGCTGCAAGCCGGGCACTTGGCCGAACTGCCGTTCGAGGGGCGCTGTAATCGTCGACGTGACCACGTCCGGGCTGGCGCCGGGATAAAACGTCAGTACCTGGATAGTGGGGTAGTCCACCTGGGGCAACGCCGCCACCGGCAGCTGAGAATAGGCCACCGCGCCCACCAGCACGATCGCCACCATCAGCAGCGAGGTGGCGACTGGCCGCAGGATAAAGAGTCGGGAGAGATGCATGCATTCCTCTTTGTGGTACTTAACCGATGGCGATAGTCCCTGGTAAATCAATAATGCTTGTTGGCGACACTGCAACAGTCATTGACTTGCTCCACGTGCTATTCTAGGAGACAGTGTACAGGGGAAGACTTAACCTCAACTTAAGAGACAGCGGCCATGGCGCGCGCGGGTGCTAGGGCGCTGGGAGGGCACTGTCCCCCGTGCGCTAGCGGCGCGAGAGGCCACCAGGCACCTCTCCGGGCGGGCGCCGCCGCTCAAACATGGTGTCCTCTCCCAGGACAGTGCTGTCCTGTGGCACAAATCTTGCTCATCTATTTGGCAGCGTCCCTTGAGCATCCTGAACTCTCGCATGGAGGTTGCACTATGACACGCTTCCTGCTCTCTCTTGTGCTTGGGGTGAGCACAGTCCTGGGGCTGCTGCTCCCGCTGCCGCCTAGCGAGGCCGCTGTCGTCGCCAAGACCCTCGTGCAGACACCCGTGACCGGCCGCCTGGCCGATGGGGGCACCTTTCAGGGGCGGCTGACGCTGCAGGCGTTGCGGTTCGATGAGGACGGCCAAATCGTCGCGACCGGTGTCCTGTCGGGCACGGCCACGCCCGTGGGGGGCCGCACGACGAAGGTGCCGGCGTACACGTTTACCACGCCCGTGGCGTTGCTGGACCTGCGGGGCACCTGCAGGACCCTCGTCGTGGATCTGGCGCCGCTCACCGTGGCACCGCTCGTGCAGGAACTCACGCTGGTGCCTGTCGTCCTGTCGCCCGAGGCCGCGCCTAAGGAGGAGCGCCAGTTGCAGATGGCGCTCTGTACAGTGGCGCGCCTCCAGGAATAACCCGCACGGCTCGCCCAGGCGGGCCGTATTACGGGAGCGCGATCCAGTCAGGGGAGCGTGGGCGTGAGCAGGACCACCACGGGCCTGAGATGCTAGACCCTGCCTGCCATGTCACCCCCAGCCCCGCGTGTCAACCCTCTCAGAATGAGAGAGGAGCGGTACATTCCTCCTCCCATCCTCTGCCAGAGAGCTGCGTGCCTGTTGCGTCCCCCTCTGGAGGCAGCAGGGGAGAGGGAGACATGCTGCTTGCCTTTCCAAAGGACAAGTGGTCTGGCACGCGGTGGTGTCGACCGATACCCCTGAGCCTCTATGTATCTGAGATAGGAGAACCTACGATGTATGCTATACGCTCTATCCCGTTGGTCCTCGCATTGAGTCTCGTCGTGAGTATGACGCCGATCGGTCTGGCCGCGCAGGCCCCCGCCGTGCAGCCGTCCAGCACACCATCGGAGCACTGGCACGACACCCCCGCTCCCCTCTGGGGGCAGGATCGGCATGGCCCCATCGTTAGACTGCGTGTCCGCGCCCTGGTGCCCGAAAAGGTCAAGCTGAGTGACCCTGCCCAAGCGACAGTGCGGGCGACAGTGCTGGCCATCGACGAGGAGATGAAGCAGATCACGGTCCAGACGGACGCGGGGCAACGGCTCATGCTGTTCCTGGATCCGGCGTCCCTCGCGCGCCTATACATAGGCGCGCCATGCCTGCTCCAGGTCACCAATGGGTTGACGCGGGAAGCCGCACCATTGCCAGAGCACGAAGAGGCCTTCTGGTAAGATGCGTAGCGATAGCCCCCGGCTGCGCTGCTGCTTGCATGGTAAACGTCGCCACTGACTCCGGCGGCATGCGGGCGTCGCCCTGTCAGCCTGGCACCCGGTAGACCTTGAGCAGCTACCCCAAAATTTGAGGTGAAAAGGCCTGGGCCCCTGGGTCATAGCAACCGACTGTATGGCTATGCCCCGCGGCGGCTATTTTGCCTCACACTTTGCAGGGGCTGCTCATATATGACAATGCCGGGCGGCGGGCGCCGCTGCCCTCACGTAGCCCACAGGAACAACACGTGCGCGGGCTGCGCCGGAGCGATATGTATCGTCTTGGTCAGCGTCTGGCCATGCTGTTCTGCGGTCACCGTGTAGTACCCGGCCGGCAGTTTGGCCAGGAGGAAGGGGCCGTCGCTCTGGGTCTCCAGCACGGTATGGCCCTGGGTGTCGGTGATCCGGACCGGCACCTTAGCGGTAAACGCGGCGTGCGGCAGGTGCTTGACGGCGAATTCGAGCGTGAGGGGATAGTGCCTGGTGGCGGCCGCAAATGCCTGCGCTTCCTCCTGCCCAATGCCCCCACTGACGTACGTCACCGTGCCCTGCGTTTGTACCGGCGGTAGGCCACCGGGAGGGGCAGCGAACACGGGGAGGGACATAAGGAGGCGGAGGCTCAGCACTCCCGTGACGAGACGCGAGGTATGTTGCATAGCTCTTCTCCTGGCAAGGCATGGGTATGAGCGACAGCTAGCGCACCGTGGGGAACGCTGTACCGGGGTGGCCTGCGGGCCTGCCCCTTGCCCTGCAGTCCTGCGGCACACCTCAGGTGTTTTCTCTATGGAACAATGTACAAGGGGAGACTTAAGGGAGCCTGAAGAGCACACACGCATCGAAAAACTCTGCGATCCTTCTGCCTCAACTGCGCGGGAAGGTGACACACACCATCAGGCCTGACCGGTCGGGACGCGAGCCCAGGGTCACCATGGCGTGATGCCGCTCGGCGATCGTTTGGACAATGGCCAGCCCTAAGCCCGTCCCAGGTACGGTGGTGTTAGCCCCTCGATAAAAGCGGTCAAAGACGCGCGTGGTGTCTGTAGGGGGAATACCAGGGCCGGTGTCGCTGACCTCGACCCGGATTGACTGGGGATCGGTAATGCTGGCAACATCCACCGTGCCGCCGGTCGGTGTGTACCGCAGGGCATTGTCCAACAGATTTGCAAACAGCAGCCGCAGACTGTCCGCATCGCCGTGTATCCAGCCAGGATCGGCACGCACGAGCCCTAAATCGATGCCGCGCTCGGCAGCCAGCAGGGCGTGGTCAGCGATGACGGCCGCGAGGAGCGGTGCTACCTCCACTGGGACCAGGGGGCGTTGGGCCGCGTCAGGGGTCTCGCGGGCCAACGTCAAGAGCTGCTGCACCAGGTGCGTGGCCCGCTGCACCGCGTGTAGCAAGGTGTCGAGCGCGCCCTGCCGTTCGGCATCGTCGCGGGCTCGGGCCACCACCTGCGCTTGCAGGTACACGGCCGTGAGCGGGGTGCGCAGCGCATGCGCGGCATCTGCAATGAAGGCCTGCTGGGCTGCCATGGTCATGGTCAGACGCTGGAACAGGGTATTTAAGGCCATCACAATAGGCTGGAGCTCGTGTGGGAGTCCCGTGACCGGCACGGGCTCCAGTGCCTCAGGGGTGCGCGCCTCGACCGCGTGGGCGACCGCCATGAGCGGCTGGAGTCCGCGTCCGACGACCCACCAGATCACCCCGGCGAGCCCGAGCACCACCCCCAGCCATGGCAGCAGGGTGCGTGCCGCCATCTGCACTGCCAACGCTGAGCGGACCGCGAGGGGTTGGGCGACCTGAATAATCCGTTCATCGTCGTGCAGACTGAAGATATGCCAGGCGCCGTGGCGCGTCGTGACGGTCGTCCACCCCGGTCCCGTCTGGGGCGGCGGGGGGTGGCCAGGATACGAGTTGTACAGATGGAGCCCGGCGGCGTCCCAGATCTGAATCACCGTCTCTTGTTCGGCATCATCGGCATCACTGCTGGCCACCGCAATGGCCGTGGCGGCGTGATCCCGCAAGGCGAGGGCGATTTGCTTCAGATGGTAATCGCACAGCGCATTGGCTTCGCGCCGAGCTTGCAGATACACTCCAGCCGCTGCGCCGAGGCCGGCGAGCGTCAGCGCCACGAACAGACTGACCAACAGCTGGCGGCGGATCGAAGTCATCGGGTTGTGGGGATCAGGTAGCCCACCCCGCGCACGGTGCGAATCACCTCGGGGGCGAGCTTCTGGCGCAGATGGGAAATGTGTACTTCGACAGCATTGCTCGCCACCTCATCCTCCCAGCCATAGAGGCGCTCTTCCAGTTGCAGGCGTGACAAGACTGCCCCCGGGCGTTCGAGCAACGCCTGGAGCACGGCGAATTCCCGGCCGGAGAGCGTCACGGCGGTGCCATACCAGGTCACCTCGTGGGTGGCAGGGTCGAGCGTGAGGGGGCCATGCCGGATGACCGGGTCGGCGCGCCCATTACGCCGGCGCAGCACGGCCCGGATACGGGCCGCCAGTTCGGTGAGATCAAAAGGTTTGACGAGATAATCATCGGCACCGCCGTCCAGACCACGGACGCGGTCCGCCACCGCATCGCGCGCCGTCAGAATCACCACCGGCACCGGATTGCGGCTGCGACGCAGGGTCGCCAGGATCTCGAAGCCACTCTTGTGTGGCAGGCCGAGATCCAGGAGCACGAGCGCGTACGCCGTGGTCCGCAACGCCAGGTCAACGTCCGCGCCGTCCTGAATCCAGTCGACCGTCAACCCGTCTTGCCGTAAGCCTTGCTGGATACTAGCCCCGATGAGGGGATCGTCTTCAACAAGGAGAACGCGCATGGTCTCTCCCTCCTGCGGTGACCAGGCACCACAGCAACCCCAGATGGTACTGCCCTGTCTGCTCACGCCCTGATGGTATCACCCTCGCCACGCAGGTCAACACCAGAGAAGGAGTGTACAGCACTTTTTTTACAATGGCATTGTGCTTAAGCTGGCGGTAAGTTTTCCTTGCTATCCTCTTTCTCAACATGCGTCTTGCAGCATGTCTACCCATTACTGGAAAGAGGAGACCAGACCAATGATCCGACATATTGTCAAGCCCCTGACCATGGCTGTTGCCGTCGTAGCCCTTGTATCTAGCCTGGCACAGGCGGCGCCAGATGAGATGCAGAAAACCCCCACACCTGTGGCGCCACCCGCCTCCATGTCGGGAACGGTGACCGCTGTGGATACGCACGGGACGGCCACGGTGCATACCGCAGATGGCAAAAACCACAAGCTGAAGCACCACAGTTGGCAGGTAGGGGACAAG
>Ga0081455_10005131_pt1 | contig 14432 bp, 16 predicted proteins | sample TabmetS3T2R1_FD_70207 | JGI IMG/M metagenome (GOLD analysis project Ga0081455, IMG submission 70207) | Tabebuia heterophylla rhizosphere microbial communities from the University of Puerto Rico - S3T2R1 | ecosystem: Host-associated > Plants > Roots > Rhizosphere ... | reverse complement strand
GCCCTCTAACGAACAAACGTCGCCCCACCCCGCCGGGCGGTCAACGCGACATAGTCGTCACGAGGGACCCCAGTCGACCTTCTCGAACGGCCACTCCTTCACAAGCCAGTCGCGGACCGAAGCTTCGAGGAGCGGATCGAGGCCCTCCTCCCAGGCAGATCTACGCACCCACATCCAGACGCGCGCATCGTGCGTCTCCGACGGATTGATGTAGAGGCAGCCGAGCACACGCGATTCGTCGGGAGCGACGACGGTGTACGCGAACGAGCGACGCAGCTCGAACTCCTTCTGATGCCAGCCGAGATCGACGAGGTTCTCCGCGACGGTCGCAACGAAGGCGGGCTGCGGCGCTCCCTGGTTGTCGACCCGGTCACAAATCGCGTCGAAGTCTTTGACCACGTCGTCGATCGACAGCATGCGGACGCGAAAGCGCTCGTGCTCGATCCCTGCTGGGATTCTGAAGTCGTCGGGGACAAGCTTTGCCACGCCGTCCTAGCCGGGAAGCAAGCCCTCGCGGTACCGGCCCGGCTTGCCGGCCGGGAACGGCGCGTAGGCCTGGTCGGCGTCGGTTGTCTCCTGCTCGACACCCGCGCCGTGGCGAATCGCTGCCTCGTCCACCGTGTACCCGCCCCAATCCGGGCCGGTCGACTGGTCCCGCGCGCCAGCCGCAACCACCACACACGGCGCGTCTCCGGCCCCGATGATCGTGTGGTTCGTCCCGGCCGGGCAATGGACGAAATCCCACGCCCGCAGCGGACGCTCCTCGCCCTCGACGATCAGCAACGCCTCGCCGGAAAGCAACAGGAAGTCCTCCTGATCGGCCTCCCAGTGGTACATCGACATCGGCTCTCCCGGCCCGAGCACCTGGATGTTGATCCCGAGCTGCGAGAAGTCCGGCTCGTCGCCTTCGAGGCCTTCGAACTCGGAGCGTGCGCCGCGACCCCCGCGGTAATGCCACGGCGCCTCGCGCGCGTTCATCACGAACCAGCCCTTGCCCTTGGGGACGAGCCCGTCTTCGGTCGACTCGAGCGGTGACTCGGGAACCATCAGCGGAACTCTGACGCATCGAAGGCGTTCAGTCCGGCGACTCCAGCAGGCCGGCCCGGTGAGCGAGCGCGACCGCCTGCGCCCGGCTGTGGACGCCGAGCTTCTCGAGGATGTGCTGGATGTGCGTCGCCACGGTCTTCTCGCTGATCACGAAGTGCCGGGCGATCTCTCCCTGGTCGAGCCCTTCGGCGAGCAGTCGGAGAACCTGCTGCTCCCGCTTCGTCAGGACTGACGCCGCGACAGGTCGATCGGCAACCGGTTCGTCCGGAGTCGCATACCTCCTGACTCGCGCAAGGAGCTCGTCGGGATCCACGGGCTTGGTCAGGTAGTCGTCGGCGCCGATCAGGAGACCCGCGGCGCGATCGAACGCCTCGGCGCGCACGCCCGAGATCAGGAAGACCGGAAGGTCACGACCGACTTGCTCCTTGAGCTCGCGGCAGACTTCGAAGCCGCTCACGCCGGGGAGCTTGACGTCGAGAAGCACGAGAGCGGGGCGCTCTCGCAGCGCAATCTTGATCGCCTGCTCACCGCTGCCGGCCTCGACCGTCGCGTAGCCCGCCCCCTCGAGCAGCCCGGTCGTGTACTCCCGAAAGGCCCTGTCGTCGTCGACGACGAGGATCGTGCTCTTGGGCGCCGACATTGCCGCCCGGGCTACGGACGCCCGTTGCGGCCGGCGTTGCTGATGGCCGTGCCGCCTGGGCCGGCGCCCCCGTTCGCCGGTTCGCCCCCTTGCCCGCCGGTTCCGGGATTCCCCGACCCGCCGCCTCCGGGGTTCCCGGCACCGCTGCCGCCCTGGCCGCCGTTCCGCTCGGCCGGGTCTTGCTGTCTTCCCGTCGCCTGTCCCTGACCCGCACCGCTCCCATTGGGTGTCGAGTTCCTCGTGGACTGCGCCCCGGCCCTGGTCCTGCGCTTCCGCGGAGTGCCCGGAGCTCCCTGGCCGCGACCCGGATGTGCGGCTTGCCGCCTGGACACTGACGCAGCCCGAGCCGACCGCCGCTCTGGGCCGCGGCTCTTGCTCGCCTTCACCGCAGCCGTGGACGGCGTGCCCGGCACGTGATCGTTTCGCGCCGCCCCTCCTGCCCTCGCGGACTTCGACTGCCGGGCGGCCGGGGTTCCGCGCTGTTCGGCGCGAGTCTCGACGTCGCGTGGCGCGGCCGAGACCGCCGAGCGCGGCCGGGCTCCCGCGCGCTTCGCCGTAGCCGGGACCTCGCGACCCTTGGGGCCACGAGAACCAGGGACCGCAGGCGCCCGATGCTCGGTCGAGAGCGTCACCGCTTCGTCGTCGCCGTCGGGAACCGAGATCCCGATCTTGGCGAGCGCGGCCGAGGCGACGTCCTGGAGGCCCCCGGGCAACGAGCCGGCCGAGGCGAGCCCTGCAGTACACGCAAGCCCAGCGAGAACCAGCGCGGCGGTGACCCGGCGGGAACGAAGCACGGGCTTGAAACGTCGTCGAGACCGGGGCGATGGGAGAGAAGAGCCCACGATCGCAGCCATCTGCGCGACGAGCTCCTCTTCGCGGGCGAGCTCCTCGGCTCTCGGTTCGGACGACGCGGCCGAGAGAAGCCTCGCCACCTCTTCGTAGCCAGGCGGGGCGTCCTCCGGGGGAACCACTCCGGCGAGTAGTCGGTCTGCGGTGTCCGGGTCGAGCGGAACCGGGCGCATCTCTTACTCCAGATCGCCCGAGGAGCTCAGTTCGTTACAGGCCGGCCCTCCTCCACGAGCTCCCCCGCGAGCCTCTTCAGGGCGCGATGCTGCAGCACCCGAACCGTCCCGGCCTTCTTGCCGACGATGGCGGCCACTTCGTCCGTGTCGAGCCCGCCGACGACCCGGAGGAGCACGACCTCCGCCTGGTCGCGCGGAAGCCTGGCAATGAGCGCCAGGGCTGCGTCGGTCCCACTCGACGCCAGCACCTCCGCCTCACAGTCGAGCGGGTTCGGGTGCTCCAGCCGTTCGAGCGAGCCGAGGAGCGTACGGTGCCTAGCGTCGCGCCGGCGCTGGTCGATCAGACGTCGGTGGGCGATCGTGAACAACCAGGCGCGGAACCCGTTCTCGTCCCCCTCGAACCGGCCGAGACCGGCGGCTGCGTCGAGCCAGACCTCGGCCGCCAGGTCCTCGCCGTCACCCGGCGCCTGCGCGTTCAGGTAGCGCAGGATGCCCGGCTGAAACTCTCGATAGAGGGTTACGAGCGCCCATGCGGCCCCCACCCTTGCCGCCGCCAGGACGCCGCAGAACTGCGCCTCCAACGGCATGACACCGACACTATCGCCTCGGTCTGACGGTGGGGGGTGGCCAAGGGAACCCGACGACTACAGGATTCTCCGTAATTCGAATCGGGTGATATCACCCTCCCGAAGTCGGGCTATTCGCCTCTGTTCACGGCCGTGGGCCAACCGTACCCTCGAAAGGGGGGAAACGGAAGGAGTCCCTCCGCGGTGACTGCGAGCAAGAGAGGTCGTTCCGAGCAGTTCCCGATGAGAGGGTGGACGTTCGTCACCCATCACGCTCAGGTCTTGCTCGCCGTCGCAGCAGACCCGGATCTGCGCGTCAGAGAAATCGCGGAATCTGCTGAAATCACCGAGCGCTACGCGTACCGAGTGCTGAGCGATCTGCAGAAGGCGGGGTTCGTCCAACGTCGCCGACGTGGACGATGCAACCGGTATCGAGTCAACGCTGAATTGGCGCTTGGCGATCCGGTGTTGCAGGAGTCGATCCGCGGGTGGCTGCGGCTCAGCGGACGCGGTGCTCGTCGCTACGTCCCCGCTCCACTCACGCGCCGGCGGCGCTCAACTGGATCCGGTTCTGTGCGGCCGAAGGACGATCGCGGCTCGCGCTGAGCACGCGAAGCATGAATGAGCGTTCTCTTGTGCAGCTGTTGAGGCGCCCTTACGTTTCCCACAGGGCTTGTGGACAAGTGGCTGGCCTCCGTGCGCAGTCCTGAGAGAGGAGGACGCCCCACCAGAAATATCGCGCGTTTTGACCGCTTTTGAGCCAATTAGCGTAAGCCGCGCTACGAAAAGACGGCCCCACCCCACGACGACGCGTGAGGAGGGGCCATTGCACCGACCTCGACTCCCTGACGCCCGCGAAGACGACGGAGAGAGGGGAGGTGGTGCCTAACGGGCTGAGTCTACTGGCGCCCTCGGCGTCACTTCATCCGTAGATCGAGTTCACCCAGTGGGTGAACCATTAGCTGCAAAGGAAGGAACACTTGATGAAGCGACTCGGTTTTATCGCAGCATTGGCAATGATGTTGATGGCCTTCTTGGCTTCGGTGGCGCTGGCTGCCGGGGCTCCCGTCTTCAACCCCGCCGCTGCCCCGAACGGTACAAACGTCCGAACCGGTGCGCCGTCGTGTTCGTTTGGCCCTGGCGCTCTGGACGTCACGTGTAGCTCCTACGAGTTGTCCGGAGTGGGCAACACGAACGCGACGGCGTCATTGGCCGCGCAGTACTCGGCGACCATCGACTGCCGCAACAACGGCGGCAACGTGGTCGCGGTGAAGACGGGGACCTTCACGGCTGGCCCGGTCACTGCTCAGCTCTCCCCCAAGAACGGTAGGCTGGCTGTCCCGTCGCTGACGGTGCATGCGCCGACGCCAGCAGAGTTCCTGGCGCAGCAAACATGCCCCAACCCGAACTGGACGCCTGAGATCCGGACGCCCCCGGGCATCCAGTTTGTGTCGTCTACGTACACACTCTCCTTCGCGGGCTTCAACGGGGCCTTCATCACGATCATCGACCCGTGATCGGTAGCCGGCTGACCCGCTAGACCAGAACAGAAGAAGGGTCAGAGGAAAGAAGTGACGAGAGAGGGCGGGTTCTTCGAGGGCCCGCCCTCTTCTCGGCGAAATGTCGCGCCAGGCCAGCGCAGCGGCACCACGGGCAGCTACGGAGATGGCCCTTCCAGGATCGCTTTCAGCGTCGCGAAGTTGTCGTCCACTCCTTTCTTGACTGCGCGCCGCGCAAGCTGGGGCAGGAGCGACGCGACACCCTCCAGCTCGACTTCCGCGTCGAGCTGGACGACGGTCTCGCCGTTCTCCGCCGAGAACCGGTAGAGGTAGGAGAACGGCGTCGGCCCAGAGGTCGTGCGTATCGCGAACTTCCTGGGCCGATCGAGAGAGACGATCCTCAGCTCGTTCAGCGCGCGACCGGTCGGCAGCCGACGTTCCATCACGTAGGTGGAGCCCGGTTCGCTCTCCCGTACCGCGGTGACCGCGGAGTTCCAGTAAGGGAAGTTGCCCGGGTTGGAGACGTAGGCGAAGACGTCCTCGATCGGTCGTTCGATGCGCACATCGGTCTCGAACGCGATCACGCCGCCGCCTCCGCCGCAATCGGATCCACGAGCCGCCGTTCGGCAAGCCGAGCGGCCGACTCCGGGTCGTGCGCGACCAGGTACACGGTGGGATTCGCCGCCGCGTAGTCACGGATGCGCTCGTACGTCAACCGGGCCGCCTCCTCGTCTGCCCCGACTCCGTCGACCTTGCCGGCCAGCATCAGCTCCTGCGTGTACGAGCTGTCGCCTCCGAGGAAGACGCTGTGGTCGCCGTCCTGGACCAGGACGCCGATCTGTCCGGGCGTGTGGCCCGGGAGGGGGACGAGGACGACGTCGCCGGCCTCCGTGAGCCGCAGGCTGCGCGGGAACGGGCCGAACGCTGTCGGCCCCAGCTCGATCGGCGTCGGATCGAACCACGCCGGCCAGCGCTTGTTCGCGACGTAGCCGCGGAGCCGGCCACGCAGGCCCGACGCGAACTCGAGCTCCGTGCGCGTGACGAGAATCTCGTTGCTCGGGAAGTGGTGCAGGCCGCCCGCGTGGTCGGTGTGAAGGTGAGTCATCACGACCCAGCGCACGTCGCTGGGCCGGATGCCGAGCCCCTCGAGCTGCGGGCCGATCTCCTGCTCGGGCCCGACCCACTCGCGGAATGCGCGGAGGCCCGGGTGCCAGCGCACGAAATAGCCCGACTGCGAGGCGGCCGCGGCCTCGCCGGTATCGACGACGATCACGCCCTCCCGGTGCTCGATCGCGAAGGCGTAGATCGGAAGCGGCTCCGTCCACTGCCGGTCGACGATCGTGCGCAGCAGCCGGCCTTGGCCGTGCCCGACGCCCTCTCGCCACGCGGTCGTAACTGCGACGGTTCCGGTCTGAATCGCATGGATCTTCACTGTGCTTGCTCCTTTCGTGTGGACTTGGCGCGGCTCGACGTCTCCGGTGCGAGGCCCCGGACGATGAGGTCGGCGACCCCGTCGGCGAGCCTCTCGTCCAGCGGGCCGCCGGTGATCAACAGGCGATAGAAGAGCGGCCCGCCGAGGACGTCGAGGGCGAGCTCGACGTCGAGGTCTGGGCGCAGGTCACCGCGGTCGATGCCGCGCTCCAGCACGGCGGCGAGCGCCGCTCGGCGTCCGGTCAGAAAGCTCTCACGGACGGCGCTCGCCAGCTCCGGCCTCTGCGCCATCGCGCCGACGAGGTTCGGCATCAGCCGGCCTGCGAGCGACCCGCGGTAGAGATCGACCGCCTCGCGCATCAGCTCGACCAGGTCGTCACGGGTCGAGCCGGTGTCGGGGATCGCGATCCCCTCGCTCACGAGCGCAGCGACCGCCGCCGTCACCAGGTCGTCCTTCGACCGGTAGCGGCGGTAGATCGCCCCCTTCCCGACCCCCGCCCGGGCGGCGACGTCCTCGGTGCGGAACTCGTGGACGCCGACTTCGGCGATCAGCTCGAGCGTGGCAGCCAGGATCGCGCGGTCAGCTCGCGCCTCTCGCGGCCTTCCCATCGGACGTTCCGCTTGTGCCTGCATCGTCTCTCCTTATGGAACTGGTGGGTACCGGATGCAACACTAGCAGACTTTCGGACTGGGGGGTACCGTATGTCGCCTGCTCCTAGGATTGGGCGCATAGACCTCGCGGACTACCGACGCTCGAGCTACGTGGCCTGGCAGGAGACGGCGCCGGGGTGGGAGCGCTGGCGCACGCAGTTGGCGAAGAACCTGAGCCCGGTACGGACCTGGCTGATCCGCGAGCTCGGACCGAAGCCGGGCGACACCGTGCTGGAGCTATGCGCCGGGCCGGGCGACACCGGCTTCGCGGCGGCTGAGATCGTCGGCGAGCGTGGACGGCTGCTCTCGACCGACTTCTCGGCGGAAATGGTCGAGATCGCCCGGCGCCGCGGTTCCGAGCTGGGGCTCCGGAACGTCGACTACCGCGTGATCGACGCCGAGCGGATCGAGCTCGACGCAGACTCGGTCGACGGGGTGCTCTGTCAGAGCGGCTACATGCTGGTGGCCGACACCGCCGCCGCACTTTCGGAAACGCGCCGGGTCCTGCGCCCGGGCGGCCGCGTTGCGTTGTCAGTCTGGGGCCCGCCCGATCGCAATCCGTGGGCATCGGTTCCTGGGCGGTTCCTTGCCGAGCGCGGCCACATGCAGCCGCCGCTGCCGGGCGAGCCGGGGGTCTTCAGCATGGCGAGCGAGGAGCGGATCCGCGAGTTGCTCGCGGGCGCCGGTTTCGGCCCCGCGGGGGTCCAGGAGGTTGCCGTGCGATGGACCTTCCGCGATCTCGACGAGTACCAGCGCTGGCTGATGGACGTGTCCGCGTCACTCGCGCTGACGATTGGTGGACTGCCCGCCGAGGAGAAAACAGCGTTCGCCGCCCGGCTCACGGAGGCGTTCGTGCCCTTCGCCGCCGACGACGGCTACGAGGTCCCGGCCGTCGCACTCTGCGCAGTCGCGAGCTGACCGGCGCCAACGCGCTTGCGCGGATCGTCAGGCGGCACTGAGCAGCTCAGGGAAGCGAGCCTGCAGGTCGTCCCACAGCGCAGCGGGAGCCGTGAAGCGATCGAAGCGGTAGAAGTCGCCGATCGCCGCGACGGTGTCGAGCTGCTTGGCGACCGGTTCGATCCAGACCCGCGCCTCCTCGCGTGGGTGCCGGGCGAGCGGTAGCCGGTCGCGGTCGATGAAGCCTGCTGCCTCGCCGCTGGCGATCTGCCGGCCGCAGCGGCAGGGGTTGGCGGGGTCGACGAGGCCGCAGCGGTTGTCGATCACGTAGCGCAGCGTCCGACGCGCCCGCGAGACGCGCTGGCGGAACGCCTCACGGCTCGTGTCGAGGATCTCAGCCCCCTCGGCGTCGGTCAGCCCCAGCACGTCGGCCAGCACGTACGCGGCCCGCTGCGCCCGCGGAAGGCAGAGAAGCATCCCGTACGTGCAGCTGATGCGAACCTCTTCTGAGAGCAGCCGGTACTCCGCCTCCTCCAGCGTCGGGTCGACGTCGCCCATGCCCGCGTCGAGCGCCGCCGCGTACTCCTCGGCGCCCCGAACCGCCGACTCGTACAGCCGCTTGCGTGTCCGCAGCAGCGACCGGACTCCGACCGTGTACGCCCAGGTCGAGAACTTTGACCGACCCTCGAAGCTGCCCAGGCGAGTGACGATCCTGATCAGGATCTCCTGACAGGCGTCCTGGGCGTCGTCGGGGTTGCCGAGGAAGCGGAGCGCCAACCGGTACATCGGATGCTGGATCTCACGCACGAGCTCGGTGAGCGCGACGCGATCGCCCTCGGCAGCCCGCCCGGCAATCTCGTCGAGCGAGGCGCCGAGGCCCTCGCGATTACGGCTCGACATAGCGGTCGATCACCGTGCCTCCAAAGCGGGCAATCAGTCTGTCGGCCATGTCGACGAACACCTCATCCAGCCCGGTCTTCATCGTGCCGAGATCCTTTGCGTCGTAGTACATATGGAAGTCGACCCGCGTTCCCCCAGGCGTCGGATCGAGCGTCGTGAAGGCCACAGCGCCCACCGTTCCTGCGTCACCGTCGAGTTCCACGGAGAGGTAGCCACGCTCCGGCTCGTACCACTTCATCACGTCTCGGCTCACCGCACCCTCGGCGCCGTCCTCGACGGGTTTGAAATAGCACGTGTACTCGACGCACCTGCCGGCCTCGTCCTCCTTCACCGCGACCCGCTCGAGCCCGACGCTGTACTCGGGGAACCGCGAAAGGTCACCCAGCAGCTCCCACACCTCGGAGACCGGTGCTTCGAGCTCCAAGCGCATGCGGTTGCGCAGCGGGCTGGACGTGAAGTCGCTTGGGGACGGCACGACACTCGTCTGCGTCGATGCATGGTCGGTCATGGTCTCTCCTCCCCTCGGGGCGGCGCCGATCGCCGCCGTTCTAGATGAGAGACCCGGACGGCCCCGACTGTGACAGCGCAGTTGCTCAAGGATGGATCCTCGGCGATCGAGTCGGATGAAGGCCCTACGCTGACATCGTGGTCGACGTCGAGACCGAAATCGAGATCGAACGCCCGCGCGCGGAGGTCGCGGCATACGCATCCGATCCCGACAACGCAACCGCCTGGTACCAGAACATCGAGGGCATCGAATGGAAGTCTCCGAAGCCGCTCGAGCTCGGGTCGCGAATCGCCTTCGTCGCCCGCTTCCTCGGCCGCCGTCTTGTCTACACCTACGAGGTCAGGGCCTTTGTCCCGGGCGAGCAGCTCGTGATGAGCACAGCCGAGGGGCCGTTCCCTATGGAGACGACGTACACCTGGCAGGACGCAGCCGGCGGCGGAACCCGAATGACGCTACGGAACCGAGGAACCCCCTCCGGCTTCTCCCGGCTCGTAGCTCCCTTCATGGCCCGGGCTGTGCGTCGAGCAAACCGAAAGGATCTGCTACGGCTCCAGTCAATCCTGGAAGCGCACGCCGAGTCCTAGCCACCAGCCGACCCCCGATCGCTCCAGCCCATCCGTAGCGCGTGGTTCGTGATTGTGATCGCCGATTTCATTCTCGTGTACCTCTTTCGGATGCTCGTTCACGGTGCGACTTAACGCCTCGGCGCTGATCTTCGCTGTCCCGCTCTGCGCAGTCGCGAGCTGAGCGGCACAACACAAGCGAAACAATCGCACCCAGCGACATTCCTATACTTGCGCGTGATTTCGGCGGTGGTGCGAAAAAAGGAGGGGGCTTTGGGCCGGGTATCCATGAGGTTCCTGCTGCTGCTCGTGTCGGCGGTGCTTGTCGTTGCTGCCGGCTGCGGGGGTAGCGACGACGAAGGCGGTGGGGGAGGTGCAACCGGCGGAGAGCTGGTCTTCGGTACAGCTTCCGATCCGGTCGCTCTCGACGGTGCGCTCGTCTCCGACGGCGAGTCGCTCCGCCCGATCGACCAGATGTTCGAGGGCTTGGTCACCCTGAAGCCCGGAACGACCGAGGTCGTTCCCGGCCTGGCGACCGAGTGGGAGGCCGACCCGGCGGGCACCGCGTGGACGTTCACGCTGCGCGACGGCGTCAAGTTCCACGACGGCACGGATTTCAACGCCGAGGCCGTCTGCTTCAACTTCAACCGTTGGTACAACTTCAAGGGTCCGTTCCAGCTCGAGAGCGCGACCTACTACTGGCAGACCGTCTTCGGGGGCTTCTCCGACAAGAAGGACCCGAGCCTCTTCAAGAGCTGCGAGGCGACGGACGAGACACACGTCACGATCAACCTGACCAAGCCGTCGGCCTCGTTCCTCGGCGCGCTCGCGCTCACGAACTTCACGTTCGCGAGCCCGAAGGCGCTGCAGGAGTTCGGCGCCGACGAGGGCACGGTCGACGAGGAGACCGGCTTCAAGCCGACCGGGACGTACGGGACCGAGCATCCGACGGGCACCGGCCCGTTCAAGTTCGTCTCCTGGACGCGCGGTGACCGTCTCGTCCTCGAGCGCAACGACGACTACTGGGGCGACAAGGCCAAGCTCGACCGGCTGATCTTCCGCCCGATCGCCGACAACGCGGCGCGCCTGCAGGCGCTCCAGGCCGGGGACATCCAGGGCTACGACCTCGTCGAGCCCCAGGACATCCAGACGATCGAGGGTGACGACAACCTGCAGATCCTCGACCGGCCGCCGTTCAACGTCGCCTACGTCGGGATCAACCAGGCGAAGCCGCCGATGGACAAGCTCGAAGTGCGGCAGGCGATCGCGCACGGGCTCGACCGGCAGGCGGTGATCGACAACTTCTACGCCGGCCGCGGCGAGGTGGCGAAGGCCTTCATGCCACCCTCGCTCGAGGGCTATGCCGACGACGTCAAGACGTACGACTACAACCCGGAGGAGTCGAAGCGCCTGCTCCAGCAGGCCGGCCTGACGCTTCCTGTCAAGATCGACTTCTGGTATCCGACCGACGTCTCCCGGCCGTACATGCCCGATCCGAAGCGGAACTTCGAGGCGTTCGCGGCCAGCCTGAACAAGTCCGGCTTCCAGGTGACGCCGCACAGCGCCCCGTGGAGCCCGGACTACCTCGGGCGGGCGCAGGAAGGGAACGCCGGGCATATCCACCTGCTCGGCTGGACCGGCGACTTCGGCGACCCGGACAACTTCATCGGCACGTTCTTCCAGCAGGAGACGGGCCAGTTCGGGTTCAAGAACCAGGAGCTGTTCACGTTGCTCGACAACGCGGAGAAGGAGACCGACGCCGCGAAGCGGACGCAGCTCTACCAGGACGCGAACCGGATGATCATGGAATTCCTTCCGGGCGTGCCGTACGCGCACACGAGCCCGGCGCTCGCGTTCGTAGCGGGCGTGACCGGCTACACGCCGAGCCCCGTGTCGCTCGAGCCGTTCTCGACCGTTTCACTCGGAGAGAGCTAACGGAACCGATTCCCAGCCGGCGGACGACGTCGTGACGTAGATGCTGCGATTCGTCGTCCGCCGGCTGCTCCTGCTCATCCCGATCCTCATCGGGCTGTCGATCCTGGTCTTCCTTTGGATCAGGGCGCTGCCCGGAGGCCCGGCCCAGGCACTCCTCGGCGAGCGTGCCACCGCCGAGTCGATCGAGCAGATCGAGCAGCAGTACGGGCTCGACAAGCCGATCCTCACCCAGTACTGGACGTACGTCTCGAAGGTGGCACAGGGCGACCTCGGCACGAGCGTGACGACGCGCCGGCCGGTGGTCGACGAGCTCGAGGAGCGCTTCCCGGCCACGATCGAGCTGGCCTTCGCGGCCATGCTCTTCGCCACGTTCCTCGGCGTCCCGCTCGGCTTCATCGCCGCGAAGAAGTACGGCACGGCGACCGACCACGCCAGCCTGGTGTTATCCCTGCTCGGGATCTCGATCCCGGTCTTCTTCCTCGCGATCCTGCTCAAGTACGTCTTCGCGGTGAGGCTCGGCTGGTTACCCACGGTCGGCCGGATCTCCGCGACGATCGATCTCGAGCATCCGACGAACTTCTACGTCGTCGACGCGATCATCGCCCTCGACCCGGAAGCGCTCTGGGACGTGCTCAAGCACATGATCCTCCCGGCGATCGCGCTCGGGTCGATCCCGCTCGCGATCACGGCGCGGATCACGAGAGCGTCGGTGCTCGACGTCCAGAACGAGGACTACGTCCGCACTGCGCGCGCGAAGGGCCTCCCGCCGCGGGTGGTCGACATCCGCCACATCTTCCGCAACGCCCTGCTGCCGATCACGACGATCATCGGCCTCCAGGTCGGCCTCCTCCTCTCCGGCGCGGTGCTGACCGAGACCGTGTTCGCCTGGCCCGGCATGGGCACCTGGCTCGTCGACGCGATCAAGCAGCGGAACTTCGCAGTGCTCCAGGCCGGAATCCTCTTCGTCTCGTTCGTCTTCGTGATCGTCAACCTGCTCGTCGACATCTCGTACGCGCTGATCAACCCGCGGATCCGGGTGAGTTGACGTGTCAGTCGCGGAAATTGAAGCCCGTGAAATCCAGCTCGAGGGACCGAGCAGCGGCCTCTGGAGCGACGCGTGGCGCCGGCTGCGCCACAACCCCGCCGCGCTCATCGGCTTTGCGCTGGTCGGGTCGTTCGTGTTCGTGGCCGTCTTCGCGCCGTGGATCGCGCCGGAGGATCCGAGGGCGGGCGACCTCTCCCGTCTGGGCGGCACCTGCTGCCCGGGGCCCTCGCCCGAGCACATCTTCGGCGTCGACCAACAGGGGCGCGACGTCTTCTCGCGCGTCGTCTACGGGGCCCGCTACTCGCTCCTGATCGGCGTTGTCTCCGTAGCCGTCGGCCTCTCGATCGGAACGATCATCGGCGCGATCGCCGGCTACTTCGGCGGCTGGATCGACTCGGTCCTGATGCGCGCGATGGACATCATGCTCTCGATCCCCGGCCTGCTGCTCGCGATCGGAATCGTCGCCGCGCTCGGCCCCGGGATCATTCAGATCATGGTCGCCGTCGGCGTCGTGCAGATCCCGATCTTCGCCCGCCTCTTACGCGGCTCGATCCTCGCCACCCGTGAGGCCGACTACGTGCTCGCGGCGCGCTCCGTCGGCGTGCAGGGCCGCTCGATCCTCGGCGCGCACATCCTCCCGAACTCGCTCTCGCCCGTGATCGTGCAGGGGACGCTGGCCCTCGCGACGGCGATCATCGAGGTCGCCGGGCTCGGGTTCCTCGGCCTCGGCCCGCAGGATCCCTCGACGCCGGAGTGGGGGACGATGCTGACCGACACCACGCGCTACCTCCAGACCGCGCCGCACCTCGCGCTCATCCCCGGCTTCGCGATCGTCATCTCCGTGCTCGGCTTCAACCTGATCGGCGACGCGCTCCGCGAAGCACTCGACCCGAGATTCCGAGGCCGTGCCTAGGCAGCCGCTTCTCTCCGTCGAGGACCTGCGCGTCGAGTTCTGGACCGAGCGCGGGACGATCTACGCCGTCAACGGCGTCTCGTTCGACATCGCCCCCGGCGAGACGCTCGGGATCGTCGGCGAGTCAGGCTCCGGCAAGAGCGTGACCGCGCTCGCCCTGCTCGGGATCCTCGCGCGGGCGGGCCGCGTCCCCGGTGGGAGGGCCGACTTCGAGGGTCGCAACCTGCTCGAGCTCTCCGACGACGAGCTGAGGACGATCCGCGGCAAGGACATCGCGATGATCTTCCAGGACCCGATGACGAGCCTGAACCCGGTGCTGACGATCGGCCGCCAGATCCGGGAGGCGCTGGAGACGCACTTCGGCATGGAGCGGAAGCAGGCCGAGGAGCGCACGGCCGAGCTGCTCGACCGGGTCGGGATTCCCAGCGCGAAGATGCGCCTGAAGGACTACCCGCACCAATTCTCGGGCGGGATGCGCCAGCGGGCGATGATCGCGATGGCGCTCGCCTGCGAGCCGAAGCTCCTGATCGCCGACGAGCCGACGACGGCCCTCGACGTCACGATCCAGGCTCAGATCCTCGACCTGCTGCGCGAGATCGTCCGGGATCACGACTCCGCGCTCATTCTGATCACCCACGACCTCGGCGTCGTCGCCGGCATGTGCGAGCGCGTGAACGTGATGTACGGCGGGATGTTCATGGAGACGGGTGACGCGGCGCAGGTGTTCGCGCGGCCTCGGCACCCCTACACGCTCGCCCTGCTGCAGAGCGTTCCCCGGCTCGACGCCGCCCGCAAGAGCGCGCTCCGGCCGATCG
>Ga0081455_10005130_pt1 | contig 14432 bp, 14 predicted proteins | sample TabmetS3T2R1_FD_70207 | JGI IMG/M metagenome (GOLD analysis project Ga0081455, IMG submission 70207) | Tabebuia heterophylla rhizosphere microbial communities from the University of Puerto Rico - S3T2R1 | ecosystem: Host-associated > Plants > Roots > Rhizosphere ... | reverse complement strand
GCCGTCTATCTCATCCAGGCGCTGCTGCTTACAGCCATCGGCATCGCCATCGGGCTCATCATCGGCGCGCTCACGCCCGCTCTGCTTGCGACCATCTATAGCGATACGCTGCCCATCGCGCTCGCGCTCGAGCCGCACGCTCTGCCGCTTCTGACGGCGGCGCTCGCCGGGCTTCTGACCATGGTGCTGTTCGTGCTGTGGCCGCTCGGCCGCGCCGCCTCGGTTTCACCGGCGACCCTGATGCGCTCCCATCTCAGCGATGAGCCCGAGCCCTCGGCGTGGCGTTACGCCGTTGGCGCGGCGATTGCCGGGCTCGCGCTGTTCGCGCTCGCGATCGCCGCATCCGAGGAGCGCGCCATCACCGCCTCGATCTCGGCCGGCATCGTCGCCGCGTTCCTGCTGCTCACCGCCTTCGGCCTCTTGTTGCAGCGTTACGCCGCGCGCTTCCGCCGCACGCGGCCGCCATCGCTTGCGCTCGCGCTTACGAGCATTGCCGGGCCGAATTCGCTCGCCCGCTCCATCGCCGTCTCGCTCGGACTCGGTCTTGGCCTCCTCGTCGCCGTCGCGCTGATCCACCGCTCGCTCTATGTCGAGATCACCAACGACATCGCCATCGACGCGCCCGCCTATTACTTCCTCGATGTCGAGGACAAGGACCTCGCCTCCTTCCAGCAAGCGGTGCGGAAGGTCGAGCCCGGCGCCAAGCTCGACCAGGCGCCAATGCTGCGCGGCCGCATCGTCGCCTTGAAAGGCGTTCCGGCCGAGAAGGCCGAAGCCGCGCCCGATTCGCGCTGGGTGCTGGCGGGCGACCGCGGGCTGACCTACACCGACGCGGTTCCGGGGGCCTCGACGCTTGTTGCCGGCGAATGGTGGCCGAAGGGCTATGCCGGGCCGCCGCTCGTCTCCTTCGATGCCGATCTTGCCAAGGGTCTCGGCCTGAAGCTCGGCGATCCCATCACCGTCAACATCCTCGGCCGCAATGTCGAGGCCACCATCGCGAGCTTCCGCAAGATCGACTGGGAGTCACTCGCCATCAATTTCGTCATGGTGTTCTCGCCGAACACGCTTGAAGGCGCGCCCCATCGCATGCTGGTGACGCTCGAATTTCCCAAGGGCACGGCGCCGGAACGCGAAGGCAAGGTGATACAGGCGCTGGCCGAGAGCTACCCCCTCGTCACCGCGATCAGGGTCGGCGACATCGTCGAGGCGGCCAAGGACATGCTGGGCAAAGTTATGACCGCCATCGGCGCGACGGCCGGGGTCACGCTTCTGATCGGCGCCGCCGTGCTCGCGGGCGCCGTCGCCGCGGGCCAGGAGCGGCGCAAATATCTCGCCGTCATCTACAAGACGCTCGGCGCCACCCGCGCGCGCATTCTTCGCGCCGAGTTGCTTGAATTCGGCCTGCCAGGTTTTGCCACGGCGCTGCTCGCGGTCCTGATCGCGACCGTAACCGCCTGGGCCTTGTGCAAATGGGCCTTCGAGGTGGAGTTCATATTTTCGCCGGTTGCGGCCGTGGAGACCGTGCTTTTGGCGCTCGTTTTCGTGCTCTCCATCGGCGCCATCGCCACTTGGCTCGTGCTCTCGGCCAAAGCCGCCCCCTATCTCCGCGCCGAATGAGGGCTTTCGGCGGGCCTGCGCCAAAGCCTTGCGGAGCCTCGGCGAAGCCCCCATATTCGAGGCCAAAATGCCTATCCTGAACAAGTCACATCGCTAGGGGAAAGGATACCGGGACTATGGCAGACCTCGACAGACGTTACGCGCAAGGCACGACCGTCGGCCGCACCGAAGCGGGTGTCGTCGACCAGGGCCTCAGGGCCTACATGCTGCGCGTCTACAATTACATGGCGAGCGGTGTCGCGATCACCGGCGTGGTCGCTTACCTCATCTACGCCATGTCGGTTGAGCAGACGGCCGCGGGCCTGCAGCTTACCGCCTTCGGCACGTTCATGTTCGCGAGCGCGTTCAAGTGGGTGGTGATCTTCGCCCCGCTGGCGATGGTGTTCTACCTCTCGGCGCGCATTAGCTCGATGAGCGTGAGCGCGGCGCAGATCGCGTTTTGGATTTTCGCGGCGCTCATGGGCGCCTCGATCGCCTCGATCTTCCTCGTCTACGCCCACGCGAGCATCGCCCAGATGTTCTTCGTCACCGCCGCCGCGTTCGGCGCACTCAGCCTGTGGGGCTACACCACGGGGAGAGATCTCTCCGGCTGGGGCTCGTTCCTGTTCATGGGCCTTATCGGCGTCATTCTCGCCTCGCTCGTGAACCTCTTCATCGGCTCGACCGCGTTGCAGTTCGCCGTGTCGGTGATCGGCGTTCTCGTGTTCGCCGGCCTCACCGCCTACGACACGCAGCAGATCAAGGAGATGTACTATGCCGGCGACGACGGCACGGTCGTCGGACGCAAAGCCGTGATGGGAGCGCTCAGGCTCTATCTCGACTTCATCAACCTGTTCATGCTGTTGCTGCAGCTCTTCGGCGACCGCCGCTAGGCGAAAAGCCCAAGCAGAAACACCAAGGCCGCGGCTTCGCCCGGGGCCTTTTCCTTTCAGGCTTCGACGAGACGCAAGCCGCGATCGAGCGCGCGAAGCACGCGGCCGAGATCGGAGCCGCGCTTCAGGATCAAGCCGGTCGCCGCGATCACGCTATAAGCGCCCTGCCGCCGCGACAGCTTCGGCGCCTTCTCGATGCGGTAGAGAGGCGTTTCCGAGGCGCGCCGGAACACCGAGAACACGGCTTTCTCTCGGAGCGTGTCGATGGCGTAGTCGCGCCACTCGCCGCTCGCGACCTTGCGCCCATAGATGTCGAGGATTTGGCTAAGCTCTCGGCGGTCAAACGCGATGCCGCCGCGTCGAGAAAGGGCTTCGTGAAGACTTGCATCGCCGCCGGCCTTAAGGGCCAGCGGCAAGACTATGGGTTCCGTTTCGCTCAACTTGCGCCTCCTGTAACGGAAGCTTCATGATGAGCCGACGTTTACGGAAATTCAAGCCGATGGCGTGCGCTACACAAGTTGTAACATAACGAAACACAAATCACAGTTCCGCCCAAGTTCAGCCGTTGCCACGCCCCAAAGAAACGTATGATGCTTAACGTTGCCTCTCGGCCCGGTCCATTGGAGAGGCTTCGGAATCTCAGCCCCCCAGCCCCCCCGGGGTTTCTCTAGGACCGGGCCAGTTTCTTCAAATGAGGGATACGTCGAACGGGTCGGTCAACCGGCCCGTTTCGCTTTGCGCTGGGGGCTTGGATTACTGATCGTGCTCGGCCGCGCCGAGAATGGGGCCGGCATTCTCGACCTGGAGCAACGCGACCAGGGAATCGCCGCCGCCTGTCTTGAGCTCCTTGAGCGGAAGCCTAATCGTCATCGCCTCGCCGTTCCACATGCCGACGGGCGAGAGCTTTCTGACCGGGTGGTGGTAGCTCAACGTGCGGCCGCGATTCTCGCCGCGGGTAACGGGGACCGTCACGTCCTTCTGGGCGACCGCAAGCCAAACCGTGGCCGCGCGCTTGTCCGATGTCGAGGGCGCCGCGCCGACGCCGATGACGAGCGTGTCGCCTTCGGCTCGGATGTTGACCGGCACTTTCACCGATTCGAGACGTTCGGCCGCACTCCGCATCGCCATCTCGATAGCCGCCTCGTTGGCGCCGTTCACGTGGGTGAGGCCGTCAACAACGAGTTGCGGCGTGTAGACCTGGCCATCGCCGCGCATCTGCGCGTAGTCGCGCTGGCGCTCGCTATTGGCGGCGCTCGAGAGCGTGTCGTGCCAGCCGAGATAGTTCCAATAGTCCACCGAATAGGACAGCGTCACGATGTCGGGGTTCTTGCCAAGCTGCGCCAGGAGCACGTCGGCCGGCGGGCAGGACGAGCAGCCCTGGCTGGTAAAGAGCTCGAGCACGGATTTGATCGCGGGCGCCGGCGCCTCGGCATTCGCGGGCCCGGCAAGGGCCACCGCCACCAACGCGCCTGCGCTCAACCAGCGGACCCGGGTCATGGCGCTAGGATGCAGGAAACGGGACGGAATTTCCGGCCAAAAATGCTTCGCGCGCGGTCACAAGTGAGTGACTAGGCTGCGCGCGTGGCAAGGCTCCTCAGCACATAGGGGAGAATTCCGCCATTGCGGAAATAGTCGAGCTCGTCGGCCGTGTCGATCGCGGCCTTCAAGCGAACGGTGCGTTTCTCGCCACTTGCCGAGACGATCGCCGCCTCAACCGTCTGCATCGGCTTCAGCGCGGCGAGGCCTTCGATGCTGACATGCTCATCGCCCTTGAGGCCGAGCGACCGCCAGCTCTCGCCTTCGGCGAAAAGGAGCGGCAACACACCCATGCCGATCAGATTGGAGCGATGAATGCGCTCGAAGCTCTCCGCGATCACGGCGCGGACGCCGAGGAGAAGCGTGCCCTTTGCCGCCCAGTCGCGCGAGGACCCGGTGCCGTATTCCTTTCCGGCGAAGACAACGAGCGGCACGCCCTCGTCGTGGTAACGCATGGCGGCATCGTAGATCGCCATGCGCTCGCCCGACGGATAGTGGATCGTGACGCCGCCCTCGACCCCGGGCACCATCTGGTTCTTGATCCTGGTATTGGCGAAGGTGCCGCGCACCATCACTTCGTGATTGCCGCGCCGCGCGCCGTAGGAATTGAAATCGTGCACGTCGACGCCGTGCTCGATCAGATAGCGGCCGGCGGGGCTGTCGCGCCTGATCGCGCCAGCGGGCGAGATGTGGTCGGTGGTGATCGAATCGAGAAAGAGACCGAGAATGCGCGCATCCCCGATGTCGGTCACAGGCGTAGGCGCGAGCCCCATGCCGGTGAAATAGGGCGGGTTCCGCACATAGGTCGAGTTCGGCTCCCAGTCATAATTGAGCCCGCCCGCCATTTCGATCGCGCGCCATTCCGGATCGCCGCGGAAGACGTCGCCGTAGCGCTTCTCGAACATTGATTTCTTCACCGCCTTGCGCACGACATCGGCGATCTCCTTCGCCTTCGGCCAGATGTCCTTGAGATAGACCGGCGCGCCGTCGGCGCCGGTCCCAAGCGGATCCTTGGTGAGATCGACCGCGACCGAGCCCGCGAGCGCGTAGGCGACGACGAGCGGCGGCGAGGCGAGATAGTTGGCGCGCACGTCGTGATTGACCCGGCCCTCGAAATTGCGGTTGCCGGAGAGCACGGCGGCGACGGCAAGGTGATGCGTGTGGACAGCGTGCGAAATTTCCTCGGGCAGCGGGCCGGAATTGCCGATGCAGGTGGTGCAGCCATAGCCGACGAGATTGAAGCCGAGCGCATCGAGCGGCTGCGTCAGTCCCGCCTCGGCGAGATAATCCGTCACGACCTGGGACCCCGGCGCGAGCGAGGTCTTGACCCAGGGCTTCACCCGTAAGCCGCGCGCAACCGCGTTCTTGGCGAGCAGCCCCGCGGCGACCATCACCGACGGGTTCGACGTATTGGTGCAGGAGGTAATGGCGGCGATCACCACGTCGCCATGGCCGAGGTCGAAATTCTTGCCCTTGACCGGCACGCGCAAGCTCGCCTCATCGCCCTTGCCGTATTCCTTGTCGAGGGCCTCAGTGAAGGCGGACGCCGCGCGCGCGAGCGGCACGCGATCCTGCGGGCGCTTCGGTCCCGCGATCGACGGCTCGACGTCGCCGAGGTCGAGATGAAGCGTCTTGGTGAAGGCCGGGTCCGGCGTATCGCCGTCGCGATAGAGCCCTTGCGCCTTCGCGTAAGCTTCGACCAGCGCGATGCGTCCGCGTGTCCGCGCCGTGGCCGCGAGATAGGCGAGCGTCTCCTCATCGACGGGAAAGAAGCCGCACGTCGCCCCGTATTCCGGGGCCATGTTGGCGATAGTCGCGCGGTCCTCGAGCGGAAGATGCGCGAGCCCTGAGCCGAAGAACTCGACGAACTTGCCGACGACCCCTGCGAGCCGCAGCATCTCGGTGACGGTGAGAACGAGATCGGTCGCGGTGACGCCGTCCTTGAGCTCGCCCGTCAGGCGAAAGCCCACCACTTCCGGGATCAGCATGGAAATCGGCTGTCCGAGCATGGCGGCCTCGGCCTCGATGCCGCCGACGCCCCAGCCGAGCACCGAGAGCCCATTGACCATGGTGGTGTGACTGTCGGTGCCGACGAGAGTGTCGGGGAAGGCGACGCTGGCCCCCCCGTTCTCCTTGGTCCACACCGTCTGCGCCAGATATTCGAGATTAACCTGGTGGCAGATCCCGGTACCGGGCGGCACCACGCGGAAATTGTCGAAGGCGGTGGCGCCCCAGCGCAAGAAAGCGTAACGCGCGCGATTCCGCTCGTATTCCTTGTCCACATTGATCTGGAACGCGCTGTTCGAGCCGAAGGCGTCAACCATGACCGAATGGTCGATGACGAGGTCGACCGGCGCGAGCGGATTGATTGCCCTCGGATCGCCGCCGAGCGCACCCATGGCGTCGCGCATGGCGGCAAGATCGACCACGGCGGGAACGCCGGTGAAGTCCTGCATCAGGACGCGTGCCGGCCGGAACGCGATCTCGCGGTCGCTTGATCTCTTCTTGAGCCAGAGCGCCACGGCGCGAATGTCGTCGGCGGTGACGGTGCGCCCGTCCTCGTGACGGAGCAGATTCTCGAGCAGCACCTTGAGCGAGAAAGGCAGACTCGCGATGCCGGCAAGCCCGTTCGCTTCGGCCTCCTTCAAGCTGAAATAGTCGTACTCGGCTCCGTCGGCTTTCAGCCTGCGGCGGCATCTGAAGCTGTCGAGCGAGGGTTCAAGGGCCGCGGTCAAGCGGGCGTCTCCTTCGGCGATCGTCCTCGCACGCAGGCGCGGCCAAGGCGGGACGGAACAGGCTCGCTCCGGCCTCGAACGGCTCCCCTTGGTTAAGGCTTGCGTGCTCGGGACCTATATAAAAGCGCTTGCGGCAATGAGACAATGACGCGAAGAGAACTTCCGGCCGAAATCCTTCGGGAAAGCCCGCCTTCCCTTGTTTTGACCCCGCGTCATTTCGAAGCCATGCCGCACGCGATCGGCCTCGCCGCCCTCGAAATCAGCTGCCAGCGCGGCGGCAGGACCGTCTACCGGGACTTGAGCTTTCGCCTTGCGCCGGGTGAGGCGCTCCTCGTTACCGGGCCGAACGGCGCCGGCAAAACGAGCCTGTTGCGCCAGATCGCGGGGCTCCTTCCGCTCGAGGGCGGCGCGCTTCGCCTCGAGGGCGGAGGCTCCGACGCCCCCATCCCCGAGCTTTGCCACTATGTCGGCCACGCCAACGCCGTGAAGACGAGCCTCAGCGTCGCCGAGAATCTTGCCTTCTGGGCCGAGTTCCTCGGCGATCGCCGTCAGAGTGTCGCGGCCGCTCTCGCCGCGTTTGGGCTTGGCGCCTTGGCCGATCTCCCCGCCGGGCTCCTCTCGGCGGGACAGAAGCGGCGGCTCGCGCTCGCGCGCCTCCTCGTCGCGACCCGGCCGATCTGGCTGCTCGATGAGCCGCAGACCTCGCTCGACAAGGCCTCGCTCAAACTGCTCGATGCCGCAATCGAACATCACCTAGCGACGGGTGGGATTGCGGTCGTCGCGAGTCACGCCGAGCTCGGAGCGAAACTTGCGAAGCACCTCACCCTCGGCAAGGAGCGCGTGTCGTGAGCGCCGCCCTCGCCCTCCTTGCCCGCGACGTGAGGCTCGCCTTCCGCGAAGGCGGCGCCATCGGCACGGCGCTCGGCTTCTATCTCGTCGTGATCGCGATTGCGCCGCTCGGGCTTGGGCCGGATCTCAATCTCCTCGCGCGCATCGCGCCCGGCCTGTTGTGGGTTGCGCTCCTGCTCGCCGCGCTCCTCTCCGCCGACCGCATCTTCCACAACGATTACGAGGACGGCGCGCTCGACGTGCTTACGACCGGAGCGCTTCCTCTGCCGCTCGTCGCCGCGATCAAGAGCCTCGCCCATTGGCTCACGACCGGCGTGCCGCTCGCGCTGCTCGCGCCGCTGCTCGGGCTCCTGCTCAATCTCCCCGCGGAGGCGAGCCCGTTCCTGGTTCTGGCGATGCTCGCCGGAACGCCCGCGGTAAGCTTCATTGCCGCGATCGGGGCGAGCCTCACGCTCGGGTTGAAACGGAGCGGGCTTCTGCTCGCGCTTCTCGTGTTGCCGCTTTACGTGCCGGTGCTCATCTTCGGCGTGTCTGCGGCCTCGGCCGCGGTCGCGGGCCCCGCCTCGCCCTGGCCGCCTTTTCTCATGCTGTGCGCGCTGAGTCTGGCAAGCATCGTGCTCGCTCCTCTCGCCGCGGCCGCATCCGTCCGCGCCGCGCTCCGCTAGGCGCGGATTGCCATGCCAAGCCAAAGCCACTAGATCAACCGCAATGCCGAGCCTCGCCAATCCGACACGTTTTCTCGACCTCGCCGGCCGCCTCATTCCGTGGCTCGCGGCGCTCGTCGCGATCCTGTTCGCGATCGGGCTCTATCTCTCCTTCTTCGTGGCGCCGCCCGATTACCAGCAGGGCGAGACGGTGCGCATTATGTTCGTCCACGTTCCCGCCGCCTGGCTCGCCATGTTCGGTTATGCGCTGATCGCGATCGCGAGCCTCGGCACGCTCATCTGGCGTCATCCTCTTGCCGATGTCACCGCCAAGGTCGCGGCACCCATCGGCGCCACCTTCACCCTCATAGCCCTCGTCACCGGCTCGCTCTGGGGCAAGCCGATGTGGGGCACCTATTGGGTGTGGGACGCGCGTCTCACCTCGATGTTGGTCCTGTTTCTGCTCTATCTCGGCTTGATCGCGCTGTGGCGGGCGATCGAGGAACCGGGGCGCGCCGGGCGCGCCGCCGCGATCCTCGGCCTCGTCGGCGCCATCAACATTCCCATCATCAAGTTTTCGGTCGATTGGTGGAACACGCTGCATCAGCCGGCGAGCATCGTGCGCCTCGGCGGTCCCACCATCGATGCCTCGATGCTGACCGCGCTTGCCGTCATGGCGCTCGCCTTCACCCTGCTGTTCGTGCTTCTGCATCTCATGGCGATGCGCGCCGAGATCTTGCGCCGGCGCGTACTGGCGATGCAGCAGATGCAAGTCGAGCATGCGGCGCTGGCCGAAACCTGACGCGGAAAAGCCATGCCCGATCTCGGCCCGCACGCAAATTTCATCCTTGCCGCTTACGGCTTTACCTTCGCCGCCGTGGCCGCGCTCGCGTTCTTCATCGTCGCCGACGACCGCAAGCAGCGCCAGCGCTTGGCCGCACTCGAGGCGAAGGGAATAAGGCGGCGCTCGGCGGACGCGAGCAAGCCTGCGCGAGGCCGGAAGTCATGAGCGGGGACAATCGCGCCGCGCCGCTCCGGCGCTTCGGCCCCATGCTGCCGCTTGCGATCTTCGCCGTTCTCGCCGGCCTCTTCTGGTACGCGCTTCGGAGCGGCGATCCTTCGCTTCTGCCTTCGACCTTGATCGGCAAGCCTGTGCCCGAGTTCTCGCTTCCGCCGCTCGAAGGTCTCTTGAACGGGGCCGACCAGGTGCCAGGCTTCGCCGCATCGGATCTCGCCAAGGGAGAGCCCACGCTCGTCAACGTCTTCGCGTCCTGGTGCCTCGAATGCCAGCACGAGCATCCGCTCCTGCTCGCTCTCGGCCGGACCCCCGGCATCAGGCTTTACGGCATCGACTACAAGGACGATCCGGAGGCGGCACGGCGTTTCCTCGGCCGTTACGAAAATCCCTACGCCCGCGTCGGCGTTGACCGCTCAGGCCGCGTCGCCATCGATTTCGGGGTGTACGGCGTGCCGGAAACCTACGTGGTGACGGGCGACGGCACGATCGCCTATCGCCATGTCGGCCCGCTCACGGGCGAAATCGTGAAGAACAAGATTCTGCCGCTGCTGGCGAAGCCGAGCGAGAAGCCCGAGGGCTAGCGGCGCGGCTTGTTGGCCGAAGTCACGATGAGATCGAGCGCGTCGAGAAAGTCTTGGCGCTTGGCGGCCGGGAGGCAACCGATCAGCCGCTGGTCGGCCGCGGCGGCGCCGGGCCTCGCCTCGCGGAGCAGCCTCGCGCCCTGCTGGCTGAGCTTGATGGCGTAGGCTCTGGCATCTTCCTTGGTGCGGCGGCGCTGGACGAGGCCCCGGCGGGTGAGCCGCGCCACGAGGTCGGCCATCGTCGACCGGTCGATGCCGGTGCGATCGACGAGCTCGGTTTGGTTCAACCCTTCCTTTTCGCCGATTACCATCAACACCGCGAGTTGGCGCGGCGTCAGTCCGCCGGTCCGCGTTTCGGAGGAAAACATTTCCGCGGCGCACTGGCCGGCGCGATGAAGCAAATGCGTTGCCGACCGGTCGAGGTCTTTTCCCAGTTTAGCCATTCCTCAAATATCCTCATGCCGCGCGTCGGACGCGCCAGGGCCCATTCCCAGATATTCCTATAACTTTAATCAAATTTACTTCGAACGGCAAATGTCAGTCTGCGGATTACGTGGGGCGCAGTCGCGGTAGCCCACAATCGAGACGGGCATTTTGCCGTGCGAGCTAAGGGCAAGGGGCCAAGGCGAAGGGCAACACCTTGTCCTAAACGCCGAAGGCGGGCCCGACGCTCCCTCGTTTACCAATTATTCCCGCGTGGTTTGCTTCGGCAGGCCATGGCGCTGGAGCAGCGGGACCTGCGCGAGCGCGAACAAGAAGGTTAGCGGCAGGAAGCCGAAGACCTTGAAGCTGACCCAGGTGTCGGTCGAGACATTGCGCCACACGGCCTCGTTGACGATGGCCATCGCGACGAAGAAGAAAAGCCAGCGTAGCGTCAGTTTTCGCCAGCCCTCCTCGGTCAGGGTGAAGGCAGAGCCGAACAGGAGTTCGAGCAGCGGCTTCTTCAGCATGAGCCCGGCCGTGAGCAGGCAAGCGAACATCGCGTAGACGATCGTCGGCTTGAGCTTGATGAAGGTCTCGTCGCGCAGGTAGAGCGTGAGCCCGCCGAACACGAGCACGATGACGGCGCTGACGAGCAGCATGACCGGAAGCTTCTGGTGACGGATGCGGGCTGCGGCAAGCGAAACGAGCGTCGCCACCATGAACGCCGCGGTGCCGGCGTAAATGCCGGCCACGGCGTTGGCGGCGAAGAACACCAGCAGCGGTCCGAGCTCGATGATGAGCTTGGACCAGACCCCCTGCTCCGGGGCAATCGCGGCATTCTCGCGCTTAGGCTGCGGCTTCATTCTCGCTATTCGCTCCCGCGATCGCGCGCGCGAAGTCCTGCGCGCCGAACGGCTTGAGATCGTCGATGCCTTCGCCGATGCCGATGGCGTTGATGGGAAGTCCGAAGCGCTCAGCGATGGCGACAAGGATGCCGCCCCGCGCCGTGCCGTCGAGCTTGGTGACGACGAGGCCGGTGACGCCCGCGATCTCCTTGAAGATCTCGACTTGCGCCAGCGCATTCTGACCCGTGGTGGCGTCGAGCACGAGGATGACGCCGTGCGGCGCGGCCTCGTCGATTTTCTTCAAGACGCGAACGATCTTGGCGAGCTCGGCCATGAGGTCCGACTTGTTTTGCAGGCGCCCCGCCGTGTCGATCAGGAGCACGTCGATGCCTTCCCCTTGCGCGCGCTCGAACGCCTCGAAGGCGACGCCGGCGGGATCGGCGCCCACCGCCTTGGCAACGACCTCCGCCCCTACCCGCTCGCCCCAGATTTTGAGTTGATCGATCGCGGCGGCGCGGAACGTGTCGGCGGCCGCGAGCATGACCTTCAGGCCCTCGCGCTTGAAGCGGTGGGCGAGCTTGGCCGCGGTCGTGGTCTTGCCGGTGCCGTTGACGCCGACAACGAGAAACACATGGGGCCGTTGCCTCGCCGAAAGCTCGATCGGCTGCGCCAAGGGCGCAAGCACGCTTGCGATCTCGGCGGCGACGACCTCGCGCACGGCCTCGGGCGCAATCCCCCGCTCGTGACGGCCCTTCGCCAGCCGCTCGCGGATGCGCGCCGCCATCCCGACGCCGAGATCGGCCTTGATCAAGGCCTCTTCGATCCGGTCGAGCGTCTCCTCGTCGAGCTTGCGCTTAGTGAGCGCGCCGGCAAGACCGTCGGACAGCGCATTGGTGGTGCGGGAGAGCCCGCGGCGAAGCTGATCGAACCAGCCGCGCTTCGGCTCCGTCCCTTCCCCTTCGCTCATGATGGCACCGCGATCAGCGCCGCGCCGTCGTCCCCCGCCACCACGGCCTCGACCAGCGCCCCCGCGCTTGGCCCCGCCTCCAGGCGCACCGGCGTGAAATCGGCAGCGCGCCCGCTTGCCCCATGCTCCATCAAGACCGAGATGCGCCGTCCCTTGGCGCCGCGGAGATGAGCTTGAAGCGCGGCAACGCCCTTGTCGCGGAGCGAGCCGGCGCGGCGCGCGATCACCCCGCCATGAAGCTGGGGCATGCGCGCGGCGGGCGTTCCTTCGCGCGCCGAGAAGGGAAAGACGTGGAGGAAGGTGAGCCCGCAATCGTCGATGAGACCGAGCGAGTTCGCGAACATGGCATCGGTCTCGGTAGGAAATCCGGCGATGAGATCGGCGCCGAACACCATGTCGGGACGAACCCGGCGCACCTCGTCGCAGAAGCGAACCGAATCGGCGCGGGCATGCCGCCGCTTCATGCGCTTCAAGATAAGATCGTCGCCCGATTGCAGCGAAAGATGCAGATGCGGCATCAGCCGCGCTTCCTCCGCGATCGCGGCAAGCAGCGCCGCATCCGCCTCGACCGAGTCGATCGAAGACAGCCTGAGGCGCGGAAGCTCGGGGACGAGCTTGAGCACGGAGCGCACGAGCCTGCCGAGCGTCATCTCGCCGGGCAGGTCCTTGCCGTAGGCGGTGATGTCGACGCCGGTCAGCACGATCTCGGAATAGCCTTTCTCCACAAGACTCCGCACTTGCGCCACCACTTCGCCCGCCGGCACCGAGCGCGACGGCCCGCGTCCGAACGGGATGATGCAGAAGGTGCAGCGATGATCGCAGCCGTTCTGGATCTGCACATAGGCGCGGGCGCGGCCGCCGAAGCCCTCGATCAGATGCGCTGCCGTCTCGCGCACCGACATGATGTCGTTGACCACGACGCGCTCGCTGTCGCCGGCGCCGAATTTCGCGAACGTCTCGGCTTCGAGCTTCTCCTGGTTGCCGATCACGTGATCGACCTCGGCCATGGCGGCGAAGCGTGAAGGATCGATCTGGGCGGCGCAGCCGGTGACGATGATCTTGGCCTCGGGGCGGTCGCGGCGGGTTTTGCGGATCGCCTGGCGCGCCTGGCGCACGGCTTCGGCCGTCACCGCGCAAGTGTTGACGATCACCGCCTCTTTCAGCCCGGCGGCGTCCGCTTGCGCGCGCATGACTTCGGATTCGTAGGCGTTCAGCCTGCAACCGAAGGTGATGATGTCGAGATCCGGCATTTGTCGGCTTCTAACATGAAATGGCGGGCGAGTCAGACCCCAGCCTGCGGCCAAGGCGCCCAAGCTCAAACCCGCGCGGGCTGCAACAGCAGGGCGGGAAGCGTGCCTTCAAAATCGAGGGCGTAAGGCCCGGTCATCAGGATATGGCCGTCGTTCTCGCGCCACTCGATGAGAAGATCGCCGCCCGGCAGGCTCACCTTGACCTTGCGCCCGGCAAGCTCGCGTCGCGTCGCGGCGACGGCTGCCGCGCACGCGGCCGTGCCGCAAGCCCGCGTCAGCCCCGCGCCCCGCTCCCAGGTGCGGAGCTTGAGATGTGTGGGGCCCAGCACCTGGACGAGCGAGATATTGGCGCGCGCGGGAAAGAGCGGATGATGTTCGAGCTTGGGTCCGAGTCGTGCGAGGTCGTGAGCCTCGACATTGGCGACGAAGAACAGGCAGTGCGGATTGCCGACATTGACGACCGACGGCGAGCCGAGCGCCCGGTCCTCGGTCGGATTGAGCGCGATCGCCCGCGTGTCGTCGAAGGGCTTGGCGAGCGGAATCTCGTTCCAGGCGAAACGCGGCGCGCCCATGTCGATGGTGACGCTGCGGTCGTCATTGACGGTTGCGCCGATCACCCCGCTCTCGGTCTCGATGCTGACGCGCGGCACGCCGCGCTCGTCGGCGAGAAGTACCGCGACGCAGCGCGCAGCGTTGCCGCAGGCGCCGACCTCCCCGCCATCGGCGTTCCAGATGCGCATGAACGCATCGGCCTTGCGCGAGGGTTCGAGCGCCACGATCTGGTCGCAGCCGATGCCCTCCTTCCGGTCGGCAATGGCGCGGACCGCATCGGGCAAGAGGGTAAGCGCGCGGGCGCGCGCGTCGAGCACGACGAAATCGTTGCCGAGCCCATTCATCTTGCGGAACCTGATCGCGTCAGCCTGCATGGCGCCTCGCTCTGTCGCTATATAGGGCGAGCGCACCCGCTCTTTCCAGCGCCGCCCGGCCTTCGCAGGAACGCGAAGAGCGCGATGGCGGCGAAGGCGGCGCCTGCGAGGAACGTCGCGCCGGCGCCGATCCGGTCCCATAGGAGCCCGGCGAGCACGCTCGCGATGA
>Ga0081455_10005129_pt1 | contig 14433 bp, 10 predicted proteins | sample TabmetS3T2R1_FD_70207 | JGI IMG/M metagenome (GOLD analysis project Ga0081455, IMG submission 70207) | Tabebuia heterophylla rhizosphere microbial communities from the University of Puerto Rico - S3T2R1 | ecosystem: Host-associated > Plants > Roots > Rhizosphere ... | reverse complement strand
GCGCGCCGACGATCGCCGGGCTCGACCTCGATCTGCACGCGGGTGAGATCCTCGGCGTCTCCGGGGTCCTCGGCTCCGGTCGCGAGGAGGTGGCCGGCGTGTTGTTCGGCGCGACGCCCGGCGAGATCTCCTCGCTCGAGATCGACGGCACCGCCGTCGGTCGCCTCGACCCCCGCCGGGCGATCGCCGCCGGCGTCGCCTACGTCCCCGGGGACAGGCACCGCGAGGGCGCGGTGATGAAGATGACCGTGCGCGAAAACATGACGCTGCCGCGGCTGCGCCCGCTGCGGCGGATGATGGGGCGGCTCGACCAGCGGGAGGAGCGGCGCGAGGTCGACCGCTGGATCGACCGGGTGGCGGTGCGTCCGGCGGAGCCGGAGCGCGCGCTCGAGCTCTTCTCCGGCGGCAACCAGCAGAAGGTGGTGCTGGCGAAGTGGCTGCGCAACGAGCCGAAGGCGCTCCTGATGGACGAGCCGACCCAGGGGGTCGACGTCGGCGCCAAGGCCGGGATCTTCGAGTTGATCGCCAACGCGGCGGCGGCGGGGGCGGGCGTGCTCGTCTGTTCCTCTGACGCCAAGGAGCTGGCACTCATCTGTGACCGCGTGCTGGTGATGCGTGACGGCGAGGTGGTCGCCGAGGTGGCACGTGGGACGCGGCTGAGCGAGGCGGGGCTGGTCCGCGCCGGGCTCGGGGTGGCAAGCAAGAACGGAAACGGATCGAACGACGGCGGCAGTCCCGCCGCGAGCGGAGCGGAGGTCTCCCGACATGCCTGAGAAAATCGCCAGAGCCCTCTCCTTCCGGAACATCTCGGCGCTCTACATCTTCGCCGTGATGTTCATCGTCTTCTCGATCTGGGTCCCGGACACGTTCCTCGAGTGGAACACCTGGAAAGCCCTCTTCGACAGCCAGGCGGTCACCGCGATCCTCGCCGTCGGCCTGGTCATCGCCCTCTCCGCCGGGGCCTTCGACCTGGCGATCGGCACCGAGCTCGGCCTCGGCGCGATCTTCGTCGCCTGGCTCCTCGTCGACAAGGGGCTCGGCCTCGTGCCGGCGATCGTCCTCACCCTGCTCGCGGGCGCGGTGATCGGCCTGGTCAACGGGATCCTGGTGGTGAAGGTGCGGATCGACTCCTTCATCGCGACCCTGGGGATGAGCTCGGTGCTGCTCGCGCTGATCGCCTGGGTGTCGAGCTCCCAGCAGATCGTCGGCGTCGGCTCCTCCTTCGAAAAGCTGGGCACCACGGAAATCCTCGGCCTGACGCTGCCGGTCTACCTGATGCTCGCGGTGGGCCTGGTGGTCTGGTACCTGCTCGAGCGCACCCCGCTCGGACGGCGGGTCTACGCGACCGGGGGCAATATCGAGGCGGCCCGGCTGGCCGGGGTGCGCGTCGCCGCGGTCGTCGTCTGCTCGCTGGTCGCCTGCGCGACGATCGCCGCCTTCGCCGGGATGCTGGTCACCTCCAACCTCGGGACCGGCGACCCGACGATCGGCCCCGCCTACCTGCTGCCGGCCTTCTCGGCCGCCTTCCTCGGCTCGACCCAGTTCCGCGGCGGGCGCTTCAACGTCTGGGGCACGATCGTCGCGGTCTACGTGCTGGCGACCGGGGTGAAGGGGCTGCAGCTGGCGGGGGCGCCGATCTGGATCCCCGACCTCTTCAACGGGGTGGCGCTGCTGCTCGCCGTCGGGCTGGCGAAATGGGAGACGACCGCGACCCGCGCCGGGGCGGTGCGGCGGCTGCTGCGCATGGATCGCGGTGGGCGCGGCGGCGTCGCGGCGGCGTCGGCCGAGTGATCCGGATGATCCATATATAGGCGGGATAGAGAGGAGCGCATGTACTTCTCGCGAGTAGCCGAGATGAGTCCTGACGGCCCGCAGCCGAGGGTCCTGCTGGCGAGCGGGCCGGACGGCCCCTGGATCGACCTGCGGGTGGCGCAGCGGGTGCGGCTCGAACGGGGCGGGGCGGACCGCACGGCCGCGGCCCGGGTCGCCGAGGCCCTCGTTCCCGGCAGCCTGTCCGCGGGGATCGCGGCGGGCGAGGCCTTCCTCGAGGCGGCGCGCGCGGCGCTCGCCGACGACAGCGGTGCCGGCCGGGCCGAGGGCGATCTCCCGTCGCTTGCCGCCCTCGACCCGTCCGGCTACCGCGATCACATGATCTTCGCCGAGCACTTCTCCTTCGGCTACCGGCGGGCGGGGCGCCCGGTGCCCGACGTCCTCTACGAGCTGCCGGTCGGTTACCTCGGCAACCCGGCCTCCTTCATCGGGCCGGGCGACGAGATGCCCTGGCCCAACTACACCGATCACATGGACTACGAGCTCGAGCTCGGCGTCGTGATCGGCCGCGAGGGCACGAACCTCTCGCCCGACGAAGTCGAGAGCCACGTCTTCGGCTTCACCATCCTCAACGACTTCAGTGCCAGGGACATCCAGTTTCGGGAGATGGAAGGCCGACTAGGCCCCTGCAAGGGAAAGCACTTCGCCTGCTCCTCGGGTCCCCTGCTCGCCACCGTCGACGAGCTCGACTGGCGCGGTGGCCTCCGCATGCAGGCCCGCCTCAACGGCGAGACCCTCTGCGACGGCAACTCCAACGAGGCGATCTTCGGCCTCGACGAGGTAGTGGCGTGGGCCTCCCAAGGCGAGATCCTCCGCCCCGGTTGGCTCCTCGGCTCCGGCACCGTCAACGGCGGCTCCACCATCGAGCACGACCGCAAACTCTCCCCCGGCGACAACGTCGAACTGGAGATCGAGGGCCTAGGCATCCTCCAGAACACCATCGGCCCCAAAGCCCAACCCGGTTGGGAACCAAAGCCCCGCCGCCCCGCCGGCCACTAGCCCCAAATCGAAATCCACCCCCCGGTTGCTAAAATCCTGTGTCCGCCGCGGGGTGGAGCAGCCAGGTAGCTCGTCGGGCTCATAACCCGAAGGTCGCAGGTTCGAATCCTGCCCCCGCTATAGGAAAACCCCGTATATGCGGGGTTTTTTCGTTGCCCGACAGATCGATCATTTACGTGGGCACGCTGTGGGGCACGAACGGGTCGGAGATAGGCACGAGGAGACGCCTCGATTCTCTGCCGCGCTGTGGTGGGAGTCCGCTCTGGAAAGCGCTTCGGTGTCTGCGAAAAACCGCCCAACGAGCGCCCGCGAGGGTGACCTTCGGGCAAGGAACCTGAAGGTCACCCGCGACCTTCCGGGAAGACCCTCAATCGCGCCGGTCCGATCTCTCTTGACGATTTCGGCGCTGAACTCCCCTAATTTTGGGTCATTCGCCGGAAATACTTGAAATCTCCTGAACACCAGCTATATGGACCCATAAGCCCCTGCTGACGAAAGGGCCCACCACCCAACCGAAAGCGGGAGGCTTGCCGTGCCGGACGCGCCGCACCCCATTGTCCATCCGATCGAGTCACGTCGGCCTACTTTTCCCCGAAACGCCTTTCGGGCCAAGCTTGAGGACCGTAAGTGGTTCATCCGACTGGCGTTGGCAGCACTCGCGGTCATCTTGATTCTCGGGACGATCGCGGCGGATGCCTCGGGCGGTAAGCCAACGTCCGTAGGTACTCCAAGGGTGGCGAAGCGCGGGCGACAGCTTCGGAAGACCCGGGCAGTGGCCGCTTCCAAGGTAAGCGCTCGCAGAGAACGGCTTCGCGGCCGCCGACTGAACGCTCCGCGATCTAGGGCTCAACGTCTCCGATCCCGCACGGCCTACCGTGGGATCGGAGACCCTGCCGCACGCCGGCTTCTATCGGCCGACTACGGCGACGTCCTGTCCGGCATAACGGCAAACCCGGTGGCCACGATTGCCAGTCGGGGGAAGGTGATTCGCTACCGCAACGACTACACGGCTTTGGTCCGCACCCCCACGGGCCTGCAGGTGGAGTCATCGACCGCGCCGCTCCGCGTCAGATCCGCCTCCGGCAAGAAGCTCCCGGTCAGTCTCGAACTCGAAACCAAAGGCGGCCATATCCAGCCTCGGAGGCCGCTAGCTCCGGTGTTCATTGGTGAACGTGCCGACAGCGGCGTTTCGCTGATCGGATCGGGCATCTCACTGACCATGCTGGGCGGAAACTCGTCTGCCGCAGCCGTCGAAGGCAAGCAGGCCTTCTACGGCGAAGTCGCCAAAGACGTCGATGAGGTCGCCATGGCCAAGATAAACGGCGCAGACCTATCGGCATTGATCCGGTCCGCGGACAGCCCGGAAGAACTGCGCTACCGCGTCGGATTGCCCCTGGGCGCGAAGCTCGAGGCGAACCCCGGCGGAGCACTGGTCGAGCGCGGGACCGAAACTCTCGCGAAGATCCCGTCGCCTTGGGCACAGGATGCACAGGGGACGTCGGTACCAACCGAGATGCGAGTCAGCGGAGACGAACTTCGCTTGAAGGTAGACCATCGCCAACACTCATACGCCTACCCGATCTTTGTAGACCCTGAGCTGTTGGAAACCATCAGCAACTCTCCGGACGGCTGGGAATTCATAGAAGAAACCCACCTTGGATACATAGGTGGATGGGGAGGTGGGGATCAGCTCTGGCACGGCCCCATCACCCACAATAACCCGGGTTCCGGTTCTCCATTGTCCATAACTATCGAACCAACCGCAGTTCCCTTCGAAGTCGACCCTGAAGAATATGGCGGGCAAAAATACTTCTTGGGGCTCGGGTTCGCCGGCTGGGAGTATTGGAAACCGGACCCGTTCGGGCCAACCATCTATTCGGTGACCTTCGAAGGAATTTCGGGGTCGGGCGCAACGGGCCCCGATCTCTTCAGCAGAATCCGGTTCCATGCCTGCGAGCAAACTTTGGCCTGGTCGGCGACCTCCGTCCCTGCCGAAGTTGTCTTTACCCCGGGTCCAGGGCGGAACTGCAAGGTAATAAGGGAACAAACCTGGTCGGAATGGACTCCGTCCCTTGTCTGGCTCGAACTGTGGAGCGAAACCTCACTGGAATGGGAAAGGGAGGAAAAAAAAGAAGGCCTCCGCAAACCGATTCCTGGACCACAAGTGACCGCAGAAGCAACGCTCTCAGTCGGCGCAATCATCGTAGCTCGGGCGATGACCTTGGAAGAAGAACAGGAACTTGGCGTCTCCAACCCAGAAAGGTATGGCAGCAGCAATCCCGACCAGCTCTCGAGCACCAACTGCTTTCGTGGAGATCCCGTGAACTGCGCGACCGGCAACCTTGTCGAGGAGCAGCATGATTTGCCGGTGGGGGGACTCGGGCCTGCACTGAGCACTGCGCGGACCTACAACTCCCAGCTCGCGGCCATTCAGGAAGGAACCGGGAGCTTCGGATCGGGGTGGGCGAGCGCTTACGAAACGGATATCCAGACCGATTGGCAGTGCATCGAAAACTGCGCACCCGGGGATGACATCGCGGTCGCAGAGAGCGAAGAAGAAGGGGCTGGAGAAGAATTAGGTAGCGGTCTTCTCGCCGCATACTCCTTCGACGAAGGCGAAGGGGCAGAGGCGGCGGACTCGGCAGGTGGGCACGATGGGGAAGTCGTTGGTGCGGAATGGGCGCCGGGTAAGTTCGGACCGGCCCTGAGATTCCCGGGCGATTCGGGAGCCAGGGTCACCGTCCCCTCGTCCCCGGAACTGGACCTCACCGAAGGCTTCACCGTCGAGGCATGGGTTCACCCCGGCAGGGCGGGAAGCTACCTCCCGGTCGTCGAGAAGGAAACGCCGGGCTATTTCGGCTATGAACTCGCGGTCGGCGAAGACGGCGTCCCGGTTGGCTACATCAGCCCTGAAGGCTATAGCGAAGAACATGTACCGGCGGTCGAACCACTCCCGCTCCATGAATGGTCAAACCTGGCACTGACTTTCGATGGAACGGATCTGCGCCTCTACGTCAATGGCGAACTGGCCGGGACTAAGGCGATTAATACGCCGCAAGGCGGTTCGGGCGCACTTCAGATCGGAGGTTCCGAACTCTTCGGAAACAGTTTTGCCGGGAAGATCGACGAGGTCCGGATCTACGATCGCGCTTTGGACGCCGAAGAAGTTCAGGCCGACGAAGCTCTCCCGATCGGGACCACGGAAGGTTCTGAAGGGCCGGAAGAAGAACCGGAAGAATTCGAAGAACCCGAAGAAGAACCGGAAGTCAGGGAAGAACGCTCCGTCATCCACCAGTACAACGGTAGTACCGCGGAATTCCGCCGGATCCAGGGGGAATCGGCGTGGCTGCCGGTCGATCCGCTGAACCGGGCGGAACTCGTCAGCGAAGGAGAAGGATTCGCTTACACGTTGCCTGATCAGACCGTCCAGCACCTCGATTCCTCTGGTCTTATCACTTCCGAAGAAGACCCCAATGGGAACACGGTCACTGTGAATCGAGACTCCGAAGGGCAGGTTTCGTCAGTCACCGATGATGCCGGGCGCGAACTCGTCTACTCGTACAACTCCACCGGATTTGTCAAAAGCATCGAAGATCCGATGGGCCATGTTGTCCATTACGGATATGAAGATGGGGATCTGGTCACGGTCTCGCAAGTCGACTCCATGGAACCCAAATGGCAGTTCGAATACGACCAAGACCATGAGCTCATCTCGGTCACGGATGCGCGGGGCGGAGTGGAGAGGACGAAATACGAAGCCTTCCGCGTTGTGAGGCAGGAAGATCCGATGGGACGGGTGACCTCCTGGGCCTATTCGAGCGACGAAGAAGGCACCACCACCACGATTACCGAACCGAACGGATCGGAAACTGTCGAGCAGTTCAATCAAGACGGGCTGATCAGCAGCATGACGCGGGCGGCCGGAACCCCGGTCGCGGCGACGACCACCTACGGGTACGACCCCGCCGATGAGCTCATCTCGGTCACGAATCCTGAAGAACAAATGACCGAATTTGCCTACGACAACGAAGGCAACAAGGTCGGTGAAACGGATCCGGGAGGCCATGAAACGATCTGGACGTACAACGACGCCCACCAGATCATGAGCGAAACCTCGCCAAGCGGGGAGGTCACGACGATCGCTCGGGACGCCGACGGGAATCCGGAAACCATTTCGCGCCCCGCGCCCGGGGGGAAAACCCAGACCAGTTCCTTCGAGTACGGGCCGCACGGCGAACTGGAGTCCACGACCGACCCCACGGGCGCCACTTGGACCTTTGAATACAACGGCCGTGGGGACCGGACCGCTGAAACCGATCCAGAAGGAGATGAACGAACCTGGACCTACGACGGGGATTCGCGTGTGGTCTCCACGGTCAGCCCGCGCGGCAACGAGGGAGGCGCCGAACCATCGGAATTCGAGACCTTGATTGAACGCGACGCCCAAGGGCGGCCGGTCAAGGTCACCGATCCGCTTGGCGGGAAGACTGAATACGTCTACGACGCCGGCGGCAATATCGAATCGGTCGTTGGCCCAAATGGCCACGAATCCCGGTTTACCTACGATGCCGACAATGAGCAGACCAAGATAGAACGAGCGGACGGGGCCATCGAAGAAACCGGATACGACGAAGCGGCTCAGGTGATCAATCAGACCGACGGAAACGGAGCCGTTACGACCTATGTTCGCAACCCCCTCGAGGAGCCCATCGAAACCATCGATCCACTCGAAAGGTCAACCACGCGGGCCTTCGATGCGGCCGGGAGGCTAGAAGCTCAGACTGATCCCGAAGGTCGCGTAACGACGTTTGGCTACAACCAATCCGGACAGCTCCAGGAAATCGACTACTCGGATGGCACGACTCCGGATGTCGACTTCGGATACGACAAAGATGGTCAACTGACCAGCATGGTCGATGGCACCGGCGAAAGCGCCTATGAGTATGACCAGCTCGGCAGGCTGATTCACACCACGGACGGCAACGGCGAAACCGTGGACTGGGAATACAACCTCGATAACGAGCCCATCGGAATGACCTACCCAAACGGAAAATCAATTGTCCGGACCTATGACAAAGCAGGCAGGCTCGAAAGCGTCACCGACTGGCTCGGCGATACCTCCTCCTTCTCATACAACTCTGACTCCGAGCCGACCGTGACCAGCTTCCCCTCCGGAACCGAAGGCAGCGACGAATACGTCTATGACCACGCTGGTCGGATGAGTGGCGTATCGATGACGAAGGGTTCTAAAACGCTTGCCTCACTTGCCTACACTCGTGATCCGGCGGGTCAGGTCGAATCGTCGGTCAGCGCAGGTCTTCCGGGGATCGAAGAAGAAGCATTCAGCTATGACGCGGACGAGCGTTTGGCTCAAGCGGGAGAAGCCACCTACGTGTACGACGGCGCCAGCAACGTCATCGAATCGTCGGCAGCATCAAACGCCTACGACGATGCAGAGGAGCTTGAATCGACTACCGGCGCCACCTTCACCTACGACGAAGAGGGCGAGCGCATCGAAGAGATCCCGAGTACCGGTCCGGCAACTGCCTACAGCTATGACCAGGTCGGCGAGGTGACGGCTGTGGAGCGGGAAGGAGAAGGTGAAAATCCAGCCATCGCAGAAGCCTTCTCCTACGACGGGATCGGGCGGATAGCATCGAGGGTTTCTGGCGCGGAAACTGGGAACTTCGTCTGGGATCCGACCGAATCTCCAGCGTTGCTTCTTACCGATGGCGAAGCCAGCTATATCTACGGACCGGCCGGACTCCCGGTGGAGCAGGTGTCCTCGGAAGAAGTGCCGATCTATCTGCATCACGACCAGCTCGGCTCGACGAGACTTCTGACCGACGGCTCGGGTTCGGTTGTCGGTGCTTTCACTTACGACGCCTACGGCTCGACGGCCGAGAAGGTCGGGCGGGGGACCTCGGTGCTCGGCTACGCTGGCCAGTACACGCTGGGGCAGAGTGGACTGCAATATCTGCGCGCGCGAATGTATGACCCCACGACGGGACAGTTCCTGACGAAAGATCCGCTGACCTCGCGGACGCGCGATCCCTATGGCTATGCGAGTGAGAATCCTGTCAACGGTGTTGACCCATCGGGACTCTGCGATTGGAACCCATTTGGATCATCGTTCTGGACTGAAGGCAACTGTCTCTCTGAAAGCCCGTTCAACCCGATTCCCTATTACGAAGCGGAGGTTGATGCTTGGGAAAGTGGCTGTGATTATTGGACTTCTGTCTTGCACGGACTCCAGGGCGCTTCGGTGGCGGCAGCCGACGTCACTGTGGTCGGCGGGGCTCTTGAGGCTGCAAGCAGGCTTGACGAAGCCGGACCGCAGATCGATGAGGCGAATGCTGAACACATCTTTCGAGACGCGAGCGGCCATCTCGCCGAAGACACGGTAGAGAATCGGATCCTGCTTGAAGACGCTGTGAAGCCGGGAAACTACGTGTTTACGAACCCGTGGGGCGTGAAGGTGTACCGTGAAATCCTGCCAAGCGGCGAACAGGTCTGGGTCGAGGTTTACAACGGCAGGATCACGAACGGCGGGGTCAACGAAGTTCCGCGGTAGGAGTGAGGCAAGCTCGTCATTACCAATCCCTGCCGAGGATTGCGACATCGAACCGAAGGGCGGATAAGCCGATGGCAAATAAATCTGGAAGCACACCGCTGACCCTGGACGACCTGGATGGGATCACGCTTACCGCGAGTCAAGCCTTCATGGCGATGGGCCAGTTCTTAAACGAGAATGCCTCTCGTCTCAGGCCAGAAACCGCCTTGGTGACCATTCTCTCGGGGATGAGAATCGAAGGAAACCGAATGTCAGGCGATCCTGCTGCGCTCTCCGACTGGCTCAAATGCGTTGAAGATGTCTTGAATGCTGTGTGAGTCCGGCGGTAGGGGCCGCTGCCACGCTCGCGACAACCCGGCACCCACACCGCTTGGGGCACGATTCCGACCCTAGACGAGTTTGTCGCGAGCGAGCCCGACGGCGTGTGTCCGTTGAGGAGGAATAGAACCGACCTCGAGAAGCACTGAGCGCGCCTCCAACGCCCATTCTCATGTGGGGCACGAAATGGGGCACGAAGGTCCACGTAGGCCAGGTGATCTCAGGCAAGCCCGATCTCATGAGTACCGCATGAATCTAGCTCCAGATGGCTCGGCATAGCCCCAGCCTCGGCCTATAACCCGAAGGTCGCAGGTTCGAATCCTGCCCCCGCTATAGGACGAAACCCGCTTTCCAAGCGGGTTTCGTCGTTTCTGGGGTGCGCCAAAGGGCTGCAAAATGGGCGTGGGGACACGGTTTGGGGCACGAACAAGCTGAAGTGAGGTCTCGCAAGCCGTCGACACGCGGGTTACCCTTGATCCATGACGGCCAAGGAGAAACTGCTGCGTGAGATCCTTGGCCTCGAGGAGGCTGAGGCCGCGCGTGCTCACATCGTGATCTCCGACGAGTCCGTCGAGGAGACGGAGATGGCAGCGCTGCCGGTCAGTTGGGGCGAGACGCTCACTGGTGAGCCGATGCCGAACGTGGCGGCCGCCGTCCGGCGCTCTCGCGGTTCGCACTGAGCTTTCAGCGGCAACGCGCGAGCGTTTCCATCTCGGCCTCGCGCTGTGTGACCCTGGGACTAACGGAAAGACCTGGCTCCATTGCCGGACCCAAGAAAGCGCCCTGAGGACCGTAGCCGCTTCGGTTGGCGCTCCGGAGGATCAACTGGCCGCGGCGATCACCACCTGTGACCCTGACTTCTACCGCTGGGATCGAATCTGCCCGATCTCCTTAAATGTCCTGGAAACTTCCTCTCTACAAGGATGCGCAGTTTCGCCGCAAGGTGAAGGCGCGCCCTGCGGGGGCCGATTCGGGGGCTACGATTTGCCAATGACCAAGGCGGAGCTTCACGCGCAAATCGATGCGATGACCGAGGAGGAAGCGGCGGAGGTGAAGCTGATCTTCGCTCCTGATTGGCCTTCTAGGGCAACCTCGATCGAGGAGATCAGGAAGCGGACGGGGACGACTCCGATGAGCCAGGAGGACTTCGACCGGCACTTCGGCTCGCTGCCGATCGACGGCGAGGGGTAGACGTGGCGAGCGCGGGCGCGGGTCCGCGCTTCGCTGTACGGGTGGTCGATGAGGTGCTCGCCGAGGATCTCTCTCACTGCACGCCCGCCGCGCGATCTGCGATCGAGGCTGCGATTGCGATGTTGCGCAAGCAGGGCGCGCCGTGCGAATGGCTTCGACGCTGCGAAGACGAAGGTCGGGACGGAGCCCGTCTCAGTGGTTGCGTCAAGCTCTACATCCCTCAGCCGGCAGGACAGTGGGGCGCGGTCCTCGCCGCCGACCAGGAGGCCACCAAGCCGGCCTTGGGTTCTGGTCGCGGTAGGGGAGCGCCATCCTGTTCAGCCTTGGAAGATGAGCGTCTACGAGGTCGCCCATCGCCGCCTTCATATGTAGGTCGTGGAGCACGAAATGGGCAAACGCTCCGGGAACCCCGATCTTGGGGAAACCGCATGAAACCGGGCTCCAGATAGTCCGAGGTAGTCCCCGGCGCCCGCTCATAACGCGAGGGTCGTAGGTTCGAATCCGGCCCCCGCTATTTCACGAAGCCCGCTTTCCAAGCGGGTTTCGTCGTAGGGTGGAGACGTTGCAGCCCGTGGGACGGTCATGAGCGATTTGGCCCGGTTCGAAGGTCGGACGATCCGGGCGGCGGTGCTGCGCGAGATCAACCGGCCGCTGGAGATCGAGGAACTCGAGATCGCCGAGCCGGGCGCGGGCGAGGTGATGGTCCGACTCGCCGCCAGCGGCACCTGCCACAGCGATCTCCACGTCATCAACGGCGAGTGGGCGGAGACCCGAAGGCCGATCGTCCTTGGGCATGAGGGCGCCGGGGAGGTCGTGGCCGTCGGGCCTGGTGTGGATCGTGTGGGTCTCGGCGATCACGTTGCGCTTTCGTGGCTACCCAGTTGCGGGCGCTGCCGTCAATGCTTCGCCGGGCGGCCACAGCTCTGCCTCGCGGCGCTCGAGACCGTCCACGAGAACTTGATGCCGGACGGCAGTTCGCGCCTGCGCTTGGGCGACGAACCGGTCTCCAGCATGTTGACCGTGGGCTCGCTCGGCGAATGCACGGTCGTCCCCGAGAACGGTGCGATCCGGATCGACGACTCGGTCCCGCTCGACCTCGCCGCTGTGGTCGGCTGCGCGGTGGCGACCGGCGTCGGTGCGGTGTTGAACACGGCCCGGATCGAAGCCGGCCAGAGCGCGGCGGTGGTCGGCTGCGGCGGTGTCGGGATCTCGGTCGTGCAGGGGTGCACGGCGATGGCGGCGGAGCCGCTGATCGCGATCGACGCCAATCCCGAGAAGCTTGCGCTGGCGGCGAGGCTCGGCGCCACCCACACGGTCGACGCCTCGAGCGTCGACGCGGTAGAGGCGGTACAGCAGATCACCGGGGGCGGCGTCGACTTTGCCTTCGAGGCGATCGGGCTGAAGACGACGATCGAGCAGGCGATCGCGATGCTGGGTCCTGCCGGAGCGGCCGTCCTGGTCGGAATGCCACCGGACGGGGTGACGGCCGAGATCGACCCGATGACGATCACCAGCTTCGAGCAGCGGATCCTCGGCTGCATCTACGGCTCCTGCAACCCGCCGGCCGACTTTCCGCGGATCCTCGGTCTGCATCGTCGGGGCCGGCTCGACCTCGATTCGATCGTCAGCCGGCGGATCCCGCTTGAGCAGGTGAACGAGGCCTTCGTCGCGATGGCCGCCGGGGAGGGCGTCCGCACGGTCGTCGTCTACGACTGAGCGCCTTCGCGGCGACTCGCGTTTTTTCCTCAGACGACCGTCCGGCAGTCACGCGAGTGCCGGGGGAAGCAGTACGTTGCCGCCCTGTCGGCTTCTCCCCAAACAAGGAGTGCTCTGATGCGCAGCAGGTCGTTGAGGGTGTCTTTCGTCGCGCTTGTCGCCGCCCTGATGGCGACGATGGTGATCGCCGCCCCGGTGGGCGCGAACCCGTACACCAGGGGCAACGACTTCGACCTGTCGATCGTCAATGACAGCCCGACGACTGTCTCCGCGAGGGTTTGCCTGAACGGGCACGTGAGCTCCGGCTACCAGTTCGGGACCACGCACGACCCGTGCGACGTGACGCCGCTCGTACAGCCCCATCTCTTCGGCAACGGGGGCCGCTGGAACAGCCTGCAGGCCAACCCGATCGGCATCATCGTCCGCGCCCCCCATCACAAGACCCTCTACTTCTACGCGTATAACCCGAGCATTGGCAAGCCCTTCATCGAGGTCAACGGCCACCGATACGCGTTGGTCGAGGGCGAGCTGAAGGTCGTCCCGGTGGATGGCGCCCTCGTCGCGTTCCACCGCCATGGCGACCGCGAAGGCCACAAGGTCTTCCTCGTCCAGATCAAGCAGATGGCGGCGGGATGAACGAGGAGGGGCGTTCCTCCTAGCCGGTGATTGTGAACCCGGCGGCCTTGGGGATCCGTCGTGTCCCGGCGTGGACGGCGTTGTGGTCAGTTGGTAGCGGCCGGGGGGAAGGGCGGAGCGGAGATCGTCAGCGTGCCGGCGCCGCGCGCCGCCCTCGTTGCGATCGGGCCGCCGACCGGGGTCGAGCGGGTGCACCCACCCAGGCAGGTAAGGGCCGAAGCGCGCTCCGACCGGGGGCCGAGCGTGATGCATTACCATGATGCAGATGACGCGCACCACGGTTGATGTAGACGAGCGAGCACTTGAGGCGGCGCGCCGGGAGCTGGGGACCAAAGGTCTCAGCGAGACGGTCAACGCGGCGCTTCGCGATGCCGCCAGGCGCCGCGCGTTGAAGGGGTTCGACGTCGTCCGCGACGTCGACGGCACCCCGCAAGAGGTCGCCGCCGGCCGCGAGCGCGGCTGAGCCCGTGGCCGATCTGCGGTTCCCGCCGCTCGAACGGCCGGCTCTCTTCGATACCGGTGCCTGGACCTGGGCGCGCGACCGGCGCTTCCCCGAGCTCACCGCCTGGTTCAACGCCGCGGTCGAGGCGGGTCTGGTCCTGATCTGCGATCTCGTCATCCTCGAGCTGACGCGTCTCGCCCCGAACGAGGGACGGGCGCGCGAGGTCTCCGACCGACTCGCGGCCTTCGAGGCGGTCCCGATGCCGGCCGGGCTCTGGGACCGGGCCCGCGAGATCCAGCTGGCTCTGTCGGCGAATGGCGATCACCGCCGGGTCCCGCCCGCCGACCTGATGCTCGCCGCCGCCGCCGTGGAGGCCGACGTGGATCTCGTCCACTACGACCGCGACTACGAGCGGATCGCCGCCGTCGCCGCCCTTCGCCAGGAGTGGCTCGTCCCGGACGGGACGCTGGCCTGAGCTCGCCGCTGGTCGTGGGGCAAGGATTGGGGCACGAACAGGGTCAGACCTTGACCCGCGCAGGCTCGGGCTCCCAGCGGAGTAGGTCGCCGGGCTGGCACTCGAGCACCTCGCAGAGGGCGGCGAGCGTTGTGAAGCGGACTGCTTTGGCGCGGCCGTTCTTGAGCACCGCGAGGTTGGCGGGCGTGATGCCGATCCGGTCCGCGAGCTCGCCGACGGACATCTTCCGCCGGGCCAGCATCACGTCGATGT
>Ga0081455_10005128_pt1 | contig 14434 bp, 12 predicted proteins | sample TabmetS3T2R1_FD_70207 | JGI IMG/M metagenome (GOLD analysis project Ga0081455, IMG submission 70207) | Tabebuia heterophylla rhizosphere microbial communities from the University of Puerto Rico - S3T2R1 | ecosystem: Host-associated > Plants > Roots > Rhizosphere ... | reverse complement strand
GGAGAGGCTCAGCGCGCATGCGGGGGGGGGAGAGGGTCGTGGTTAGCAACCGACCAGCCGCTGGGCGAGATACTCGATCACCTTGTCCTCCGATATCCGGTCCTGGGTCATCGAGTCGCGTTCGCGGACCGTGACGGCCTGATCGTTGAGGGTGTCGAAATCAACCGTGACGCAGAATGGTGTCCCGATTTCATCTTGTCGGCGGTAGCGCCGGCCGATGGCTTGCGCGTCGTCGAAGTCGACGTTCCAGAACTGCCGAAGCCGGCTTGCCAGATCACGGGCCTTGGGTGACAGGGCTTCGTTGCGCGAGAGCGGGAGCACCGCAACCTTCACCGGCGCGAGCCGAGGATCGAGCCGCAACACCGTACGCTTGTCGACCCCGCCCTTCGTATTGGGAGCCTCGTCTTCGTCGTAGGAGTCGACCAGGAACGCCATCATGGCGCGGTTCGGACCTGCTGCCGGCTCAATGACGTAGGGCACGTACCGCTCACCCGTTGTCGGATCGAAGTAGGACAGGTCTACGCCCGAATACTCCGTGTGGGTTGAAAGATCGAAGTCGGTCCGGTTGGCGATGCCTTCGAGCTCCCCCCACTCCCCGGCGGGGAAACCAAACCGATACTCGATATCAACGGTTCGCTTCGAGTAGTGGGACAGCTTCTCCTTGGGGTGTTCGAAGTGCCGCAGGTTCTCAGGTGCCAGGCCCAGATCGGTGTACCAGCGAGTGCGCTCGTCGATCCAGTACTCGTGCCACTCTTCGTCGGTGCCAGCCTTGACGAAGTACTCCATTTCCATCTGCTCGAACTCGCGGGTACGGAAGATGAAGTTGCCCGGAGTGATCTCGTTGCGGAAGGACTTGCCGATCTGGCCGATGCCGAATGGCGGCTTTTTGCGAGTCACCTGAACGACGTTGGCGAAGTTGACGAAGATGCCCTGGGCGGTCTCGGGACGCAGGTAGTGCAAACCAGACTCATCTTCAACAGGCCCCAGATAGGTCTTGAGCATCATGTTGAAGTCCCGCGGCTCGGTCCACTGCCCGCGTGTGCCGCAGTGAGGGCACACGATCTCCTCGAAACCCGTCGGCTTGCGGCCCTTCCGGGACTCGAAGTCTTCCTCCAGATGATCGGCGCGGAAGCGTCGGTGACACGACAGGCATTCGGTCAGCGGGTCGTTGAACGCACTGACATGCCCCGAGGCGACCCATACCCGGCGCGGCAAGATCACCGAGGAGTCCAGGCCGACGATGTCTTCCCTCTCGGTGACCACCGAGCGCCACCACTGCTTCTTGACGTTCTCCTTGAGCTCAACGCCGAGCGGTCCGTAGTCCCAAGCCGAGCGGGTACCGCCGTAGATCTCTCCTGCGGGGAAAACGAAGCCACGTCGCTTGCACAAGCTGATGACGCTGTCGAGTCGGCTGGTCGGGGTCACGAACTTCTTCTCCAGACGTTGAGCTGTGCCATCCCCGGCTGGGATGGAATCCAGCGCACTAGGTTATCGCCCCCAGCGTATGAGCCTTGTCTCGGAGCGTTCGCGGGACGCCCTGGCATCAGTCAGGGTGCCTTCGCTCGCCCATCTTTCGGTTCAGCGTTTCGTTGCCGGGCAAGCGGCAGCGCTGCCAGGACCAACGCGGCAGCGACGGCGAATGCCGCTGGGTACCCGGCAGCGGCCGCGACCATGCCGATGCCGATCGCACCGCTGCCCCAGCCGAGGTCGTACGCAGCGTTCCAGGCCGCGCTGACCGCCCCGTACTGGCTGGCGTGCACCCGTGCCAGCATCGTGTTCAGCGCCGCTGCTTGTGCGAGTCCAAACCCTGCCCCGAAAGCCGCCATTCCGGCTAGCACGGCGAGCGGCGTGCTGGTGAAGGCGGCGGCGCCCATGCCGACGGTGCAGATGAGGACGGCGGGGGCCAGCATCCCGTTCGGGCCCCGCCGGTCAATGCGTCGGCCGGCGAGCCAGCGGGTGGCGGTGGCCGCGAGGTTCTGCACGAATAGTGCTGGCACAGCCACTCCTGCGGTCACGGCACTGGGCAAGAACGCGACCACGACCCCGCCAGCCACGGCCGCCGCCGCAAACATCACGAGCGGGCGGCGTAGCTCCGGACGGCGCAGGCATGTCGACAGGCTGTCGTGCTGGTCCTCGCTTCGACCCTCCGGCAAGAAGAGGACAGGCAACACCGCCAACAGCGCCGCGCCGCCACCGATCGCGAAGACGGCCGCATGGCCCACAAGGCCCGCCAGCCACACGCCGAATGGCAGCGCTACAACAGCTGGCACCATCGCGACCACACCGAGGACGCCCAGGCCCTCCCCGCGCCGCTCCGCGGGTATGGCGGCGGCGGCGATCGCTCCGACTGTCACCACGACGATCGCGAATCCGATCCCGCGAACCACCGATACGAGCATCAACGCCAGCAGCGAGGTCGCCGCTGGCAGGACCAGAGCGGGCAGGCCAAGCATCAGGAGTCCGGCGATTAGCAGCCGCCGATACCCGAGCAGCGCCGCCAGTGCCGGAGTCACCAATTCCGCCGCGACCGCTGTGAACATCAACACCCCTGTGGTGAGGCCGGCTCCGGCGGTCCCGATGCCGTGGTCGGCGGCGTACAGCGGCACTACCGAGAGCAGCAGGTAGAAGCTGACCATCGCGGCGAAGTCGGCGGCGAACAGCCGAACCACCGCGCCGGTCAGTAGCCGGGGTCGAGGCGCCGACGTCACGGTCGCGATCCGGGTACGCGGGGTGGTGGAGGAGGCCGGGAGAGTGTCGGTCACGGTGCTCATGAGTTCAGCCTCCCGGCCTAGAGTGGTCTCCGGTAAGGTCCAGTTTCATGACTATTCAGTGGACCGGTTTGAGCCCGGAGGTACTGATACCGCTAAGCCGAAGCACGGGTGAAGCCCTGCGCACTCAGCTGGAGCGTGGCCTGCGAGACGCGATTCGCTCGGGCCGGCTTCGGGCGAACGAGAAGCTGCCGTCCACCCGAGAGCTTGCGCGAGGGCTGGGCATCTCTCGTGGCATGGTGGTCGACTGCTTCGACCAGTTGCAGGCGGAGGGCTACCTCGTGGCCCATGGTGGATCGGCCACGCGGGTCAGCCCAACCGCGCAGCGCTCGCCCCGCGATGCTCCCTCGCCTGGCAGGGCAGCAACCTCTTTTCATGCATCGCAGCCGATGCCACGGCTGGTAGCCGACTTCCTCCCGGCGGTTCCGGACCTGGCCTCGTTCCCGCGCACGGACTGGGCTAGAGCGACAGCTGATGTCTGCCGGGACGCCCCCACCGCCGCGTTCGGCTATGGGGACCCCCGGGGAAGTCAACGACTACGCGAGGTGTTGGCGAGCTATCTGAGCCGGGTACGCGGGGCTGCCGCGGATGCCGAATGCGTCGTGGTCTGTACGGGCTTCGCTCAGGGCCTCAACCTTGCGCTGGCGGGTCTGGCAGCTCTCGGCGTAGATCGCGTTGCCTTCGAAGACCCCGGCTACGACGAGACGGGGCGAATCGCCGCCGGCATCGCAAGCGTCCAGCTCGTTCCGGTACCCGTCGACGAAGAGGGGGTGCGTGTCGATGCGATTGCCGCTGCGCAAGTCCAGGCGGTCGTCATCAGCCCGGCGCATCAATGGCCAACCGGCGTGGTGCTGTCGCCGCAGCGGCGACAGGCGTTGACGAACTGGGCGGTGCACTCCGACGGCTGGGTTATCGAGGACGATTACGATGCCGAGTTCCGTTACGACCGCGACCCAGTCGGGATGGTGCAAGGATTGGCCCCAGAGCGGGTGATCAACATCGGCACCGTCAGCAAGTCCCTCGCTCCCACGCTGCGGCTCGGATGGCTGCTCTGCCCGCCTGGGCTCGTAGAGGCGATCGCAGATCTGAAGGTTCGCGCGGATCGCGGCTCACCTGGCCTGGAGCAACTGGTGCTGGCGCGGTTGATCGAGTCCGGCAGGTTCGACCGGCACCTGCGCCGGATGCGCAAGATCTACGCCGGCAAGCGCGACGCGCTGGTAGCGGCCCTAGACGAGCACGCCCCCGACGTACGCCTGAGCGGTTTGGCAGCCGGTTTCCATGCCGTCGCCCAGCTCGCACCGGGCGCCAGCGAAGCTGTCGTGGTCGAGGCGGCACAGGCCCGCGGGGTAGGGATCTATGGGATGAGCGCCAACCGCTCCACCAGATCTCCCGAGCCTCCCCAGCTGGTCCTCGGATTTGGAAACCTCTCCGAGCGGACAATTATCGAGGGCATCACCCGGGTGGCTCCCGTGTTGCAAGCCACGTTTACCTAGCTCGCTGACGGTGGTTGCAGCCTACGCAGATCGGGTGCAATCAACGTGAACGTCTGTGTCCAATCGAGGCCTGGAAGAAATACTCACCAGGCGAGGTGGGATCTGCGGGACCTCAGTCCGCGAAATGTGATCCACGAGACTGTCATTGCAGCGAAACGTGTTTGAAACGCGATCCGCCTACGGTCGGGAGAGCCCCTCCTCGCCCCTGGAGGCCGACCATGATCGAGCACGTAGATCCATTCATCGGCAGCTCGGTAACCGATCTCCCTGCCCCGCAGGGTTTGGCCGAGACCTGGTGGTGGCCCAAACCACAGGTCGGCAATACCCATCCTGGTGCCACGTACCCGTTCGGCATGGTCTCGGTATGCGCATACTCCGGCGCCTATCCGACTGGCTACGGGCTGTATCAGCTCAGCACCGAAGGCGTGCCTCCTCAGCTCTATGAGAGCCAGATCGCCTCAGGCTTCACTCATTTCCAACAGTCGGGCACCGGAGCGATCCGCAAGTACTACAACTACTTCCGGGTCACGCCGATGCTAGAGCCACTCGACGGCCTCGGCCGGACCTGGGATTTGCGCGACGAGCATGCCGAGCCGGGCTACTACGTCACCACACTCAGCTCCGGCATCGGGTGTGAACTCACCGTCGGCCCGAAGAGTGCCGTACACCGCTACACCTTCCCTGCGCACCATGACGCGCGATTGGTGATCGATTTCTCGATGGGCGGGCTGGCAATTCCCTACGGCACAACCGTTCCGCTGCGGGCACATATCGAAGCCATTGCGTCGGGCGTAGCTCAAGCCGAGATCGTTGTTGAGGGTGCCCCGCTGGCAGTGCATCTGGAATGCGACGCCGGCGAGCTGAGGCAGCTGCTGTGGTACGACCGGCGCCTGATGCCGGGCGGCACGCGTCTTGACTTTGATCGCATCCGACCCACCACGTTGCGGCCCTTCGGCTTGATGTGGCGCGGCCCGACTGAGGCGGGTCAGGTGATGGAGCTGCGATTCGGGTTCTCCCTTCGTGGCGTGGAGCAGGCGAGGCGCAACCTCCATGCTGACTGCGGATCGGGCGCCGCGGCGTTCGACAGCCGACGTGCGAAGACCTCGGCGGTGTGGCGCCAGCACCTCAACAAGATCAAGATCGAGACTGCGTCCGGCTCTCGGAGGACGATCTTCGCGACGGCTCTCTACCATTCGTTGATCAAGCCGTGCTTCGCGCCGGAAGAGAGCCCCCTGTGGCCCAGTGATGGGCCCTTCGTGTTCGACATCTGCACGATGTGGGACATCTACCGCACTCAGTTGCCGCTTATCACCGCGCTGTTTCCGGCGCGGGCCGTGGAGTTGGCCAACGCGCTGCTGACGATTTGCGAGGAAGAGGGCAACCTGCCGATCGGCTACCGAATGGCCAAAGGTGCGGACCGATTCTCCCGGCAAGGTAGCGCATTGGCGCACACTTTCTTTGCCGATCTCTGCCAGCTCGGAATGCCAGGCATCGATTGGGACTGGGCACTGTGCCATCTGGACACAGACCTTCGGCGGACGTATGGCGAGGACTACCTGCTGCGCGGGCTTGCCGAGCCGATCACGCACACCCTGGACATCGCCTTTGGTTACCAGTGCACCGCGAAGTTGGCTCGCTACGTCGGCGACAACCAGCTTGCGACGCAGTTCGAAGGCCTGGCCAGCCAATGGGTCAACGCTTTCAACCGCGCCGACGGCCTGCTTGTCGATTCGACGTACTACGAGGGCGGCAAGTGGAACTACTCGTTCCGCCTGCTGCATGACATGGAGACGCGCATCGGCCTGGCTGGTGGCGAAGGCCGGTTCATCGAGCTGCTGGACCAGTTATTCGGTTATGGCGCTGACCCGGTCAAGCAGTTGGGTGAACTGCCGAGCGCAACCGAACTCGCAGCCGGATATGCGTTGAACCGCTTTGAAGGACTGAACAACGAGCCGGACATGGAGGCGCCCTGGGCCTATCACTACGCCGGACGCCCGGATCGTACGGCGGAAGTGGTGCATGCGGCCATCAACAACATGTTCGGTCTCGGCCGAGGAGGACTGCCGGGGAACGACGACTCAGGCGGCTTGAGCTCCTGGTACGTCTGGGCCTCCCTCGGCCTCTTCCCGATTGCTGGACAGAGTCTCTATCTGCTCAACGCGCCGTCGTTTGCACAGTCACGGCTGGCTCTCCCCGACAAGGAACTGGTAGTCGATGCGCCCGATTTCACCGAGCCATTAGCCGGCGGACCCGTGCAGTACGTGCAAAAGGCCGTCTTCAACGGCGAGCAGCTGAATCGAAGCTGGCTGACAGCCCGGGAGTTGCACCGCGGCGGCCACCTTCAGTTGCAACTCGGGCCGAAGCCCTCGACATGGGCTACGACGACCCGACCGCCATCCGCCTCACACCCAGGTGCCATGTCTGTACCGGCCGCTGCTGCGGCATCAGCTCCGGGCAGAACCACGGCCCGGCACAGATGATCGAAATCACGGGGGATCCAATGATCGAAGCGTTGCAGAGCACAACACCTGGCGACATGCCGTTTCAGCGTCGACTCGTCATCGTGGTGCGAGCCGACCCCGTCATCTGCGGGCACTCCGGTGAGGCCCGGAATCTGGCAGAGGTCGCGCTCCAGCGCGGCTTCAGCGAGGTGCGGATCATCAGCTGGCCCATCGACCTGCTCGCGACATCCGGTCTGCCCCTGAAGCCGCTCGACGGCGTGTTGCCGTATAGCAAGGGCATCGAGGTGGAACGCCCAGAACCGGTGGGCGATTACAAGGTGCCGGACGGTCGTCACCTCGCAGGGATGACGGGCCGTCTCGTCGAACTGTTTACCGACGGGGTCCCCACGGTCTGTATGTCGCTGTATCTCAGCCCGCACACGCTCGCTGTGTCCGAAGCGCTCAGAGTTGCGCGTTCCACCGGTTTACCGGTCAACGTGAAAACAATCGCCGAAGCGGTTGGCTCCGATGTCACGAACGTGGTCCGCAGCTGTGCCGCCGACCGGCGCTTCGGTGCGGCCGCGCAGGTACTGTCCGCCTACCTCGACAGCGACCTGCCGGTTGCGGTGTCGGAGTACACCAGGGAGTTGATCATCTCATCGGCTGAAGAGATCGACTCTCGGCACGGCACGTGCTTTGCCGAACGGTCCCGGCAAAGGGTCACCATCTCCTACCCAGCGATCAACGCCTCGGACTATCTGGAGGTCTGTCCCGAGGAAACGGCCGACGTGCTGCAACGGCGCCAACTCACACGCAATCGCTACGTGCTCTACCTGTCAAGGCTGGCTCGCGCCAAGGGCGTGGACGACTTGATCGCCGGGTTTGAGCAGAGTGCAGCATGCCGAGACCTCACGCTGGTGATCGCAGGCAACGGGCCTGAGGCGCAGCACCTTCGCGAACTCGCCGCAGCGACTCCTGCTGCCGACCGGATCAGATTCCTCAACGATGTCGACGACGGTGAGAAGCCGCATCTGATGGCGGGCTGCGCAGCCTTTGCATTGCCCAGCAAGCCACGGCCAGAATTCGTGGAAACCTTCGGGATCGCGCTGGTCGAGAAGATGTTGACCGGCGGCGGCCCGGTGATCACCACCGACACCGGCGGCATCGGCGAAGCTGTCGGCGGCACGGCGATGATCATTCCGGTCAGCGCTCCCAGCTCGATCGCCGCAGCGCTCGATCGAGCCGTCACGCTTCCCGACGACGAGCGGATCATCATGGCTGAGCGCGCTCGTCTGCATGCCCTTCAGTTCGACCGAACCCGAGTTTTCGAACGGTTGCTGGATCGGCTGGCCGAGGTGACCGAGAGAGCGCTCAGTCCTATCTGAAATTGGATCCGCCTAACCCGAGGCTTTCTCCCAGACGGAGACGTGTTGTCGACTTCCGCTGGTGAAGGGCTCGCGGTTCCACCCGCTCCAGCGTTCCCGCAGGGACATTCCGGCGAGGCGAGCCATCAGATCCAGCTCCGCCGGCCACACGTAGCGGAATGGAGCCGAGAACACCTCGAGCTTGCCGTCCTCAACCCAGTAGTGATGAGAGATCATTCCCTGGGCTGCGATGTCGTACTCGTCGAACCCGAGCCGTTCTGGGGTCACGGTGAACGGCCGCACTTTTTCACCGGGTGGCAGGCGTTGAAGATCGGGAATTCCTACCTCGATGACGAAGCACCCGCCCGGCTGCAAGTGCGCAGCGGCGTTCTGGAAGCAAGCAACCTGCTCATCCTGCGACGTCAGGTTCATGATCGTGTTGAAGACCAGGTAGGCAACCGAGAACCGTCCGGCCACCGTGGTCGTGGCGAAGTCTCCGATCGTCACATCGATCTGGTCGGAGCCTGGCTTCGCCCGCAGGCGGGCAATCATCGCCTCCGACAGATCGATCCCGTGTACGCGGATGCCGCGTCGGGCCAGTGGCATGGCGATCCGGCCAGTACCGATGCCGAGTTCGAGAGCTGACCCGTCTGACGCAAGCCCGGTGAGGAATTCGACGACCGGGTCAACCGTCGCAGGGTCGAACATGTCGGCGGATGTCTCGTCATAGCGCTCCGCGACACGCTCGCCGAAGTAGTTCGTTGGCATTGGTCCACTCTGTCACCCGCGTCCGTGACGGACTGGGATCTCTCGGTGCTGCATGAAGACGACGCCAGCGTCGGGGCTGACTAGAAGTCCGCACGTGTCGGAGGTTCGGTACGTAAGGGCGCACTCATCTACCCAAAAGTCCGCAAGGGTCGGAAATTTGGAATCGAGAGAGATCGCTTTCCATGCTCCGGATGCACGCCGTTTGACTTCACCCAGCACGTTGATGAGAATGGTTCTCATGTTGATTAGGCGATGGAGGCGTGCCCTCGTCGGCCTGCTGCTTCTCGCCGCCGCAACCGGATGCACAAATGCTGGATCAGCTGGCTCAGTCCGGACGGAGCGAGGCCGGCTCGCCATCGTGACCGCGTTCTACCCGCTGCAGTTCATCGCCCAGCGTGTTGCAGGCGACCACGCCACAGTTGCCAGCCTGACCCAGCCCGGGGCGGAGCCGCACGACCTGGAGCTCACTCCTCGGCAGGTCGCAAGCCTTACCACCGCGAGCCTGGTGATCTATGAGAGGGGCTTTCAGCCGGCGGTCGACGAGGCAGTGCTGCAGAGCGAGAACCGGGAAGTGATCGACACCGCGACGATCGTTCCGCTCCAGCCGCTGGCGGCGCCTGGCGATGATCTTGGCCATGGCGAAGGCGCCGGTCGTGATCACCCAGCACTCGACCCGCATGTGTGGCTGGACCCGACGCTCCTCTCCCGGATCGCAGCGGCAGTGGAGCAACGGCTCGTGACGATCGATCCCGATCATGATGCTGACTACCAGCGCAACGCCAGCGCGCTCAACCAGGAGCTACGAAAAGTTGATCAGTCATTTCGTTCCGGCCTAGAACATTGTGTGCGAACCGAGTTCATGACGACTCATGCTGCATTTGGCTACCTGGCTGAGCGGTATCACTTGACTCAGATCCCCATCAGTGGTCTCAACCCTGACTCCGAGCCCTCGCCGGCACGGATTGCTGAGGTCCAGCGCGTAGCGCGGCAGCATGGTCTCACCACAATCTTCTCCGAGACCCTGGTTTCACCAGCCGTCGCCCAGGCCATTGCTGGTGATCTTGGCCTTACGACCGACGTCCTCGATCCAATTGAGGGCATCACCAGCCAGTCGCGTGGGCAGGACTACCTCTCGGTGATGTCCGCCAACCTCGCGGCGCTGAGGAAGGCGGGGGAATGCTCCTAGACGGAAGTATCGCGCTTGCGGCCGACGATTTGACTGTCGAACTCGGCGGCCTTCCGGTGCTGCGCGGCGTCAGCCTCTCAATGCGCTCCGGAGAGGCGGTGGCCTTGCTGGGAGGCAACGGTTCGGGAAAATCGACCCTGGTCCGTACAGTTCTCGGACTGCTCCCCCACCAACGCGGCACCGTCCGTCTGTTCGGTCAGCCCTTGAGCAGTTTCCGCGAGTGGGCGCGCGTCGGCTATGTTCCGCAACGCTCGATGGCGCTGCTCGGCGGGTCCAAGGTGAAAGAGGTTGTCGCGGCTGGAAGATTGGCTCGCAGACGGCTCTTCCGGCCGCTAAATCCCAGTGACCGCGCGGCCATACGCGGCGCAATCACTCAGGTCGGCTTGTCCGAGCAGCTGAATGCCGACATTGCCACACTCTCCGGCGGTCAGCAGCAGCGTGTGCTGGTCGCCCGGGCGCTGGCAACCCAGCCAGAGCTTCTGGTATTGGACGAGCCCACGTCCGGAGTTGATCTGGAGCATCAGCGAACACTTACCGAGCTGGTGTCGGAGTTGATGTCCGGAGGCACGTCCGTGCTGGTGGTGCTGCACGACGTCGGCCCGCTCGGGGACCTCATTGACCGTGCTGTGGTGTTGAGTGACGGGCGAGTGGCTCATGACGGCCCGTTAGGTGATCTTGGTCAGCACAGTCGTCGCTTCGGCGGCCACGAGCATCTCGATCATGGTCGGAATGCTGCTGATGATCATGGCGAAAATGCGGACAGCTGGCTGGGGGGTGCAGTGGAACCATGATCGAAATCTTGTCCTACCCCTTTATGCAACGCGCGCTGATCGCGGCGCTGCTGACGGGTCTCATTGCGCCCGCTATCGGCACATACGTCGTTCAGCGCCGGCTCAGCCTGCTCGGTGACGGCCTCGGCCATGTCGCCCTGGCAGGTGTCGGATTGGCCCTGCTGACCGGGGCCGCGCCGATTCCGGTCGCCGTAGCCGCCTGCGTCGCCGGCGCTGTTGTGGTCGAGGTGCTCCGCCAGCGTGGCAAGGCCACGGGCGACGTCGGGCTGGCCATTCTCTTCTACGGTGGTCTCGCTGCCGGCGTGTTCCTCTCCGGCATCTCTGGCGTCGGAGCTGGCGGGCTCGCACAGTACCTCTTCGGCTCTCTGACCACCGTGACGCGAGACGATCTCCTGCTGGTCGGACTGCTCGCGATTGTGATCTTGGTCATTACGCTGGGGCTGGCGCCGCAGCTGTATGCCGTAGCCACCGACGAGGAGTTCGCGCGTACGCAGGGTTTGCGGGTACGGCTCTACCACATCGCCGTCGTCTCGCTCGCCGCCGTGACGGTCGCGCTGGCGATGCGCACAGTGGGATTACTGCTGGTCAGCGCGCTGATGGTGGTGCCCGTCGCGGCCGCCCGCAACGTAGTGCGGGGGTTCACCGCGGCCCTCGGCTGCGCAATCGCCATCGGCGTCACCACGGCTGTTGGCGGCGCGGTCGGTTCGTTCTACATCGATGCCGCGCCCGGCGCGTTTATCGTGTTGTTGGCCATCGCGGTCTTCTTGCTGAGTTGGCCGCTCTCATACCTGCTGCGACGCCGCCGGGCCGCGGCCGTACTCCCGGAGCTGATAGATGATGATGAGTTAGTCGCTCCACACACGATCACCGAAAGCCACCCGCACCAACATGCACCGGGTTGCGGGCATCCCGGCGTGCAGCACGGCGACCATACCGACTTCATCCACGAAGGACACCGGCATGCAGCCCATGCTGATCACTACGATGAGCACTGAGTCGCCGGCCAACCCGCCGAGGGAGTATCAAGATGACGACTAGGCCGGTCGCGAAAACTGAGACAACAGCTAAGCCGGCGGGTGCTCAGCGCAAAACCCGGCAACGGGCCGCGGTCGAGGAAATCCTCTCCGATCGTCACGACTTCCGTACAGCTCAGCAGATCCACGACGATCTGCGGCATCAGGGCGAACGCATCGGGCTGGCCACGGTCTACCGAACCCTGCAACTCATGACCGACGTAGGCGAACTCGACGCGATCCGAACCAACGAGGGTGAGACGGCCTATCGCAGGTGCTCGACCGGCCACCATCATCATCTGGTCTGCCGCATCTGCGGTCGCACGGTCGAGGTCTCGGGCCCTGCGGTGGAGCGGTGGGCCAACGCAGTGGCCGCGCAACACGGATTTCGTGAGATCAGTCACGACCTCGAGATCTTCGGCACCTGCAACACCTGTTAGCAGGGCAGCCGATGAACGAGGCTGAGAAGGCGGCGTTCGCCAGTTCGCAACTCCGCGGGCTGCCGGCAGCAACACTGGAGCGGCTGACCGAGCGCGCCAGCAGGCGCCATGTTGCTGCCGGTGACACGCTACACCGCGCCGGTGACGACGTCCGCCATGTCGAACTGGTGGTGCGCGGCCTCGTTCGCGTGCACGCGACCGCACCCGATGGTCGGACGTTGACACTGCGTTACTGCCGCACCGGAGCGCTGATGGGCATTCTTTCCCTCTACGGCGATCGCTTCGTGATGCCTGCCACGAACCAGGCGTTGCTGGCTACGGACCTGCTCGCAATGGACCCTGCCACGGTCCGGAGGATGGCCGACCAGGATGTTGCGGTGGCGAGGACGCTGCTGTCCGAGCTAAGTGAGCGAGCCGCAGCCTTCGCTGCGGAGATCGGCGGTGCAGCGTTCGGCAGTGTTCGGCAGCGCGTCGCCCGTCACCTGCTTGATCTGGCGGCTGAACGCCAGCGCGGTGCCCGTCTGGTAGCTGCGATCACCCAGCAGGAACTCGCAGACGCAGTGGGTACGGTCCGGGAAGTCATTGTGCGCACATTGCGCGACCTACGAAAAGAAGGCTTGGTGCAGACAGGCCGGAGCGGCATCCTGATCACCGACCCGGAACGCCTGCTCGCGGAGGCCTACCGGGGGTGGAACACAGGTCCCTGACAAAGGGCCCGTCGCACCCTTAGCGTCTGGCCATGATCCGACCGACCGACTGTGTGATCGTCGGCGCTGGGCCCGCCGGATTGGCCGCGAGCATGGCACTTGTCGCACGCGGTATTGACCACGTCGTACTCGAGCGCGGGCAGGCCGGCGAGACCTGGCGTACCCAGCGGTGGAACTCGCTGCGGCTGAACAACCCAGGCTGGATGAACCCGATGCTGGGTAGTCAACCTCGTGATACCTACCTTTCCGCGGCCGAGGTGGTGGCGCGGCTCGTACAGCTTGCATCAAATGCGCCGGTCCGCGAGCACACGCCCGTGGTCGAGGTCGTACGGCGCGGCGATGCCTGGACTGTACGCACTCGGGACGCCGAGCTGCACGCTCGTACGGTCGTCCTGGCTTCGGGCGGCGAGAACATGCCGCTCATCCCTGCGCTGGCCCGTCACCTCCCCGAACGAATCGCACAGCGCCACGCCGCGTCCTATCGAGCACCAGACCAGCTGCCCGACGGCGCCGTCCTGGTCGTCGGAAGCGCCCAGTCCGGGTATCAGATCTCCGAGGAGCTGCTTCGCGCAGGGCGACGCGTGTACCTCGCGGCCAGTCCAGTGGGCCGGGCACCGGCCCGGCACCGCGGTCGAAACACTGTGGAGTGGCTGGCCGAGTGCGGGTTCTTCGACCAGCGGGCAGACGACCTTGGAGACCGGTCTGTGATCAGCGCACCTCAGCCGCTGATCGCACCGGGAGGACGCAGCGCTAGCTTGCAAACTCTGGCCCGATCGGGCGCCACCCTGCTCGGGAGGTTGCTCAGTGTCGACGGCGACCGGATGATGTTCGCTTCCGACCTTGCCAGTACCGTCGCGATCGCGGACGCGTACGCCGCTCGCATCCGGGCCGTCCTGGACGACGCGATTGCTCGCACAGGCCGCCAACTGCCTCCCGCGGAACCGGACGAGGCCGACGCGCCCGTCTGCCTGAACCCGCCCACCCAGCTTCGCCTGCGCGCCCACGACATCACCAGCGTGCTGTGGTGTACCGGCTACCGGGCGGATTTTTCGTGGCTTGATCCGACACTGGTCGACCAGGACGGACGGCCACGCCACGATGGCACTGCCGCTCCAGTTCCGAGGCTCTGGTACGTGGGACTGCGCTGGCGTACCCGGCGCAGCTCGGGCAACTTTCTCGGCTTCCCCGCCGACGCGGCCACCGTTGCGAATGCGGTCGTCTCCACGCTCGAGACGGGCAGATCGTTGAACTAATACCGATCGTTAGCCGTGCTATTTATTGTGAGTCTCACCGGGACTCCTCTGACGACCTTGCTCGTTGTGGCCGCTATTGCGCTGCCCATCGCGCTGGCGCTTGCCTGGCGACGGCTACCAGGCCGAACCAGTGGCGCTGTGGTCCGACTAAGCATGATCATCGGTTGTCAGGCCGTCGCCATTCTCGCCGCCGGGGTTGTGCTGAATCGC
>Ga0081455_10005127_pt1 | contig 14436 bp, 24 predicted proteins | sample TabmetS3T2R1_FD_70207 | JGI IMG/M metagenome (GOLD analysis project Ga0081455, IMG submission 70207) | Tabebuia heterophylla rhizosphere microbial communities from the University of Puerto Rico - S3T2R1 | ecosystem: Host-associated > Plants > Roots > Rhizosphere ... | reverse complement strand
AAGGAGATCGGACGTGCGCGGACGATATTGGAGAACCTTTACGTGAGTTATCTCCACCGCTCGGGCGATCTGAACGACCGCTTGATCGAGGAAGCGATTCAAATCCGCGTTTTCACCCGCAAGTCGAGCGATATCCACCAGAATGCGAACATGGCGCCGGAGCTTGTCCAGCACTTCACTTTCGCTCACGCCACCCGATTGATGTTGCATCGGGCACAACGTTTTACTTTCGGATTGGTGCCAAAGAGTGCGCGGTTTCGCAGTGCAGGACTTGCCGCCGGACGGCCCCCGATAGCCTAATCGTCCGGGAAATCGTTCCGGGACGAAGTTAGAAAACAAATCGTAGCGGGCGTTTCGATGCTCGGTGATGACCAAGACGAAGCGGTGTGTCGCCGGCGCGCAAGCCATGGAACACTACGAGAGATTGCCACGACGGCACGCTGATTGCGTGGGCTGAAAAGCTCGGTCACGACGAGGTCGTCCGCTTCCTCAGCATCATCCTCAACGAAGAAAAGGCGGCCAATACCAAGCAATACCATCGCGCTTCGGAAGGGCGTCAACACCAAGGCATCGGACGCCCCCAAGTGTTCATAGGTGTTCCCTTGATGGCCATTGCCTTGGCGAGCGCGAACTCTGCTTTCGAGCTGCGTTCCCGGCATTTAGGTCGGCCCACGTCGCTGCAAATTTAGGAACTAACAAACGGCGCTACGGTTCGGCCAATATCATCCCAACCGCCGAGGACTCCCATGTATCATCACGTCAAGAAACTGATGTTCACTGTTCGCGTTGACGAACCCGATCCGCGATTTGGCAACATGCTCCTGGAGCAGTTCGGCGGCGCCAATGGCGAGCTGGCGGCTGCGATGCAATATTCGATCCAAGGGCTCAATTGCGAAGACCCAGACCGCAAGGACCTGTTGATGGATATCGGTACCGAGGAATTGAGCCACCTAGAAATCGTCGGCACGCTGGCGCGCATGCATCTCAAGCCCGCAAAGTTCGACCGTCAGGCGGCCGAAACCGATCCACTGATCGCGATTGCAGGGGGCGGCGGGGTCAACCTGTTCAATTCGCAAGGTAACGCCTGGACCGCCGACTATCTGAAGATCACAGGGGAACTCGACGTCGACCTGCGCAGCAACATTGCTGCCGAGGCGCGAGCCAAGATCGTATATGAGCGGTTGATCAATTTCTGCGACGATGCCGGCACAAAGGACGCCCTGCAATTCCTGATGACCCGCGAAATCACCCATATGAGGGCGTTCACGCTGGCGCTGGAAAGCATGAGCAAGCCCGCCTTCAGCATCGGCCGCATCGCTCCGACACCGGGACTGGTCGACCAGTTCTTCAATGACTCAACCGGTACCGGTGAACATGGCGAGATCGATACCCGCGGGCCATGGAACGAGGGCAACGGCTGGGTGTATACGGAATCTCCCGCAATCCAAGCCGAACCGGGCGCGGCGCCGGCGATCGTCACGGAGAGCTCTCCGCCGGCGGATGAGGCCGGACTGAACGATCTCCTGATCGATGAACTGCGCGACATCCTGCACGCTGAAAAGCAGCTCACCAAGGCGCTGCCAAAGATGGCGCAGGCAGCGCGCTTCGATCAGTTGCGTGAGCTGTTCGAACAGCATCTCGCCGAAACCGAAAATCAGGTCGAGCGCCTCAATGAATGCTTCCAATTGCTTGGTAAACAGGCGCGGGCGAAACCCTGCAAAGGCATGATGGGCTTGGTCGAGGAGGGCCAGGAGATCATGACAGAGGGCGAAGAGAAGGAGGACGCCGCGGCCGACCTCGCACTGATTGGCGCTGCGCAACGCGTTGAGCATTATGAGATTTCTGCTTACACAACCGCGAAAAACCTTGCTCAACAACTCCGTCACAGTGCCGTCGTAGCTTTATTATCAAAGTCGCTGGCCGAAGAGGAAAATTCGGATCAGCTCCTGAACCAGGTTGCACGATCGCTAATGTCGGTGGCGAGGATGCCGGCTGCGATCGAACAGGCAGGCTGAATGACAGGTATCCTGACCGCGCGGCGACTTAGGTCGCCGTCAGCGCTATAGGCCTCCCGTACGCGCGTCCCAGTAGTTGGGCGTGCCGTAGTACTGATGCGTGCGCGTCTCCCAATCTCGATCCTGCCACGAGTCATCACTGAACTCAGGCGCATCCTGCAGCTGTTGCTCGGTGATATTGGTTCGAAAACCACCAAGAGACGCATCATATGTCAGAGCGCCCCACGGGATGGGATAATGGCTGTGGCCCAACCCAACAAATCCGCCAAAACTCATGACGGCATAGGCTACGCGACCTGACACCTTGTCGATGATGAGGTGATCAATCTCACCGATATTCTTTCCATCTGCTCCATAAACCTCGGTTCCGTGAATGTCTTCGCTTGAGATGCATTGATGATCCGGATGGGCTGTTGCGCGGGCCATGGTTTCGGCTCCTTTCAGAAGTGGATATGTCCACTAACTCGGCCGCGACGGGTGGCGTTCCTATCTCTGTGGCTGCCTGCGTCCATGCGGCCGAGAAGCTGACGTCCTTTCGACTAAGTAGGGCGAAGTGCGAAGCGTAACTTTGGGAACCTGCTCTGGCCTAAGGAGTGGTGCGCGCCAGAGCTGCCATCGATCTCAGGGGGACAGCCCCCGGGGTCGTTTTCGCGGGAGCCGGTAAAGCCGGTTTGCACGGACTCCCAAGTTTTCCGGGCACCTTTTCCCCGCCAAACCATCCGATGGGCAGCACGGCTATCACCGACAAAGCCCACCGTGGACGCGCGCGATGCGTACGGCCTCGTGTGCATCGGACGATGCCGAGCTGCAATGGCCTCTCAAACCCGACTTAAGGAGATACCAATGGCAACGGCTCGTTCGATTTCCATCAGCAGACGAAGTGTGGTCGCAGGGCTGGCGCTGACAGCAGCCCCGGTGGCTTTGGCAGGGGCCAATCAAGCGCATGCGCAGGCCCAGCAAACCACGCCGGACAAAAGCCTGTATGAGCGACTTGGCGGAGTGTTCGCCATTGCAGCGGTCGTGGATCACTTCAGCGACGCTGTCGTAAAGAACCCCATCGTCGGCCAGAAGTCCAAAAACCCGCAGCTGAGGGAATGGCACACCAAGAATCTGAAGCGGCTATCCGGCCTCAAGTTCATGCGGACACTGTGGGTCTGTAATGTTTCGGGTGGGCCCTTCCAGTTCAAGGCCACCAAGCCGGGGGCCACGCCGCTTGGCCTTGAGGAGGCTCACCGTGACTTGCGGATCTCCCCAGCAGAATTTGACGAGGTCGCAGCCGAACTCGGGCGGACACTTGACTTCGCCAAGGTGCCGAAGCGCGAGAAGACCGAAGTACTCGCTGCGTTCGCTGGCCACAAAGATGAGGTCACCGCCGGCTACGTATCGAGAGCCAAGCGCGGCTGAACTGTGGATACCCGGAACTGTCAGTCAGCCTGAAGCGGCCCGGTCACGATTTTCTTTCGTGTACAGATTTTTCGTCGCTTGTTCGGTACTCTGTTTCTCGGCGCGGGTCCTAGTCCTGTTTCGCATGATGCCGTAGGCCATAACCAGCCCCAGGACGCCGGCTCCGATGAACCACAGGGCGACCGGCAGATGCGATGCAGTTTCAACCGGCTGTCCCTGCGCAGCGAGATCGTCCGGAAAGAAGAGCAGGATGAACAGCACCAGAATTATCGCCGGTAGCCAGGCGCTAGTGATGGGCCGTTCGTGAGGTGAGATCGAAATCATCTGCGTTGTCCTTCTGGCAGAGGAAAACCAACTGCGGCGCCGCACCAGCGTTCCTAACTCGCTTAGGAACAGGGGAGCAGCACGGCTTGTCGCCTTTGGCCTGACGACGGCGGCGGTAATCTTCTTCAATACCGCTGCAAAAGTTGTCTCCGGATCGAAGTTGTGCGGCTGTCCCCCCGTGCGGTGAGCTCGCCTTAGGGTTACAAAAAAAGCGGTGCAGCTAACCTTTGTTGTGGTGGAGCTGCCTGATAAGTGCGCAATGCCGGATCAGCCCGTGTGGGTGCGGGCCAGCTCTACTCCAGAGCTGCGGCTTTTGGGTTGGCTTATCGAGGAATAGGGCGGAACCATTGAGTTGATTCCGTATGCCGAGACCCGTTGCAATTACACTGAGTTTGGCTACCGCCTGCGTTTCGCATTCAGCATCGCGGCGGCGATTATGGTTCATTAGAACGAGCTGACAGATGCCCACAAGGTCAAGGACTTGGTCGAACGATGATGTTGAGCAATTGAAGGTCCTCGTGCTGTCCGGAGCTTCGGCAATACGCGCAGCTGTTGCGTTAAGGCGAACAGTCGCGATGACGAAACTCAAAGCGAAAAAACTAGGCGTGCCATTTAGACCTGAAGCCGAACTTAAGAAAGAGCGTCGGCGGATCTTTGAAGCGCGTTCTGATTGATGCCGCACCGTGCTAACTTAGGTCGGGCTTGAAGCCGGCCGGCATTGCAGGGACGTCGTCTGGATCGGCCGGATCTATTCTATTGCAGACCGGGCAAGGTGCGCCGGCGCCGCCGCGCGCGCTGGCCCTTTCGCCCAAGGACGGCTGACCGACACGCTTTTCGCAAACCCAACGAGTATTGTCGCACCTAGGGCAGTACCGCATCAACGTGCGCCCTCCGGGGCTATGTCCCACTACGCTGCCTCACTAGATAATGTCACCAATTATGCGAATTCGCTCAACGGGTGACGCTCAGCTCCGGCCGATCTGAACCCTCATGCTGTTCTTGAGAGAGGAGTCGAAAGGCGAACCACATTCGCGGAGACAATCCTTTGATAGTTGTCCACGATGAGGGCGAAATCTCCCCTTTGCGCAATAATGCCCTTCGCGTGCTCGATGGCCTCGAGTTTTTAGGTGAGCATAAGAATCATTTCCTCCGGCGTAACGGTGCCGAGCGCCATCATGCGCAACCTGATTTCAATAACGCGGGCGGCGTCAGCCATAAGCGTCATCAAAGAAAACATAGCATTGCTTAGACCTCACGACGAAATGCCGCGGATGCTAACAACCCCTGTTCGTCCGAGTTCCTACACTTCCATGACGGCAAGGCATCGGGAAGAATAGGAACACGTTAGCCTAAGCCTCGTTGTTGGGACCCACGGCCAACTGGAGAACCCGTAATGAAAGAAATTTTCCGTTTGTTGCTGACGACTGCCGTACTTTCGGCGAGCCCATCATGGGCGCAAAATCCACCGGCGACGGATCGACCCAATAACAGTGCTGTCAATAGCCCCGGGCAGAACAACTCTAACAAACCAGTCGCAGGCGCCAACAGCTTCACCGAGGGCCAAGCCAAATCGAAAATCGAGGAAGCAGGCTACACGAACGTGACCGCCCTTAAGAAGGACGACAACGGTGTGTGGCGCGGCAAAGCCAGCAAGGGTGGCTCGATGGCCGACGTCAGCGTGGACTTTCAGGGCAATGTGAACTCCGCCAAGTGACATCAAAAGGATTGCAAAGCATGACTGCTACAATTTCACGTCTTTACGACAGCTACGCCGATGCACAGCGGGCTGTCACGAGTCTTGAGGCTGCAGGCATACCCCACTCCGATCTCAGCATCGTCGCTAACAATTCCGACAATTGGTACGGAGCCGACACTAAGGTGGATCGCGATCGCGATGGCACCGACGATCGTGCTGAAGGCGCGGCCACGGGCGCGGGGATCGGGGCAGGCCTTGGCGGAGCGGCTGGGTTGTTGGCGGGCCTCGGTCTGCTCGCGATACCGGGCCTAGGGCCTGTGGTAGCCGCTGGGTGGCTGGCGTCCACGGCGCTTGGGGCGACGGCCGGCGCTGCTACCGGCGGAGTCGTCGGTGCATTGACTCAGGCCGGAGTATCGGAAGAGGAAGCATCCCTCTATGCCGAAGGCGTTCGCCGCGGCGGAACCCTCGTCTCGGCGCGCGTACCGGATGCAGATCGGACGCGATTTGATGCGATCTTAAACCAGTCCGCCGTTGATATTCGCCAGCGGAGTTCAGCCTGGCAAAAAGCCGGCTGGAAGAGCTTCGATCCTTCCGCGAAGCCGTACACCGCAGACGATGTACGCAACGAGCGTCAACTGTATGGCGCCGGTGCGCGCTGATACAAAGCGGCCCGCTTGCGCGGGCCGCTGCTTCCATAAATAGGCAAATGGGGGCACGACGACCTCCAGGTAGACCTAGCGGGCCATCCAAGACGAGGCCGCCCATTCGCTTGCCGACATTGCGCGCGACTTGGTCAGTCTCAGCGAGGAATTAGCGCTTCATGCGGACTTGAATCCGTAGTTAGAGGTTGGTCTAGCACGGTCAGCCTCACCCCCTTGTGGTGGGGCCGTGCTCCGGGCGGAGGTTGTGATGCCCGAACCGAGCAAGCAAGAGATCGAGGCACGAGCGTATCAACTGCGGGAGCAGGCGGGTTGCCCCGAAAATAAGGAAGCAGAACTTTGGCATTTAGCTGAACAGGAGCTGCGCAATCACGACAAATCCTCGCTCACCCGCACCCTGACACCCTGTAGTGCAACCGATGTTCAATTCCGACGAACCGATCTTTAACTCGTCCCGGTTTAGATTGACCAATCGCGGAGGTCATGACGGCCGCGGGAGCAATGCTGTCGCTGACACGCCAGTGGCGCCCTTTTTCATGCCCGGTAGGTTACGCTCCCCGGGCTTTCTTCTCGAGCAGCTCGACAGGGAGTTTTTCATGCCGCTGGGGTTCCGCGGCCTAAGACGGGCGCTCCTGATGGTATTATAACAGCCACAGTGCGGCGACGATCATGATAACGGCTCCGACCATAAGGATCATCGTGTCGATAGCGAGCCATCGGGGGATGGGCTTCGTAGCTTTCATCATGGCTTGAAACTCCGCGACCTGCATTCTCCAACGGGCCAGATCGATACGTTTGTGATCCGGATCACAAGAGCGGGAATAAATGGCAATTCCTGCATCTGCAATTCATGCCATCTACGAATAAGACAGGCGATGTTTGCCCGCTAAACTCGATACGTGCTGATTTCAAGCTGTCATTCCAACCCGGCATCACCTCTTCGCGCTATTGCAATTCGAGCGCATCGTCAGTTCGCCAGCGAACAAAGCGCTGCACGGCGTTCTCAGCAAGTCGATCTAGAAGGAACGCGATTGTCCCGATTCGACTGCACACACTAACAAATGTTGGTCTCGTTTCAAGTTGTCGCAGCTTATCAGCTGCGTCGACCCTCGGGCGTTCACATGGTTTTGCCGCTTTATCCCGGCACAATGATTCGGCGCTCGAAGGAGTGCATCTTGAGGGACGGCTCTGGCACATTAGCCCCCAAGCCCCGCCAGAGCCGTTTCATCGCATGCGGGAAGTCCGGCCGCACGACGGCCCTGCGCCGGGCTATCCTTTAATGGTAGGGCTCCGCTATGCAGCGATCTCGTTTTGCGATCGCCTTAGAAGTTGTCACCGCTGCGGCGGTGGTCGTGCTTGTGCTGTATGTGCTATTCTCGCCCAACTAGCCCATGCCAGACGCCCGCGTTGGCGGACAAACTCACCACCTATGGGGTGGCTCTAGGCGAACAGCTCGGCGCCGCCCGGCGTGAAGGTGATGAAGGTCTCGGATTCGTGCATCTTGAGCCAGCCGCGCTCGATGGCCAGCTTTAGGCCGGCGCTATATTTCGCCAGGCGTGCCTTTGTCGCCGAACAAAAAGGTCGTTGAGCTCCTCGATGTAGATCCTGCCATCCTGGATGGGTTCGAAGGCCTGAGCGTGCTCCATGAGACGGCGTGCGGCCTTTTCGCGATCAGAGGAAGGGCGATTGCTGGCGTATTTCATCGGGCGGCGCTAATGGCCTCAACTCCTGATCTTCCTTGTAGCTGCTTTTGATTTAATCGAGACGCCAAGTCGTATTGACCTATTCCGCCAGCAGGATCGCGGGCAATCGCGGATCGCGATACCCGTGAGGAGTAATGCGTAATAGCCGCCGCTGTCTCAACCCAGCAGCGGCTTTTTCGTGCCACAGGGCCCTTTCTTTCGCCGGATTTCCGTCACCATCTTTGGTGTGTTCGAATCATCTATGGGGAGAGTGAACGTGGCAATGGGTACAGTGAAGTGGTTCAACGCGACAAAAGGCTACGGATTTATTCAGCCCGAGACTGGCGGCAAGGACGTGTTCGTCCATATCTCGGCCGTCGAGAAAGCAGGTCTGAGCAGTTTGAATGAGGGCGCGAGGGTAAGCTATGAAGTCGTGGCCAACCGCGGGAAAGAATCCGCTGAAAACCTTAGGGTAGGTTGATTGTCGTAGCCATCCAAATAGGACCGCCGGTCGCGCTGGCGGCCGCACCTGAAAACGGCCCCAGTACTCTGGGAGGAGATAGCTGGGGCCGCCACTTTCTCCCGGTTCGTCTCCACGATCCCCCGAGAGCGATGGATTCGATTCTCAGCAGCGCCGCAAGTTCCTAAGAACGGCCCAGACTGCTGGAAAAATGCGTGCCAAGGAGCGCAGCGCCACGGTTGGCGGCCAGAGAACCGTCGCTGAGCAATCCAGCGACGGCTTTTCGGGTCGTTCACAGCGGTAGGCTCAACGCGCAACGCACATCATGGGAAGTTGCCGCCGGTTCACGGTAGCAGGCCACTTACAAGCACGCACTGCCTAAGCGAGGCGACTGTCCGAACGACCGGCTTTCCATCCGCCAAAGTCATCGGGGAGGGAGGTGGCCAAGCTCTCCAGATTTGATTGCTCTTCGGTCAAGCGCTTTTGGACAAACTTCCGTTCAAGTTCTGTCAGGCTCGTTTTCAATAAGTTGCGATAGCGTTGAATATTACTGCGATGCGTACGCAAGCGAGCCAACTGTTCATCAATCATCTATCGTCGTCCTTTGACGAGTGGGGTTTATCCTTTGCTTTGACGCGACGCCGGCCAGAGCGGAGTATATTCGCTCGGCGGCATTGGATTTTTCCAGTCGGCTGCTGAAATGCCGGCTAGCTAACCCTGCCGCAGGTTTGTGACGCTTTGATTACAGCGCCGGTGGCCGCAGACCCGTTAGGAATCTCAATCAGTGACTAGACGTTGTTCTTTGGCCTGGAGTCGAGAAGGCTTGGCAAAGGTGGCATTTGCTGGTGGGAAGCAACGGTCGGCTCGTCGGAAGATGACTCAACTTCCTTCGCCTTCTTTCCGCTGACAAGGACACCAACAAAGCCGGCGACCACCAGCAAGGTCCCTGCGATCATCAGCCAGTGTGGTAGTCCTAGCGATGCCATCATGCGCCTCAGTGTGGTGGCTTAGGCACGTCGAAGGATTCGTGGTCGGGACAGCGCCAAATTTGGCTAGTTCGACGGTCCAGAACTAAAACAGCAGCGCGAGTACCGCGATTGCAGTGAGGCCGCTCAAGATACGATCAGTACGAGTGCGTTGCATAAAAGCGGCCCGAACCGGCAGGGGGCGACGGCTAGGGCCGTCATTCCAATGCGTCAAAGGCCACATCTTTGCACGCGCACTCAACACGCTTGGCTGCATCTGGTTCCTGGACCAGCGGCTCACCGCCTTTGTCGGCGGCCGTACAGACGGCGGTCCCCGGCACTAGGCGATGAGCGGAAGCAACTGTCGGTTCAGGTCGGAATGCACATCATGGATCGGCGACTCCATCGGTGATATGGACCGCAAGGGGCAGCTGGCCTGGACGTGGCTGGGCACACGTTCCGAACGGGCAAGCCTTGCTGCCATCCATAGCGGACGCAAGCCCCTTCAGACGTACTGTGGCACCCGACGCCACATCCGTCCGCGGCGAAAGCTGGTCCGGCAACGGCATACACCACAAGACAGGCTGCGAGCAGGCAAGGCGGATCATCGTCGCGGCTCCTCGTTGTTCTTGAGGTGCTTTGCTTAGGAGAACGACTTCGACAGCCCGCAGTTGCTCTCGTGGCGACGGAATTCTTAGCGAGGAGCGGGACAGTCTCGGCTGAGACCATGCGGTGTAACGCCCGCATGGCTTTTGTCTTGTGGGGAGGTCCCAGCGAGGAACTAGCGGCTTGATATGAACTTAAATCGGCAGGCCAGTCCCTAAGCTGGCCTAGCGCGGTCCCGCTGATAAGCCCCCATACCACCTGAAGGTGGGGTCGTGCTCCAACTCGGAGAAATGTAATGCCCGAACCGAGCAAACAGGAGTTCGAGGCGCTAGCGTACCAACTTTGGGAGCAGGTCGGCAGACCGAAAGATCGGGAGGCTGAGTTCTGGCATTTAGCTGAACAGAGCTGCGCAATCAGGACAAATCCTCGCCGACCCGCACCCCTGCACGCTGTGAGCCTGGATGAATAGTGACGATACTCCCGCGTTTGTTGAAAGGGCCGAACAACGGATCGATAGCGCCGTGGATGCGATCCGTAGCATGTCCTCGGACCTTGCCGACGAGCTTGCGCCGCACCGGACATGGCTCGACCGCATAAGCGCCGCTACGCGCGAGGCGCCCATCCAGTCGTTGGCTATTGCATTCCTGATAGGTGTCATCCTCACGCGCCGATGATGATGGCTCGGTCGGCGGGGAAGGCCCGCACCGGAGCCCTTCATTACAGGGACCCGAAAGTTTGCCAGACGATCGTCAGCACCAAGATCACGAGCTCAGCGTAGGTCCTGCGGCCAATGCGGTTCACTCGAGTAGACCCGGCGATACCGCCGATAACCCGCGGGCTCTTGCGAGCTCGCGAAATATGGATTGATGACGCACTGTGCCGAGCGGCCCGATGCCGACACGTTGCACTGAGGCAGCGACGTGTAGCTGCATTCGTAATAGGTGGCCGGGCCGTATACCCGCAGGCAAACCGGGTAAGCCGGATCGTACATCTGGGCGGCCGCTGGCCGTATTGAGACGGTCCCGATCGCCAATATCGTCAAGGCCAGAATGCGCATCAAAAGCCTCCTTCGACAGCTCCGTTCAAAAAAAGGGGCCGCCGGCGTTCGGCGGCCCAAGTCTTGGGAGGAAACGCGCCGAGAAGCAAAGCGCCTCTTGAGCTCGTCGCATTCGCAGATTGACAGGAGATTGTTTCCGGCCGTCTTCACTCAAAAAGAAAATGGCTGCGGGATCGTTTCTTCGGAACCGAGGCGGTGAAGTCAGTTCACGGGGTCGAGAGGTCTCTGCGTCCGCCGGTTCACGCTGGCGGGGCAACAATAGCAAGAGCCGCCCGGCGATCGCCCGGGGCGGCTCTTGTCGCAATTGCCGGTTCGTGACCGATTCCATTGCGTGAATTTCGGCGAGGCCGTGAAGATCGCCCTCTTCGGACCAGCCTCTGATCGTTCGGGTATGCGCCCCGCTTCGACTGACGAAGAGAATAATCGATAAAGGTTTAACGACAATCGAAACACAAAATTAACGTTACTCCATCGGCGACACCGAGGGCCCCGCCGGTTCACGCCGGCAATGAAAAGGCCCCAGCTATCAACTGGACAGCTGGGGCCGCCAACCCCGAGTTTTTCTTCCGGCAGGTTCTTCGGGGGCAAAGACCGGAAGCTGTGAAATGACTCTCCCAGCGGGCGGACGTTCCTATTCGCTTGCCGCTTTTTCCCGATCAGTCCCAGTTCGAAGACGCCGCGGTAGCGCAAAGAAACGGCCCCAGCTTGTGGGGGCAGAACGCTGGGGCCGCCATTCCAATGCGCCATGTGGGAAGCTAACAGGCGCCAAGCAGGAACGGACCCAGTGACTCTCCGTTCCTAAATCCGCCGGTTCACACTGGCGGGCCATTCATATTGTTGACCCCATTTTTCGGAAAGTTCCTACACGAGATCGAAATAAAGGCCTCGCGACCAGCCAGGCGGCGTCCATACTGAGCCTATCACCGCACGGTACGTAGGCAGCTATCGGTGATGAGAACGCCGGTTGCGCTCCCGCCCCAACCCACAGGGAGCAGCGCTATGCAGAAGCGGCGCCGTTTCACCCAGACATCGACATTGGAAGAGCGACTGGGCGAGGATATCGAACAGTTGCGCAATCAAGCCCAGAAACTTCCCCCCGGACCCGAACTCGATCGTATCAAGCGAAGAATCCGACAGGATGAAACTGCTGCACACATAAGCGCGTGGCTCAATTCTCCAGGACTGCAACCTCCGAAGTCACCGGCTTAATCCGCAATGAAAGACATGCAGGCCAGCCTGGAGAAGCTTCGCGCCGATGCAGCGGAAGCCGCGCTGATACGGGACTTGGCCACGGATAGCCATAAGCGGGAGTTGTTCACTAGGTTAGCGGATCACCTGGCTAGGCTCGCCATAGAGGTTGAACGCGCGATTGCGACAAGCCCATTGCAGAAGAAGTAAGGCCACCTCAGTTGGCGGCCTCTTTTCTTGCAATATCGCTTACTGCTTGTTCACACCCTTCTGTACGGCACCCGGTTCCTTGGCAGTGCCCGTGTTATTTGGCCCGGCTGCCGTACTTGCGCCGGAAGTGCTGGCGTCTCCTCCGGGCGAGGGTCTGCTGGCCCCGGTGGTGCCCTTGTTCATAGCTCCCGTTCCGTCCTTCATCGCGCCGTCCGACGCGCCTGGTCCGACATTGCCTTGGCTCGACGCGCCCCCAGTGGGCTGAGTGGTCTGCGCGAAGGCGGCGGGGGAAGCGAGCGCCAAGATGCAGACCGAGGCCAACATAATCTTCTTCATTAAATGATCTCCCTGGGTTCTGTTTTGTTTCGCCCAAGGAAAATCGCCGCTCATTGCTTTCGTTCCTATTCCTGACCGGTTGGATGACGGTGACACCCTCGGGATCGTTTTCCTCAAACCACTTTTCCGCGGCGTCCGTAGTGGCGAAGACCTTGACGTATTCGGGATCACCGACCTGCTTGCTGGTGTTGACGTAGACAAAGACTGTCATTGGTCTCTCTTGAGCTTCCTTCGAATACTATCCGAAGCTATTTGATCAGGTGCACCAGCATGGCCTCGCAGGCCTTCTCGGCTTCGGCAAACGTCTTAAAAGGCGATCCGCCAACCCTGACGGCCGGTCTGTTGAAATTGATGGGGCGCCAAGAAGCTACAAAGCCGGGCTGCCCGTGGAGTCCGGGGCCACTCCTACTCTCATTGCTGATTACAAATGAGTAGCCGAGCTCAATCGCGCTCCAAATCTCTAGCTCCTCTGTCGCGGGAGCAACGCGGCTGAAGTGCAGGGCCATTCTACGATCCAGCGCACTCTAAACGGCCCCAGGTCGTCCCTGGGGCCGCCAACCTTTGGGAGGTCTCCTTCCGGTCAGAGCAGGGGGCATCGGCCGGAAGTGAGCATTCGACGCCTCGTCCTGCCCGGAGTTCCAACGATCGCAGCATTTACCGGCGGTACCGGGGGTCGGCTTGACCCAGAAGAAGCGGTCCGGCGGGATGATCTTACTAGCCCTTCGTGGATTGCGAGTCCGGGCCGGTGGCCCGTAATGAACGGCCATGGGCACCAAATCGCGCGGGATAATCTGGGGCGGACGGATATTGCGCTGGTGCAGATCAGGGAGCCTGGCGGGCTGAAGGCAATCGCGCTCGGCGACAGCGATGCGCTGCAGGTCGGGGACTTCGTGATCGCGGTCGGCAATCCCTTTGGCCTCGGCCAGACCGTCACCTCCGGTCTCGTCAGCGCGCTGGGACGAACTGGTCTTGGCAAGCACGGCTACGAGGATTTCATCCAGACCGATGCGGCAATCAATCCCGGCAATTCCGGCGGCGGCTTGATCAATCTGCGCGGCGAGCTGTTCGGCATCAACACGGCGATTATCTCGCCGGGAGGCGGCAATGTCGGGATCGGCTTTGCCGTGCCGATCAACATGGCGCGCAAGGTGATGGAACAGCTTGCACAGACTGGCCGCGTCGAGCGTTGGCGTATCGGCATTTCGCTCGAGGATCTGGACGCGCCGGCGGCAGGGGACGATGCAAGGCGCCCGCATCAAGGAGGTAAGTCCCGGTTCGCCGGCGGAACGCGCCAGCCTGCGCCGTGGAGATATTATCCTCAAAGCCAATGATACAACGATCCGCAGTGCCACGCAGATGAGGAATTTGATTGGGCTGATGCGAATAGGCGCGCAGGTGCGACTGACTATCGAACGCGAGCGTGTAACCGAAAGCGCCACAGTCGAGGTCGTTCCGATATCCGACCCGAAGCCAAAGCGCGGCCGTCGGGATAGCTGAAGGAAGCGCCAGCCGACCTTCCTAGCCTTGGAACAGGGAACTCGGTCGGACGTAAAAGGGCCGTTCCGGGGGGCTCTTGCCGCCGCACTACGAGCCATTGAACGCGGATGTAAATTCAGCGCCGTCGGCTGGGACAAACCCTCCGTCCCGCGTCCCCCCGCTAACGCGCAAACGAATCCTGTGGGCACGTCGTTACTATTTGCGTTCTGCGATCTGTTTCTTCAGGTCGTCTATAAACTGCTGGGCGCCCTCCTGGGTTAGCAGCTCGCCGGATTTGTCCGGCACATCCGCCTTCAGGCAGAGCGTCTTGAGCTCGTCCCGTTGAGCTTCGGTCATC
>Ga0081455_10005126_pt1 | contig 14436 bp, 21 predicted proteins | sample TabmetS3T2R1_FD_70207 | JGI IMG/M metagenome (GOLD analysis project Ga0081455, IMG submission 70207) | Tabebuia heterophylla rhizosphere microbial communities from the University of Puerto Rico - S3T2R1 | ecosystem: Host-associated > Plants > Roots > Rhizosphere ... | reverse complement strand
CGGTGAACCAGTTCACCGTGCAGGAGGTCACCGGCTCGCCGCCAGGCAGCACGCCGACCTGCACCGGCGCCAGCCGGAACCGGTAATCGATGTCTTCCCTGTCGCGCATCTTGGTCGAGCGGAACATGTAGTCGGAGATTTCGATCTCGGTATCGGTGGCGGCCAGCAACGCAGATGAGCCACGCGCGCCGGCAGCCTCGTTCTTGCCGCTGTGATGCACCCACACCACTGAAGCACCGAATCTGTCGCGCAGGATGTCGCCGTTGGAAATCAGCCGGCTCATGTCCTGGGTCGAGTTTTCGTTGCCGCCAACCATGGCGCGGGCCAGCGTATCGATGATGATCATGCCGATCTCTGCCTCGACCTGGGCGATCTGGTCGATCAGCGGCTTCAGGTCGATGCGCGGGTCGAACATGTTCACCGTGGTGGCGACCAGAAAGAAGCGGTCGGCATAGCCGTGGCGATCGGTCAGGGCCTTCAGCCGATAGCGGATGCCGAGCGGTGACTCCGTGGCGATGTAGACCACCACGGACTGCCGCACCTTGCGCTGGTTCCATTCCTTGCCAAGTGCCACATGATAGCCGAGGTCGGCGGTGACGAAGGTCTTGCCGGCGCCCGGCTTGCCATAGATGACCACCAGTTCGCCGCGCTTCAGAAAGCCTTCGACCAGCGAGGCCTTGTCGACATCAAACAGTCCCTCATAAGCCTCGTTTAAACTCAGAAGCTTCAGACGCTCTCTGTGTTCCTGCTTGCGCTTTTGTTCCTCCTGCGTTGTCACTTCGTCCTCGAAGTCACCCAGAAGGTTGTCGACCCTGGTGCGTCTGACCGCGTCTTCAATGGTCTGCACGACGTAGGACAGCAGCCGCTCCTGCCTGAACGTCGCTTCCACCTTGTGGCCGTAAGCCGCCAGGATCAGCGCGATGTCGCGCGGCGGGAAACGAAACCGGGTCAGCGTGCAGCACAGGATGTAGTCGCCCTTCGAGGTGTCGCCGATCGGCGGCGGCCGGTTGAGCGCGTCGATCAGCACCGGGTCTTCGCGCAGCCGGTCGATGAGCGGCCCCGGCAGGGACTCCGGTGCTCCAAGCACCGCCACCAGATCGTGCTCGGTCAGTCCGTCGAACTCCACCGGACCATGCGGCGGCGCATCCTCCAGACGCACCGTGGCGAGGGCCTGGAGGTCCGTCAGCGCGCATTTCGGTCCACCCAGGTGCCAGATGCCGGACACCGTGCGTTCGCGCCCAGCCTTCTTCTTTGCCGCCGTAGGCCAGTTGAAGGTGCCTGGCACGCGAAACAGATTCTTCACCGTGCAGGTGGCAGTGTCGGCGCCCAGCGAACGCGCCAGGGCTTTCATCAAGGCTTCGACCATGACGACGTTCGCCTCGGTGGCCTCGATCGGCTCCAGCAACTGATAGACCACCTGCATGCCGCCGCCGGTGTCGATCACGGCGCGCGGCTGGAGTGGCCCGGTAATCAAATCATGCGCCACCAGCCGCAGCCGACCGCGTTCCTCGTCGAGCGGTTTGTCCTTGTCGGGATCGAAGTCGAGCACGATCATGCGAATCCACAACACGTCTTCGCGCTTCGGCACGCCGACATGCTTGAGGCCGCAATTATTGGCGGCGTAGAAGACCTGGTGCGGCTGCGTCTCGTTGAACGAGATGAACGAGCGCATGTCCTCGACCGACAGCGGGTCGGAAAGATCGAAGGTTTTCGACCATGGCTGCGCGCCGCCGACCGGCACCGGGACGATGGTCATCGGGCCGTGCGCGCCGATCTCGATGAGGAATTTTACGGCCTGCGTGGTGGAGGGGTAGACGTGGTCTGGATAGCGCGTCTTGAAAGTGTTAGCGTCTTCGTTAGATACTGACACCGGTTCACTCCCCTTCAATGCTATGGATGGTGGCTGAACTGATTGAACGGCCAGGGGTGGCAACCGCCTGGCCGTTCGCATTATTGCGCCGCTGCAAAGCAGCGATCAAGCGTCGATTTTGTTTAAACGGCTCTCCACCATGAGGGTCAGACGGTCGAGTTCGTCGCCTTCGAGCGTGGCCCCGGTGAGGCCGGCAATGCGCCAGCGCAAATCGATTGCGACCGGATGCCTGGCGATGTAATCGGCAAGCTCGATGGCCCAGCGTTCGAGGTCGGTCATTTCAGGCCTCCCAGGATGACGAACAGCACGGCGCAGAAAAGCAGCATCGGCAGCGCCGCCAGGCCGGCGAGTGGAAGGGCGAAAAAGAGTGTCATGACAAGGTGCGCAGCTATTGTCGGCTCACCTGGGGCCGTGCCGATCGCACAGAGCAGTCCGCCGACGACGCTGAACGACAGCAACAGGCCGACATAGAGCCTGACGAAAGCGGTGAATTTGCTCGTCGGAACGAATTTGAGAACGTCACTCGGCGACATGATCGAGCACCCCGTCGTGATAGGTATGGGTCACAACGTCATCACATTCCGTGGCGCGATAGTCGGTAACGCGAGTCCAGCGCCAGGACAGGTCGAGCGCATAGAGTCGCGCTTCGTCTTCCGTCGCGAAGCGCAGCGCATTGGTCGACCAACCACTATCGCCGGTGGTTTGAACTTCGGCTTTCCATGAACTCATTTCAGACACCTCTTAGCGTTTGAGAAAATTCGTACCGCAACAATTGCAGCATGCGTCAAAGTCATCGCGCGCCACCCGGACCTTCACCGGCGGTTCGCATTCGCATTCATAAAGCCGCAAGCGCGAGCCAGAACCAGCACCGCGCGACTTGCCGCCACGTGTGCCAAAGCCGGCGCCGCATGGCCTCAACTTCGCGTGCATGCCGGCCGGCAGCACCAGGCCATGTGGCGCACCATCACGCGGCACCGGCAAAGCGATAATCGCTTCGCGCACATCGCGGGCGAAGTTCGCCCACACGTAGCGCGTGCCGGCCGCCTTCACCCGTTGCAGACCAACCTTGTTGCATGCCGCTTTCCACTCCGCGCCGTGGCCGGCGCCGATCGGCGCAATCACGTGGGCAAGCTCATGCAGCACCGTGCCGGCAACCTGGCAGATCGACTCCTGATTGAAGGCGGAAATCTCGACGAAGGGGACAACGCCGTTGGCGCCGTTCCAGCGATTGTAATAGGTGACGCCGCGCACGCCGGCGGGACCGGCGCCGTAGCACAGTTTGATGTTGCGGACCGCCTCGGCGTCTGTCGAAGACAGACGCTGGGCGGCGATGCTGGCCACGCTGGCCAGGAAAGTTTCGTGCGTGTTCATGGGTGACACCCCTAAGCGTTCAATCGGCCAATTTGGCATTGTGCAGATAGTCGGCCCACGTCGCGGGAGTCTCGCCCATCTCGTAAGCATCACGAGTCTCACCATAGAGTGGCTCGGGCAAACCCCGCTCCGCGAATTCCACGCGGGCCAGTCTCCACCATTGCAGCAAAGTGGAATTGTCTTTGGTCAGGTTCTTTTTCATTTTGACACCCCATTGATGACAGGAACGGAATTCAGTTTGGCTTGCACGTCGCACAGGCCTTTCTTGTCGGTCACTTCCAGCAGCCAGCATTGCGCCTCCGCGCGCCAACCGTTCACACTGCGGTCATGCGCGGCCGGATGACCGACAAAGCGCCGCAGCATGCGCGGCCGCAAATCACACAGCTTGAACCCACTGGCGAAATCAGCGAGCACGAACCCGCTACCCTCGCTTTGCAGCACAAAGCGGCGAGTCCACGGCCCGACACTCAGGCGAATGACAAACCCCTCGCGCGTTTCTGTACCGTTTACCGTGGGAATGTTGAATGTAATGCGTTTCATGATGACACCTCTTGTCGTTTGTGTAACGGGTTTAAACATTAACCGTTACATTGTCAATCGCTTATTTCACAGGAAATGACATTGCGGCTTAAGCCGCAATGTCGACCACAAAGCCGCTTCTATCTGCTCGACCGGCCTTGCCCTTGGCATACAGCCCGATAACCACGCCCTTATCGTCCAGAAAACGCATATCGGTTTCGTCACCATTGATGACGCGTAGTCCGTTCCAGCCCGCAGCAATCAGTGCATTGCGGGCTTGCTTGCTGCGAAACACTGTCGCCACGTTCACCCCGGTTTCGCGATGCGCCTTCATCACAGCATCCGCATAGGCGGGATTGGCGCCGCTATAGGACACTGTCAGCGAATAATTCGCGGGCAGTGCGCGGTAGGCTCTTTTGTAGATTTTTGTGTAATCGTAAAACGTCACTTCCGGGAACGCGGCAAAGATCGATTCGAACCGTTGGCCATTGCGCTCACACGGATGCGCAACTTCGTACTGAATGTCGCTGGTGCCGTTCAGCCGGCATGCGGGCTTCACGTCCTGTTTCGCACAATGCTTCACAAAGCGGGAAAGATCGCGAACCAATTCGGCCATGAAGGCGGAACGATTGCGAAAATACCTTTCGGTTTTGGCAATCCGCGCCTTGGGGATCGAAGGCAGAAATTCAGCGCGGCCGGCGCCGTACAGGCATGCCACGTGGCATTGTGCGGTTATGGCCATGGGGCACGTATTGCCCACAAGTGACGCCGTGTGTGGCGCCAGGTACATAATGGCGGTCTGATACACGCCATCACCTTTAACCGTCTTGGCGTTTCCGCCGGCGGCGATGGTGCGGGATTTGAATTCTTTCAGTGACACAGTGCATTCCCTTTCAGTTGGACTCATCAGTATGGCCACAAGCCATAGAGCGCCGCACGGCGCTTTCGTCCTATGCCTTGATTCTTTTCGTTTTACGTATGCGCCAAGCGTAACCTTGCGCACGAACATGGGAATCGGTTTCGGCTTCGATTAAAAATAGGTGCGTAGTTCCGTCATAGCTGCGCTCTAAACGCGCGCGTTTCGCCGCGCCTTCGAATGTTTTAAATTTAGCACCCATGAGACGACCGTTATTTTTCATTCTATTGACTCCTTTGTGTTGATCAGGCTTTGACCCGTAGCATGAAACCGTTACACATGCAATGGCATTGTGTGTTTAATCCGTTATAAAAATAGCGGAAATTTCGTAATGGAATCAGTGTAACTGTCGCATATAGAATATTTTTGTCGCTTTTAGTGTTTGAATTGTGGCAATTTCAACCACAGGTCTGAGTCAGGTTGTAGAAAACATCTACGTCAACGGACAAAGTTTTATTATTTAAAATCATAATGTTAACGAGAATTATGACAGGCAAAACAAGGCTTGTCACGGTTGTATACCCATTTGTCCGCAAGTTGTAACGCGATTTGTCCGCACTTGTCCGCAGTTGTGTCCGCAAGTTGTAACAACCATTATTAATAAAATCATTATGTTAGGGTAATAAAATACAACTTGCGGACAGCCGCGGACAAGCTGCGGACAAAACTCCACAACTTGCGGACAACAATCGTGTGTCTATAGACACGTTGTCCGCAAAGGCGACCCCTGCCACAACCACAACTAGTTGTATCAAATCCCTTGTGTCTGACAGGTTAATAAACGCCCCTATGCGGCCCGCGCTGGCGCGCTGCGCGCTGCGCGCTGTGCCCGTGCTCGTGCTGTGCAAGCTGCGGCCCGGCCAGGTCTGGCGCGACAAGTAACGGTTGTATAGGGTCGAATCCCTACGTAACTGTTATACTTGTCAAGCAAGTAACGGTTGTATTCTAACCTTAACCGTTACTTGTCAAGCACGTAACGGTTGTAACCGTTACTTGGCCCTGGGGGTCGTCGAAGGGGGGAGGGGTACCCCAGGTTGTACCGCCCCGGAATGCGCGCAAAATCTGAAATCTAGAAAACCGTTATTAGATATCAATAACTTAGGGACTCCAGCCTCACCGAAACGTGTATTCGTCGCGGATGTACTTATTGAAAAAACTGCCTTTCGACGACGCATTCAGGAAGTCTGTGTAGACACTCTCCGGAACGTCCTCGTAGATATAGGTGCCCTGCCCGCCCCTATGGAACTGCAACATCATCGTCTCGTCACCGGGATCATAGTCGACGGTGACCAGGCAGGACGAGTAGAGGGGAAAGGTCGGCATCGGTTCACTCCTCACGTAAAGATGTCGACGATCGCCGGCTCTGCTTCCGGCATGTCTTCAGGCAGCATCTGCAAAGCCAGCAGGCCGGATTTGGTCTCGCCAGCTTCCGTAAAGCCAGCCTTGCGAAAGCACCAACCCCATTGTGGGACTCCACGCACCAGGGTTGGACGCACTTTTTCGCGATTGATGAAGGTGACCATGCCCAGCGCCGGCGGCGTGCCGTAATGCGCCCGTGTCGCGGCGATGGCGTCGAGAATCATTTCGGAGGCGGTGCCGGCGCCTTCATTGCGGAAGGCCGAGCATAACCAGGCGCCGCCCCATCGGTGCAGCACGTAGCGTGCATACGGCCAGGACGTGACCCAATAGGCTTTTCCGTGGCGATTCATGGTCTTGAAGACGACGCACGAGCCGGGCTGCACGAAGCTGGTGGAGCCGGGTTTCTGGCGCGAGTAATGGCGGTCCGCGATGTCGCGGGAGAACGGATCGGCGCGATGGGACTGAATCCAGATCATTCCGCAGCGTGCGTCCACTGCCGCACCGCGTGCCAGTCCCCTGTGCCGCCGCTCTCGTAGAGGGTCAGCACCTTTTCCTGGATGTGCAGCGGGATCGGCACCGGGTTGGTGGCGCGCTCATACTCTGAGATCCTGATCTTCTGCGCGTAGCCGAGCGCCTCCGCCATTTTCTCCTGTGTCATCAGGAGACCCTGGCGGATGTGCCTGAACTCGGCGCCGGTGAGATGTCCGGCCTTCAGCATCTAGACCACCTTCCTCCGCTCCGTCGGCGGGATGATGTCGAACATGTTTTCGCCGGCGTCCCAGCCGCGCACCAGTTCCCTTGCCGCATACTCCACCACCGGCGGCGGCACGTTGGAGCCGACCTGCAGTCCGATCTCGTCGTCATGGCGCCTGTGGATGGTGATGACGATCATGCCGATGATGTTCCGGTCCTGGTGTTTATAATCCTGCCACGCCAGATCGAGCAGGTCCATGAAGAGCCTCTGTTTCATTGCAGTTTCCCCTGTTGCCTGTGGGACAATATCGTGTAACAGTAACGGAATTGCAAGTCGGAGGTTCCGACGATCGTGGAGGAGCGGCAATGCCCAGTGTTTCTCAGAAGCAGAAGAAGGCGATGCAAGCGGCGGCGCACGGCAAGAGCGATCTCGGAATTCCGGCCTCTGTGGGCAAGGAGTTCGTCAAGGCCGACAAGAAGCGCGGGCCGTTCAAGCTGCCGAAGATCAAGCGGAAGGCCGATAAGTGAGATTCCCGGATCTCGGCCTGCCGTTGGACGATGAAATCGTCGAGGACATCGACATGCTGGCTGACATCTACGAACTGGTCGCCCTCAAGTACCGCAATGATATTGTCATCATCGCCCAGGTCGAGGCGCTGGCGCGGCACTTCGCGTCCTCGCCGATCGCTGCGGAGAAGTGGCAGCATCTGCTCGATATGCTGGGGCCGGCGGTGGCCGAACGGGTCGAACAGATCAGAGCCGAGATGGTCGAGGAACCGGAGCCGGAGGAGCGGCTCGTGCAGTGAACCTGGCCACCTTCAAGAGCCGGGCCATCGTCGCCAACCGGCTGGCCATCTGGCATGAACTGAAGCCGGTGATCGAGCAGTTGACCGGTAAGACCGCCAAGCGGCCGCCATACGGCATGTTCATGGCTCATTGGACGGCTGCGCAGAAGGCGGCGCATGCCCGCCGCCTGCGTGCCGCGTGGCGTGAGCAACGGGTCTTCGATCTGTGGTGGAAAGCCAAATACGAGGCCGAGGCGCAGGGCTGGCCGTCCATGAGCATCGCCGCGCACCGCGAGCAGGAGCGCCGTGCGTACTGGCGCGCCCACGACGACAGCGGTGACTGGGAATGGGACTCCCGCGCTCGCCGGATCGTTCGCGTTCGCCACTACGGAGTGCCGCTCTAGTGGAACGCGCCGATGGCGGTGCTAATATCGTTATGCGGCACAGCGACATACGCATGGGTGTCATGCCACGGAAGGGACCCGCCATGACCACCTTTGACAGAAAGATCTTCTTTGACAGCGTCCGCCCATCCCTGTTCGCCGGTTCGATGGACCAGGCCCAGGTCGACGGCATGAACTACATCCTTGATGCGTGGGAACAGCATGCCTCGCACAGAGACATCCGCGAACTGGCTTACTTCCTGGCGACCTCGTACCACGAAACAGCGCAGGCCATGCAGCCGGTCGAGGAATACGGTCACGGCGGTGACGCCGACTACGCCAAGCCCGATCCGGAGACAGGAGAATCCTATTACGGCAGGGGCTATGTCCAGTTGACCTGGGCCGACAACTACAAGCGTGCCGACACCGAGTTCCAGTGGGACGGAGACAAGTCCTGCTACTGGCATCCGGAGATTCAACTCCAGGCCTTCGAGGCGGCGATGACCGGCTACCGCGGCATGATGGAGGGCTGGTTTCGCTCAGACAGCCAGGGCCGCCAGGACTTCGACCGCTATTTCTCCGACACTGTGGACGATCCCTATGGCGCTCGCGAGATCATCAACGGGGATAAAAAGACGGTACCTTCCTGGAGCAATGGTGTCTCGATCGGCAATCTGATTCGTGGCTACCACCAGGACTTTCTCGCCGCGCTGACCGATGCGCGGCAGGAGGCGCCACCGGAACCGGAACCGGAGCCTGAACCGGAACCGGCCGGTGTCGTCACCGTGAAACTCGTTTACACGATCGATGCGCCGGAAGGCGTTCAGGTGGTTGTCAATGTCGATCAGGCGGTGGCGTGAAAAAGTGGCCGGACTCCGGAAGGGGCTCTCGGAATCCGGCCGGTCACTGGAGACGGGTACTTGTTACGACCCCCGCTCTCGACCACTGTGAACGGCATAGCAATGCAATGATTCCGGGAAACCTGCAATGGTCAAAAAGGTCTGGGGACCGGGCAATCAGAAGCGTGGGCCGAAGCCGGTGGCGCTCACCGACCGCGAGCGCAAGCTGGCGCACGGTATCGTCGCCGGCCTCACCAAAAAGGCGGCCTTGCAAAAGGCCGGCTATGCCGGCAATGCGCTCGCCGATGCCGATTCGGTCTTCAATCGTCCGCGTTTCGTTCGCTATCTGAAATATATGCGCGACCGCCAGGTGGAACGCCTGGATTACAGCGTCGAGAACCTCTGCGCGCGGCTGGAACGGGTGCACCTGGAGGCGATGGAGCACCGCCAGTACGGTGCGGCGGTGCAGGCCATCCTCGGCATCGGCAAGATGATGGGCCACATGGCTGATCGCACCGAGATAGAAATGCATATTATAAGTAAGCCAATGCGTGAGCCTACACACGAGGTTACTTTGAGTCCTGAAGACTGGCAGAGGCAGTTTTCGCCGAAGAGGATCAATTGATGGGGCCGCGTCCGACCAACCAGATGTTTTTCAGGGACGTAGTCTTGAATCACGACAGTGATGACTGCCTGATCTGGCCGTTCTCAAAAACGCCGGTCAAAGGCTATCCGCGCATGTTCTTCAAAGTAAAAAATGAACTGGTGACGCGATTGGTATGCGAGCATTTTTATGGTCCCGCACCGACATCAGGTCGCCAATGTCAGTCGGCGCATTCCTGTCGGAATGCCTCTTGTGTGAACTGGCGGCATCTGCGCTGGGCGACACCGAAGGAAAATGAAAGTGACAAACTTGTTCATGGCACGCATCAGCATGGTGAGCGTAATCACATGGCGAAACTAACGCGTGGTCAGGTCCAGGCTATTCGAGAAGCGCAGGGAAGTTCTTCTCAGGTTGCTCAGCGATATGGAGTTAATCCTGGCACCATCCGCAAGATTCGAAGAGGTGAACGATGGACGTTCGCGTAAAGATTGGGTTTTCACCGCAACCAGGTCCGCAGACGGCTTTCATCAGATGCCCTGTAGATATCGTCGTCTATGGCGGAGCGAGAGGTATTTTGCCCCCGTTACTGCGGTGACGGGGGCGCAAACCACGGCGGTGGTAAGACCTACGCGTCTCTAGGTGAGTTCTGGTGCCATGCCGAAGATCATGCCGAGAATGCGGTGGGTCTGATCGTTCGCCGTTCGCGTGAAGATCTCAAGGACACGGTTGCCACCGCCATCCGTATGTACGGAAACGCCGCGCGATATTCGGAAAAAGGAAATGTTTTCAAGTTCCACAATGGTGCCAGATTGAATTGTGCGTATCTAGAAAACGATCGTGATGCAGAAAATTATCAAGGTTGGAGTTTAACGAGAGTTTACGTAGAAGAGTTGACGCAATTTCCGCTTCCAGATCCAGTTTTTAAATTACTGGCGACCCTTCGATCCTCGCACGGTATTAAGCCCCAAATGCGTTGTACTTGTAATCCGGGGGGTGCGGGTCACAACTGGGTCAAGGACTGGATCATCGACCTCGGTGAATACCAGTTGACCGAAGACCCGGAATCCAGGCTGACCCGGACTTTCATACCCGCCAAGCTCAACGACAATCCGGCGTTGCTCGACAATGATCCGAACTATGTCAATCGACTGCGGGCAGTCGGCGCCCCAGAACTCGTACGCGCCTGGCTCGATGGCGACTGGACGGTCATCCAGGGTGCCTTCTTCCCCGAGTTCCGCCCTGATCGCCATGTCATCGAGCCTTTCGACATTCCCGAGGAGTGGACGCGCTGGCGTGCTGCTGACTGGGGCAGTGCCAAGCCATTCTCCATTGGCTGGTACGCGCATGTCCAGGATGACATACACCGCAATGGCCGCTGGCTGAAGCGCGGTGCCATCATCCGCTATGCCGAGTGGTATGGCTGCGAGAAGCCGAATGTCGGCCTGCACATGACCGCGGAGGAGGTGGCGCGTGGCATCGTCTACCGGGAGACACAGGGGGGCAAGCGTCAGAAAATCAGCTACGGGGTGCTGGACCCGGCGGCTTTTGCCGTCATTTCCGGTCCTTCCATCGCCGAAACCCTGGGTCGCCATGGCGCGCCGTTCCGGCGCGCAGACAATACCAGAAAGAGCCGCGATAAAAGGATGGGCGGCTGGGACCAAATCCGCAATCGGCTGAAGGGCGATCAGGACGGCAATCCGATGCTTTTCTTCTTTGAAAACAACAGGCATTTAATCAGAACTTTGCCGGTGATGCAGCATGATGACTATGATCCCGAGGATCTCGACACCGAAGGCGAGGACCATGCGGTCGATGAATTGCGCTATTCCTGCCTGTCGCGGCCCTATGGAGCGCGCATCGAGAAGCTGGACAGCAAGAATCCCTATCTGATCGCCAACGTGTTTAAACTCAACGAATTGAAATAAACGCTAGATGTGGTAATGCACTCGGGCAGACCCACTAGGGCTGCTACGGGTGGCGCGCGATCCACAGATCACAGAACCGGATGCCCCGACAACGCCGTCGGCGGAAATCGGCCGTCCCGATGCGGCACCGCCGGATGACGAGGGCGTCAATCGCAAGGTTGATTCAAAGTACTGGGAACGCTGCCTCGCCGATGCCGAGCGCGCCGAGCAGAATTGGCGTCGCCGTGGTCGTGAAATCGTCACCATTTACCGCAATGAAGGACCTGGTACGCAAAATCCTCGCTCGACCAAGAATGCCGGCGGCCAGCACTACAACATATTGTTCGCCAACACCGAGGTGATGCTGCCGGCGATCTACACGCAGCCGCCGACGCCGGTGGTGCGGTCGCGCTATATCCAGGCGCGCAAGATCGTGCCGATGCCGCCGCCAATGGGAATGCCGCCGCCAGCCCCGGCGGTGGCACCACCAGGGATGCCGGGAGGACTGACACCCCCTCCCGGCTCTCCTGCCGGTTCAATTGCTTCACAACCCCCTGTGCCCCCAGTCGAACCGGCAGGAGGCCCGCCCGAAATGGCCCCGCCAGGTCTCCCTCCACCGGAAGGAGCCCTCCCTCCGGAAGGCATGGACACGGGCATGCCCATGGCGGGGCCGCCACCGCCGCAGCCGATGCTGGAGGAGGTGCCGCCCGGCCCGCGCGCCGAGGATATCGATACCGCCGCTTCGGTGGTCGAGAAGGCGCTGGAGATCGTGGTGCAGGAGGAATCCTCGCACGAGGCGGTGAAGACGGCGATCAAGGATGTGCTGCTGCCCGGTCGCGGAGTGTGCCGGGTGCGCTGGAACCCGAAGCTGCTCGACGTGCCGCAACTCGATCCGATGAGCGATCAGCCGCTGCTCGACGATGCCGGTGCGCCGCAGGTCGAGACCCAGAAGATCTGGGAAACCACCGATGTCGAGTACGTCTATTGGGAAGACTTCCTGTGCGATCCGGTGCGCCAGTCCGTCGACATGAAATGGATCGCCTTCCGGCATTTGTTCACCGGGCCGGAACTGATTTCCGAATTCCAGGGTTCGCCGGAATTCGATCGCATTGTCGCCGCCGGCAAGATCGACACTTTGCTCAAATGGACCGAGGAGAGCGCCGCCAAATCGCCGCCGTCCGGCGGCTCCTACACCAAGAGCGCGGAGAATCTCGGCGACGCCATCAAGAAGGCAATGGTGTGGGAGATCTGGGACAGGACCGATCCGGCCGAGCCGCGCGTCATCTGGTTCATGCGCGATTCCGGTGGCCTCGACCTGCGCGTCGATCCCGACGTCCTGCAACTGATGGGCTTCTTCCCGATCGCCATGCCGATGCTGTCGATCTCGACTTCGGATTCCCGCATTCCGCGTCCGTTCTATGATCTCTATGCCCGCCTGGCCGAGGATCTGGAATCCACTTCCGTTCGCATCTCTAACCTGACCAAACAGATCAAGGTGCGTGGGGCGTACAACGCCGCCTCATCCGACATCGCCGCGCTGCTCACCGCCGATGACCAGAAAATGATTCCTGTCGACGGTGTCGACATGATCAACGGCGGCTTGCAGAACCACATCTGGATGGTGCCGATCGATATCTGGATGTCGGCCCTCGACAAGCTGCTGTTGGCGCGCGAGCAGCAGAAGCAGGCGATCTACGAGATCATGGGCATCTCGGACATCATGCGCGGCGCCACCAAGGCCTCGGAGACCGCCACCGCGCAAAGAATCAAGGGCTCGATGGGCGTCGTCCGGCTCCAGGATCAGAAAACGGCGGCGGCCAATTTCGCGCGCGATCTGATGCGCTTGCAGGCCGAGATCATCTGCCAGAATTTCGATCCGGAGATTCTCTCGGCGATGACCGGCGAGGACGTCACGCCCGCGGTGCTCGACATCCTGCGCGACGATTTCACCAGGGTCTGTTCGATCGACATCGAGACGGATTCCACGGTGCAGGTCGACGAGCAGACCGAGCAGCAGTCGATGGCGATGATCATGCAGTCGATTCAGGCGGTGATGATGGGGGCGCAGCAGATGCTGATGACCGGTATCTTGCCGCCGCCGCAGGTCATCCAGTTGTCGATCGAGATGCTCAGGATGTTCCTGCATCCGGTCAAGGGCTCGCGCGGTGTCATCGAACTGCTCGACGATTTCAAGGAACAACTGGAGGCGTCGATCGCGATGTCGCCGCCACCGATGCTGGGACCGCCGGCGGGCGGTGGGCCACCGCCGGGAGGTCCGCAGGCCGGGCCGCTGAAGGAACCCGGTGGCCCCGCTGGCGCCGGCCCAAGACCGGGGACGATGAATGGCCCGCCGGGCGGTGGGAACGGTGCCGCACCGCCGGCATTTTGAGTTGGGGTGGCTAACAGTGAAGGAACTGAACATGACACAGCAGAACCCCAACAAGCCCGGCCAGGGCGACGACAATGACCGCGACGACGACGATCGCGGCGGTGGCAGCGGCTCGCAGCAGAAGCCTGGCCAGAAGCCGGGTCAGGGCGGCCAGCAGGATCGACCGGGCCAGGGTGGCCAGGGCGGTCAGGGTGGCCAGAGCCGTTAGGGCATAAACGGGGCATGTCGCGTGAAATCGCGCGACATGCCCTTAACCGGAGGACACACGCATGGCAGACGCCGTTATCGACAGCATCGAGCAGCAAGGCGACACGCTGCACATCTACGGTTCCGGCTTCACCCGGACGACGACCACGCTCCTGGTCAATGGCGAAAGCCAGACCTTCGAATGGATTTCCGATACGGAGATCACCGCGGCAGCACCAAGCGCCGGCGCTGAAGTCGTGGTCGAGAAGGGTGGTATCCAGTCGGCTCCCTTTTCTGTTTCAGACGCCACTGCCGACACTGTTGGAGGGGCTCAAGAGGGTCATACGGCAGATACGTCGACGACGCCGGAGGGCGAGGACGACCTTGCCGACGCCACGCAAGCCGAACTAGCCGGTGCCGCCGGCACCGGTGCCGAGGAGAAGATGACGCCGCAAGATCCGGCACCGTCGCCGGTTGAGCCGGAGGTGCGCGGCGAGCATGTGAAATCCGCGGACTTTCGCCTGGCCGTGCATCAAAGCCCGGTGACCAGGGTCGACGAGGATCTCGGCATCGGCGTGCGCGACCCGTATCCGACCGGCAACCCGCCCGACCAGCGCG